>Ga0255053_10001871_pt1 | contig 11364 bp, 11 predicted proteins | sample JV7_2_22_MG_FD_188635 | JGI IMG/M metagenome (GOLD analysis project Ga0255053, IMG submission 188635) | Seawater microbial communities from Jervis Inlet, British Columbia, Canada - JV7_2_22 | ecosystem: Environmental > Aquatic > Marine > Inlet | place: Canada: British Columbia | collected...
GGCACCGGTCGAGGAGACCGATCTTCCAGCACCCATCGATCTCGACGAGTGGCCGGAACGATTGCTGCTGAGCAGCGAAAAGGAAGCGCTCGGATTGTATTTGACGGGTCACCCGTTCGACGCCGTACGAGCCGACGCACACTGCTTCGTCGACGGCAAGCTCGGCGATCTTGCGGCAGAGCCCGCGCCGCAATCATCCCGCGGAACGCGCGACTACGGACAATCGCGTCGCGAGGTGACGATTGCGGGACTGGTCGTCGATGTGCGCAAACGTGGCAATCGAGTCAGCGTCGTGCTCGATGACGATAGTGGCCGCATGGAAGTCAGCCTGTTCAACGAGGCTTTCCAGGAGTTCCGGCACCTGCTCGTCAAAGACGAAATCGTCGTCGTCAGCGGTTCCTTGCGCTATGACGATTTCATCGGCGCCTGGTCACTGAATGTCAAGAACGTCCTGCACATCGACCGCGTCATCGAGAGTCGCGCGAAAAGCATGATTCTGAACCTTGCGCCGAACGGGCAGGGCGAGCAGCTGCTCATGCGACTTCATGACGTACTGCTACCGTACCGTGAGGGGAGTTGCGAGGTTGCCGTGCAGTACTTCGGCGACGACGCGGCTGCCCTACTTGAGCTCGGCGCGGAGTGGTCGGTACGGCCAAGCCGCGAGTTACGCGACAAACTGGCCGAGCTGCTCGGCAGCAATAATGTCCGTCTGCTCTACGCACCCGGGCGCGAAATCATGTAGAGTCCGTCTTCCGGCCTGCCGCAGTGCGTGCAAACTACGTCGAAAACACACGCTATGGACCTGAAATTCCTGGAATTCGAGCAACCGATTGCTGAACTCGAGGCCAAGATCGAGGAGCTGCGTTTCGTTGGTGATGATTCTGAAATCAACATCAATGACGAAGTTGCGCGCCTGCGCGACAAAAGCGAAGCGCTAACAAAAAGCATCTTTTCCAAGCTCAGCGCCTGGCAGATCGCCCAGGTTGCCAGGCACCCGATGCGGCCTTATACGCTCGACTACCTCGAGAAACTCTCGCCCGATTTCCAGGAGCTGCACGGCGATCGCATGTATGCGGACGATCCCGCCATTATCGGTGGTGTCGGACGTATTGACGGGCGCGCCGTCATGTTCATCGGCCATCAGAAAGGGCGCGATACCAAGGAACGCGTTCGCCGTAACTACGGTATGCCGAAGCCCGAAGGCTATCGCAAGGCACAACGCCTGATGCGCATGGCGCAAAAATTTTCGCTGCCTGTCGTCACGCTGATCGACACACCGGGTGCCTACCCGGGCGTCGGCGCCGAGGAGCGTGGTCAGAGTGAGGCGATTGCATACAGCCTGTACCTGATGGCCGGTCTCAGGACGCCCATCATCAGCGTGGTCATCGGCGAAGGTGGGTCCGGTGGCGCGCTTGCGATTGGCGTGAGCGATAAACTGCTCATGCTGCAATACGGCATCTACTCGGTGATTTCACCGGAGGGCTGCGCATCGATCTTGTGGAAGAGTGCCGACAAGGCCGAGGATGCGGCGGAAGCGATGCGCATCACGGCCGATGCCCTGAGTGGTTTCGGACTCGTCGACGAGGTGCTGGCCGAACCATTGGGCGGCGCCCATCGCAACCCGGACGAAGCGGCCGAAGTCCTTCGCAACGCGCTCATCAAAAGTCTGGACGAGCTCGACACATTGTCCAAGGATCAATTGCTGGAGAATCGCCAGAGGCGCCTCGCCGGATTCGGCGAATTCAAAGAGGCGTGACCTTCAGTCCAGCGAGTCTCCTCGATCGGCTCGGCGAGCTCGAGACAAGCACGAACAAACCCGAACGCTACGTGATCGCACTGAGCGGTGGGCTGGATTCAACCGTGCTTGCTGCCGCACTGGCCGTGACTCGCGAGGTCCACGGCAAGGCGCTGCTGGCAGTTCACATCGATCATCAGCTACAGCCGGAGTCGGCTGCCTGGGGTGAGCACTGCCGGGATCTCGCTGCCGGCCTGGACATCGATTTCGCCGCCGAACGGGTCGATGTTGATCCGAATTCCGGCAGCGGCCTCGAAGCGGCAGCGCGTGCTGCCCGCTACGACGCGCTCGCGGCGCACCTGCGGCCGGGAGACTGGTTGTTGAGTGCGCACCATCGCGACGATCAGGCGGAAACACTGCTGATGAACCTGACGCGCGGCAGCGGACCAGCGGGTCTTGCCGGCATCGGGCAGATCAATCCGTTCGGCCGCGGCTGGCTGGTACGGCCGCTGATCGATGTCTCGCGCACAGCACTCGAAGAGTACGCGGCGGACTCGAAGCTCGCCTGGGTCGAGGACCCGTCCAACGAGGACCGGCGCTTCGATCGAAATTACCTGCGCCATGAAATACTGCTGCGACTGGAGCAACGTTGGCCCGGCGTCACGAGCAGGCTCGCGAAAAGTGCCAGCCTCGCTGGCGAGGCGGCATCGTTATTGGCGGATCTCGCAGATCTCGATCTGCGCTCGATCGGCGACCGCCCGGAAAGAGTCAATATCGATGGATTGCTGGCTCTGTCAGACGCCCGACAACGAAACCTGCTAAGGCACGCGATCCGCAAGGCGGGTTTGCCGTCGCCACCCACGGCGCAACTCAACGCAGTGTTACTGGAAGTCGTCACTGCGAAAGAAGATGCCCAGCCACTTGTCACCTGGCCCGGAGCCGAGGCGAGACGCTACCGAGGGCATTTGTATGTTCTGCCGGCCGACGGTGATGCCGCGCTTGCCACCGAACCACAGTGCTTAGGCAGTTCACCGCTCGAGCTGGCTCACGGGCTCGGGATCCTCACGCTGTCGCCCGGAGCCGCGCCAGGTTTGTCGCAGGCGATCATCGAGCAGGGTTTGAACGTACGCTACCGCAAGGGTGGAGAAGAAATCCAACCTGTAGGTCATGCACATACGCGCAAATTAAAGAAATTACTTCAGGAAGAAGGCGTGGTGCCATGGATGCGCGAGCGCATTCCGCTCGTATATTCGGGGGACGAACTCGTGGCGGTTGCAGACCTCTGGATTGCCGCTGGCGCGGTCAGCAGTCCCGGTACCGGTGTTCACTGGAATGGTCGGCCGGCACTGCACTGAAGCGGTTTCCATTGTGTCGCAATGGGTGTTCTGTTAACGTTTAAAACCGTCTTTTATCCAACGACGGCGCGACATTTGAGGGTTGGAGAGAAGCACACCGGACTCGTGCTTTGGATCCAGCCCTTATCTTTTGCAGCCGCAGGTGTAACCGGGTTCAAACATGACATCGTATGTATTCATCACCGGCGGGGTGGTGTCGTCTCTGGGCAAGGGCATCACATCAGCCTGCCTCGGCGCGATCCTGGAAGCACGTGGTCTTTCGATCAGCATGATCAAGCTGGATCCGTACCTGAACGTCGATCCCGGCACCATGAGCCCGTTTCAGCACGGCGAGGTCTTCGTCACACATGACGGCACCGAAACCGACCTCGACCTCGGGCATTATGAGCGCTTCGTGCGCACGGTCACCGGACGCAACAGCAATTTTACGACCGGCAGAATCTACGAGAACGTAATCGGCAAGGAACGCCGCGGCGATTATCTCGGTGCGACCGTGCAGGTGATCCCGCACATCACCGACGAAATCAAGGAAAGCGTCAAGCGCGGTGCCGGCGACGCCGATATCTGTCTCGTCGAGATCGGCGGTACGGTCGGCGATATCGAGTCATTGCCGTTCCTCGAGGCAATACGCCAGATGGGCATCGAACTCGGACACGACCGGGTCGTTTACGTCCACCTCACGCTCGTGCCCTACATTGCGACCTCATCGGAAATCAAGACCAAGCCGACGCAACACTCGGTGAAAGAGTTGCGCTCGATCGGTATCCAGCCGGACATCCTCGTATGCCGATCCGAACAGCCGCTGCCCGATGAACAACGCAAGAAGATCGCGCTGTTTACCAATGTCCAGGAAGCGGCGGTCATCTCCGCCTACGACGTCGACGATCTCTACAAGATCCCCGAAATGATGCATGAGCAGGGGCTCGACGACATCGTGGCCAGGCAGCTGCGACTCGATCTTCCGGCAGCTGATCTTGGTGAGTGGCAGGCGATCGTCAAGGCGAAGCAGAATCCGACGAGCGAGGTCAATGTTGCAATGGTCGGCAAGTACGTCGATCTCAAGGATTCCTATATTTCATTGGTCGAGGCGCTACTGCACGGTGGCATTCATACGCAGACCCGGGTCAACATCCGTTTCGTGGAAGCACAGGAGATCGAGAATCGAGGCCTTGATTGTCTGCGCGACCTGGACGGCATCGTCGTCCCCGGAGGCTTCGGCGACCGGGGCATAGAGGGCAAAATCCTGGCCGTGAAATTCGCGCGCGAAAACGGTATCCCGTATCTCGGCATCTGTCTCGGCATGCAGGTCGCGGTCATCGAGGTCGCGCGCCACGTGGCGGGGCTCGACGGCGCGATGAGTACCGAATTCGACCGTTCGACGCCACACCCGGTCATCGGCCTGATCACCGAGTGGCAAACGTCCGAGGGCGACTTTGAGCAGCGAGACGAGCGTTCCGACCTGGGAGGCACGATGCGTCTCGGCGCACAGGAAGTGACACTGGTCGAAGGTTCGCTTGCGGCGACAACCTACGGGTCGACGACGATCGAAGAACGACATCGGCACCGCTTCGAAGTCAATAACAACTACCGGCAAGAACTCGAGAAGACCGGGTTGCGATTCTCCGGGCTGTCCGTCGATGACCTCGTCGAGATGGTCGAGATTCCTGATCACCCGTGGTTCCTCGCGAGTCAGTTTCACCCCGAATTTACGTCGAATCCCCGCGACGGCCACCCGTTGTTCAAAGGGTTCATCACCGCCGCAAGGCAACACCACGAAGGTGAGATGCCGAGGGCTGCCGAAGCATGAAACTCGCGCACTTCGAGGCGGGTAACGACCAGCCGATTTTCCTGATCGCCGGGACCTGTGTCGTTGAAAGCGAGGCCATGTCAATCGATACAGCGGGAGTCCTGCAGGAAATCTGCGCGAGGCTCGGCATTCCTTTCATTTTCAAGGCGTCTTTCGACAAGGCAAATCGCAGTTCGGCGGGTAGCTTCCGAGGACCGGGCATGGAAGAGGGCCTGCGCATACTCGGCGAGGTCAGGAAGCAGCTGCAGGTCCCGGTGCTGACGGATGTGCACGAAGACACTCCCATGGACGAAGTTGCGGACGTCGTTGACGTGTTGCAAACGCCGGCGTTTCTGTGCCGGCAGACGAATTTCATATTGCGGGCAGTCGGCACCGGCAAGCCCGTGAACATCAAGAAAGGCCAGTTTCTGTCGCCGTGGGAAATGCAAAACGTTGTCGACAAGGCAAAATCGACGGGCAACGAGAACATCATGGTTTGTGAACGCGGATTCTCGTTCGGCTACAACAATCTCGTGTCCGATATGCGCAGTCTCGCGGTCATGCGGCAGACGGGATGTCCCGTCGTTTTCGACGGGACTCATTCCGTGCAGCTGCCTGGCGGCATGGGATCGGCGTCCGGCGGACAGCGGGAGTTCATTCCCGTGCTGGCGCGCGCCGCGACCGCGGTCGGTATTGCAGGGTTGTTCATGGAAACGCATCCGGATCCGGACAAGGCGCTATCGGATGGGCCGAATGCCATGCCACTCGGCCAGATGGAGAAGCTGCTCGAGACACTCGTCTCGATCGATCGCAGCGTCAAGCAACACGGCTACCTCGAAGCGGAGTTCGGGCTAGACAAATAACCCCCCAAGGAAATCACCATGATCAGGATCAGCGATATTCGCGGTCGGGAGATTCTCGATTCGCGCGGCAATCCCACCGTGGAAGCGGACGTAACGCTGGAGGACGGTACGACGGCTCGCGCGGCGGTTCCGTCTGGCGCATCGACCGGTACGCGCGAAGCCGTGGAATTACGTGACGGCGACAAGTCCCGTTATCTCGGCAAGGGTGTGATGAAGGCCGTCGCCAACGTCAATGGCGAACTGAGTGACTCCCTGCGGGGCTTGGATTTCGAAAATCAGCGCGCGCTCGATCAACACATGATCGAACTCGATGGCAGCGACAACAAAGGTCGCCTCGGTGCCAATGCTCTGTTGGCAATTTCACTCGCAGCAGCGAAAGCGGAAGCGCAATCTGCGAGCCTGTCATTGTTCCGCCATCTCGGCGACAACACGACGATGCCGGTTCCGATGATGAATATTATTAATGGCGGCGCGCACGCCGACAACAGTGTCGATATCCAGGAGTTCATGATTCTGCCGGTCGGAGCGCCTAACTTCCGCGAGGCACTTCGCCACGGTGCTGAAATATTTCATGCCCTCAAATCTGTACTGCGTGCGCAGGGCCTTAACACCGCGGTTGGAGATGAGGGCGGTTTCGCGCCCGACCTGCCGTCGAACCGTGCTGCGCTGGACACAATTATGGAGGCGATCGGCAAGGCGGGGTTCAAAGCCGGCGACGACATCCTGCTCGGGCTCGATGTCGCCAGTTCGGAATTCTACGAGAATGGCCAATACAACCTGGCGTCGGAAGGCCGCAAGTTCGACGCGGCCGGATTCAGCGATTTCCTCGCCGAACTCGTCGATGGCTACCCGATCATTACGGTCGAGGACGGCATGGACGAGAGCGACTGGGACGGCTGGCGTGTACTGACTGACGCCATTGCCGATCGGGTACAGCTTGTCGGCGACGACCTGTTCGTGACTAACACGTCGATTCTCGCCCGCGGCATCGATGAAAAAATTGCAAATTCTATATTGATAAAACCCAACCAAATCGGTACCTTATCTGAAACTCTTGATGCAATTACTATGGCGGTGGATGCGGGCTACACGGCGGTTATCTCGCACCGCTCCGGGGAAACCTCGGACAGCACCATTGCTGACATCGCGGTGGGGACCGCGGCGACGCAGATCAAGACGGGGTCCTTGTCGCGCTCGGATCGCGTCGCCAAGTACAACCGGCTGCTGCGCATCGAAGAGGAACTGGGGGGCGATGCAAGCTATGCCGCCCGCGACGCCTTCTCGGTGAAGGTGTCGTAAACAGATAGTGGGGTCTACGTTTGTCGAATCTGCGCTGGCTGCTTGTCCTCCTCGGCACTGCCGCTGTGTTGTTGCAGGCTCAGTTGTGGTTGTCCGACGGCGGCTATCGCAAGACGATGAAACTGCGCGCGGCAGTCGCTGATCAGAGCCTCATGAACCAGCAACTGCGCGATCGTAATGCCGCCCTCGATGCCGAAGTGGTGAACCTCAAGCAAGGCCTGGAGGCCGCTGAAGAGCGTGCTCGGACCGACCTCGGAATGATCGGGCGCAAAGAGACCTTCTACCAGGTCGTGCCGGTCGCCGAATCCCGCGACTGAGAGATCCATGTCCACGTCAGGCGCTAGGCTTCCCGACTGGACACGGGCCTTTGGCGAGCCCTTGTGCACAGTAGTAATCCGCCGCGAGCCGTCTGATTTTCTCGTCACCGAGAACCTCGCTTTCGAATTTACCGATTCCGGCGACCATGACTACCTGTGGGTGCAGAAGACCGGTGCCAACACCATGTGGGTCGCGCGCCAGTTAGCGGGTCATGCGAGCGTCAGGGCGGCGGACGTCGGCTACGCGGGTCTGAAAGACCGCCACGCGATCACCCGCCAGTGGTTCAGCGTGCCGCGGTCGCCAGGCGACGCCGACTGGCAGTCATTCTCAGCCGACGGCGTCGAGATACTCGAGACCCGTCGCCACCAACGCAAATTGCGGCGTGGGGCTCACCGCGGCAACTCGTTTCGGATAGCGCTGCGCTCGCCGGAGCTGGTGCCGGTGAGCGAGAAAGTCGAACAGCGCCTGCACCACATCGAAAGGCATGGCGTGCCGAACTACTTCGGGCCGCAGCGCTTCGGCAACAACGCCTCGAACCTGGATCTGGCCCGGTCGCTTTTCGCCGGCAAGCGCCTGCGCCGCGACAAACGCAGTATTGCCATCTCGGCTGCGCGCTCTTTTCTGTTCAACGAAATCCTCTCGCGACGCGTTAACGACGGGACATGGGACCGGATACTGCCCGGCGAACTGGCGAATCTCGATGGCTCGGGCAGCGTATTCGAGGTAGCGGAAACGGATGCCGAGATCGAGCAGCGCTGCGTGGAAATGGATATTCACCCGACCGCGAGTCTGTGGGGACTACGTAGTAGGATTTCGCCAACGGCAATCTCGGCGCTGGAACATGATGCAACCGAAGCTCACCGCAGCCTCGCACTCGGCCTCGAGCAACTGGGCGCAAAAAGCTCGCAACGAGCGCTCAGGCTTCGGGTTGCTGATTTGTCGTGGCAGTTCGACGACGATGCACTCTGGCTCGAATTCACGCTGCCGCGAGGCGCATTTGCCACGTCCGTTATTCGCGAGATTGTCGCTGTTAATGACTAGCTGTGGGAGCGTGCCCCAGCGCGCGATCAAGCCACAATCGCGCGCTGGGGCGCGCTCCCACAAGAGAGTCGCCACAATCGCAGATCAGGACGCCTTAAGCAGCACGTAGATCGCGCCGGTACCGCCGTCGACCTGGCGCGTCGACACAAACGCCAGGACCGAATTCCATTGCCGCAGCCAGCGATCGACTTTCTGCTTCAGGACCGGTCCGCGCCCACCTGACCCCAACCCCTTGCCGTGCACGACGCGCACACAAAGCTTGCCCTCGCGCACGCAGTTGTCGATGAAATCCGTGAGTCGCGGCTTTGCTTCCGCGACCGTCATGCCATGCAGGTCAATTTCGGCCTGCACGCTGAAGCCGCCGCGTGAGAGCTTGCGCAGGGTGCGTTTGCCGACGTGCGGACGATGAAACCGCAAACCGTCGCCGTTCTGACTTTGCATGTCATCGATGTCGGCCTCGAGGCTCTCCTGCAACGCGGCACTTTCATCGGCCCGGGAGAATCGCGCCCTGGGCCTCGGCTTCTTCGATGCCTCGCTCACGCGATCTCCGGCGCGCAGCGGTTTTGCGCCGGACACTGCCTTGCGAAACAGATCGTTGTCGTCGTCGGTCACGGCATCGTGTCCTGAAAGCTATGGTGCCGGGAGAACATTCAGTATAGTGAGCGCGTCGCGAGCAGCCAATCAAAACGTCCGTCATCACAACAATGAAAATCCTCGTAAGCAACGACGACGGCTACCTGGCAACCGGCATCAACGTACTGACAGAAGCGCTGCAGGCGGTGGCCGACGTCATCGTAGTGGCGCCGGATCGTAATCGCTCGGCGGCGAGCAATTCCCTGACTGTCCACTCGCCGCTCCGTGTCCAAAAAGTCGCTGACAACCGCTACAGCGTCGACGGCACGCCGTCGGATTGCGTACACCTGGCACTGACCGGTTTTCTCGATGTCGAGCCGGATCTGGTCGTGTCCGGCATCAATCACGGCGCCAATCTCGGCGACGACGTGATCTACTCCGGGACGGTCGCCGCAGCGATGGAGGGCCGGTTTCTCGGTCTGCCCGCTATCGCGGTGTCGCTGGCCAGCGAAGGCAGGCCGACGTACTTCGAGACAGCGGCGCAGGTGGTTGTCGAGATGGTGCAGAAGCTCGAGCGTGCTGCGTTTGCGACGGATGTCACGCTGAACGTCAACGTCCCGGACAGGCCCTATGCCGACCTCACAGGTGTTCGTGCCAGCAGGCTCGGTTTCCGTCACAAGTCGGAGCCTGTCATTCGGGAGAAAGACCCGCATGGCCGGACGATATTCTGGGTGGGCCCCGCGGGGCGAGGAGCCGATGCTGGCGAAGGAACCGATTTTCACGCCGTCGAGCAGGGCGCCGTTGCTGTAACGCCGCTCAAGGTCGATCTGACTCGTCACGACTCGCTGCCCCAGATTACGGAGTGGTTGGCCGAATGAGCCGGCAGCAAGGGGGCATCGCCGGTATCGGGATGACGTCGGCGCGGACCCGTGACCGGCTCGTGCAACGTCTCAGCTCGCACGGCATACGCTCCGAAGCCGTGCTGAACCAGATTCGCAATGTGCCGCGTCACCTGTTCGTCGATGAGGCGCTCGCGAGCCGCGCCTATGAGGACACAGCGTTACCGATCGGGCATGGCCAGACGATCAGCCAGCCGTACGTCGTTGCCAAAATGACCGAAGCATTGCTCGACGGTTTCGAGGGCGAAAAGGTGCTCGAGATTGGCACGGGTTGCGGCTACCAGACTGCCGTTCTGGCGCCACTCGTCAAGAAAATCTATTCCGTGGAGCGGATACCCGATTTGCTCAGGAAGACGAAACAGCGGCTGCGCGAACTGGACATATACAACGTACAATTCCGTCCAGGCGACGGCTGGGAAGGTTGGCCGAAATATGCGCCGTATGACGGCATCATCGTGGCCGCGGCGGCGTCCGTGGTTCCCGAAAAGCTCCTGGAACAACTCGCTCCCGGCGGTCGCCTCGTGATGCCGGTCGGGCCGCCCGGATACCAGGAACTGATGCTGGTGACGCGCAAGCAGGATCACTTCGAGGAGAGGTCGCTCGGTGGCGTAAGCTTCGTACCCCTCGTACCCGGGTGATAGTATATTTATCAACCAGGTATAACAGTAATCGCATGTTGATTCTGCCCCAATGACAACAAAGGAACAGTAGCCAGGATGGCGATATTCGGCTCACTATACGAGCGCGTCATGCGCTGGTCGCGGCACCGCCACGCCGAGTGGTACCTCGGTGCCATGAGCTTTGCCGAGTCCTCTTTTTTTCCGATACCGGTCGACGTCATGCTGGCGCCGATGTGCATGGCGACGCCGGAACGCTCCTGGCGTTTCGCATTGAACGCGTCCCTGTTGTCGGTTGCGGGTGGTATGGCCGGCTACGCGATCGGTTACCTGGCATTCGAAGCGATAGAGCCCTGGCTCATGACCTCGCACTATTGGGGTGCCTACGAGACGGCGCGTGAGTGGTTCGACGCCTATGGTTTTTGGACTGTGTTTGTCGCTGGCTTCTCGCCGATCCCGTACAAGGTATTCACGATCGCAGCGGGAGTTGCTGCGCTCAATTTTCCTGCTTTCGTCCTGGCGTCGGTGATCGGCCGCGGCGCACGGTTCTTTCTCGTCGCCGGTATCGTGAAGTACGCCGGTCCGCGCCTCGAGGCTTCGCTACTCAAGTATATCGAGCGTATCGGCTGGGGCATGGTGGTCGTCACCGTCATCGTCATCGGCTACCTGATGGCACGTGGCTAATGGTTGCGCGGATAATGGTCGCGCGACTCGCCGTCGGCCTTGCCACCATGCTGATTATTGCTGCCTGTGGCTCGGGCGGCGGCTGGCAGGATCAACCGGACCAGCACATCGTGCGGCGGGGCGAGACGCTTTTTTCAATCGCCTGGCGATACGGCAAGGATCCCGCCGACGTGGCTCGGTGGAATCGACTCGGC
>Ga0255053_10001873_pt1 | contig 11357 bp, 13 predicted proteins | sample JV7_2_22_MG_FD_188635 | JGI IMG/M metagenome (GOLD analysis project Ga0255053, IMG submission 188635) | Seawater microbial communities from Jervis Inlet, British Columbia, Canada - JV7_2_22 | ecosystem: Environmental > Aquatic > Marine > Inlet | place: Canada: British Columbia | collected...
GTCCACCGCCAGGTCGCCCATGGCGGCCACCCCGGCCAACATCAGCACCGCAGCCGCAACCACGACCACGATGCGGCGCGCCAGCGCCAGGCGGATTATGGATTCGACCACGGTCAGGCTCCTACTGGCCCAGGCGACGCCTTCGTTCGGCGTTGAGTCGGAAGGCGCCGTCGATCACGACCACCTCGCCCTCGCTCAGACCCTCGACCACGGCCCGCAGCCCGTCGACCTCGCGTTCCAGGGTGACCGGCGCGAAGCGGAAGCGCCCCTCGCCCTCGCGCACGAAGACGTGATCGGTGTCGCCGTCGCGCACCACGGCCGAGGCCGACACGGCCAGCCGCTCCTCCAGTGGCCCCCACACCTCCAGGGTCGCGAGCATCTTGGGCTTGATGATGCCTTCCGGGCTGTCGAGCGCCGTGCGCACCGTGACCGTTCGCGTCGCCGGGTTGACCGTGGCGCCCACGAACAGCTCGTCTCCGATCCGCCCGTTCTGGTTCACGGCGGGGATCTCCACGCGCACCTCCCGGGCGCGGGCCAGGAAGGGCACCTCGCGCTCGGGCGCCCGGCCTTCCACACGCACCCGGCTCAGGTCTGCGACGACGAAGACCGGCTCGCCCGTCCGCACCACCTGGCCCCGGTCTACATTGCGCTCGATCAACACGCCGTCGGTGCCGGAAACCACGGCGATTTCCGAGAGGATCGACTCGGTGCGCACCACCTGTTCGATCTCGCGCTCGGACATGCCCAGCAGCGCCAGCTGATCGCGATGGGACTGGACCGCCATGGCGGCCAGGAAGAGCTCCTTCTGGCGCCGCTCCAGCTCCGCCTGGGCGATGACCTCGGCCTGCACCAGTTCACTGGCCCGCTGCACGGCCCGACGCTGGATGTCCACCTCAGCGACGGCGCCCAGCAGGGCCACCTGGGCCCGGGTGACGTCCGGGCTGGTGGACCAGGCGAGCACCTGGCCCGCGCTCACCTTTTGGCCGGTGTCTACGTCCACCGCCAGGATCCGGCCGTCCGCGCCCGCATCGATTCGGCTTACCCGCGCCGGGTCCAGCTCCACCGTGGCCGGGACCCGCACCTTTCGCTGCAGCTTGGCCCGCGCCACGGCGGCCGTACGCAGGCGGGCCTCGACCCGCTCGTCCACCTGGATCACCGCCGCGTCGGCAGCCGGCTGGGCTGCAGCGGGCGGCGTCATCAGCACCAGCGCGGGGGCGATGGCAAGCCAGCCCCACCTTCGTCGGGGCACGGGATGCCGCCTCATCGCGTGCTGCCGGCCAGTCGCTCGATCTCGATGCCCGCTCGCTGCATCTCCCCCCTCTCCGTGAGCTGATCCAGACGGATGTCTCGCAGCGTTCGCTGGGCATCCAGATACTCCAAGATACCCCGCTCGCCGGACCGATAGGCCACTTCTGCACCCCGCAGCGCGCGATTCGCCTCCTGGAGCAGGCCCTGCTCGATGATCTGCACCTGCTCCTGAGCCAACTGGTAGCGGTTGTAGAGGCTGTCCAGCTCGCGGCCCAGGGCCATTTCACGGCCGGCCAGCAGCGCCTCGGCTCGGCGCACGCCCGCAACGGCCTCGGCGATCTCGCCGCGGCGCCGGTTCCACAGCGGAAGCGGCACGCGCAGCCCCAGGTAGACCTTGTCGGTCTCGGGCTCCCGCTCCCACTCCGCCTCGAAGCCCAGGCCGTCGAGGCGCTTGTGCTTCTCCAGCGACAGCTGATGCCGGGCCCGCTCCACGTCGCGGCGGGCCGCTTCGATCCGGGGGTTGCCATCAGCCAGGCGCTGACGCAGATCGTCGCGGCTGGGCAGCTCGATGAGCGGCAGGCCACCGTCGATCGCCAGCTCCTGGGGGTCGGGCTCGCCGATCACCGTGCCCAGTCCCAGCTTGGCCTGGGTCACCGCCACCCTGGCCTCGGCGCGGTCCCGGCGGGCATTGAGCACCTCGGTCTCGGCCCGGGCCAGGTCGAGCCCCGGCCCCTCCCCTACGCGCACCTTCCGCTCGATCCCCTCGCGCACCCGGGACAGGAGCGCGAGCTGCTCCTGGGACAGCTCGAGCAGCCCCTGGGCCAGGAGCACCTGGGAGAAGGCGCTCTTCACGTCCGCCACCAGGTCCGCGTCGGCGCCGCGCGCCGATGCCCGCGCCGCGTCGAGCCCGGACTCCGCAGCGCGGCGCCGTGCGCCGCGCAGGAAGGGCGTCTGGAAGGGCTGGGATAACTGAAGCCTGAAGGCGGTGCCTTCGTCGATGCTGGAGTTTCGTCCCCGCAGCGGCCCCGCTGCTCCGATCAGGCTGGGGTTGAGGAACTGGCGCGCCGTGATCGTGGCCGCGTCGGCCTGTTCCTGCTCGGCGCGCGCCAGGGCCAGCAATGGATTCCGCTCGCGGGCCTGCGCGATCGCTGCGTCGAGGCGGATGGGCCGCTCCGCCGCCGCAGGCACCGCAAGGCCGAGCCCCAGCGCCAGCACCACAAATCCCCTGGTTCGCCCCATCATGGCAACCCTCCCCTGCCGGGGCCGCTCCCGGGGGCGGCCGCCGCGCGCAAGGTGAGCCATCCCGCCGGGAGCCGCAAAGCCCGCCCACCGCGCCACGACCTGAACATCGCCATCGCCGCGGTTGCGGACCAGCACCTCCAGGAGGTGAATCCGGGCAAGGCGGCGACGGTGGCTGCCGCCGTGACCGTCATCTCCTCCGACAGCACGCTCGATACAGCCGCGGCGTGCCTCACCCGCGCGCCGCCAGGCGCCGCCAGCGCCCATCACCGTCGCGTAGAGATCGGCGTGGCTGCCGTTTTCCAGGTCGGCGAAGACGGCGCCGTTGATTGCACCGAGAAGCCGCCGAGATCCGCCGCGCTGGCGACATCCACGAAGGCAGCACCACCGCAATCCCCAGCATCACGCCCGCCCGAATCCCCGCGCCGCTCCGCAACGCTCCGGTCCTCCCGCCCCGCCACCGGGTCCGCCCCCGAGTACAAGAGGGACATCAGAGGTCGATCCCCATCTTATTGGAATCATAAATGTTTCCGGCCACCCAGAGATCAGGGTGCGCCGCGTTTCGGGCCCTGCGGGCTTCGCAGGCAGCGCTGATCATCAGGCGGGCAGCCCTGGCATGCAGCGCCAGGCCCGAGCCCGCGGCGGAGATGCCGGAGCCCGCCGCAGCCGAGGGCGCGGCCAGCGCCGAGCCGGACCCAGCCTGGCGCAAGCGCGACGGCATCGCTGCGCGGATCGAGATCGAGCTGGATGACGCCGTGCGGTGCGCGAGCTGCGCAACGGCGAGGCACTGGCCGCCCAGAACAGCGCCGTGCTGCGCGTGGGCCCGGCGGCCCCTCCAGAGCGTATACTCCCGACCGTGCCGGCCTCGCACCGCATCGATCCCGGTCAGCGCCTGGTCATCCGAACCTTCGAGGGCGTCCTGACCGACGAAGATCTTCTCCAGGACCAGGCCGCCCTGCGGAGCGCGCCGGACTACAAGCCCGAGCACCGGCAGCTCATCGATGCGCGCGGAGTCGAGCGGGCGGAGATCACCAACGAGGTGATCCGTGACCTGGCGCACGCGAGCCCCGGCGCGCCCCAGGCGCGGCGCGCCTTCGTCGTGGCCAGCGACCTGGCCTTCGGCCTGGCCCGCATGTTCGAGATCCAGCGCGCCGACGCCCCGGAGGAGGTGCGCGTGTTCCGGGACATGGACCAGGCTCGGACCTGGCTCGGGCTCGACTGAGCCTGCGCGGTCTACGCGGACCGGTATTCTCCTCCCGCCATGAGCCCTCCCCGCGCCGCCGCGTTTCCCGCCCCGCTGCTGGCGCGTGCGCGGGACCGCTTCGACTTGACCGAGCCGGCGGACCAGGACCGCCTCTACGAGCTGGCCGAGGCGCTGCTCGCGGCGCCGGAGATCTCCCGTGAGATGCTGCGCGCCAGTGCGAGCGACGCGGGTGTGCCCCTGGAGCTGAAGCTCGCGGCCAAATTGGTGGAGTCGCGGCGCATCCTCACCGACCTCGACACGCCGCTGGAGCTGGGCGTGGTGTTCGCCATGTGGGGCGAGCAGCAGCGCCTGCATCCTCGCAGCGACGACAACCCGCACGGGGAAGACCTGCTGCGGGTCAAGTTGCGCCAGCTCGACTGGGCCACCCGCGACACGCCCATCCAGTGGCGGCTCTACGCCGTGGACGACGGTTGTCCCCACGGCAGCGGACGAATCGCCCGTGAGATTGCCGCCGGCCATCCGCTGCGCGAACGGGTGCGCATCTCCTTCCTGGCCGACGCCCTGCCCGCCGCCAGCGGCCCCCTGGCCGGGCTGGCCTCCGCGGACGACTCGCGCAAAGGCGGCGCCGTCATCCACGGCTGCAGCCAGGCCCTGGCCGAAGGCGTCTCGGCGGTGATCTACACGGACGCCGACAACTCGGTCCACCTGGGCCAGATCGGCCTGCTGCTCGAGCCCCACGTCCTGCGCGGCGTTCGCGTCGTCCTGGGCACGCGCAAGGATCCGAATGCCGTACTGGTGAAGCAGGAGGCACGCTGGGGCGTGGGCATCAAGCTGCTGCGGCACATGCAGCGGCGCATCGGCCAGGCGATCTTCGCGCGGGGAATCCAGGACACCCAGGCCGCCTTCAAGCTCTACGAGCGCGGCATCCTGGAGCGCATCCTGGAGCAACCCACGGTCTTCGACTTCTCCTTCGACACGGACTGGCTGGCCGCGACCCTGGCGTGGGACGAGCCTTTCGAGACGGTCCCCTTTGCGTTCATCGACTCCTTCGAGCTGTCGGCCTCGATCGTTCAGGGTCCGATGACGACCTGGTACGCGCTGCTGACCGGGCTGGCCCGCGCGGTGCGCGCACGGGGCCTTGCGCACGACGAGGCCATGGCGCAGGTGCTGGACCAGGAGATCCACGGTGCAGAGGACCTGGAGCAGCTCATCCACCACCTGCCCCCGCAGTTGGAGAACGCCGAAGACGCGGACCTGGGAGACGCCGAGCGCATGCCCGCGGAAGCGGTTCGGGCCTGGATCCGCGCACGCAAGGGCACCGCGTGAGGCGCGCCCGTGCGACGCGCCGGCGCGGGCTGGCCCTGGCCCTGAGCCTCTCGGCCGGGCTTGCGCTGCCGGGCTGCACGGAGTCCGAGAGCGAGGACCCGCGGCCCATGGTCGTCGTGTCGGTGCTGCCGCAGGAGTACCTGGTGGACCGCATCGCGGGCGACGCCGTGCGCGTCGAGGTGCTGATCCCGCCGGGCGCCAGCCCGGCGAGCTACGAGCCCGGCATCGCCCAGATGCGCGCGCTCTCCCGCGCAGCCCTGTGTCTGCGCGTGGGTCACCCCCGCTTTCCTTTCGAGAAGACCTGGCTCGATGCACTGTTGGCCGAGAGGCCGGACCTCCTGGTCATCGACGGCTCGGCCGGTGCGGAAGCGCTGCCCAACGACCCCCACGTCTGGCTGGCCCCACGGCAGGTGGAGCGAACGGCCATCCGGCTGGAGGCGGCCCTGGCCGAGGTCCTGCCCGAGCAGCGCGAGATGCTGGCGGCGGAGCTGGCCGGCTTTCGCCGTGAGATCGACGCGCTGGACGCCGAGATCCGCGGCATCCTTGCGGAACGAACCGGTCGGCGCTTTCTCGTCTTCCACCCGGCCTGGGGCCGCTTCGCCGGCGCGTACGGGCTGGAGCAGGTGGCCATCGAGCGGGACGGCAAGGAGCCGGATCCCCATGCGCTGGCCCGACACATCGAACAGGCGCGCCGCGCCCGGGTGAAAGTGATCTTCGTGCAGCCGCAGTTCGATCCGGCCGGCGCCGAAACCGTGGCGCGGGAAATCGGCGCGCGCGTCGAGGCGCTGGATCCGCTGGCCTACGACTGGGCCGGCAACCTGCGCCACGTAGCCCAGGCGCTGGCCGAAGGGCTCTTCGAATGAGTGCGCCGGTTGCAGAGCTGCGCGGCGTCTCCCTCGCGCTGGGCGCCACCCCGGTCCTGGAGGACGTGAGCCTGCGCATCGAGGCCAACGACTACCTGGCCATCCTGGGGCCCAACGGGGGTGGCAAGACCACGCTCCTCAAGCTGCTCCTGGGCCTGTACACGCCGGACCGCGGTCAGGTGCAGGTGCTGGGCGACTCGCCGCGCCGTGCCCGCGGCCGCGTGGGCTACGTGCCCCAACACGTGCGCTTCGACCTGGAGTTCCCGATCCGTGTGCAGGACGTAGTGCTGATGGGCCGTCTGGGAAGAGGAGGTGGAGCGCGCATCCGAGCAGGCGACCGCGACGCGGCGCACGCCGCCCTGGAGCGCGTAGAAATGCGGGAGCTGGCCGCGCGGCCCATCGGCGCGCTCTCTGGGGGGCAGCTCCAGCGCGTCTTGATCGCGCGCGCGCTGTCACAGCAGCCCGAGCTCCTGCTCCTGGACGAGCCCACCGCGAGTCTGGACGAGCGCATCGGCCGCAGCGTGTGGGAGCTCTTCGAAGAGCTCTCCCAGGAGATGGCCGTGGTGGTGGTCTCTCACGACATCGGCGCCATCTCGCGTTACGTGCACGGCGTCGCCTGCCTCAACCGCAGGCTCCACGCCCACCCTTCCAGAGAGCTCACCTCGGACATCCTCGAGGCGACCTATGGCTGCCCCGTGGATCTGCTGGCCCACGGACACCCACACCGGGTCCTCACCGAGCACGGGGAGCCCTGATGCTGGAGGCGCTCACCCTTCCCTTCTTCCAGCGTGTCCTGCTCGCCGGCCTGCTGGCCAGCCTGGCGTGCGGCGTGATCGGAACCTACGTGGTGGCCAAGCGCATCGCGTCGCTCTCCGGCGGGCTCTCCCACGCAGCGTTCGGAGGCGTTGGCCTCGGCTACCTGGCCGGCTTCCCGCCGATGCTGGGCGCCGCCGGCTTCGGGCTGCTGGCGGCGCTCGTGGTCGGCATCGCCCAGCGTCGACTCGGCTCGGGCATCGACACCCTGGTGTCCATGGTCTGGTCGGTGGGCATGGCGCTGGGGATCGTGTTCGTGGCGTTGGCCCCCGGCTACGCGCCGGATTTGATGAGCTACCTGTTCGGAAGCCTGCTGTTCGTGCCCTGGGACTACGTGATCGCGATCGGCGTGCTGGATCTCCTGATCCTGGTCGCCGTGTTGCTGTTCCACCGTGTCTTCGAAGCGGTCTGCTTCGACGACGAGTTCGCAGAGGTCGCGGGTCTTCCGGCCGAGCGGGTCTTCCTCGGCTTGCTGGCCCTCACCGCCCTGGCCATCGTCACCCTGATCCGCGTCGTGGGCGTGATCCTGGCCATCGCCCTGCTCACCATCCCGGCCGCGACGGCGCGACCGTGGGTGGAGAGCCTGCGCGCCATGATGCTGCTGTCGGTCGCCCTGTGCGCCGTCAGCACCGTGGGCGGACTGCTGCTGGCCTACGGGCTGTCCCAGGGCATCGGGCTCTCGGCCCCGCCCGGACCGCTGATCATCCTGCTGGCAGCGCTCTTCTACGCGCTCTCCGCTGCGGCCCGCGCGATTCTGCAGCGCCGTCGACTGGCCTTCGGCCCGGCGGCACCGTAGCCTGGGCTTCGAGGAGAGAGACGCCATGCCGATGGGCCTGGACGACGCGACCCGCGCCTGGGAGCGGGTATTCATTACCGGCGCCTCGGGCTTCATGGGAGCCGCCCTGGCCGAGCGCTACCGCGCCGCCGGCGCCGAGGTGCGCGGGGTGGATCTGGCCCCCGACCCCGACGCCGGAGTGGTCGGGGGGGATACCACCGAGCCAGGCGCCTGGGTGAAGCACGTCGAGGGTTGCGACCTCGTCGTGCACACCGCGGCGATCATCACCATGGAGGGTGACGCAGACCGCATGTGGCGCGTGAACGTACTGGGCACGCGCAACGCCCTGGACGCCGCGGCGGCGGCCGGCGCGAAGCGCTTCGTCCACGTCTCGTCCATCGTCACCTTCGGCTTCGACTATCCCGACGGGGTGGACGAGCATTGGCCGGTCCGCACCAACGGCGCACCCTACGTGGACACGAAGGTCAACGCCGAGCAAGTGGTTCTTCAGGCCCACAGCGCGGGCGAGATTCCGTGCACGCTGGTGCGTCCGGGAGACATCTACGGGCCGCGCTCTACCCCCTGGACGGTGCTGCCCGCCGCCGCCGCCCGCGCGGGCCTGCGCATCCTGCCGCCCGGCATGGACGGCACCATCAACCCGGTATACATCGACAACCTGCTGGACGGACTCATCCTGGCCGCGGCCGAGCCCGCCGCCGTGGGTCAGGTCATCACGCTCTCCGAAGGCTACGGCATGTCGGTGCAGGACTTCTTCGAGAATTACGCACGCATGGCCGGAAACCTGGGCCCGGAGCGGCCGGCCGTAGAACTGGACGCAGGCACCCTGGGCTTCCTCACCAAGTTGGGCCACTACTCCATCGACAAGGCCCGGCGCCTGCTGGGCTACGAGCCCCAGGTGAGCTTCGAAGAGGGCATGGCCCGCACCGAGGCCTGGCTCCGCAGCAACAACCTCATCTGACCCTGCACCAAGTACCACTCCTGCATTGGGGGACGTTCCTGCGTAACTGCATTGGGTACCAGTCATGGTGCGGCCGATTCCCAGCTTGACCCTCGGCGCGTTCGAGACGACACCGCTGGAGATCGCATCGGTCTACGCCGTGCTGGCCTCGGGCGGAGTGCGCACGAGCCCGCGCACCACGCTGGCCGTGGTCCGGCCCGGCGGGCGCGTCCTCTACGGCGAACCGGTGCGAACCAAGCGGGCCTTCGGCGCCGCCGAGACCTACCTGGTGACCGAGGCGCTGCGGGGCGCGGTCGTCCGCGGAACCGCGAAGAGCCTGCCGCGGCTCGGCGTGACCGGCTCCTGGGCCGGCAAGACCGGAACCACCAACGGCTTCCGGGACGCCTGGTTCGTAGCCTACGCTCCGGACCTGGTGGTCGCCGTGTGGATCGGCTTCGACGACGGCGCCCGGGTCGGGCTCAGCGGCGCCCAGGCCGCCCTGCCGATCGTCGCCCGCTTCGTGCGCGGCGCCTACGGCAAGCAGTCGCCGCGCGAGTTCCCGATTCCCGACGGAATCCAGGTGGCGCGGATCGATCCCGGCACCGGCCGCGGTGCCCGTCGCGACTGCCCCGGCCACGACGAGGTCTTCCTGGCCGGCACGGCTCGGGCGGCTCGCGACTGCGGATCCCGGCCGCTTCAGTGGGCCCTGCGGGCGCTGGGCCAATAGAGCACGGGCGCTATCCTGCGGTCCCAACCGACCGCGAGGCCCCGGATGATCGCCGAAGGAACGCAGGCTCCCGACTTCACCCTCCAGGACCAGTTCGGCCGCAAGATCTCGCTGGCGGACTTCCGGGATCGGCAGCACGTGCTGCTGCTCTTCTACCCGCTGGACTGGACACCTACCTGAAGCCAGGAGGTGCCCGGCGTCGAAGCGCTCCTGCCGCGTTTCCGCGCCGCCCACACCCAGGTCCTGGGTGTCAGCATCGACAGCGTCCACTGCCACGCCAACTGGGGCCGCGACCTGGGCGGCGTATCCTTCCCGCTGCTGGCGGACTTCCAGCCCAAGGGCGCCATGGCCGAGTCCTACGGAGCCTATCTCGCCGGAGCGGGCATCACGGACCGGGCCACGGTGCTCGTGGACAGCGGCGGCAGCGTGCGCCACGCGTCTTCGGTGACGCCGGCGGGCGAACGCAGCCCGGACGAGCTGGCCGCCCTGTGCGAGCAGGTCGATCGCGAGGCCGGCACACCCACCCAGGCAGCGCCGGAGCCGCAGGGACTGGGCGCAGACGCAGTGCTCTACGTGAAGAGCCACTGCGGTTTCTCGCGCCGCGCTCGTGTGGCCGTGGACAACGTGCACGCCGCGGAGCTGACGCTGCGAAACGCCAGCGACGACGCGCAAGCACTGGAAGCCCTGCGCCAGGTGAGCGGCGCCGAAACCGCGCCCTGTCTGGTGCTCGACGGAAGCCCGCTGGCCGAGTCCGACGTGATCGTGCGCACCCTGGCCGAGCGCCTGGCCCCGATCTGATCAGGCGTCGCCTTCCCCGAGCGACTCGACCGCATCGACGCACAGCCAGGCGCGCGGAGCAGCCGCCTCGTCGCTCAGGCCCAGGTAGGCCTTGCTCCCGCGCGGCAGCTCTGCGCCACAGCGCGTGCAGGGCACGGCCTGGTTCAGCACGACCTCGTTCCACGCCTGCACCCGAGCCAGCCGCTCCGCCGCGTCGGGAAGCGGCTCACCGCACGTCGCAGCGTCGACGGGCTGCGACTCGCTCATCCGCCGCACGTCGCGGCCCACGTGCTGCGCCAGGCGCGCCGAGTCGCTCACAATCTGATCGACATTCGCCACCACCCCGTCCACCAGCTGGAAGGTGTCCTCCAGCAGGTGCCGGATGATCTGGGAAACCGTCGTGCGGCGCCGCCGCGCCTCCTCCTTGAGGGTGGTTTCCAGCTTCTCCGGCACCCGGGTCTGGATCAGGCGGTCCTTGCGCTCGCTCACGCGCCTTCCGTCCGGCTCTCGTCGTTGGCGTGCCCCTCCAGCAGCTGGGAGGCCAGCTCGGTCACGCGGTGGTTGACCTCACGGATCGTGTCGTACACCGCGCCGATGGAACGGTCCTGGATCCTGCGCACGTCGGCTGCGGTCTGCTCGAACAAGCCGTTGCGGGCCATCACCTCGAGGGGCACGTCCGCGATTGCGCGGTGGATCTCCTCCACGCTGGTCGCCCCCCTGTCCACGACGTCCTGGATCATGTTGGTCAGCTTCTGGTCCCGGGCCATGGCGTCCTCCTCTCGGTCGCTGCCGCGACCGTTCGTCATACGTGATGTAATACAGAATATTACAGTCTTTGCAAGGCCCCCAGAACGGCCGGGGGCGCCCGCGCCCTCGGGGTGGGCCCCGCCAGGCGATAGACTCCACCCGTGACCACCCTGCTCGAGCCGGCCCGCGAGACCCCCATTCGCCACGAGGCCGACGTGCTGGTGGTCGGCGGAGGATCCGCGGGCGTGGCCGCCGCGGTGGCTGCCGCGCGCCGCGGCGCCGACGTGCTGCTGGTGGAACGCCACGGCTACCTGGGCGGCCTGGCCACCGGCGGGCTCATCATCCTGCTCCTCAGCCTGGACGACGGGCGAGGCAGGCAGGCGGTGGCGGGCCTGTGTCACGAGGCCGTCGGGCTCCTGGATGCCCGCGACGCCGCTTTCCACCCCGGCCCCGACGAGTGGGGCAGCGACGATCCGGCCCTGGTGGAGCGCGACCAGCGCTGGGGCCTGGTCTGGGGACGCGCGCCGCACCGGGTCCGCTACTCGGTGGCCTACGACCCGGCCATGCTGAAGGGCGTGCTCGACGCGATGTTGCAGGAGGCCGGCGCCCGCGTGCTGCTCCACGCCTGGGCCTGCGAGCCGATCCTCGACGGAGACCGGATCGAGGCGGTGGCCTTCCAG
>Ga0255053_10001874_pt1 | contig 11350 bp, 8 predicted proteins | sample JV7_2_22_MG_FD_188635 | JGI IMG/M metagenome (GOLD analysis project Ga0255053, IMG submission 188635) | Seawater microbial communities from Jervis Inlet, British Columbia, Canada - JV7_2_22 | ecosystem: Environmental > Aquatic > Marine > Inlet | place: Canada: British Columbia | collected...
AGTCTCTCGACGCCCTCTTCGGAACCTCGGTCGTAGAAGACCAACATTGTGGTGCGTCGGGCCGCGAAGACCGGCTCGGGGACCAGACTGAAGTAGACCGCGTCCTCTGCATACTCGCGGTTGATCACGAGCCACATGTCGAGTCCCGTCTCACGCATCAACCTCGGCAGCAACTCCTCCAGTCTCTGGCGCAAAACCTCGTTGACGGGCTCAATGCGTTGCCGCTGCGAAAGCACGGCACCGGGATCGGTGATCTCCCTGCCCTGCCCCGGCTCGTGGCTCGTCTGGGCGTGGGCCATGCCCACACCGATACCCTGACCTGTCAGGATCGAGACGAGCAGGACCGTCCGTCCTGCCAGAAGCCTTGCCATGGTCTCAGCCCTCCGCCAACCTCAGTCGATCTCAACGATCATTTCGATTTCCACCGCGATCCCCATGGGCAGTGAGGCCATGCCCACCGCCGAGCGGGCGTGACGCCCACGTTCCCCGAAGACCTCCACCAGCAAATCCGAGCAGCCATTGATTACTTTGTGCTGATCGGTGAATCCCGGATCGGAGTTCACCATCCCCAAGACCTTGACGATACGCCGGACTCGAGACAGATCTCCGATCTCCGCTTTCAGCGACGTCAAAAGAGCAACGGCGGTCGACCTCGCTGCCGCGTACCCCTCTGCCAACGTCAGATTCGCACCGACCTTGCCGGTCACGTACTCGCCGTCTGGACCTTTCGGTCCATGACCGGAGGTGAATACCAGGTCGCCAGTCCTGACGGTACGGACATAGTTGGCCACTGGGGCCGACGGCGTCGGCAGCTCGATTCCCAGACCCTGCAACCGAGCTTCCGGGTCGAACTCGTCATCGGCGAGCGCGGCCCCCGTCGTGCCGACCAGGCAGGCTCCAAACACAGCAATCGACATCAGGCCTGAAACGAATGCACGCGACCTTCTCGGACTCGTCATGACTACCCCCAGGTTGGTGATTGGCGAGCGCTATCGCAAACAGACGGAATGCCTCCCTGCTCGCTCCGAGAAAGACTAGCACGAGCCCACCGGGTGCTAGACTTGCAGCCTGGCGAATCAACCATCACGGTGCCGAACCCATGTACGAACAGTTCTACGGCTTCTACGAATCGCCGTTCAACATCACACCCGACCCCCGGTTCCTGTTCTTCAGCGGGCGCCATCAGGAGGCCTTCGGTCATCTACTCTTCGGGATCAAGGAGCGCAAAGGATTCATCCAGATCACCGGCGAGGTGGGAACCGGCAAGACCACCCTCTGTCGGGCACTGCTGGAAGCCCTCGATCCAGGGTACCGCACGGCGCTCATTCTCAACCCCAGCATGTCAGCCCTGCAGCTGCTGCACACCATCGTCGAGGAGTTCGGACTCCAGACGGAAGGCCCCGATCGCGTCTCGCTCCTGGACACCCTGAACACCTTTCTGCTCGATCAGGTCAACGAGAATCACGACGCGGTGCTGGTCATCGACGAAGCGCAGAATCTGAGCCCCGATCTGATGGAGCAGGTCCGGTTGCTCTCCAACCTGGAGACAGACCGCCAGAAGCTCCTCCAGATTGTCTTGATGGGTCAGCCGGAACTGCGCAAGATGCTGGATCATGCCGGTCTGAAACAGCTCCGGCAACGGATCACGGTACGCTACCACTTGACCTCTCTCGACTATCCCGAGACCGAGATGTACATTGCCCATCGCCTGCGAGTTGCGGGCGCCAATGCTCGGCCGACGTTCAATCGCAGTGCCCTGCGCCGCATCTATCGTTACTCCGGCGGTGTACCAAGGCTGATCAACGCCGTCTGTGACAAGGCTCTGCTTTGCGGGTACGTGGAGGGCGACGATCACCTCACCGCGCGCCATCTCAAACGGGCCATTCGCGAGCTCGAGGGAGACATCCGTTGAGCCTGATCGTCGAGGCGTTGAAACGCGCCCGCGATGATGCCGTCCGTCGTCAGGCCGCGACCAAAGGCCTGCCTCTCGCCCCCGTTCCGAGACTCCAGGGTAGGAGTCGGTGGTTGACGTTCGCATTGGTGCCGCTGGCAGCGGCCCTCGTCATCTGCGTTCTCCTCCTCTTCGATCTCTATTCGAAACTGCCAACCAGACCATCCTCTACAGAAGCCTCTGTGGGGACACAGCCCCTGCCATCGGTCGCGGCAGCAGCCAAGGAGAGCGACCCCACGAAGGGAGCTGAACTGAGTCCCGCTCCTGGCAGCCAACCGGCTGCCGAAAGCAGCGTCCCGGTTCCCCAGCAATCCCCGATCAATATGAGTACCGTTGGTACTACTCAGAATGAGGGGATGGCCGCGGCAAGCGACGGATCGGCAGTAACCACCGAGCCTCGAGAGCCCCCACCCACAACGACAGAATCTGTGCCGGTCGAGCGAGCGGCAGCAGGAGTCTCCTCCACCGACCGCGTCTTTGTGGGTCAGGCCGTGCTGAGCAATGGCCAACTCATCGATCTGGGGGGAATCGCATGGTCCGAATCGGAGCCCTATGCCCTACTCAACGGCCAGGTCGTGGGGGTTGGCGAGTTGATTCGCACCTATCGCATCACCGAGATCACCCAGGAAGAGGTGATCCTGGAGCAGGATGACGATCGAATTGTCCTGCGGCTGAATTAGCTGCCTGGTGAGATGGCCCGCCTAGAAGACCTGTGAGTTCAGCAGCCCGCGTCCGCGCAAGAAGGTGACCATCAGGTCCCAGATCCTCTCCTTGCGATCAGCCAGCCGGTGGTCCCCATCGGCGTAGAGGTGGAACTCGATATCCCGGTAGGGACACTGGGCAGCGAATTCCTGGACCCGCGCCCAATCGACCCGGTCGTCCTGTTGGCCCTGGAGTAGGAGACAGGGTGTCCGATAGAGCTCCATGAGCTTCTCATCGTGGAATTCGAGCAGGTCATCCATGAAATCCCATCCCAGATCCCAGGTCCCAAGCTCATTCTCCACTTGGATCGCACCCTTCTTCTGCCAGCGGATCAAACCGTCTTCGCCGGCCCAACGGGCCAGCCCGTCTTCGAGGCTCAGAGCGGGTGCCACATGGATTCCAGCCACCATCTCGGCCGGATTGAGGGCCGAGTACCAGAGACCTACCAGCCCACCCATTGACGAGCCGACGACTACGATGCGACGATGACCCCGGGCACGGAGAACATCGTGGACCCTGCGAACGTCCTCCAGATCTCTCGAGAGCGTGAGATCGACCATCTCGCCGCCCGAGTCGCCATGTCCCTGAAAGTCGAAGGAGCAGAAGGTCAGACCATGTCTGATCGCCTGCAGGCGAAAGAAGTTGGCTTTTTTGCCAGATTGGCTGGAGCCAAAGCCGTGTAGATACAGGATCGCCAGATGATCCTCCAGCTCGACCTGGGGTTGGTCGATCCGCACGGCGAGATGGGACACCTCGCGCTTGCCGTTGCGGATGGAGATCTTGCAGCGTTGGCTCACTTTGCCTACCTCGTTCGTCCCTGGCGAGCGCTTCTGGCAGCCGGGAACCTATCGGGATATTACTGGATGGGTGCGGACGTCCGCAGTGAAGCCCGTCGCAGGAACCGGGAATCGGTTATGCTGCAACCGCCGTTCAAAGGAGTGTCGCGCTATGAAAACCATTGACATTTCTCCCCTGATATTCGGCCTGATTGCCGCTTGCTCTCTTATCGCCTGCGGGGAGTCCGATGCCAACGGCACTGGGGGCTTGGGTGCTACACAACTCCCGGGCCCTATTTCCCTCCTCGACGCCGAAGATGGCGGCCTGCCCTCGGGAATCGTATCTGTGGTTGATGTCTTCAAGGGCGACTTCAATGCCATGGCGGAGCGGCGATTGATTCGAGCACTGATCGTGCCGAACCGAACGGCCTATTTCTTCGATGGAGTCGACCAGAAGGGCACCGGCTTCGAGGCTCTCAAGCTTTTCGAGGAGCAGGTCAACAAGAATCTCAAGACGGGCAGGCTCGGCGTCTACCTCCTGGTCATCCCTACCACGCGTGACCGATTGATTCCCGACCTGCTCGAAGGGTACGGCGACATCGCCGCCGCCAATCTCACCATCACCCCGGAGCGTCAGGAGTTGGTTGAATTCACCAACTCTTTCCTGAGCACCAGCGAGATCATCGTCTCTGGACCGAAAGCCCCTCAGATCTCATCCTTCGAGGACCTGGCGGGCCAGGAGGTGTTTGTTCGCCGTTCGAGCAGCTACTGGGAGAGCTTGGAGCGCCTCAACGCGGAGTTTGATCGGCAAGGCAAGAAGAAGATCCGTCTCAAGGCTGCCGACGAGATCCTCGAGACCGAGGACGTCCTGGAGATGGTCAACGCTGGCCTGGTTCCGATCACGGTGGCAGACAGCTATCTGGCCGAATTCTGGGGGCAGATCTTCGACAAGATCAAACCCCATCCCGAGCTGGCTATCCGCACTGGGGGTGAGATTGCCTGGGCCTTTCGGAAGAACAGCCCCGAGCTCGAAGCGGTGCTCAACCGATTCGTCAAAGGTCACAAAAAGGGCACCCTGACAGGGAACATCCTGTACAAACGGTACTATCAGAACACCAAGTTCGTGCGCAATTCGCTGGCCAACGAAGACTACAGGCGGTTCGAAGAGACCATGAAGTTCTTCCAGGAATACGCTGGTCAGTATGATTTTGACTGGCTGATGATCGCCGCTCAGGGGTATCAGGAGTCCCGGCTCGATCAAAGCACTCGTAGCAAGGCCGGAGCCATCGGTGTCATGCAGCTCCTCAAGAGCACCGCCAACGACCCCAACGTCGCTATCCCCAACATCGAAGAGCTGGAGCCCAACATCCATGCCGGGGTCAAGTATCTGCGCTTCTTGGTCGACCACTACTTCGATGAGCCGGGACTCGATCCGGTCAACCGGCACCTGTTCGGGTTTGCGTCCTACAACGCCGGGCCCAACCGGATCCAGCGGCTGCGCAAAAAGACGGCCGAAAAGGGACTCGACCCCAATGTCTGGTTTCGCAATGTCGAGGTCGTCGTTGCCCACGACGTCGGACGGGAGCCGGTGCGATACGTGAGCAATATCTACAAGTACTATCTGTCCTATCGCCTGCTGCTGGAGCAGGAGCGCCGCCGGATGAAGGCCAAGAGCTGACAAGAGGACCGGGGCAATCCGGTGATAGTCTTCTCTGTCGCCGCCTTCTGAAACCAGCCACCTCCGACGCGGATTGAGTAACCGATGAGAGTTTCGACGTACAAGATCGCCACATCTACCTGTCTTCTGGTCGCTCTTATCGCTACGGGAACGACACTGGCAGCCGATTGGCCCAACTGGCGAGGACCCCAGGTAAGAGGCACATCGACGCAGACGGGCTTGATTTCCCAGTGGTCCACGGAGGGAACGAATCTCCTCTGGAGACAGGACTTCACCGGGCGCTCGACGCCTGTCGCCCTCGACGGGCGAATCTGTGCCAACGGTCGTGTGGGAGAGGGCATTGCCCGCCAGGAGATGGTTGCCTGCTTCGACGCCGAGACCGGCGAGCACCTTTGGGAGCATCGTTTCAACGTCTACCAGACCACGGTTCCCTGGACCCGGGTCGGCTGGGGCAATGTCACAGGTGACCGCGATACGGGCTATATCTACCTCCAGGGTGTCGGCGGTCTCTTCTTCTGTCTCGACAGTAAGGACGGACGTGTGGTCTGGATGCGCAACTTCATCGAAGAGCTCGGCTTCATGGAGGGGTACGGTGGTCGGACCCAAACAGCCGCCCTTGATGAGAACCGTGTCGTTATCACCTTCTCCAACACGAGTTGGGGCGATCAGGCGCGCCCGCTGCACCGCACCTTCGCCTTCGACAAACGGACGGGCGAACTCCTCTGGACCTCCACACCCGGCACCTTCCAGATGGACAAGAACACCCAGTCGACCCCATCGGTTGCAGTCATCGACGGGCAACGGCTGGTCATCCATGGAAATGGCGACGGCAACATCTATGCCTTGCAGGCGCGGACCGGCGAAAAGGTCTGGGAGTTCCACCTCAGCAAGAGGGGCATCAACACCTCAGTCCTGGTGGCAGGCACGACCGTGTACGCCTCTCACAGCGAGGAGAACCTGGACGAAGGAACCATGGGTCGTGTGGTCGCCATCGATGCCACAGGTAGCGGTGACATCACCCAGTCCCATGAGAAGTGGCGAGTGCCTCTGGGTGTCGGCTACTCCAGCCCCGGCTTCCTGACAGGGACGCTCTATGTTCTCGACAACTCGGCCAATGTTCATGCTCTCGATGCCGAGACCGGTGCTGAGAGCTGGGTGCATAGCATCGGGACTGTCGGGAAATCCTCACCGGTCTTGGCAGATGGCAAACTCTACGTCACCGAGGTCAACGGTCGGTTTCACATTCTCGATCCAGGGACCGACGGCGCCGAGGTCCTGGATTCGGAAGAGATCTCGCTGCCCACCGGCCGCTACGCCGAGATCTACGGCTCGCCCGCGGTTGCCTACGGTCGGATCTACTTCACTACCGAGGAAGGGATCTATTGCCTGGGTGATCCCGATGTCCCATTCGAAGCCACCCCGAGCTCAACCCGGATTCTCGAGGAGGAGCCGGTGGCCGCCGGTACCGCTGCGGCGATCCTACGGGTGACGCCGGCCGAGCTCGGGATCCGCACTGCGGACAAGGCGTCCTTTCGGGTCGAGACGTTCGACACCAGGGGCCGGGCTCTGGGGCCTGCCACCGCCGAGTGGAGCCTCCAGGGTCTGGAGGGTGTCATCGACAACGGCACCTTGCAGCCGGCAGCGGCGGCTGGCTCCCAGGCAGGCTATGTGGTTGCCAAGCTCGGCCGTCTCGAGGCCAGGGCCAGGGTCCGCGTCGTCGCCCCCCTGCCCATTGCCGAAGACTTCGAGGATGTCCCTGTCGGTAGTCGCCCGGGCTACTTCCTCGCCTATGTCGGTCGCTTCGCGGTCGAGGAGATGGACGGCAACAGAGTTCTGGCGAAAGGACCCTCACCACGCAAGATCCATCGCCACATCACATTTCTCGGGTCCCACGACGACACCGGCTACACCATCGAGGCCGATCTCATGGGGAGTCAGGACGGCCGAAAACTGGCCGACGTTGGGCTGATCAACAGCGGCTACACGATGGATCTGATGGGCAACCACCAGAGAATCGAGATCCGGTCATGGGCGTCGGCGCTGCGCATGGTGGAGCGGCTGGACTTCGAGTGGCAGCCCGACCGTTGGTACCGGATGAAGATGCGGGTCGACACCGGCGACGAAAGGGCTCTGATCCGCGGCAAGGTCTGGCCCAAGGGCGAGCCCGAGCCCCAGGAATGGCAGATCACCGCCGAAGATCCGCTGCCCATCCGACAGGGTAGCCCGGGCCTCTACGGATATTCACCCACTCCGGTCTATTTCGACAACATAAAGGTGACGAGTAACGAGTCATGATGAAACAAACACTTCAGATCGCCGCACTCACGCTTGCAGTCCTATTGGCCAGCGTTTCGGGACATGCTCAGGAGGTAGGCATGTTCGGTGGCACGCTGACGAGGAACATGGTCTCCGACGCTACGGGCCTACCCGACACCTGGGACTTCAGGAGCGGACAGAACATCAAGTGGCGCCAGTCCCTGGGCTCGCAGGCCTACGGCGGACCGGTGATCGCGGGCGGCCAGGTTTATGTGGGGACCAACAACGAAGGGCGCCGCAACCCGGAGATCGAGGGCGACAAGGGTGTCGTCATGGCCTTCAGCGCCGCCGATGGCGAGTTTCTCTGGCAGACCATCCACGACAAACTGCCCGATGGTCGGGTCCACGACTGGCCCCTGCAGGGGGTCTGTTCGGGTCCGTACGTCGAGGGCGATCGTCTCTACTACGTCTCCAATCGGGCTCAGGTGGTGAGCGCCGACACCCGGGGCTTCCGCGACGGGACCAACGACGGACCCTTCGCAGACGAGAAGGCTGTTGGTGAGCACGATGGCGACATTATCTGGTCCCTCGACATGATCGGAGAGCTGGACGTCTTTCCCCACAATCTGGCAGCAGGCAACCCAATCATCGCAGGCGATCTGCTCTTCACAGTGACGGGCAACGGGGTGGATGAAGGACATATCAACATCCCCGCCCCCTTTGCACCGAGCTTCATTGCTGTCGACAAGAACACCGGCAACCTCGTCTGGGAAAGCGCTCTGCCCGGCAATCAGATTCTCCACGGCCAATGGTCCAATCCCGCCTACGGAGAGATCGGCGGCCGCCGGCAGGTGATCTTCCCGGGAGGGGACGGCTGGCTCTATTCACTGGATCCGAAGACCGGTGACCTGATCTGGAAATTCGATGCCAACCCCAAGGACTCGGTCTGGGAGCTCGGCGGCGCCGGCACCCGCAACAGCCTCATCTCGACACCGGTAATCTGGCAAGACAAGGTCTATGTCGGTGTCGGTCAGGATCCCGAGCACGGTGAGAGCGGCGGCAATCTCTGGGCCATCGACGCCACGGGAACCGGCGATATCACCGGCAAGGGTGCGATCTGGCATCGCGGCGGTGAGGATTTCCACCGCACCATCTCCACTGCCGCCATCAAGGATGGCTTGCTCTATATCGCGGATCTCTCGGGATTCCTCTACTGTCTCGACGCCAACACCGGCGAGCACTACTGGACCTATGACGCCTTTGCAGCAGTCTGGGGCTCGGCCTTCGTCGCTGACGGCAAGGTCTACCTGGGCGACGAGGATGGGGACATCGCCGTCCTCAAGACGGGCAAGGAACTCGAGGTCCTGAACGAGATCAACATGGGTAGCGCCGTCTACACGACGCCGATCGCCCACGACGGGGTCCTCTACGTTGCCACCCGTAATGCTCTGTTCGCCATTGCAGAAGGTGCCCAGCTGGCCGCTGATGCACCGACCGCTCCCTGAGACGCCATGAGCAGCCCCACCTCCGAGCCCAGCGCGCAGTCCCCGGACACAGTGGATCTCGCCTCTCGCGTCCAGGAGGGCCGAGAAAGGCTCGATGCACATGTCCGCGAGATGGTGCAGTGGCACTTCAGCCCCGAAACCGGCTGCCCGTTCTGGCTGGAATTCGCCAGCAAACTGGATTTCGACCCGCGGGAGAAGATCGATAGCTATACTGATCTGAGGCTCCTGGGGCATTTCCAGGACGAGTGGCTGCGCGGGGGGCCTGTTCGACGTTGGCTACCCAAGGGTCTGGAAGGACAGCCGATCTACGTTTTCGAGACCGGTGGTTCGACCGGTCTGCCCAAGAGCCGGATCAGTCTCAGGGACTTCCAGATCGACTACGAGCTCTTCAGCAAAACCCTCTCCGACGACAGCTTCCCACCGGGAGCCGACTGGCTCATGTTGGGTCCCACCGGACCCCGCCGGCTGCGATTGGCCATCGAGCACCTGGCTCAGCACCGTGGCGGGATCGCGTTTCATATCGATCTCGATCCGCGGTGGGTCAACCGCCTCGTGCGACTCGACCGTCATCAGGACCTGCAGGCCTACAAGGAGCACGTCACCGACCAGGGCCTGAAAATCCTCCGAGCGCACGACAATGTCCGCTGCGTGTTCACGACACCCAAGCTTCTGGAATCGCTGTGCGAAAAGATCTCGCTTCCCAAGATGGGGATCACCGGAATCTTCTGTGGCGGCACCGAGATGAATGCCCAGTTTCATCGATTTGCCCGCGAAGAGCTGGTCCCCGGGGTCGATTTCATCCCCACCTATGGCAACACCTTGATGGGTCTGGCCTGCTGCAAACCGTTCGACCCGGCAGACAACTATGCCATCACGTACTACCCACCCCATCCCAGGGCGGTTTTTGATCTCGTCGATCCGGACCGAACGGAGCAGACTGTCGGTCACGGTGAGACCGGCCGGGTCATGTTGACCACGCTCACCAAGGAGTTCTTCATGCCCCGGTTTCTCGAGCGTGACGAGGGCGAGCGAGCCGCTCCGATAGCCCCTTACCCTTGGGATGGCGTCAGCAATCTGCGATTGTTCTCCCGTTTCGAGGAGTCGGTCGTCGTCGGGGTGTACTGATGATCCACATCCCACTACTACGATCCGGCGAGACCTACACGAGTCTGGCCAGGAACCAGTTGCAGGATGTCCGTACCGGGGAACCGGTGGCGCAGATGAGCCTGGCAAACCCTGGACTGATCGCCCGCGAGCTTGACCGGGCATCCGAGAATCAGCAGGCATTGAGCTCCCTGAGCAGTTCTGAGCTGATCGCTATCTGCCGCCAGGCCGCCGAGCTCTTCCTGGAATCCGAGCTCCCCGTTGGCGAGCATCAGCAGTCACCGCACGACTACCTGAGCCAGCTGTCTGCAACGACCGGCATGCCCATATCTCTGGGGCGAGCCAACATGGGAAAGATCCACTTCGTTCTAGCGCAGATGGAGACGGTGCTTGGCGGCCTGACCCGCGGCCTCGATGCCGGAATATTGGATGCCGGCTGGGGGCTGGAGGCCGAGCGCCGTGTTTCGTTTCGCCGCGAGACCGATGCCCTCGGCGTGGTGCTGCCGAGCAACTCACCCGGCGTTCACTCTCTTTGGATCCCGGCCGTGGCCCTGAAAATACCCCTGGTCCTCAAGCCGGGCAGCCTGGAGCCCTGGACACCTTTCAGAATCGCGCAGGCCCTCCTGGAGGCGGGCTGTCCACCCCCGGCACTGGGCTTCTACCCCACCGATTACTCGGGCGCGGCCGAGATCCTCCTGCGCTGCGATCGCTCCATGATGTTTGGAGATCGTGCCACTGTCGAGCCCTGGCTCGCCGACTCTCGGGTCCAAATCCACGGACCCGGCTGGAGCAAGGTGGTGATCGGAGCCGATCGCGCCGCGGAGTGGACCCAATACCTCGACCTCATGGTCGAGTCGGTTACCGCCAACTGTGGCCGGTCCTGTGTCAATGCCTCCGGGGTGTGGACTGCCAGCAACGGCCGCGAGATCGCCCAGGCGCTGGCGGTGAGGCTGGCAGCCATCGAGGCCCGTCCACTCGCCGACCCTGCTGCCCAGCTCGCGGCGTTTCCCAACGCCGCCGCGGCTCGGCGTCTTTCGGGCTATATCGACGCCCAGCTGGCGATTCCGGGTGCCACCGATCTGACGGCTGAGCTGCGCTCTACGCCCAGGGTTGTGGAGACTGATGGCTGCGCGTTTCTGCTGCCGACTGTCATCCATTGCGAGGACCCGGAGCATCCCCTCGCCGCCGCCGAGTACCTCTTCCCCTTTGTCACCGTCGTCGAAATACCCGCAGCCGATCTGGTCAAACGCCTCGGTTCGACGCTCGTGGTCACAGCCCTCACAGACGACCGCGCGCTGCAGCAAGAGCTGATGACCGCTGCCAACGTCGAACGACTCAATCTCGGCCCTGTTGCCACCTGCTCTGTAGCGTGGGATCA
>Ga0255053_10001875_pt1 | contig 11349 bp, 11 predicted proteins | sample JV7_2_22_MG_FD_188635 | JGI IMG/M metagenome (GOLD analysis project Ga0255053, IMG submission 188635) | Seawater microbial communities from Jervis Inlet, British Columbia, Canada - JV7_2_22 | ecosystem: Environmental > Aquatic > Marine > Inlet | place: Canada: British Columbia | collected...
CAATATCATTTCACCAGATGACCTGGACCTGAGATCACCAACTGATACCCGTCCATATCCCTGGCACTCCGTAAGAGCTTCTTATCTGATGCGCCTGCTGGGAAAATCAAGGGAGGCGGTGTTCCCGAGGGTCGAATGGGGATTTTTCTTCCTGTTTATGGCGTTTGTCATTTCTGTGATCACAGTATTGCCTCTTCTCTATTTTTCCCGGCCGGGATCCGGCACTTATGGATACGGGTTTGGGTACTTACTTTATTTCGTCTGCCTGGGCATCGGCTACATAACTGTCGAGATACTGCTTATCAAACGGGCGGGATTGATAATGGGCCCTCCTCAGCTTACTGCCGGCGTTGTTATAGCGTCTTTCCTGTTCTTCTCTGGGCTGGGGAGCTGGACTGCTGAACGCATGCCCTACAATACTGTGAAAGCAGCTCCGGTTTTTGTTTTAATAGCGGTCTTTGCCTTGGCTGCATATCTCCTTGTCCCCCACCTGCTGTCCCTGGATAGGAACCTGAGAATTCCACTGCTATCTGTCTCCTGTCTCCCGGCAGCGTTCCTCATGGGCATTCCCTTCCCGCTGGGCCTGAGGGCAGTAGCTGGAAACCGGGAATCCGGTGTCCCCTGGGCCTGGGCGATCACAGGCTATACTTCGGTAGTGGGCAGTTCACTGGCTGGGGTATTGGCGGTAACTCAGGGATTTGTGGCTTTGTTACTGTTGGGAATCGTTAGTTATTTGCTGGCTGGGCTTATTTTTGGTTCAACGTTTGCGAATCGAAGATCGTGATGCATTGTTAGTGGAAATTAGAAAATGGAAATTTGAAATTAGACACATGCAATCTAAAAAAAAGCGATGCGTGATGGGTGATTAGTGATTGGTGATATCAACGGCAGGCGAGGAGAGGAGGATATCCTACCACCCTCCCCTTTGTCCCCTCCCATCATCAGTCTTCGCTAAAGCTATGACCTGACAAGAGGGAGGGGTGAAAGCAAGTAATCCAATTTCGAATTTCGATTCTCGAATTTCGAATTACACTACCCCCTTGAAATACTCAATAGTTTTAGCCAGTCCCTCCTCCAGGAGTACTGTCGGTTCCCAGTCCAATACTTTCCTTGCCAGGGTTATATCCGGGCATCTCTGCAGGGGATCGTCCTCCGGCAGCAGAAGATAGGTAACATCCGATTTGCTCCCCGTCAGTTCAAGAATCAGTTCAGCGATCTGCCTGATGCTGTACTCCACCGGATTGCCAACGTTTACAGGTCCGCTGGTCTCTTCCTGCCCCATTAGGCGTATAAGAGCTTCGACCATATCGTCGACAAAGCAGAACGAACGTGTCTGTGTCCCCTCTCCGTAGATGGTAATTGGCTCACCCCTCAGTGCCTGAACTATAAAATTACTGATAACTCGACCGTCGTCAATGTGCATCCTGGGGCCGTAGGTGTTGAAGATCCTGGCTATCCGAATGTCCACGTCGTTCTGGATCTTGTAGTTGACAAACAGGCTTTCGGCTACCCTCTTGCCCTCATCATAACAGCTCCTGGGTCCGATAGGATTTGCGTTCCCCCAATAATCCTCCGTCTGCGGGTGCACCGCAGGATCACCGTAGACCTCAGAGGTGGAAGCCTGAAGGATCCTGGCATTAACTCTTTTTGCAAGACCCAACATATTTATTGATCCTAAAACGCTCGCCTTGATCGTTTTGATAGCATTATACTGGTAGTGTATTGGAGAGGCCGGACAGGCCAGGTTGTATATCCGGTCCACCTCCAGCCAGACAGGGATAGTCACGTCGTGTCTGATCAGTTCAAAATGACTATTGTTTATGAGATGACGGATATTTTCCTTTGATGCCGTAAAAAAATTGTCAATGCATATTACTTCATCTCCATCTGCAAGAAGCCTCTCGCAGAGATGAGAACCAAGGAAACCTGCCCCACCGGTAACCAGTATTCGCTTATTCATTTTTTTCTCCCTGGATTATAAAGATGCTTGGAATTTGCAAATTTTCATGTCCCAATGGGTTCACAAGCACATCAAATTTCATGTCAACATTGCCCCATAAAGACTCATATATTTATCTGTCTGTTGCTTAAGCGTGAAGTTTTGCTCCATGTGGTAACGGGCATTATTGCCCATTTTCTGTCTCTCGTCTGGATGATTTATCATCCATTGGATTTTTTCAGCCAAGTCATGCGAGTTTTTTGTTTCAGCCAACAAGCCTGTTTCACCTGAACAAATTATCTCTGGTATTCCACCTGCTTTGAAGGCAACTACTGGAACTCCACATGCCATCGCCTCAAGACAGGTCTGTGGAAAAGATTCGCATATAGACGGCATAATGAAAAGGTCAGCTGCTGAATAAAGTTCAGCCAGTTTCTCGGGAGATCCCACATATCCTACATTCATCATTTCAACGTTGTCAGGAAGACTCAACTTGGTAGTTTCTCCACCGAAAACGACGAGCGTTAATTCCCCTTGTAACTTGATAATATTCAAGGCCTCTACAAGAAAAGAGTAGCCCTTTCTCCAATTGTCAACTTTATTCGCACCAAAAAGTAGAACGGTATTATCTGTTTTGATTCCAAAATTCCTTCTGCTCTCTTCCCTGCTGAACGGCTTGAACTGATTTACATCGAGTCCCAAATGAACCGTCTGAAAGGATTTGGCAGACGAAAATATCGCGCTGCGTTCTGCCTGCTCCTGTAACCAGCGGCTGACTGCAACAACGTGAAGATTTTTATCCTTCAGCGCATCCAGCTTGATTTGGAATCCCTGAGCAGATAAATCGCCTGGTGATGAATGTCCTATCTGAGGACATTCTTCGCACTGTCTAGTGTACTTCTCACAGTCGTCTGAATGGTGGCACCCTCCGGTAAAAGGATTCATATCGTGAAGAGTCCAAACTATTGGCATCGATTCTGGCAGTGAAGAGAAAAAGGAGGGATAATCCATAAAACCGGCAACCCAGTGAAGGTGAAGAATATCAGGATTACTATTGAGGATTGAATAATCGGTTTTGAAGTGGAGACACGGATAGGTAAAAATTTCGTATTTGCCTGGTCGTCGCTTTAGGTAGTACTTGACTTTCTTGCGTAGGAGCGTCCTTCTTAAGCGATTACCTATTTCCCTGGAGAACCTTTCATTACTTACTATTTCTCGATAAGTCTCATCCGGGGGCTCACCCTCGATGAAACTAAAAGTCCCGTTTACCTGATCCTTTGGAAGCGAGTCATATAACCTCGTGGCCGCAATAGCGGCACCCCCGCTAAGATGGTAATTCAAATAGAGGACATGCATCATAACGATTCATCACCATCCTCAAGAAGCCTTTTACAGAGACGATAACCAGGGAAACCTGCCCCGACGGTAACCAGTATCCGCCCTTTCACTGATTTTATTCCCTTCCGTTCTTCCAAAAACCAACACATGGTAGTTAAATCCAGCTGAGTGCTGTGGGAATCAGACTGTCTATCACTGATAACGGTCATCCCAGCATCGCCTGACCTGTGCCAGATCATCCAGGATATCGTTAACGCGACCGACATACTCCCTGGGTGACCTTCCGTGGATCTGATCTCGCCCCCTGCGAATAAGCTCTTCTCTCAACTCCCTATCATCATAAAGTTTTTTTATAGCAGACGCCATCTCTTCGGGACTTTTTGGATCAAAATACAGAGCGGCATTTCCAAGCTGTTCCTCGGTTCCGCTTATCCTGGAGGCTATGACAGGACAGCCGAGAGCGAATGCTTCCAGAGGGGGAAGGCTATCCGGCCCTACAAATGTAGCGTAAAGCAGGGCATATGCATTTCGAAACAGCTGGGTCAATTCTTCATGGGGGACATAGCCAAGAAAATGACAATGCTCTTCCAAATCCAGTTGCCTGACCAGCTCTTTAATATAGTTTTCGTTTCCCTTGTCGGAACCGACGAAAACCATGTCGACCTGAAGTGAGTATTTATTCCGTAATACATCGAGGGCCAGAACTATATTTGCGTGGTTCTTGTGTGGCCAGAACTGAGCTGGATAGAAAAGGTAATCATCCTTAAGGTTGTACCTGATGATGACATCACTTTCATTGGGAATAGTGTCCTTGAGTGTTAAAACAGGTACCGGCAAGGGTATAACATCCACCAGATCAGGGTTTATACGGTAGAAGTGTACAATTTCCTTTTTACCCCATTTGGTTCCAGTAAATATCCTGGTTGCCCTTGGAAGCGTCAAACTGTAAGTACGTTCCCTTTCATCCCATCCCCAACCCGTGACACTTACTTCAGGAAACATTGGATTAACACGATGCTGTAGGTCCCATACAGTGTATATAGATGGAATGGACACCATTTTATCCGTTGGCGAAAGAAACCACATGAAGTCAACAGCATATTTCTTTATCGCTTCTTCAAGAGGAGCATAAATTGCGGGGGCAGCTCTTTCTGTAGCTGATAGTTTATTCCTTATTCTCGATATCATCCCCATGGATAGATCCTTCTCAATATCTACGAAGGGGATACTCTCCTCAAAACTGAACCCATGCATCTTCTTATGGAAAAGGACAAATTTGTGTTTCTGTCGGGTGCCTGTTATTGCCTCGACCAGCGATGATGTAAATGCTGCCGCTCCTCCTTCAGATGGTTTCAGTCCATCAACAAATACTCCAACAGTTAAAGATGCTTCATTTCCGCGGTCTTTATCCAGCAACAAAACAGGCACTCCTTGTATTTATTCCCAGTGGATTACCAGTCATCCACTCCTCTTGTGCAAGTATCTTCATATCTATCTGATCCAGAAGAAGTTCGATTTCCGGTTTGAAAAGATATCTCATGCTGTGTACTTCACTGAACTGATCGGTTCCATCACTGTCGTTTATTGTAAAACTATAGTTCATCTCCACAATATTATCAGTTGGATTGATTACCGGCTCTCCAATCCGTTTTATATGTGTATCTCCGTCTTCGTAATCTCTTTGGCTAACCTCAGGCAGGTCTAATAAGACCGCCGGTCCATACCAACAATCGAAAACAAACAGACCGCCGGGTTTTAAATGGGCTTTCACAGTTGAAAATGATTCCTGAAGGTCTTTGTTCTGAACCTGATAGCTCATAACGTGAAAAAGAGCTATGACAGCATCATATTTTATACCAAGGTTGAGTTTTCTTATGTCGCCTTCTGAAAATTGCAGGCGTTTACCCTGTTCTTCTGGCAACTTGGTCTGACGCTGGAGTGCATTCTGCAGCATCCCGGTACTTATATCGACACCGTGAACATTATATCCCTCCTGTGCAAGATATATGGCATGTGAACCGGTGCCAGAACCCAGGTCGAGGATACTTTCAGTATTAGGGGCATATTTCTGAATTATTTCATGGATGTATACAGCTTCTCCATGATAATCCTTGTCGTGGTAGAAGAGGTCATAAAACTGAGCATATTTCTGAAAAGCGTTCATGCCAGAAGCTCCCTTACGGCTCTTGCAACCTGATGGATCTGTTCATCCGTAAGGGATAATCCACTGGGTATGTATAACCCACGTCTTGCCAGGTTCTCCGCCACCGGCATACTCACTCCGTCGAACAACCCCATTTCTCTGAAAACAGGCTGTTCGTGCATTGGCCAGAAAAAGGGTCTGGTTCCGATCCTCCTCTCGCCCAGTCTCTTCATCATCTCCTCTGCCTCGAAAGGTACACTGTCTTCAAGTACTACACCATACACCCAGTATATATTTTCAGCGTATTCTGTCCTCCCTATGGGCAATTTGATACTATTCGTGTCCTTTAACAGATCGTCGTACATTCGGCCCATACGGCGTTTCCTTTTCACCGATTCTTCGAGATTTTCCAGCTGTGCCACCCCCAGGGCTGCCTGAATGTTGCTCATCCGCATATTCCATCCAAGCTCTTCATGATAGAAGCGCTTCTTTTGAAAGCATAGATTTCTTAAACTTCTGGATCTTTCTGCCAGAACGTCATCATCCGTGAGGACCATACCACCCTCACCTGTAGTCACATGCTTGTTAGGGTAGAAACTGAAGGTGCTGATATCCCCGAAGCCCCCACATGGACTTTCCCTGAAATTTTGGCCGATCATTTCAGCAGCGTCTTCTATGACCTTCAGATCGCATCTTCGTGCAATTTCCAGGATCTTATCTATTTCAGCCGGAAGGCCATAAACGTGTGGAACAATTATTGCCCTTGTTTTGTTGGTAATCTTCTCTTCTATTTGCCGCCAATCCATGTTCCATGTCTCTGGCAGGGCATCCACGACTACTGGTGTTGCACCTGCCCTCACAATGGATGCGGCGCATGAAATGATAGTAAAGGTACCCAAAATAACTTCATCGCCCTGGCCGATCCCGAGAGCTGCCACAGCTACGTCCAGGGCTGCAGACCCATTGCATACTGCAACCCCATGTTTCCTGCCCACATGTTCAGAGAATTTCACCTCAAACTTCCCTACGAAGGGTCCTTCAGAGGAGATCCAGCCGGAATCGATGCACTCGAGCAGGTACTTCTTTTCATTTCCTGCAAAGAGCGGCTCATTTACGGGAATCATGCCAATATATTCTCCAAACACAGGTACTGAATGAGCGGTTCGAGATTCTTTTCAGGTTCCAGTAGCTCATTGTACAGCTTCTCACATCCGCTCCTCTTGCTCAAAAAATTTTCCATGATGTTTTCAATTCCCTTCTGGAACTCTCCGGGATCTTTCAGTACGTATCCGAAATCGAATTTCTCGTTCAGGTCTTTAAACTGCTCACAACCATACATTAAAACAGGAATGCCCATCATAGCGAAATACGAAAGTTTTCCTGAGGACAATCCGATGTACTTGATGTTCTTGTTGCCGTACTTTCCGTACTTTTCAGATGGAACATAGAAGCAGATCCCAACGTCAAACCCGCTAAGGTAGGAAAGATATTCCTCCTGCTCGTGGAAAACTTCATCGTGCAACCTGATATTCACTCCGGTGGACTGTACTTTGGTTATTCTCTTTCTATAAGGGTTGTCCTCATTTAGCTTGTACCTGCTGTGGAACTCGAGATACAGGTTCTTGCCAATCCCTGATTCCAGAGCATCCAGTACCTGATCTACGCCATACGATGGATCAAGGGAGCCGGAGTATACTATTTTTACATGACCGTCCCGCCTTTTATGTTCGATTGGTTTCATGGTATTTTTGGGTGCTACTGGAACATAGAATACATCGATATCCTCTCTCAGGCGATTCTCATCCCTAAGGAGTTTGAATCTTAACTCATCCGATATTATTACGAAGTCCAGTTCCTTTGAGCTCTTTACCTCCCATTCCTTTTCTATCATTGAGCCAGGAGAGCTATGAAGTTCGTCCCGGAAAAATATCTCGAATGAGATGTAGCCCAGCCTGGTAACTGATCTGAAGTACCGTGAGTAATTAGCCGCTGTGATCAGTCCTTTTGGGTCAATTCCTGCCAAGACACATTCATCTGTCTGTTTGATGGCCTTTCTTAACCGAAGATAATTTAAAAAGATCATGAGAGAAATAATGGGCTTAAATCCGAATTTGTATTTAATTACAGGAGCCCGATATATCTCTATGCTTCGCAGTGAATCAGGTTTATCGAATTTCTGGTCCGGTGCAAAAAGAGTAACTTTCCCCTTTTTTAGTAATTCCTCAAACAACGCTACAAGTATGGGATTGGAGAAAGTATCCGGGTTGTGGGTAATGAAAACAAAGTTTCTCATTTGATCCTTCAGCGCTTTTCTCTATTCTGGATCAAAATGAACCTTGTCGTCTTCACCTAGATAGGGGCCCTGCTTGACCTCTATCATTTCTACCTCTTCCAGAATCTCAAATCCATGTCCTCCGGAAACGAGCAGTACAGTGTCCCCTGCCTCCAGAACACGGTTTTCGATATATTCTTTTTCATTATTGTAAAAATTAACTCTCAGTATCCCTTTCCTTACAAAAAGGACTTCCTGAGTATATTTAACATCCCGCGGGACAGGGTTGTGTACGTGTGGTTTTATGATCTTCCCCTCTTTGTGCCGCATATAGGCGAGCTGTTGCGAAAGATGGTCTTCCGTGAAAAAATGAACCCCTGGTTTGCTGAAACTTGCGGGTACTATTATTGCGAGGAGTTGATCCTTGTATTTGATCCTCTCAACCAATTCAGTTCCCTTTCTCAACAGAATCCAAACAGTTTCATATCTTCAGCAGAATTAAGAGGTTTCTCAGCGTACATTTTATCAACATCGATCAAGTTCAGGTAATCGTCCGGTAATTCTCTGATAACTTTCTCATAATCTTCACTGGTCACGCCATCAGAAGCGAGTTTCCACAGGTAACTGCTTAGATAACTATGGTTCTTCAGAACAGTATCCATATCAAGATAAGCACTGTAATAATGAACCCATAACTCCTCGAAAAGCATCCCTTTAAAGTTATTTCTGACCAGATATTCTGCATTCTCGCTCAATCGCTTCAACAATCTCCTGGTCCACCTCTTATAGTGTTTATTCATAGAGTTCCTGGCCTTCATTAATTTAAACTTACTCATCTGGTGGAATTCTCTATTTGTAACAGCGTGATGGTGCCCCTCCCCTATCATCCTCGAACGCCAGAATTGAACAGTTAACCTCATCTCGAGAACAACGTGCTTACAAGAACAATCTGGTGAGTAATAAACATTATATCCCTCTTCTCTTATCCTTTGGCACAGTCCGTAATCTCCAGGACCTATGTATAATTTTTTGAACATTCTGGTCTGCAGATTTGTTTCAACGCCTACTGTATCAGGAGGAAATCCACCCGCTCTGTCATAGGCCTCTCTTCTGATCGCCATCATCGGACCGGCCGCCCATTGGGTCTTTTGAAACCCGATATCAAGATGGTCATAGACTTCCGGGTTATACATAGACCATCCATTGAAATTCTTCTGGCATGCCAGGGTCCAGTCAGGTGGCTCTGCCTCATACTCGGGTAGAATTTTCCCGGCCAGCAATCCACAATCGGGGTATTCCCCAAAAACCGAGATGATCTCAGCCAAAGCTCCCTTAATGACTACCACATCATCATCCAGATAAAGGAGGATATCACCTGTAGAGTTCTGTGCACCCGTTCCCCGGGCCTTTGTAAATGAAGTGTTCCTTTCAAACACATATTTTGCGATATCCGAATACGATTCGACTACCTCTCTGGTATCATCTGTAGAATTATTGTCGACAATAACCAATTCAAACTCAGCTTCATCCTTAAGAGGCATTATGCTGTCGATCGTTCTCTTCAGAGAATATGAACGGTTGTGAGTCGGTATAATGATAGATATTTTCACTGAGGCCTCACTTTCCTGCCAACAGATCTTCTATTGTTTTCCTGTTCTCCATTACCCATCCGATCAACTTCCTCATCCCTTCATCCCTGCCTACTTCTGGTTTCCAGCCGATTGCGTCATTGGCTTTGTTGATATCGCTTACATATACCTTCTGGTCGCCCGGCCTCCAATCCTTTTCTACAGGATCTTCTGTTATTATCCCCTCACCTTTCAGTATGTCCACAAGCTCATTAACTGACAGTGTATTCTCCGGACCACCGCCAACGTTGAAAATCTCTCCTTTAGTTTTTTCGTGATTTTCAAAAAGACCTGCGTAAAGCCCAACAAGATCGTCTATCCATAAAATATCTCTTATCTGTTTACCATCTCCATAAATTGACAGAGGCAAATTCAGGACCGCTGCTATAATAAACCACGCCACCCAGCCCTGGTCCTCGACACCATATTGCCTGGTTCCATAAATGCATGACTTTCGCAAAACTACAGTGTTCAGACCATAGATCCTGGAATAATCCCTTACGTATTGATCAGCGGCTCCCTTTGAGCATCCATAGGGCGAGTAGAAATCCAGAGGATATTCTTCACTTACTCCATATTTATTGTCTGCAAACTCATATCTATTATCTTTCTCAGTAATTTTGATATCGGCTAATTTCCCATACACTTTGTTTGTGGAGGCAAACTCGAAAAAAGCATCCGGGGACAATTTTCTCGTTGCTTCAAGCAGATTAAATGTTCCCAGTATATTCACCTCCAGATCAGTCCTGGGATCAATAACACTCGTCGTTACCGCAACCTGCGCTGCCTGATGAATTATCAGGTCAAAAGGCCCGTATTCCTTGAATATATCATTTACCTTGCCGGATTCCCGCACGTCGGCTTTATGAAATTTGAAATTACTGCGGTCTGAAAAATATTTCAAATTAAGATCAGCACCTTTTCTTGACAGGTTATCGATACCGGTCAGTTTATCTCCTCTGTTCAGGAAGTACTCCATCAGATGATTACCTATGAAACCGGCACAACCTGTTATCAGAATATTTGCCACTATGACTCTCCTTTTACTCTGCGGATTTCATAAATACCCAGGAGGTTTTTTGATGGTATCAAATACTAAATTTTGCAATCAACGCTTCGGCCAGGGCCCAGTCATCTTCTTCATCGATATCTACGGCACGATGCCAGGGGATCACCCAACCTGTCCTGCCTTCCACATGGAAGGTTCTCTCCCTGATAAGGGATTCGGATTTTGTCCACCACACGGCCCCTGTTGGACAGAATAGGTCTCCCAGGTCCTGGCTCCTCTCTTTTTGTTTTTCGGCAAAAAGCGGTGTCAATCGCTCATCATCATCCAGCTTCAATGCCCACCATGGATTGAGCCATCCGTAACCGGTAACCGAGATCTGCGCATCGGATCCCTTATCAAGGAAGTTTCTGAAGCTGTCCCTTATATCATCACTGGTCCTGAAGGGACAATTGGCCATCAACTGGGCAACAAATCTATACTGTTTCCCTTCAGGGTCAACCTTTTGGAGGGCATCAACCGTTGCAAGGGACACCGGTGTTATGTCGTCGGCCAGTTCAGATGACCTGATAAACGGGACTTCGGCCCCATATTCCTCTGCAACATCCTTGATCTCGGAACTGTCTGTAGAAACTACTACGAGTGAAAATATATTACTCTTAAGAGCCGCTTCGATAGAGTAGGCTATCATCGGTTTTCCGTTGAGCATTTTCAGATTTTTATTTGGTATCCGTTTAGATCCTGCCCTGGCAGGTATAACTGCCAGGCAGGAATCACGGTACTTTTTCAACGATTTATCGTTTTTCCCGCTCACTGGAACATTCTCCTCAGTCATCTTCAGAAGTATCCGCGCGTCTGGGCATTTCAGGTCGCATTGGTACGACCAGCGGGCCGCCCGAGATCCCGAAACTCTTGTGGCTTCCCTTCCAGAAGCCCTGCTCCAGTATTTCGAAAGGGAATGGATCAGGATGATGGAAATATTGACCGGTTACATCTCCGGCTCGGAGGGCTACCAGATAACGA
>Ga0255053_10001877_pt1 | contig 11339 bp, 11 predicted proteins | sample JV7_2_22_MG_FD_188635 | JGI IMG/M metagenome (GOLD analysis project Ga0255053, IMG submission 188635) | Seawater microbial communities from Jervis Inlet, British Columbia, Canada - JV7_2_22 | ecosystem: Environmental > Aquatic > Marine > Inlet | place: Canada: British Columbia | collected...
ACCAGCCTCGGCGATAAAGTCTTGAATCATCTCGAGAATTTGTGTTTGTCTGGGGGTCAATGGGCGCATTTGAGCAGTCCTGTATAAATCCACAGTTCATGTAATTATATACAGTACTACGAACAGTGCAAGCCTCACGGAGATCGTAGAGGCTCGGTATCGGTGTGTGTGCTCGAGCGTCGTGCGTAGCGCCGCGACGCAGGACGCCCAAGCAAGCGGAGAACGATCTGAGCGAGCCAGGGACGGCGAGCGAAGTTTAGTGAGAGCACACCTTGTCCCCGGATGGGGATACCCGGTAGCGTGCCTGTGTGTTCTTGTCACCGGTCAACGACAAACAGTAATAAAAACAGTGATTTTCATTGCGACAACGAGCGGTTTGGGAAATAATGCGCCTGCAGTTATATCTCAACAGAGGAATATTGGACAATGAAGAAGACCGCACTCAAATTAAGCGCATTAACACTCGCTGCGATACTGACAGTGGGCTGCGCCAACACCGCAGAAATCGAAGCAACAGCGAACCGTGCTGCTGCTGACGCTGCTGCTGCTGCTTCTGCCGCCGAGGCTGCTCGCGCAGCTGCTGACCGTGCATCGCAAGCTGCTGCCAGCGCTCAGAGCACTGCTGATCAGGCACTCTCTGCTGCCACAGAAGCTCAGGCTTGCTGTGAAGCAAACCGCGAAAGCATGGAGCGTATGTTCCAGAAGACTATGTCGAAGTAAGCAAGACTTAGAACTTCTATTGAGACGCCGTGCTTGCCGCGGCGTTTTTTATTCCCTGCCCGACCGGTGTCGGGATCCCGTCCGATCGGTCGACAACCTGCTCGGCCAAGTTCCAGTCCAGTTGCCCGGCACGCTCACCCGTCGTGACAATGAACTGTTCTGTCATATACGTCAGTGGATCTTTCGCCACCACCGCGACGTCGTTGCTCGCACCGGTATCGGCTGCAGGCTCTTCGTCTTGTACCTCATCCGCTGCCTGCAGAATTGCAACCTCGAGTATCGGGTGCACTTCCATGACGAGTTGATCACCATCCCAGCCCATCTTGACCGGCTCATTAATGATGCGCACCGGTGTGCTCACGTCGACTTTGCCAAATAGGAATTCAATATCCTCAGGAAACATCCGTACGCAGCCGTGCGTAACGCGCATGCCGACGCCAGCCGGCCGATTGGTGCCATGAATCAGATAGCCCGGCAGACCCAGGCGCATCGCGAACTTGCCAAGTGGATTGTCCGGTCCGGGCGGGACGATTTTCGGTAACGGATCCCCGTCCGCCGCGTGTTCGTCAAGCACCGACTGCGGCACATACCAGCTTGGGTTGTTTACCTTGGATATGATTTTGGTCAGGCCAAGTGGCGTCTCCCAATCCATGCGACCAATACTGATTGGATAGGTCATCACATACGCCGTCTCGCCTGGCGTCGCCTGCGGAAAATAATACAGGCGATACTCGGCAAGATTCAGGATGATGCCGCGACGAGGACCGGTCGGCAACACGAAGCGCGTCGGCAGAATAACTTCGGCTCCTTCACCGGGCACCCAGACATTGACATTAGGATTGGCACGTACAATATCCTCGTAACCGAGACCGTGCCGGCGCGCGATATCGACCAGCGTATCTTCATAGCGTGCCGCGACTATCGATATGGCGCCTACGACGTCGTACCCCGGCGGAGGTAGTTCGTATATTTCAGCCTTGGTCACGTTCATCGGTAGCAGACAAAGAAGCAGAATTATGTGCATCACACGATTCATCTTCCCTTCTCGTCCATGTCGATGACTTCGATTTCCGTTTCAGCCGCAGCAAGCCATTCCTGCATTGCCTCGCTCTCAAGCAAACGATGTGGGTAATACCCGGCCGACTCCGGTAAGTTGATGCTGTAGGTACGGAACCGCAATACGACCGGCGCGAACATCGCATCTGCCACGCCGAATTCGCCGAACAACCAGCCACTGTCACCACTGAAACGCCGGTGACAATCGGACCAGATCGCGATGATGCGATCGATGTCGTCGGTCAATGTGTCTGGCAGCGCCACCTGTCGTCCCATCGCACGGCAGTTCATTGGCATGCCTTCCCTGAGGTCGGCGAAACCCGAGTGCATTTCTGCACAAATGCTGCGCGCGCAGGCTCGCACGTCGGCATCTGCCGGCCATAGATCTTTCTCGGGCCAGCGCTCCGCTACCGTTTCTGCGATCGCGAGTGAGTCCCATACTGTCAAGTCCCCGAGTTGCAGCACCGGAACTGTGCTGCCGGCATGGAGTGTGGCGATTTCGTCCGCCGTGCTATCCGTATCGAGACAGATGCGTTGTTCGTCAAATTCGATACCGGCCTCGCGCAGCAACAACCAGGCCCGTAGCGACCAGCTTGAATAGTTCTTATTTCCAATTATCAGTTTCGGTTTCATCGACGTAAGCTGCCTTCCAGCTTCGTATGTTAAACCATTGATACCTCTCACGTCGTGCATCAGTTCGGATTCTGATTGACCCCGAGATATTCGGTCGGTAGCCTGTCCTGCCCACACTCTTGTATCTGGCGTTTGCCATGGGCCTGAAACTCGAATTTGAACTCAGCGATCGCGATTTGCATTATTTTCGTGAAGCGCTCAAGCAGTCGCGCGCAGCGGTTCGAGACGCTGAAGAGCGGGAAATCGTCGACGCGGTCGGTCACGTCCTCGAAGAGATTCGTGGCAATGAACCACTGCCGGACTTTGTAGCCGAGCGCATTCCGCAGTTGGAAATGCTGATTCAGATGCTGGCCGATAACGACTGGCAATTACCGGACGCTGATCGCGAACGACTGTTAGCCATGTTCGTCTATTTCAGCGACCCCGAAGATATTTTGCCCGATGACATTCCTGTTATCGGCTATCTTGATGACGTGATCATCATCGAACTCGTAACGCGAGAACTACTACACGTTCGTGAAGCCTATGATGACTTTTGCGGCTTTCGCAGCGACTTTGACGAGCAGCATGGTAAAGAGATTGACGGCGCTATCCGTCGCGACCGTCTCGATCGTGAACGCCAGCAATTGCACCAACGCATGCAACGACGCTCAAAGCGGGCCAAGAAATCGGGGATTTGGTAGAGCGGAACCTTGGCGCGCCGCTCAGAAGCGCATCAACACGGAACCCCACGTAAATCCGCCGCCAAACGCTTCCATGAGTACGAGCTGACCGGGCTTTATGCGCCCGTCGCGCACGCCTACATCAAGTGCCATCGGAACCGACGCAGCCGAAGTATTGCCGTGATCCTGTACGGTCAGAATGACTTTTTCCATTGGTAAATTCAGACGTTTGGCGGTCGCCTGGATGATGCGTTTGTTCGCCTGGTGAGGAATCAGCCAATCGAGTTCGCTCAGGTCTACGCCTGCTTTTTCCAACACTTCAGTCGCGACATTTCCCAAGGTCTTGACTGCAACCTTGAAAACCTCGTTGCCGGTCATCATGATCGAGGCCTGGTCTGTTCCGGCTTTGTCCAATTCTTTTGACACACCGACTGGATAGTAGAGCAGGTCCTTGTACTGGCCGTCCGCACCGAGATGCGTTGCGATAATGCCCGGCTCCTCGGATCGCTTGACGATCACCGCGCCAGCACCGTCGCCAAACAGAACACATGTGTTGCGATCACTCCAGTCAACGAGTTTTGTGATGCACTCGGCACCGATAACGAGTGCGCACTTGGCCTCGCCTGCCTTGATAAATTTGTCAGCCGTCGTCAGCGCATAGATAAAACTCGTACAAGCCGCTTCCATACCAATTGCCGGGCAAGCAGGTATTCCGAGCCGATGCTGCACCAACGTGGCGCAGTTCGGAAATATCAGGTCCGGGGATGTCGTTCCCACAAAAACCATGTCGATGTCGGTAACATCGACGCCAGCATCTTCCATTGCGATCTTCGCCGCCTCGACGCACATATCCGAGGTCGTCTGGTCCGGCGCCACGCGGTGACGCCGCTCGACACCGGTGCGTGAGCGAATCCACTCATCGTTGGTATCGACCATCTTCTCGAGGTCGAAGTTCGTAAGAATCTTCTCAGGCAGGTAACGCCCGGTGCCTACAATTTTCGTGTACATCATGCAGCTTCCTGTTGCAGCAATTTACCGATTTGCTGTGGCACCTGGTTCTGTACCTCAACAACAGCTGTTTCAATCGCGTGCTCGAATGCATACGAATCGGCGCCGCCATGGCTCTTGATTACAATACCATTCAGGCCGACGAGAGTCGCACCGTTGTATTGGCGTGAGTCCATTCGGTCGGCGAGATGCTTAAGCACCGATCGTGCCAGCAGCGCCTGCAGCTTTGCAAATATGCTGCTCGTAAAAGCACGCTTCAGGTAATGGGCGGCCAGGCCGACAGTACCCTCCATGGTTTTCAACGCGACATTGCCTGTAAATCCATCTGTGACCACAACATCGGCCTTACCTGAAAACAGCTCGCTGCCCTCAATAAACCCAACGTAATTCAAAGTACTCTCATTGAGCATCACCGACGCATCCTTGATGGTGTCATGACCCTTGGAGTCTTCCGCACCGATGTTCAGCAACGCGACGCGCGGTCGCGCGACGCCCGTGATATCCGAAGTGACGATCGAACCCATAACCGCAAACTGAAACAGATGCTCCGCTGTACAGAGTGTATTTGCACCGAGATCAAGCATGTGCAGGGAACCACCTTTTGCGGGTAGCTCCGTGATAATTGCCGGCCGGTCAATACCGGGCAACATTTTCAATACGTACTTCGCCGTCCCCATCAGTGCACCGGTATTGCCGGCGCTGACGCAGGCTTCAGCCTTGTGTTCTTTAACGAGGTCGATTGCGATTCGCATCGATGAATCTTTCTTCTTGCGCATCGCATCGACAGGCGAGTCGGACATTTCGACGACTTCACTGGCATGCACAATTGAAAGGCGCGGTTCATCGCCAACGATGCGCGTAACGTGCCCCTGCAGTTCGTCCTTGTCGCCGACGAGCAGAAGTTCGAGCCCGGGGTTCTTGCGCAGTGCCTGGTAAGCCGCGCGTACAACGACCTCGGCGCCGAGATCGCCGCTCATCGCATCCAGAGAAATTGTCGAGTGTGTCACCACAAAGAAGCAGGTCGTTACGCAGAACGACCTGTCGGCACGGTGTACCTACTCGTCGTCTTCGTCGTTGATTTCAGGCTGCGAAACAATTTGTTCGCCACGGTAAAAACCGTCGGGCGAAACGCGATGCCGCAGGTGCGTCTCGCCGGAAGTCGGATCAACCGACACGGTCGGTTTTTTCAACTTGTCATGCGAACGTCGCGTGCCGCGTGTTGCCGGGGTCCTGCGACTCTTTTGAACAGCCATAATCTTCTCCAGTCACAATGACGCGCAAGCGCCATCATTCCGTCTAGTTTTCGTCTTCCATCTGCGACTTCAATGTCGCAAACGGCTGAATTCGTTCGCCTGAGTCTTTCTCTACGGACTCAGGCCCGTGACACGTCTTACTATCGACATGCATTGCCGCAAGCGGCATCGCCATGATCAATGCTTCCTCGACAAGATCGAGCGGTCGAAACGTCTCCTGTTCGAGTTCCCAGATCTCGTAGCCGCCATCCGCAGCAGACACCGTATCAGAAGACGCCGTTTCGTCCCCGCCGAACAACAACTGCAAGTCGGCCACAAGAGGCAATCGAAATGCCTCAAGACACCGCTGGCATACTGCATCGATCGTCGTCGTGGCCTGGCCTTGCAACGCCGGTATTGCGCCCTGCGCATCCGCAAAACCGAAGCTTAACTGGCCAGCGACAACCGTGTCGCGCCAGTCGAGCGGCAGTTTATCAGGATTCAGCACTCCAAGATCACCCTCAACAATCCCTGCCAGTTTCTCAAATTCACTAATTTTCTCTGAAAATTCAATAACTTGACCGCTTGTCGCCAATTCCAACGGCGTGCGGCGATCTTGCAGCAGATTGCCCATGGCGCGCGCATGATAAGGACCTCCAAGGCCACTGTCAAAGTGCATTACAGGTAAAATGTCCGATCCGGTCACCAAAGCGCGTAAACTGCGGATTTTTCGCGCCAAGCAGTTGATTTTATGCAAAATCCTTCTGCCCCAGCCATTGTACTGGCTTCCGCGTCCCAATATCGGCGCGAGCTGCTCGATCGGTTTCTCGACGAGTATGAGGCAGTTTCGCCTGGCATTGACGAAAGTAATACTGAAGGGCTAAGCCCGAAGAAACTGGCGCTGCATCTGGCCAGAACCAAGGCGGAGGCGGTGTCTATGCAAGCGCGCAACTCCCTGGTCATCGGTGCGGATCAGCTCGCGGTGCTCGACGAACAGGTACTTGGCAAACCCGGCGATCACCAAAAAGCCGTAGAGCAGTTACTGGCCGCCTCGGGTCAGACTGTCACATTTCGCACTGCGGTTTGCATTCTCGACCCGGTTGGGCGTTCCCGGTACGAACATGTCGACAAGACGACGGTTCGCTTTCGACAATTCGACAGACGACTCGCTGAAACCTACCTGCGCCACGATGAACCGTATGACTGCGCTGGCAGTTTCAAGATTGAAGGTGCAGGTTTTGTGTTGTTTGAGTCGGTGAAGACCGATGATCCTACCGCGCTAATCGGATTACCGATGATCTGGGTTTCGGACGTCTTGCTCGAACTCGGCTACCTGATTTAGACGGACGGGCTCCTACATGCGGCTATCTCGCCGCGCCCCGATAAGCCCCTTTGTCAGGAATCGCTCCAGATCGTCGGCCAAAGGCGACGTGAAGTGCAGCTCGTTGCCACTGTCATCGGGAAACGCGATGGACTGCGCGTGCAGGAACAGGCGTGGCAAACCGAATTTCTTCGCACGTCTATTTTCCTCCTCATCGCCATAGCGCTCGTCACCGACCAGCGGAAAACCGAGACATTGCAGGTGCACACGAATCTGGTGCGTGCGACCGGTCAACGGCGCGCATTGCAGCAAGCTGTACTTGCCAAATGTCCGCGACAGTTGCACGCGAGTCTGCGCCGGCTTGCCGCCGCCGCTGACGACGACGTGGCGCTCGCCGCCCTTGCGATGCTGCACAAGCAAGGGCTTATCGATTAACTGCTCTCCAAGCTGCCAGTCACCGACGGCGAGGCCCAGGTAGTTTTTCTCGACAACCCCGTCGCGAAACCGGGCATGCAGCTCGCGCAACGCACTGCGACGCTTTGCGAGCACGAGGCAACCGGACGTTTCGCGGTCGAGCCGATGCACAAGAGACAAGTCCCGGAGTTCCGGTCGGGCATGGCGCAGAATCTCAATCACGCCATGGCTGATCCCACTGCCGCCGTGCACGGCGATCCCGGCGGGCTTGTCGATAACGAGCAGCCGTTTGTCCTCGTAGAGCACACGATCGGTCATTTTCGCCGCAAGACCAGCCTTTGGCGCGTCACTGGGTGCCCGGATTCGCGCCGGAGGTACGCGAACTTCGTCTCCCTCCTGGAGTTTGTATTCGGCTCTGATCCTGCCGCCGTTGACCCTCACCTCGCCACGGCGCAGCAGGCGGTACAGACGCCCTTTCGGCACGCCGGGCAGCTCGCGGCGCAGAAAATTGTCGATGCGCTGGCCCGCCTGTTCCTTATCGATGCGGATTTTCCGCACCCTGGTCACTATGGTGTCCAGGCTTATGTCCGACTTTTGCTGCATGATCAGTAAGTTGATGGATTGAAATGGTGTGTTATATTACCGCCCTGTGACGCCCCGGCACGACTTTCCGGGCAATTCACAAGAACCAAGCGGCGATCAATCCTGAACCAGCCGCATCGTTATAGACAGAAAAGTATAGTTTTTTCTAGGCTTCGCAGCGCGAGGCCAACCAAGATGGCAGCGAGCACGGATAGCAGCGAGCGCCAAAGCGGCTTGACCGCAGGGAATACATGCTGAATTTTTTACGGGATCTGATTCAGGAGAATCGGGTCCGGAACAAGTTTATCCACCTCACTGGTGACGCCTTCATGCGTCAAAATTACCTGTGTGAGGCCCCCTGCGTACTTCCTCTGGCAATTCGCCCCGACTCACTGCCCTCTCTCACTTATCAAGTAGGGCATCATGAAAAGAATGTTAATCAATGCGACTCAGGAAGAAGAGTTGCGCATGGCGATGGTCGATGGCCAACGTCTCTATGATCTAAATATCGAATTACCGGCAGGCGAACGAAAAAAAGCCAACATTTACAAAGGAAAGATAACGCGCATCGAGCCCAGCCTCGAAGCAGCGTTTGTCGACTTTGGCGCCGATCGCCACGGCTTCTTGCCGCTCAAGGAAATTTCCAGCGAGTATTTCGTCAAACCCGCTGAGTCGGGCAAGAAACCCAGCATCAAGGAAGTCCTGAAAGAAGGTCAGGACATTGTCGTTCAGATCGACAAGGAAGAACGCGGTAGTAAAGGTGCTGCGTTGACGACGTACGTCAGCCTCGCCGGCCGATTTATCGTCCTGAAACCCAACAAGTCAAGATCCGGTGGCGTCTCACGCCGTATTGTCGGTACCGACCGGGATCTTGCACGACAATCCCTCAACGACGTCGAAATACCAAAGGATATGAGCGTCATTCTGCGCACCGCCGGTATCGACCGCAGTGCCGAAGAACTGGCCTGGGACCTGGAGAATCTGCTCACTATATGGCACGCGATCCTCAACATCGTGCTGGAACGCACCTCGCCCTTCCTGATTTATCGGGAGAGCAATTCAGTCGTTCGCGCACTGCGAGATTATCTCACCACTGATATTGGTGAGATCCTGATCGACGATGACAAGACCTATAAAGAGGCGATCGAGTTCGTTGATCAGGTCATGCCGCACAATCTGCGCAAGATCAAGCACTACGAAGACCCGGTTCCTTTGTTCACGCGCTTTCAGATCGAAAGCCAGATCGAGACAGCGTTCGCCCACAATGTGAACTTGCCATCCGGCGGCAGCATCGTCATCGATCACACTGAGGCGCTGGTATCCATTGACATCAACTCCGCACGAGCAACCAAAGGCGGCGACATCGAGGCGACGGCTCTCAACACCAACCTCGAGGCTGCGGATGAAATCGCACGCCAACTGCGTATTCGCGACCTTGGCGGCCTGATTGTCATCGACTTCATCGACATGGGGCCGCAAAAGCACCAGCGCGAGACCGAAAACCGGTTGCGTGAGGCGGTACGTCAGGACCGTGCGCGAGTGCAGATTGGCAAGATTTCGCGTTTCGGACTGTTGGAAATGTCCCGACAAAGGCTCAGGCCTTCGCTCGGTGAGTCGGCTTATCTGACGTGCCCACGCTGTTCGGGCATTGGTACTATTCGCAGCGTTGAGTCCCTCGCACTGGCTATTCTTCGTATCATTGGCGAGGAAGCCAGAAAAGAACGTACCGCCAAAGTCATCGCGCAATTGCCCGTCGAAGTCGCAACCTATCTGTTAAACGAGAAACGTGACTGGGTCCAGAACCTTGAATCGCGCAATGAGATGCAAGTAGTGCTTGTCGCTAATTCAGCATTGGAGACACCGCATTACGACGTACGACGTGTGCGAGATGATCAGACCGAACTGCCCGAGAATGCTGGCGCCAGTTACGAACTCGCCGACGCTGACGCCGAGCCGGAATCGCCGCAGGCGATCCTGGAGCGCAAGGACGTTGAACCGGCGGCTATCGCTGTTATGAAGCCGTCGAAGCCCGCACCGAAGCGCAAGTCGTCGGGCGGTGGGTTTTTGGCCAGCTTGTTTGGACTGTTTTCCAGCAGTGACAAGAAACCTGCCAGGAAGAAACCCCAGGCGAGGCGCCGTAAGAGTTCCGGTCAGGACAGTCGGTCGCGCGGTGGACAACGTGGACGTCGACGCCCTGATACGAAACGATCGGCCGATAATCGAGGCGCGAACAAGAAACGCTCGAAGAAAACGGCGAGTAAGAAAACGGCAGCAAACGACGGCAATAAGAAACCGCAGGCAACCAAGCAATCTCAGAACAAAACTGATGATGCGCCAGGGGGCGAGCGCAAGCCGTCCCGCAACCGGCGTGGCCGCGGTGGTCGCCGTCGTCGGCGCAGCACTGATCGGCCGGCGCGGGATGGGAACGTCGAGCAGCCACGTGAAACTCAATCTAATGTTGATGGCAATCGTGCTGATAGGCCCGCGACCGAAATACCGGCCAGTGACAAGGCGATCATTGAAAAAGCCAGAACGGATATAGTGGCAGCGGAAAAACCGCCGACTGAAAAGCCCAAAGCCCGAAAGAAGAAACCAACTAAACGGAAACCGGCAAAAGCACCTGAGACCGAGGCTGCCGCAACTCCGATCGAGAGTGGCCCGCCCAAAGCACGCACCGATGAAGAACGCGCGGCCGATAAGGCAAAGAAATCCGCGCAAGACGTTGCGCTGGACGAGACATCGCCGAACCTGACGCCGGTGAGTGAATCGAAACCATCGCGGCCTCGAAAGAAAAAGGCAACGGAAGCAAAGGCAATACCAGAATCGGCACCGAAGCCCAAGGCGAAGGCTAAACCAAGAACCGCGGCAAAGGCCGAGCCAACGCCCGAAGCAAAGACTGAATCGAAACCCGCGGCAAAGGCCGAGTCAACGCCCGAAGCTAAGACGGAACCGAAACCCGTGGCAAAGGCCGAGCCAGCGGCCGAAGCTAAGACGGAACCGAAACCCGTGGCAAAGGCCGAGCCAACGCCCGAAGCTAAGACGGAACCCAAACCCGTGGCAAAGGCCGAGCCAACGCCCGAAGCTAAGACGGAACCCAAACCCGTGGCAAAGGCCGAGCCAACGCCCGCAGCAAAGACGGAACCCAAACCCGTGGCAAAGGCCGAGCCAACGCCCGCAGCAAAAACGGAACCGAAACCCGAAGTGAAATCAGCGCCGGAAGCGAAGCCTGACCCAAAGGTGGAGAAGAAACCAGCCCCAACTCCGGAGCCGAAACCCTCGGGACGGTTGCTACCCTGGGATGACGACAATCCGCCGAGCGACTAATCAGTAATTGTGGGAGCGGCTTCAGCCCCTATTTTTCTGTAACGTCCCGAGCAAGCCTCGGGACGCGTCCTCGATCAGGTCCAGCACCCGTTCGAATCCGGCAGCACCGCCGTAGTACGGATCCGGCACTTCGTCCTGGTGCGCGGACGCGAACTCCAGGAACAGACGAATTTTTCGATGATGTTCCGCATCAGCTTGCTCCGTAAGCGAAGCGAGATTGTCACGATCCATCGCCATAATGTAATCGAAAGTTTCGAAGTCCTTTTCGTGAACACGGCGGGCACGAATATCGGCTAGCGAGTAGCCGCGCCTCTCCGCAGCTGCACTGGCGCGTCGATCTGCCGGCTCGTCGGTGTGATAGGCGTGAGTTCCTGCCGAATCAACCTC
>Ga0255053_10001878_pt1 | contig 11336 bp, 14 predicted proteins | sample JV7_2_22_MG_FD_188635 | JGI IMG/M metagenome (GOLD analysis project Ga0255053, IMG submission 188635) | Seawater microbial communities from Jervis Inlet, British Columbia, Canada - JV7_2_22 | ecosystem: Environmental > Aquatic > Marine > Inlet | place: Canada: British Columbia | collected...
CGCGCAAAACCATAGTTCTTGTCCTCTGCGAGTGTCTCCTGCAGATGGTCAAACAGGGACCGCAATTCGGGCCGGGACACGGCAGGTTCGTACAACGCATGCAGGCAGAGATGGTCGAGTCTCGGCTCGAGATAGACCGGATCAGCCGCGGCTATCCAGACGGTCGGGCGGTCGCCGGTCTGGCCCCACATGCGCAATGCCGCAAGGCCGTCCCGCGGGCGCTCCCGGCCGAGTGCGCCAAGGATGCTGGCAAGGAGGTCGCGCGGTTCCGGCCCACGCGCAAGCGTTGCCCGCGCCAGCCAGCGCACGAGCTTTCGGTCACTCAGCCGGTTACGCGCCGGCGGCAAGACCACGATGGCTGCCGAATTGGTGTCTGATGGAGTCACGCTTTTGGGTCCAATCTCACTCTTCGATATGATTGCGCGGGGCTGGTCGATGGTAACGGAAACCGGATTTGAAGTTCACGAGAGAAACTCCTGCGGCGGTGACGATCCGCCGGGTAACGAGTGACGCGATCGTCATTGGCGAACAATCGTTCACCGGGACGATCGCATTGACTCCCGCCGCACTGCTGGAAGGCTTTGCCTGCCCGCCCGTCGCGGAACTCGACGTTTCACACTTTGAATTGCTACTGGCAACGGAACCCGAGCTCGTCCTGCTGGGCACGGGCAGCCGGAATATTTTTCCGCCAAGGGAGCTGATGTTCGCGTTCGCGAGGCGCGGTGTCGGTTTCGAAGTCATGGATACGCCAGCAGCGGCACGGACATTCAATGTCCTCGCGGGAGAAGGCAGGCACCTCGGGGCCGTACTGTACTTGTGATCGATGGTTCCGCGGTTTGCTCCCCCGGACCTGCCTGGCCTGATAGAGTATTCGCATGCCGGATGCACGACTCGAAAAGAGCAAGGTTCCCGACACGTACCGGAAAGTGGCACGAATATACGACCTGTGGGCCCGGCTCACAGAAAGCAAAGCTCGGGATCGCTGCCTCGAACTCGCCGCAATACAGGATGGCGAAGCGGTGCTCGAGGTGGCCGTCGGGACCGGCCTCGCATTCGAAAAGATCCTGCAAGCAAACTCTTCCGGGCGTATCGAAGGTATCGACCTGACCGACGGGATGCTGGCCCGCGCCGAGCGGCGAGCGGCCGCGACAGGACAGACCAATTTCCGGCTGAGCATCGGCGATGCCTACGATCTGGATTTCGCCGACGACAGTTTCGATGTGCTGATCAACAACTACATGTTCGATCTGCTACCGGAGCAGGATTTTCCCAAGGTATTGGCCGAGTTCAAAAGAGTGCTGCGGCCCGGCGGACGACTTGTGATGGTGAACATGACGAACGGTCAGCGTTGGTACAACGGTATTTGGACGCTGATCTACGAGATCAAGCCTGCCCTGCTAGGAGGCTGTCGTGGTGTATCGTTAACGGACCACCTTCAGGATTCGGGATTTCAACAGACTGAGCGGGAATACGTCAGCCAGTTTACGTTCCCGTCCGAGGTCATTACAGGATTCAACAGATAATCCCTGAGGAGAGGATGCAGTGACCAGCTATAGACTTTCTTATTTCGATATCGACGGTGGGCGCGCTGAACCCATCCGTATCGCATTTCACGCCGCCGGTATCGATTTTGAAGACATTCGTCTGTCGTTTCCCGAATTCGGCGAGATGCGAAAAAATGCGCGCTTCAATGCGGTACCGGTGCTCGAAATCGATGGTGTTGCGGTGACTCAGTCAAACGCCCTCAGCCGCTACGTGGGGAAAATGGCGGGGCTGTACCCCACGGACGACATGCAGGCGCTGTACTGTGACGAGGTTTTGGACGCGCTTGAGGATATCCTCCATCACATCGTGCCGACCTTCGACCTGAAGGGAGGAGAACTCCGGAAAGCACGCGAGAAACTCGCCGATGGCTGGCTGTCCATTTACTTGCGGGGTCTTGGTGAGCTACTGGTTCGCGGGGGTGGCGAGTACTTCGCTGGCGAGAGCCTGACCGTGGCTGACCTCAAGGCGTTTGTGCAGATCCGCTGGCTGCTGTCTGGGGGTCTGGATCACATCCCGACAGATCTCGTGGAGCGGCTGGCGCCAGGTCTCGTCCCGCACCAGGAGCGCGTCGCAGCCGATCCCCGGGTGACCGCTTACTACGCCACACGCCCGTAAACGTCGCGGCGCTTCCTGCATGCCCCGGTCCGATGACTTCCTGCGCATAGATCGATGGTTGTATTACTGCCGATTTTTCAAGACCCGTAGCCGTGCGACGGCTGCGGTAACCGGCGGGCATGTGCGCATTAATGGCGAGCGCGCAACGCCAGGCAGTCGGGTCAGATGCGGCGACCGAATTAACATGATTCGCGAGCGCTTGCCTTTCTCGCTCACCGTTACGGCAATACCGAATCGGCGCGGCCCGGCCTCCGAAGCACGCGATTGCTTTGTTGAAGACGAGGCAACGGTCCGGCAAAGGGAAATTCAAACCGCAGCGCTGCGGCAAGATCGCTTGTTGATGCCGAAGACAGACGGACGTCCCGACAAGCATACGCGGCGCAAGTTGATCTCTCGAAACAAGAGTTGATAGCGTTCGAGCAACCTGCAGGACGCATCAGTCCAGGATGTTGTCTCCGGAGATACCATGACTCTCCATCATGGCGCGCAGGTTCTTGAGCGCATCGAGCTGAATCTGGCGGACGCGTTCCCGGGTGACGCCGATTTCCTCACCGATCTGCTCCAGGGTCTCGCGACGATAACCGTGCAGCCCGAAACGCCGCTCCACGACCGCACGCTGTTTGTCGCTGAGTTCACAGACCCAGTGATCGACGATATCGTGCACGGCCTCTTTCTGCGCACACCGCGACGGCTCGGCGTCCCGTTTGGCCTGCAACCGGTCCACGGGTCCGCTGCCGTCCTCATCGGCCGGGCCCGCACGCAAGGTTACCCGCTCGTGCAACGCCAACAGCCGTTCTACTTCGGCAACGTCACGATCGAGATGCGCAGCGATCTCGGCGGCGGTTGGATTCCTGTCTTGCTGCTGGCTCAACCTGCGCGCGGCGCGCAGGCAAGTATTGATGTCCTTGATGATGTGGATGGGTAATCGAACCGAACCGGACTGATTCATGATCGCGCGTTCGATCGTCTGCCGGATCCACCAGGTCGCGTAAGTCGAGAAACGAAAGCCGCGTTCGGGATCGAACTTCTCGACGGCGTGAATGAGCCCGAGATTACCTTCCTCGATGAGATCAAGGAGTGGCAGTCCACGATTGATATAGCGCCGTGAGATTTTGACGACGAGTCGCAGGTTGCTCTCGATCATGCGATGTCTTGCAGCCTCGTCGCCACTTTGCGCGCGACGCGCGAACTTTTTTTCCTCGTCAGCTGTAAGTAGCGGCGATATGCCAATTTCCGAGAGGTACATACGCGTAGGATCGTGGGATTGGATGGCGACAGTATCGGTCTGCTTCGCGTGACCGTTAGTCACCTTGTTTGGCGGGGCTCCACCATTGGAAGCAGCGCTACGTGATCCCGGCGACTTCGTAGTGTGACCGCTTTGGCGTTCCGATTTTCGCACCTTTTATCTTCCCCCCTCACAGGACGCGATGCGGAAAGGTCAGGTTGAAGTCGAGTTATCTCGCAGGCAAATATTGTCGCGGGTTAACCGGCTTGCCATTGCGCCTGATCTCGAAATGCAGTCGCGGCTTGCGTTCCGGCCCCTCACCCATGGTCGCAATCCTCTGGCCCTTTGTAACCGTTTGTCCTTCTTTTACCAGCAGCTTCGCGTTGTGCCCGTAGGCACTCAGGTAGGTGTCGTTATGTTTGAGGATAATAAGCTGACCGTAGCCAATCAGTCCACCGCCGGCATAGACGACCCGTCCGGACGCCGCGGCAACAATGGCTTGTCCGGCTTTGCCGTCAATCAGCACGCCCGTGCCACTCCCCGGTTTCCCGCCGAAATCGACGGTAATTCGCCCACTTGTCGGCCACGTCCAGGGCGGCGGCGGCTGCGCCGGGATCTTCGGAAGCGGTTGCTTGTTGCTCGCTTGCTTCGACGTGCCTGCCCGGCTCGAACCCGTGGGCGGCGTCAGCCTTATCACCTGGCCCGGGTAGATCAGAGAACCGTCGCCGAGTCGGTTCCATCGGGATACGTCAGCCGGGTCTTTGCCGTAACGCCATGCTATTGAAAAGAGCGTTTCACCCCGCCGCACGATGTGCTGCGAGGGTTGATCCTGCCAGCTGCTGCCGGAGCCACACGACGCAATGATCAGCACGGTCGCGAAACCGATGGCAAAACGCGCGGCCATCAGCCACGCGCCATCAATAAGCCGATGACGAGAACAGTGAGGACTACCAGGGCCCAGCCGATGCGTTCGATGTTCCTGAGCAGCGTCGCCTCGAAACGCACACCGGCATACTTCACTACGCCGGCCACGAGAAAGAACCGCGCGCCACGGCCGATCACCGATGCCAGGACGAAGGCCGGGAAATTAAGCGCAGCAACTCCCGCTGCGATCGTGAATACCTTGTACGGAATCGGCGAGAATCCTGCGACGAAAACAGTCCAGAAACCGTAGGCATCGAACCACTCGCGTGCGGTCTGGTAGGCGCCCCAGTAATGCGACTCCATGAGCCAGGGTTCGATCGCCTCGAATGCCAGGTAACCGATTCCGTACCCGGCGATACCACCGACAACCGACAGCAAGGACGCGTTCAATGCAAAACGCCAGGAACGCTCCGGCGCCGCCATGCACATCGGCGCCAGCATGACATCGACCGGTATCGGGAAAAACGAGGACTCAGCAAAACTCATTGCGCCGAGATACCACTCGGCGTGGCGGTGTCGGGACCAGCGCATGACACGCTCGTAGAGTGGGCCGAATATCGCCATCCTGGCTACCGTTCCTGTGTTGTCATCTTGGCAGAATCAACATGCGAATACTCTTTTACCATGTTGATAAATATACTGTCACCCGGGCACCAGTGGTACAAAACTGACGCCGCCCAGTGACCTCTCGTCGAAGTGATCCTGCTTGTGCGTGACCAGCATCAGCTCCTGGTACCCAGGCGGCCCGACCGGCATCACGAGGCGACCGCCGGGAGCGAGCTGTTCCAGGAGCTTCTCGGGAACGACGGACGCCGCCGCCGCCACGATGATACCGTCGTACGGTGCATATTTCGGCCAACCGTCCCAGCCGTCTCCGGGACGGAATTGTACGTTGTATATGTCGAGTTCGCGCAGCCGCTGTTTCGTCTTCCTGAGCAATTCGGGAATCCGCTCCACCGAGTAGATCTTCTTCACTAACGGCGCCAGCACGGCGGTCTGGTAGCCGCAGCCCGTGCCGATCTCGAGCACTTTCTCGCCTTCGAAACCGTCGAGCAGTGCTTCGGTCATGCTTGCAACGACGTACGGCTGGCTGATTGTCTGGCCATGGCCGATCGGCAATGCCGTGTCCTCGTAGGCCCGGCTGGCGAGCGCCTCATCGACGAACAGGTGCCGCGGCACGTTGCGAATCTGATGCAGCACGGCCTCGGAGCGTATGCCGTGGGAGCGGAGACGTTGCACCAGGCGGTCCCGGGTCCGCGCCGACGTCATCCCGATTCCGGCGATCCCACCCGGCTGCGGGCTCATTCCGCCAGCCACTGCGTAATCTGGGGCAACGAGTCGTGGCGGGTCAGATCGACCTTGAGCGGCGTGACAGCAACGGCACCCTGCTCGACTGCATAAAAGTCGGTGCCATCACCGGCATCGGCACCCCGCCCGGCGGGGCCCACCCAGAATATCGTCCGGCCATGCGGGTCCTTTTCGCGAACGACGGGCTCCGACTTGTGCCGAAAACCGAGCCTTGTCGCACGGACACCCATGAGGTCCGCAAAGGGCCGATCCGGGACGTTGACGTTCAGCGTAACGTCAGTCGAAAAAGATGCCCGTTCGAGCTTCTGCACCATCTCGACGACGACTCGCGCCGCCGTGTCGAAATGCGTCGGCCTGCCTTCGCAGGCCAGCGACACCGCAATGGCCGGCAGGCCGAGAAATCGACCCTCCATCGCCGCGGCTACCGTACCGGAATAGATCACGTCGTCGCCAAGGTTGGCGCCATGATTGATACCCGAGACCACGAGATCCGGCTCGTAATCGAGAAAACCCGTCAGCGCAAGGTGCACACAGTCAGATGGCGTGCCGTCGACGCTGTATCGGTTGTCGGCAATTTTGTGCACACGCAGCGGCGAATGCACGGTCAGGGAATTGCTGGCCGCCGAACGGTTACGGTCCGGTGCTACGACGACGACGTCGGCCACGGCCTGCAGCGCATCGGTCAGTACGTTGATCCCGGTTGCCAGATAGCCGTCGTCGTTGCTTACTAGGATTTTCATTATTGTTGTGACGGACGTTGTGGATTGGCGACTCGCGACGCGCTCACTATACTGAATGTTCTCCCGGCACCATAGCTTTCAGGACACGACGCCGTGAACGACGATGACAAAGACCTGTTCCGCAAGGCCGTATCCGGCGCAAAACCGCTGCGCGCCAGGGAACGCGCGACCGGGCTTGCCGACAAGCCGTCGCCAAAAGCACGCTTCACGCGGGCCGACGAAACTGCTGCGCTGAGAGAAAGCCTCGAAGCTGACATCGACGACATAGAGGGTCACAGTGGCGATGGTTTGCGGTTTCATCGTCCACAAATCGGCAAGCGCACGATGCGCAAACTCTCCCGCGGCGGTTTCAGCGTGCAGGCCGAAATCGACCTGCATGGCATGACCGTTGCGGAAGCGAAGCCGCGACTCGCCGAGTTCGTCGACGGCTGCGTGCGAGACGGCAAGCTCTGCATCCGCGTTGTTCATGGTAAAGGCCTGGGATCAGGTGAGCGTGGGCCGGTCCTGAAGCAGAAGGTCAACCGCTGGCTGCGACGGTGGGATTCGGTATTGGCATTTGTTTCGACGCGCCAGGTCGACGGCGGTACCGGCGCGATCTACGTACTGCTTCGCGCGGACTAAATCTCGGCAATTTCCCGCAGGACCGAGGTTGCGAACGCACCTTTGGTCAGAGTGAAATCCAGCCAGAGTGCATCTTCCTCGAAGTGCCATGACAAGTGCTGGGCACGGAGCCGCAAAGCGCGGTGAGAAGGCGTGACGCCCAGGCGTTCGAGCCCGACTTTGAGGTCCGAGCAAGCATTTGTCGCATCCAACTCAATCTGTGCGACGACTCCCGGTGACATCGCACCAGGGGGCTTCTCACTCTGCAAACCAAACATTGTCGCGGTCGGATGAATATCCATCTCCTCACAGCGGCGCTCGAGCTCCTCATCCGGGTCGTCGACCTGAAACACGCTTCCGGAACCGTCCAGGTTGGCAAGCTCGCCGGGCAGTATCCTGTTCCACGTTTGATCCCTGACGCGCGCGTTCAGTATCTCGTTGAACAGGTATGAGCGTGCAGCCGAGATGGCGATGCTGCGTTTATCACGATGCAATCGCTTGCCGCTGAACAATTGCCCGGCCAGATAGAGGTTTGACGCGTTGTTGCCGAATCGCTGCGGTCCAAAGTAATTCGGAACGCCACTCCTCGAGATTTCCTTGAGCCGCCTCTCGAGCGCCTGCACGTCGAATAAAGTCGATTCGGCGCGCATTGCAATTCGGAATGAATTGCTCTTGTGCGCGCCACGTCGCAGCTTGCGCTGGTGTCGCGTGACCTCGAGAATTTCGACGCCTTCACATGCGAACGCGCCCCAGTCCGTGCCCTCGCCCTTGCGCGGAACACTGAACCATTGCTGCGTTACCGCGTGGCGGTCTTTCTGCCCGGCGAAACCGACGTCCGAGTTGCGAGCCATGGCATGTCGTGCGAGCTGCCGTGCAACCCACTGCGTATTTGCCCCCGTCTTCTCGATCCACAGATAATCGTGCTCACCATCGCCGCTGAACTCGATCGCCAGGTTTTCGGTCACGCAGAAGTCGGATGGCAAGCGGCGAATAGTCGCCTCACACAAGGGCTCGCCAAAGGCCCTTGCCCAGTCGGGAAGCGCGGTGCCTGGCGTGGACAAGAAAATCTCAGTCGCGAGTGTGGTCGACCGGCACGACCTGGTAGAAGGTCTCTTTGCGTCCGATCATGCCGAGGTCGGTACGAGCGCGCTCTTCGGCTGCCTCGAGGCCCTGCTTGAGGTTCACCACCTCGGCATCGAGCGAGGCGTTACGGTCTCGCAATTGCTGGTTCATGTGCCGCTGATCGGCAACCGCGTCGCGCAGTTTCACCGTCTTTCGATAGCCGTCGTCGGACAACCACAACTGCGCCTGCATCAGCACAGTCACCGACCCCAGAACGACGAGCAACCAGCGCATATTCGACAACGGCGATCCCTAATCCGTGTTACGACGTCCCCACCGAGAACGCGTTGCGGGCGGCAAATTCTACGTCGCCCCCCAGTTCCTCTTCGATGCGCAGCAGCTGGTTGTACTTGGCGATACGATCCGAACGTGACAACGAGCCCGTCTTGATCTGCGTCGCACGCGTGCCAACCGCGATATCGGCGATCGTGCTGTCCGAGGTTTCCCCGGAGCGGTGCGAGATCACCGCAGCATAGCCCGCGTCCACTGCCATAGTAATTGCATCAAGAGTTTCAGATAAGGTACCGATTTGGTTGGGTTTTATCAATATAGCATTGGCAATTTTTTCGTCGATGCCACGCGCCAGGATCGCCGTGTTGGTCACGAACAGGTCGTCTCCGACGACCTGCACCTTGCTGCCCAAGGCGTCCGTTAGCACCCGCCAGCCCTCCCAGTCGCTCTCGTCCATGCCATCTTCGACCGTAATAATCGGGTAGCTATCGACGAGTTCGGCAAGAAATCCGGTGAAACCCGCAGCGTCAAACTTGCGGCCTTCGGATGCCAGGTTGTACTGGCCATCCTCGAAGAACTCCGAACTCGCGACGTCGAGGCCGAGCAGGATATCGTCCCCTGCCCTGAAGCCTGCTTTACCGATCGCCTCCATGATCGTATCCAGCGCAGCCCGGTTCGACGGCAGGTCGGGCGCGAAGCCGCCTTCGTCTCCGACCGCGGTATTGAGGCCCTGCGCCCGCAATACGGACTTGAGCGCATGAAATACTTCGGTGCCATAGCGCAGCGCCTCGCTAAAGCTGGGTGCACCAACCGGGAGAATCATGAATTCCTGGATATCGACACTGTTGTCGGCGTGGGCGCCGCCATTGATGATGTTCATCATCGGTACGGGCATCGTCGTGTTGGCGCCTAGGTGGCGGAACAACGACAAGCCCCTGGACTGTGCTTCTGCTTTCGCTGTCGCGAGTGATATAGCCAACAAGGCATTGGCACCAAGGCGGCCTTTGTTATCGCTGCCATCGAGTTCGATCATGTGGTGATCGAGGGCACGCTGATCTTCGAACTCCACACCAAGCAGGGAATCGCGTAATTCGACATTGACGTTCGCGACGGCCCTCATCACGCCCTTGCCGAGGTAACGGGATTTATCGCCATCGCGCAATTCAACGGCCTCGCGTGTACCGGTTGATGCGCCCGAGGGCACCGCCGCACGCGCTTTCGTGCCGTCCTCCAGCGTTACGTCGGCCTCGACAGTGGGATTGCCGCGCGAATCGAGAATCTCCCGACCGCGAATGTCGCTGATCCTGATCATCATAGTTTCCTTGGGGGTGTTTAGGGGCCTGTTAGCACTGTGTGAATGCCCAGCGTTGACGCTGACAGGCCCTAGTCTAGCCCGAACTCCGCTTCGAGATAGCTCTGTTGTTTGACGCTGCGATCAATCGAGACGAGTGTCTCGAGCAGGTTTGCCATATGGTCCAGCGGCATGGCATTCGGCCCGTCCGACAGTGCCTTCTGCGGGTCCGGATGCGTTTCCATAAACAGCCCGGCAATGCCGACCGCCGTCGCAGCGCGCGCGAGCACCGGAATGAACTCCCGCTGTCCACCCGATGCCGAGCCCATACCGCCCGGCAGCTGCACGGAGTGTGTCGCGTCAAAGACGACGGGGCATTCCGTCTGTCGCAACACCGCGAGACTACGCATATCGGATACGAGATTGTTGTAGCCGAAGGAGAAGCCACGTTCGCAGACCATGATGTTCTCATTGCCCGTGGATTTTGCCTTGTCGACAACGTTCTGCATTTCCCACGGCGACAGAAACTGGCCTTTCTTGATATTCACGGGCTTACCGGTGCCCGCGGCCCGCAAAATAAAATTCGTCTGCCGACACAGGAACGCCGGCGTCTGCAGCACGTCGACGACGTCCGCTACCTCGTCCATGGGCGTATCTTCATGCACGTCAGTCAGCACCGGGACCTGCAGCTGCTTCCTGACTTCGCCGAGTATGCGCAGGCCTTCCTCCATACCCGGGCCACGAAAGCTACCGGCCGAACTGCGGTTCGCCTTGTCGAAAGACGACTTGAAAATGAACGGGATACCGAGCTTACCGCAGGTTTCCTTCAGGACTCCCGCCGTATCGATCGACATGGCCTCGCTTTCAACGACACAGGTTCCGGCGATCAGAAAAATCGGCTGGTCATTGCCCGCTTCGAATTGCCCGAGTTTCATGCTTCTGCAGCCCTCGGCATCTCACCTTCATGATGTTGTCTTGCAGCTGTGATGAAGCCCTTGAACAACGGATGGCCGTCGCGGGGATTCGACGTAAATTCCGGGTGGAACTGGCTCGCAAGGAACCACGGGTGATCGGGAATCTCGACCACCTCGACGAGGTCATCGACCGACAGACCCGAAAATCTCAAGCCCGTCTTTTCGAGTTGTTGCCGGTAGTTGTTGTTGACTTCGTAGCGGTGCCGATGGCGCTCTTTGATCGTGGTCGAGCCGTAGGTCATCGCGGCAAGTGAGCCTTCGGCCAGAGTCACTTCCTGCGCGCCGAGACGCATCGTGCCGCCCAGGTCGGACTGCTCGTCGCGTTGCTCGAAATCGCCTGACGACGTTTGCCATTCGGTGATCAGCCCGATAACAGGATGCGGCGCAGAGCGATCAAATTCGGTGCTCATCGCACCGTCGAGCCCTGCCAGGTCGCGGGCGGCCTCGATGACTGCAACCTGCATACCGAGACAGATGCCGAGATAGGGGATGCCGTTTTCACGCGCGAATTTCACAGCCAGGATCTTGCCCTCGATGCCACGATCGCCAAAGCCTCCTGGGACGACGATGCCGTCCATGCCGCGCAGGCAGTCGGGACCCTGATGCTCGATGTCCTGTGCCTCCAAATAGTGAATATTGACCCGGGTCTGCGTATGAATACCGCCGTGCAACAGCGCCTCGACCAGCGATATGTAGGAGTCCTTGAGATCAACATACTTGCCGACCATTGCGATGTCAGCCTCACTCGTGGGGTTTTGCTT
>Ga0255053_10001879_pt1 | contig 11335 bp, 5 predicted proteins | sample JV7_2_22_MG_FD_188635 | JGI IMG/M metagenome (GOLD analysis project Ga0255053, IMG submission 188635) | Seawater microbial communities from Jervis Inlet, British Columbia, Canada - JV7_2_22 | ecosystem: Environmental > Aquatic > Marine > Inlet | place: Canada: British Columbia | collected...
AGGCAAATAATTCTATTGATCATTTTCATCTTAATCTCTCCTTACATAAATCCATAACTGGCGAAAAAAATAAATCAAGACAGAAGGCTGCAAGCCCATCTTCAGCAAACATATTATATTATTTAAAGAGTATATAAAAATGCATTGTAGAAAGTCTAGGGTAACGAATATTCCCCGTATCAACTTCACGAAAGAGGATATTGGGCATCATATTGATTTACAGTCCATTCTAAATATTTTTTTTTCATAATATAACATTTTAGCGGTATATTGGAATCAAGATATCACTATTTTCTTTGATCTTTGCAATTTTCTTCCACAAATCCGAGAATTAGAGATATCTGTCCATTGATTCCTTAGAACTTTATTCTTATTCCTGTCCTTAAGGAAATACCTGAAAGGTTAACTTCGAATTTCCTGACGTTTCTAATATCGGGACCTGAGGGTGGAGGTGTGGATATTGTCATTCCTGGGAACCATTCGCCCGAACCATAATTTTGGTCAAGCAATTCAAAATACCACATGGACCCTTCGTCAGTGTCTGTAAATCCATCGGAATCCTCATAATTCCCATCTCCTTCCCAGCTTTTTAATTTACACTGTCTTACTCTCCCCTCGATGAAAAGAGCAATCTTGGGAGCAACGTTATATTCCAGACCAACTCCTCCATGTAATCCAAAACCTTGATCTTTTAACATCGCTTCTTGCTCAGACCAGAAAGCAGGAGGCGCTGACTCTTCTCTTATATCGATTGTCATTTTTCCATAATAATAACCAATACCTCCATATACGAAGAACTTTAAGGGAGCAATGCCAGGAGCAAAGTAATATGCGCTAACATTAATAGGCACAGCGGTGATCTTTGGTTCCAGAGTTGCGGAGGCGCTTTCACTCGGTGGTAATGTTGCACTCAATTCAGTCGTTTCACTTCTCTGAATGTATCCAACTCCAACTCCGACTCCAAAACCTGCGGGTAAGCTCAATATGAATTCAGCTTCATACTCTAATCCCAGATTGATTTTGGTGAATTCACCTTCGGTTGAGGCTCCTAACGCTTCTATAGTGCTGATAAGGTCGTTTAAACCGGCGCCATAACTGTTATAATCTCCTGTGGTCATTGTGCCGTATCCGCCACTGAGTTTAAGCCTGAATCCTTGAGCTTGACTCATACCTGTAAGAGTAAAGGTGGCGAATAACAACATAGATAAAACAGCTAATTTTCTTTTCATCTTAATACCTCCTAATTTCCTGAATTATTCATAAAAACTGCCGATTTCATGAATGATCCAGGCTCACTAACATAAGTTTTTTACTCATCTATTTTTCTAGCTTAAGTGCAATAAATGTGCCAATAAAAGTGTAGGACTAATCCCTTAATTATTAAATTTTACTCTGTCCTCTATGAATGACAGATTAGGGGCAAATGTAAAATATTTATACATATTCTCTATAAAAGATGTTATCTGATATTTCCGCTTCACCTTGAGCGGATACGGGGCCTAAAATTGGGGCCTGGCCCCATTTTTTCGTCCCGATGTTCTTGATGATAAACATGATAAAGGACTTTGTTTTTCAGGTAATAAATGGTATATTGGATAGTCATTTATGGAGTTCAGGAATAGTGCAGATGTATAACTGTTGTGAAGAAGTTCGATACCGAAGCCATGGTTAGACAGGCTGCGAATAGCGCTCACATGCAGTAATTTATAAACTTTAAGTTTCTTAAATATTTTTGGATCGGGGCCGTTAAGCCTCCCTTTCCTGATATAATCTGTGAATTGAGCTTAATTCTGGTAGCTAAGTATATTGGAAATCGAATCTAAGATCGAAAAGAGTACAAATTGTTATAAGCAGGATCGGTTTCCTAACAATCATTCAAATATACAAAAGGAAAAAACCATGCCTAAACGAATTACATTGAAGTTTAATCAAAAAGGGCTGTACCGCTTATTGGTCACAGTCTTCTGGGTAATGATATCTTGTGTCTTCTCCAGCCTCATCCATGCCCAGAGTGCTGAAGTGCAAGGATTCAGCCTGCAATCTGCCCAGGAGTTTGCTGTCGAACACGGTTATGACATCAAGAGATCTCAGATGGATATTCTGACTGCTGAGAAAAAAGTGCGGGAGACAACTCGTTCAGGATTCCCCCAGCTTAATTCCACGATCAACTATATTAATAATCTCGAGTTGATGACCATATTGATCCCGAATATCTTCGATGGGGGGGACCCTGATGAAAAGATCCCGGTCCAGTTTGGCACACAGCACAATGTCAGCGCTGGCTTCACCTTAACCCAGCTCGTGTTCAGCGGAAGTTATTTCGTTGGCCTCAAAGCGTCGAAAGCCTTTCGTCAACTGGCAGACCAGAATCATGAATGGACACAATTGAATGCTCTGGAGACGGTCACCAACACCTATTATTTAATCCTTGTTTCCGAAGAGAGTGAAAGGATTTTGAGTTCGAATCTCGCCAATCTTGAGAAAACCCATTATGAGATAAGAGAAAGATACAAGGAAGGCTTTGTCGCCGAAATGGATGCCGATCTTATCCAGATATCAGTAACAAAATTGAAAAACAGCCTGCAGGCCGTGGGCAGACAGAAGGAGGTTGCCTATAAACTTTTGAAGTTTCAGATGGGATTGGATTTGAGCGAACAAATTGTGCTTACAGACAAACTGGAAGATGTCCTTCAACAGATAGATATCTCGAAAACAGCGAATACCGAATTTGATCTCGTCCATAATATCGACTATAAATTAATTGAAACACAGGAGAAACTTTCAAAAATGGCTTGGAAGAACGAAAAAGCTCAATATTTCCCTACTGTTTCGGCTTTTTATTCCTTCCAGTATGATGCTTTCCGTGATGCGTTCAATATATTCGATTCCAAAGAACGTTGGTTCCGCACTCAGATTCTGGGTGTTAGTATCAATATTCCGTTATTCACAAGCGGTGTTCAGAGAGCTAAAGTTGCTCAAGCTTCCATCGCCCTGAAACAAGCCAGGAATGCGAGAATTCAGGCATCTCAGGGTTTGATTGTGGAAGCGGCCAGTCTCAAATCGACCTTGGATTCAGCCTATGAGAATTATTTGAATACGAAAGAAAATATGGGATTAGCCGGAAAGGTATACGACGTTACCTTGATCAAATACGAGGAAGGAGTCGCATCCAGCATGGATTTAACCCAGGTGCATGATAAATATCTGATGGCTCAGTCCGAATTCATTCAAGCTATGTCCGGACTCCTGACAGCAAAGAATAAACTGGACAGGCTTAATAATAATTATAAGGCTATTCAAAAAAAGGGTGAATGATCATGAAATACAGAAAATACTTAGCTCTATTAGGAATGAGTTTAATCCTTGTCGCCTGCGGCCCCCGCAGTGAAGAAGCGCAGCTGGCGCAATTGGAAGGGCAGAGGGATGCCTTGGCGGAAGAGATTGAGCTATTGAAACAGGAGATTGCGCAGAAATCCAGTCCGGGCGTAAAGCGTGAGAAGCTCATGAATGTCAAAATTTCACAAGTGGAAAAGGGGCGGTTTCAACATTTTATCCAGGTCCAGGGCACGGTTGAATCGGACAATAACGTTCTGATCGCACCCCAGTCCTCCGGAGTTGTGAAAAAGATACATGTCAATGCCGGCAATAAAGTCACCAAAGGACAGCTTCTGGCGGAACTGGACGGCTCAATTCTGGAAAGCAGCATAGCTGAGGTGGAGAATGGGTTAAAGCTGGCAGAGACGATTTTTGAAAGACAACAGAGGTTGTGGGATAAGAATATCGGCAGCGAGATTGAGTTTCTTCAAGCCAGGAACAACAAAGTAGGAATGGAAAGGAGATTGGCGACTTTAAAGGAACAATACAAGCTGACGAAGATTTTTACGTCCTTGTCCGGGACAGTCGATGAAATTCTCATCAAAGAAGGCGAAATGGCGGTGGCAGGAATGGGTGCTGTTCGAGTCGTACAGCTATCCAATCTTAAAATAAAAGTCGATCTCTCGGAAGTGTACATTTCGCGCATCAAAATAAATGACCTCGTTCATGTGAAAATACCTGCTACGGGGAGAGAGTTCGACCTGAGCGTCGATGCTGTTTCCCAGGTCATTGATCCCGAAAACCGCACCTTCCAAATCGAGATGAAAGTTCCCAAATCCGAAGCTGGAATCAAACCGAATATGCTGTCGGTATTGACAATCAATGATTACACAAACGATGAGGCCTTGATAGTTCCGCTGAACATCGTCCAGGAGACCGGGCAAGAACAATTTATTTTTGTGGCCGGGCAAATAAACGGGGAATGGATTGCTCGACGAAGATCGGTAAAAACCGGGAATAGTTATATCGATCGAGCCGAGATCTCCTCCGGACTTCAGGAAGGAGAGTATGTAGTAATATTCGGGTATCAAAATCTGGCCGACAACCAAAAGCTGGCTGTGGTTTCAGGTTCGAAATGATTTTTTTTGCGGGAATGCCTAACATTAAATAAAAAAATGGACTAAAAATGAAAAAGATAGAATTCAAATTAACTAACCTATCGGTTGCGAACAGGACTACTATATATATATTCACCGTGATTCTGGTGATATTCGGTTTTATGCAATATAATGCGACTCCCAAGGAGAAATTTCCGGAAATAATTTTTCCTTATTTCATGGTTAGCACTCTCCATCCCGGAACCTCGCCGATTGACATGGAAAACCTTATCTCCCGGCCAATAGAGAAGCATCTTAAGGGTATCGACGGTATCAAACACATCAGCAGCAACACGATTCAGGACTTTTCCTCTATTTTCATCGAATTTGAGCTGAATGCCGATGAGATGCGGGCGTACCTTGATGTCAGACAGGCAGTCGATGATGCGCGGGGAGATCTTCCTTCCGATCTTTTTAGTGAACCCGAGGTCACCAGGATCGATCTCTCAGAGATTCCGATCTTGTTCATCAACCTTTCGGGTGATCTTGGGTTAGTGAAGCTGAAGAAAATTGCCGAAGATCTTCAGGATGAAATCGAGAGCCTGGAGGAAATCACGCGGGCAGATATTGTCGGGGCACTCGACCGGGAAATACAAATCAATGTCGATCTGTATAAAATGCAAGCTGCAGACCTATCCTTTTATACAATTCAGAATGCTATTGCTTCTGAGAATCTCACTATTTCCGGGGGCCAGATTGACATAGATGGCATCCGGAGAAATCTGCGGGTAGTCGGTGAGTTCAGGAACATCGACCAGATCAAGAATATTCAGCTTAAACAAGGGGTTTACTTAAGAGAGATTGCCGAAGTCGCTGACGGCTATGCTGACAGAGGGAGTTACTCGCGTTTGAGTGGGCAGGATGTGGTGACGATCAATGTTATCAAGAAAAGCGGAAAAAACCTGATCAATGCTGTCGATAAAATTAAGGTTGTTGTTGAGGAATACCGCAAGAGAGCACCCGAGAACTTGATTATCACCATGACAGGGGACAGCAGCACTCAGACGAAAAACAGCGTTAGTGACCTGTTCAATACCGTAATCCTCGGATTTATCGTTGTGGTCTTAGTCCTGATGTTTTTTATGGGGGAATCAAATGCCCTGTTTGTGGGGATTGCCATCCCGATGTCTATCGTCATCGCTTTTATTCTCATTCCTATCCTAGGCTTCACCATGAACATGGTTGTTTTAATGTCCTTCATCATTGTTTTAGGAATTGTAGTGGATAACTCTATCGTGGTCGTGGAAAACGTCTACCGGCATTTCACCACAACCCCTGATCTCTCCATAACCGCTGCTGCCAAACGTGGAGTCGGAGAGGTGGCCATAGCTGTTTTTACGGGAACATTAACCACCATGGCTCCCTTCTTTACACTTATATTTATGCCCGGAATCCCGGGAAAATTCATGTCCTTTATACCTTACACTGTCATTATTACGCTTATCGCTTCCATGATGGTTGCTTACATGATCAATCCAGTTTTTGCCGTCTCTTTCATGAAAAGACCCTCCGGTGAAGAAAAACAGAAAACGAGCTTGAAACTCAGCTCTAAAAACATTCTCATGATAGCGGCGGCGGTTGCCCTGGCTGCTGTATTTTATGTGACAGGAAAGATGCTTCCGGCCAATCTCCTGGCATTCGGAATCATCCTCTATCTTCTGTCCAAGTTTGTAATACGTTTTATGATCGCCAAATTCCAGAGTTATGTCCTTCCCCGGATGAAGAATGGATACAGCAAAATTCTGACTTTTCTCCTTGGAGGGAAACGCCCCTACGCCGTCATCGGCGGGATTATCGTTCTTCTCTTCATGTCTTTTATTCTTCTGGGGATGAGGATGCCAAGAGTTGTGTTTTTCCCCAGTGGCGATCCTAACAATCTGCAGGTATACATCACTATGCCTGAAGGTACCCATATCGATGTGACTAATAATATCTGTAAACAGGTCGAAGAGAATATCTACAATGTTATCGGCCGCAACAATCCCGATGTGGAATCAGTTGTTTCCAATGTAGCTTCTAATGCAGGAGCCGGGCTTTTTGAGCGCTTTTCTCAGGATAAGCTGGCTAAGGTGACCATCTCCTTTTTGGAATATAAATACAGAACCGGAATATCTACACGGGAGTATCTCGGGAAGCTACGCCAGGAATTGACTGGAATAGCAGGGGCTGAAATCCGTATTGATGAGGAAATGATGGGGCCTCCCACCGGGTATCCCATCAACATGGAAATTAGTGGAGATGATATTGACGAACTGATCAGCATAACTTACAGACTGGAAGATTTTATTCAGTCATTAAACATTCGAGGAATTGAGGAACTGAAGTCCAGCATGGAGGTCAGCAAGCCGGAACTCATGCTCAATATTGACAGAGAGAAGGCTAACAGGCTGGGTATTTCCACAGCTCAGGTAGGGATGGTCATGCGCACTGCCATCTATGGGACAGAGGTCTCCAAGTTCAAAGAAGGAGAGGAGGAGTATCCGGTCATGGTCAGGTTGGACGAAAAATACCGGAACGACATAGATGTCCTGCTCAGTCAGGAAATTGTGGTTCCGGGCGGAGAAGGGAGCCCGAATAGAATTCCGATTTCCTCGTTTGCCCATGTGACCAACCGGACAAGCTACGGCGGAATCACCAGGCTTGACAACAAACGGGTCATAACCCTGTTCTCCAACGTGCTCTTCGGGTCAAACGCCAATGAGATTATTCGCCAGATCAACAGACAGCTTCCCCGATTCGAATTGAAAGATGGCTATATGGTCAAATTCACCGGTGAACAGGATATGCAAGCTGAGGTCGGCAATTTCATGGTCAAAGCCCTTTTTATTTCTACAGCTCTTATTTTGATCATCCTGGTCGCGCAGTTTAATTCTCTATCCAAGCCGCTTATCATCATTCTTCAGATCGTTCTCAGCTTAACCGGAGTCTTTCTAGGCTTTGCAATTTTCGGTATGGACATCTCAGTCGTGATGACGGGTATGGGGATAATTGCGGTTGCCGGGATCGTTGTCAAGAATGCGATCATAATCGTTGACTACACGGATAAGCTTATTGACACCGGCATGGACAAAATCGAGGCTATCGTCCGTGCTGGTGCTACGCGATTAACTCCTGTGCTTTTGACAGCGCTTTCCACAATACTGGGTCTTTTACCTCTTGCCATTGGCATAAACATAAATTTCATGACATTATTCAGCGAGCTGAGGCCGCAACTCTACTTCGGCGGTGACAGCCCAGTTTTTTGGAGCCCTCTGGTTATGACCATAATCTTTGGACTATCCTTTGCTACGGTCTTGACTCTGATCGTTGTTCCAACCATGTACAAGCTCATCTTCGCCCGCAAAAAATAAGAGGGACTTTCCCCGAAGTGCCACCTCATTTATTTGGCATTATTGATTTCAAAAAATGAAGCACGGCTAACGTAGTGCTTTTTGGGGACTTCCTTTATCTGTATTTAGGGAACGTCCTTTGTTGATAAGCTGCAGCAGAATAAGCATGGTACATAAGGGAACGTCCCTACTAATACTGATTACATACTTGCGCCATATTTTAATTTGACACCACTCTTGTTAATTATTATTCTATTATCGTCTTAATACCGCATTTGCCACGAGGGATAACATTGACGATAAAATGCCCCAAATGTCAGGGTGACAATCTTTCCGATTCAAAATATTGCAAGGAGTGCGCAACTCCGCTTCCTCCTTCTGAGCAGTCTCAAGCCTCTGTCACAAAAACTATCGAAACACCTACCCAAGAATTAACCAGAGGAACCGTTTTTGCCTCCAGGTATGAGATTATCGAAGAGCTGGGAAAAGGAGGCATGGGTAGGGTCTACAGAGTAGAGGATAAGAAGATTAAAGAAGAAGTCGCTTTGAAACTCATCAGACCTGAAGTTGCTTCGGATAAGAAGACCATAGAGCGATTCAGCAACGAGTTGAAAATGGCCCGCAAGATTGCCCACAGGAATGTGTGCAGGATGTATGACCTTGGTGAGGAAAAAGGGACACACTACATCACCATGGAGTATATTCCTGGAGAAGATTTGAAGAGATTAATCAAAAAAGTAGGGCAATTTAGTGCGGGAAAAACGATTTTCATGGCCAGACAGGTCTGCGAGGGATTAGCAGAAGCTCATCGCTTTGGTGTCGTCCATCGTGATTTAAAGCCCCAGAATATTATGATTGATGAGGATGCGAATGCCCGCATCATGGATTTTGGGATAGCCCGGACTGTGAAGGGTAAAGGCATTACAGGTGCAGGAGTGATGATCGGAACACCAGAATATATGTCACCCGAGCAGGCTGACGTAAAAGAAGTAGACCAGCGTTCGGATATCTACTCATTGGGAGTAATCCTGTATGAGATGGTAACAGGGAGAGTCCCTTTTGAGGGAGAAACGCCTTTAGGCATAGCCATGAAACATAAGAATGAGGTGCCTCAGGATCCCAGGCAGATAAACGCCCAACTAACTGAAGACCTCAGCCGGGTGATAATGAGATGCCTGGAAAAGGACAAAGAGAAGAGGTATCAGAGTGCAGGAGAAGTAAGTGCTGAACTTCAGAATATAGAAAAAGGCATGCCGACCACAGAAAGAATTGTTTCCCAAAAAAAGCCACTAACATCAAGAGAGATAACAGTAAAGTTCAGTCTAAGAAAGATTTTCCTCCCTGCTGTAGTTGTTATCGCTGTAGCCATCGCTGCCCTGATCATCTGGAGATTTATTCCCCAAAAGCAAGCCATGCCTGTTCCATCAGACAAGCCTTCTCTGGCCATCGTGTACTTTGAAAATAATTCTGGCGATGAAAGCTTAGATCATTGGCGAAAGGCACTCTGCGAGCTTCTGATTGCGGACTTAACCCAGTCAAAATATATCCGTGTTTTAAGCAGCGACAGGCTCATAGATATTCTCAGCGACCTGAACCAAATCGAGACAAAAAGCTTCTCTTCTCGTGTTTTAAAAGAAGTGGCTGCCCGCGGAGGATCCACTCATATCCTGCGGGGAGGCTTCACAAAGGCCGGTGAACAGTTCAGAATCGATGCTATCCTTCAGGAAGCCTCTACAATGGAGTCAATAGGCTCTGATCGCATACAGGGAAAAGGCGAGGAGAGTTTTCTCTCCATGGTGGATGAGCTGACAAGAAAGGTTAAGGCACACTTCAAGCTTTCTACAGAAGATATTGCCACTGATATCGACGAGGACATTGAGAAAATCACGACCTCCTCAACTGAGGCATTCAAATACTACATCGAAGGAAGAAAATATCACCTAACATTAAATTATATGCGGAGCATTGAAATCATGGAAAAGGCAGTTGCCATCGATCCCAATTTTGCCATGGCCTACAGATCCCTGGCCACGAGTTACGGTAATATCGGGTTCAGGCCTCAACGAAAGAAATACATGAAGAAAGCTTTGGAACTTTCGGACAGGCTTCCCGCAAGAGAGCGCTACTTGATTGGGGGAGACTTCTACAGTTCTTCAGAGAAGACCTATGAGATGGCAATCGATGCCTATAAAAAATTACTGGAACTGTATCCTGATGATCATACGGGAAATCACAATTTAGCAATCAAGTATTTGGAAAGAGGAGAAATACAGAAGGCCATAGACCATTATGAGATAAACAGGAAAGGCGGTAATTTGGGCTTGCTTGGATATGGGAACCTGGCTGAGGCTTACCGGGAGATAGGATCTTATGACAAAGCTAGAGAAATCCTCGAAGAAGCTCTTCAAAAGTATCCGGGCACGGCTGTCGCTCATGCGAATTTATCGTTTCATTATCGAATGGCAGGGAAATATGAGCTTGCCCTTGCAGAAATAAATAAAGCTTTTGCCCTGGAGCCGGCAATAGGAACTCCAGCATACAGAACAAATTTTAGGCGAAGAGCAGCGATTTATTTTTATACAGACAATCTGGTTAAAGCCGCTGAAGATTATCTTAATCTTCAGAAGCAAAAAAGGCCTCAGGCCATTTATCTGGGCTCGATGGGCATGGTAAATCTCAATCTTTTGCAGGGGAAGTTTAAGGGAACAAAAGACATACTCAGGCCATTAATCAATATATGCAAGGAGGGTGGCGTTAATTGGCCCATTTCAGATAGTTATCTGAGATTCGCTTACATTGATTTGAAAAAAGGCGATCTTCAAGAAGCTCTGGAAGATTGTAATAACGCTGTAGACTATGCTCTAAAAGCAGAGGACCCGGGCAGACAGAGGGTAGCATTACAAATCAAGGGTTTAACCTTTGTCCGGATGAATGCTACAGATGAAGCCCTGAAAATAGCAGATGAGTTAAAAATTTTGATCCGGGATTCTCACAATCCCAAAAATATGCATTTCTCCCACCATCTCGTAGGAATGGTCGAGCTTAAACAGCAAAAATTTGCTAGCGCTATCGAAAACTTTAAGGAAGCCTTATCTCTGGAGTCCTCTGATCCGTATGATAAGCTGGCAATCTATGTTGAGTCTTTAGCTGTGGCTTATTATGCTTCGGGAGATATTGATAAAGCCCAGGCAGAGTATGAAAGAATCGTATCTTCAAGCGCTGGTCGATTTAATTTTGGTGACCTTTATGCTCTGAGTTTCTATGAGCTGGGCAAAATCTATGAACAGAAGGGCTGGAAAGGCAAGGCCCTAGAGCAATACGAGAAATTCCTAGACCTCTGGAAAGACGCCGACCCTGGTTTTCCTGAAGTTGATGATGCCAGGAAACGACTGGCTGCACTAAAGAGCCAATAATTTCCTTTATTACTTGATTATCGAATCTTTTTTACTTCCTCAATTAACTTGATGCAGTCTACCAAAAAATTGACATATTGACTACAGAAGATATGATATATGCATGCCAAGAATGAACAAA
>Ga0255053_10001882_pt1 | contig 11330 bp, 12 predicted proteins | sample JV7_2_22_MG_FD_188635 | JGI IMG/M metagenome (GOLD analysis project Ga0255053, IMG submission 188635) | Seawater microbial communities from Jervis Inlet, British Columbia, Canada - JV7_2_22 | ecosystem: Environmental > Aquatic > Marine > Inlet | place: Canada: British Columbia | collected...
AAACACATTCATCTGATTCGGGTTGGTTTCATTATCTCCCAGAATTTGAAAATCAAGATTGACATCACTGATATCAAACGGGATATATTGCTCCGCTTCGAAATGAATGGTTTCTTGAAGCTGATCCTCGTCCATGGTTTGGACGGCAATTTTTTTGACAATTACCGAGTAGCCGCCAATGGATATGGCAACATTGCGCTCTTTAATGTTGTAAGCTTTAAAAAGCTGACGAATCGATTCGGCGACCGACTCCGGATCGTTGATGGTTCCATCTTCGATGGCACCGTGGGCAATTTCAGTAATGCCGAATCTTTTTAGCTCTCGGCCACGTTTGGACTCTGAGATTTCGGCTGCTTTCAGCGACCGGGATCCAATGTCCAGTCCGACCAGGGTGTCCTTTTTACTAAATACCATAAGATGCTCTTAGTCCTTAAATAGTTTATCTTTTTCGGTTAATTTCAGGCCCAATGCCAAAAGAATCTTGCGCTTGGTTTCCATCCGACACGGCATGCCCTTTTCGATGCGGGCAACCGTAATGGGTGAAACACGTGCTTCTCTGGCGAGTTCGGCTTTGCTCATTAATAAAGACTCTCTGGTTTCTTTTACACGATTGTTGCTGGCCATGGGTCAGGGTTTCCCTATGTTGAAATGCAGATTTTAATTGCTGCGCAAACCATCTAAATAGAATTCAATGATAAATTGACATTAATTATATAAATTTTTACACAAAATTATATTAGAGTCAAGGTAATTATATGTGAATTATATATAATTACAATTAGTTACTCTATATTGTGGTATAATTTATATTAATTACAATATCTGGTAGAAAAACCCTGCTTTCTTCAAACCTTTTTTTTGACCCGCATTCCTCCTTATTGTTTATGTTTCTGACAGGATTCCAAGTCGCGTAAAAAAACCGTCTGCATGTTCGTTTATCTTAATTTTTGGGTGATCGGGTGGGTCCCATGTTCCATGTTGCAATCAGGTCACTGCAAGTTTTGCGCCAATACATATAGATAAATAGGCCGGCAATAAAAATATTTATTAATATAATAAATCTAGCAGCTTATATAAACTCGCAACATGCACTTCATATAAAAAGCGCCTATGACAGGCGGCTCTTTGACCTGGTTGGGCAAAATTTTACATATTCAGCGTCAATTTTTTGTAAAAATCGGTAAAAAAAATTTTAACTTGCGCGGAAAAAGCTTTAACTTGACTTTAAAAATTAGTATTCTGATATCGATAAAAAAATAGCTATTGAATTTATTGAAATTTAAAACAATGGAAGCCAAGCTGACAGAAGACAAAATCAAACCGTTTCGCCTCGTCAAGTATTTTGCGTATACCGGGCTGGTCGTTATTTTCCTGGTGACCCTCATTCTTTCGGTACTCAATACGCACTGGGTCAAATCCATGCAGCGTAAGAAAAGCGAGGACTACGCTCATGTAATGATCGAAAATTTGAATCATCAGATTTTTTTACAATTCATTATTCCGGTGGGTTTGATGTTCAATAAAATACAATTGAGCAATCGGGAGCAGTTTGAACGCATGGATAATGTTGTGCGCAGCACCATGCATAGCTTTAAGGCTGCAACGGTCAACATTTACAGCATGGACAATGAGGTTTCCTATAGTTTTGATCAATATTTGATCGGCCGTAAAAATTACGGCGGTACGGGATATTTGCAGGCCAAGTCGGGCAACTGGAATTCTAAAATGGTTCAAAGAGGAAATTTCTTGCAGATCCTGCTGGGTTTCCCCAAAGAAATTCGACTGATCACTTTTGCGCCCCTGCGCTGGGAACCGCAGCTGGGGAAAATAACGGGGCCGGTCCTTGGTGTTGTAGAAATTGTGCAGGATCTATCCGCAGATTATAAAACTATTTTTCAGATTCAAATCCTGGTGATCATCACCTGCACCGTGCTGATGGGGGCGCTTTTTGGGGTGCTGGTGTTTGTGGTCAAAAGGGGCGAAGGTATTATTCAAAAGCGCGCAATGGAGAGGCTGCGCCTCAAAGAGCGTCTGGCTCATGCGGAGCGCCTGTCATCGCTGGGCGAAATGGCTGCCGGCATTTCCCATGAGATTCGTAACCCTCTGGGTATTATTCGAAGTTCAGCTGAACTTTTAAAGAAAAAAATTGCCAAAATCGATCCGCAAAACACCTTTCCCGATATTATTGTCGAAGAAGCCAGCCGCTTAAACAGAATCATTACGGATTTTATCAATTACGCGAAACCCAGGAATCCCAATATTGTCCTTTGCCGGGTGGAAGAAGTTGTGGATAAGAACATTACCTTTCTTGAAGCCCAGAACAAAGAGCAGGGCTACCTGATTAAAAAAAATTTTCAAAATCATCTGCCGGAGATTATGGCCGATTCAGCAATGCTGTACCAGTCTTTTCTAAATATTCTGATAAACGCCATGCAGTCGATGCCCGATGGCGGCAGAATCCTGGTTGAGATCAGTTCCAACGATCACGGGGTAACCGTGCATTTTGATGATGAAGGCCAGGGGATTCCATCCGAAAATCTGGATAAAATCTGGGATCCATTTTTTACAACCAAGGCGCAAGGCACCGGCCTCGGATTGGGAATTGTAAAAAACATTGTCGAATCCCACGGCGGCAGTATCCAAATTGTCAATCGACCCGTCCGCGGGGCACGGGTGACCGTCGAATTGCCGCTTTTACCTAAAACGACCGCTAAAGACGAGGATAGTGCCGAGACCGTGGCGGGTCAGTGAATTTCAGATGGACCCCGAGCCCGGAAATTATCGATAAATTACGATAACCTTTAAATACATGAGCGCATAAAGTTAGATCACCATGGAAACAATCCTAATTGTGGATGACGAAAAAAATTATCTGACCATTTTAAGCGCACTCCTGGAAGATGAGGGTTTTGAAGTGTTGACAGCCCCCGGTGGATCCGAGGCGCTTGAAGTTCACAAATCATCTGAACTGGACCTCATTCTCACTGATATGAAAATGCCAAAGATGGACGGCATTGAATTGCTTGAGAATATAAAAGAAAGAGATCCGGATCTGCCGGTTATCATGATGACGGCGCACGGTACGGTGGATAAAGCCGTCGAGGCAATGCAGAAAGGGGCTTACACTTATGTCTTGAAGCCCTTCGACAACGAACGATTGATTATTTATGTAAAAAAAGCCACCTCCATGTATCAGGTGGTCAAAGAAAACCGGCGCTTACGTGATGCGGTGGAATCTCAGTATCGTTTCGGCAACATTATCGGCAAAAGCAAAAAGATGCGGGATATCTTTGATACCATTCAGAAAGTCGCCCCCTCCGGTGCGACGGTTTTAATTGAAGGCGAAAGCGGCACCGGCAAAGAACTGGTCGCCCGGTCGATTCATTTCAACGGGCCCAGACGCGAAAAGCCTTTTGTGGCCGTGAATTGTTCGGCCCTTGCTGAAAGCTTACTGGAAAGCGAACTTTTCGGCCATGAGAAAGGTGCCTTTACCGGCGCTGTGGCGACAAAGAAGGGCCGTTTTGAACTGGCTGACGGCGGAACGCTTTTTTTAGATGAAATCGCCGAATTGTCACCGAACCTGCAGGTTAAGCTGCTGCGGGTACTTCAAGAAAAAGTTTTTGAACGGGTGGGGGGTGTCAGAACCATATCGGTGGATATTCGCATTCTTGCTGCAACCAACAAAGATTTGCACCAAGAAATGCAGGATAGTCGATTCCGTGAGGACCTTTATTACCGGCTAAATGTCATTCATTTTGTTTTGCCGCCCCTGAAGACGCGTCAGGAAGATATTCGTCTTCTGGTGAATCATTTTATTAAAAAATATGCGTCCGAGCGCGAATCCGCTGCCCCGGTTACCGGAGTCGACCAGGAAGTGGATCGGTTGTTTTATGACTACAATTGGCCCGGGAATATTCGTGAACTGGAAAATGTGATCGAGCGGGCCATGATCCTGTGCCCGGACGAGATCATCCGGGTGTCGGATCTTCCCAAAGGGTTTAAGGATAATGTTTACAACGCCTTACACCTTGAGGGCATACCGGCGGACGCAAAGCTTTACGATACCTTGGCCATGATCGAAAAGACTATGATTGAGCGTGCCTTGAAAATGTCCGACAACGTCCAATCCCATGCTGCGGCGTTGCTGGGGATTGGTAAAAGCGGTCTTAATCAGAAAATAAAAAAATATAATCTGGAAGTGGGCTAAAAAAGTGAACGCCTTCTTTGTATCATTAAGATACGGTTCATTTTTTTAATGCGGTTAATTCTTCTTCTACCATGTCAAAATAGATGGAGTTCGGATGGTTGTTCAGAATCTTCTGAAGCGTCTGTTGACTTTTTGCGGCCTCTCCCAATTTTTCATACAGCAATCCCAGGTTAAAAAGGGCTTCCTCGCGGATAGGCGAATCCGTTGCTGATGCGGCTTTTTCAAAATAAGCGGCAGCATTTTGCTCATCTTCAACATGCTGATAGGCATATCCCAGACTGCTTAAAATCAAATTATAGACCAATTTATCATCTTTAAAGTCGTTGAGCGACTGTTTATAAAGCGCGATGGCTTTCTCATACTGTCGGGCATCATAGCTGATATTCGCATAAATAACCCGGGCAAGTTTGCCACCGGCGTTGCCGCCATATTTTTTTATGATGCTTTGAAACGCTTCCGATACCTGGCTGTAAGCCTCAGCCGCCGCCGATGCCTTTTTCAGCGTTTCGTATTTAGATTGGGTTTGTGCCAGAATTGAAAACGCTTTTGTTTCTGCGCGTTGTGCGAAGAACCGGTATCCAAAGAAGATTAAAACAATCGCCACAATCGCGCATAGCGTATAGGAAATCTGTTTCTGATGCCCTGTGACAAAGGAAATTGCCTTACCGGCAAATGTCATGAATTCATCCGGTTCTTTTAATAGTTGCTTCCGAGTCCGGGGTTTTTTCTTGGTTGCCATTTAACCTCCCTGCTCATTTTAAGTGAGCTAAAGTGACTAAAATACCCAAAGTGCCTAAATTGCCTAAAGTGAGCTAAATTGCCTAAAGTTAAGGAATTCTGTCATCTAAATATAAAAAAGAAGGAGCGAAGCGATACCTTAATTTTAGGCACTTCCAACTTTAGTGCATTTTAGGCATTTATTCGATTTACAAAAAACTGGTTTATAGCATCCCTTTGCAAATTATCAAATGAATTATTTAACTAACTTCCGAATCCTTTCCCAGCCTTCATCAGAGATATTGGCACCCACCACCTGACACACTTCATAACCGCAGGCCGAGCCCAATTCGCCGCATAGTTCCAGCGCATATCCATTGACAAGCCCGTAAAGAAAGCCCGCAGCCCATAAATCGCCGGCTCCGGTGGTATCGATGACCGGCGCTCCGGTTTTCGGTTGGATCGGTACAATCTGATCACTGCAGGCGATGAAACTCCCTCGTTTCCCAACTTTAAGAACCGCAATTTCTACATCTGCTGCCAGGGCCCGGATGGCACGGGTCTCATCTTTGTGACCGGTATAGGCCAGGGCTTCGTCCTCATTAGCGATAAGGATGTCGACAAAAGAATCAACGATGTGCTGCAACAGCTCGTGGGATTCTTTAACCACATTAAAACTGGCGAGATCCAGAGAAACCCTTGCGCCGGCGCTTTTAGCTGTTTGAAGAACCTTTAAAATTAATTCTGGATTGAACAACAGGTAGCCCTCGATATGAACAATGGCTGCATTTGAAAAACAAGCTTTCGTTATATCTTGCGGTCTTGTTTCCGCCGATGCGCCCAGGAAGGTAAACATGGAGCGTTGGGCATCGGGTGTAATGATTGAAAGAACCCGGCCCGTGGGCGAGTCTGAACGCAAAAGCGCCGGTTCGACATTTTGGCGTTTTAAATCATTCTCAAAAAATTCAGCCATCGCCCCGCTTCCGCATTTACCGACAAAACGGGCCGTCCCGCCGAGTTTGCCGACCCCGATAACCGTATTGCAGGCTGATCCTCCGGGAACGAGGGTGGCTGGCTGTGATGAAAGCAAAAGGGTTTCGTCAATAAATTCTTTGTTTACGTAAGTCATTCCGCCTTTTACGGCGCCGGTTTTACTTAAAAAACCCTCGTCTGCATGAGCCAGGATATCAATCAAGGCTGAACCCACACCGACAATTAATTTTTTATCTTTATATCGGTTGCGAAAGGTGTGCACTGTTCGTTAACTTGCCTTCCAATCCATCTGTTGCTTTGCGGCGATGACAGCGACAGGTTTAACGCGCTCTGTTTGACGACCCAAGCCCCACCGGCTACCAGACCAGTGACTTATGGATCCAGCCTTTATCACCGTCAGCATGTTCAATGTATATCCAGCTGCCTTCGCGCTTAAGGACTCTGAAGGGGATTCCTTTTTCGACGGTGAAAATAATTTTATTGCTCGTAGCGGGTCCGGAGCGGATATTGCACGTGTCATTTTTGGTAATCACCGCCGAAATTTTGCTCACAAGCGACTGGTGCACCCATCCCTTGTCGCCTTCAAAATCCTCAAAATGGTACCATTGTCCGGATTTTTCAATCACCTGGAGTGGAAAATATTTTTCCACTTTCCATAAAACATTGTGGTTGGTCCCCGGGCCGGATCGAATATTGGCTACCGGAGCCGATACTGCCAAGCGCTCGGCGCTTGCGGCTCCGGCCAACAACATGATTAGCAGAAAAATGATGACCGATTGAACCTTCATTACCATCTGATTCCCTCCTCATCGATACGGTTAAGATTCGGAAAAAAAATCTATTTCAGGTAACTGGACGCAGGTCAGCCGGTTACCGTAAACGGCTCCGGTGTCGATCCCGATTTTATTTGTCTGCACCAGCGGTTCCTTAAATGGCGTATGTCCGAATATGACGCGTTTGCCGAAATCAAAATCAGAGTATATGAATTCATCACGGATCCAAAGCAGATCCATCTTTTTCTGTGATTCAAGGGGCACTTTTTTACGAAGACCGGCATGCACAAAGATATAATCATCGGTCTGATAATAAAAGTGCAAAGAATTAAAAAATTCGAGATGCGCGGACGGCACGGGATACTCTCCTGGATTGTTCGGGTGGTTCAGATACGCATCCAGGGTCCGCTGGCCGCCATTTAGCAGGTAGGTATACCGATCGCTGCCATCCAGATAATTGATCAGCATATCTTCGTGATTGCCCTTTAAAAATAGGGTGCCCGGCAATTGTTTCTGCAAATCAATCAGGTAATCCACCACCTCAATGGAGCCCGATCCGCGGTCAATATAATCCCCGATGAAAATTAATTGGTCCCGGCTGAAATTTATCGGGATTTTGTCCATCAGTGCACAAAGTTTGTCAAAACACCCATGAATGTCACCAATCACAAAAATTTTTTGCATGAGATACTCGTTTTGGAAATTTTAAAACGCCAAATTACCTTAGCACAAAGGTACGCCGGAGTTGATCGAGACGGGTGATGCCTTCTTCTTTTGCCTCCTGCAAGGCGGTCCGATAATCAGCCGGCGAAAGAAACGCATTTAAACCGCTTATTTCAGCGGCGCGTCCACATGGGCGGTACTGGGACATAATGTTCACATAACTGCGGGTTGAAATCTCCCTGGCAATAAACCGCATAATTTTGCGGGTGCCCGCCATTCCGCCGGGCAAGACGAGGTGGCGAATTAACAGGCCTTGCCGGGCAACACCGGCATCATCGGTGATCAGGTCGCCCACCTGGCGGTGCATCTCTTTCAGGGCCATGCAGGCAACTTTCGCATAATCCGCTGCCTGACAGGCGTTTTCGGCAACTTGCGGGTCCCAGAATTTGAAGTCCGGCATGTAAATATCAAATACACCCTCCAGTAACCGGAGTGTGGAGGGCAAATCGTAACCGCCGGAATTGTAAACCAGGGGCACGCAAAGCCCCTGTTGAACGGCAATTTCAAGGGCAGCCAGAATTTGAGGAACCACATGTGACGGTGTCACAAAGTTGATATTATGACATTTCTGCTGCTGCAGAGCGAGCATAATTGCAGCCAGCTCCTCGTTCGAAACTTTTTGGCCGCAGCCTTCATGGCTGATATCGAAGTTTTGGCAAAACAAACACATGAGATTGCAGTGCGTAAAAAATATGGTGCCAGAGCCGTGTTTGCCCACCAACGGCGCTTCCTCACCGAAATGGGGGTTGTAACTGGAAACCCAGGCCTGCTGGGCGGTTTTACATACGCCGGTTTCACCGGAAAGCCGATCAACCCGGCATTTACGCGGGCAAAGGTTACAAGGCCGAAGAAGATTGTGAGCGATTTTTATCTTTTCCTGCAACAGCCCTTTTTCAAAGGTTTTGATATAAGCGGGTTCAAAAGGTTTCATTTTGCACAGTGGTGTGCCTTCGAAATAAATAGGCAGCCCTAAATATGGTAAAATATTTTTCACCACAAAGGCACAACGTTCACAAAGGGTCTTTAAAGTCGTCTTTGAATCGTCATTCTTTGTGATCTTTGTGACTTTGTGGTTTTTTACTGTTTGGGTCCGACTCGCTCAGGTTTGGATTTTTTTGAGGTTTTACCGGTTCGACCAGAATTTTCTGGGCAAAGCCCCGTCCAAGGACATAGCGCTTATAATCCGCTGCAATGGCCATCTGGCCCTGGCTGTTGTTTGATATGACTTCAATTTCATCTCCGAGCCGCAATCCCATTGACAATAATCGCATCCGGGCACTTAGGCCCCCGCTAAAATCCCTGAGCACAAGCCGTTCTCCCGGTTTGGCCATAATCAAGGTCATCAGTTGAATGCGATCTTTAAGGCATGCCTCGCAGATGCCGTAAATTTCCATTTTATGCTGCAGCATGTGGAATCCTTTCACTGCTGCGATTCTGATTTGCAGTTCTTCCAGACGATCTTCTTTGAACTCAATAATTTTTCTGCATTTCGTGCAGATCATATGGTCGTGATGCTGGCCCAGATGGAGATGTTCATAACGAAGGTCGCCATTGTCAAATCGGCTTTTTTGGGCAAAGCCAAAACGGCACAGCAGCTTCATTGTCTCACGCACAAATTCAGAATCAAGGCTCCAGCCGTTTTGGTCAAGAAGCCCTACCATTTCGTCGATGGTCACATGCTTTTCGGTCTGTAAAAAGACTTCGAGAACCTTGAATCGATCTTCGAAACAATCGATTTGTTCCTGCTTGAAAAGCTTTTTGAACTGTTTTTTTTCCTGAACATGAATTTGTTTCATCTGAATTCCCTATTCGGACAACGGGTTCTGGCAATGAATATTCTAATTGGAGACAGGCGTGAAGGTCTTAGCGATTTAGGTCATATTTAGGCAGGAATCAGTTAAGCTGGGCTGTCAGGAAAGGTTTTGAAATTAACCTTCATGTCCCGGGATTTCATAGGTGGTGCAACTGCCGCTGGGGCAGTTGCGAGTTTTTGCACTGGCGCCATCACTTTTTCCTGAACCGCTGCCCATGTTGTAACAGGAAGCGCTTAAGACCCGTTCAAATTCGTCTGAGTTGCAGTGAGGGCATTTGAGCTCCACCTCTTCCTCTTGTTTCATAACCAAGATCTCAAAGCAGTCATTACATTTTAAGCATCTAAATTCATATAGTGGCATGGGTTTTCCTTGCAAACACAGGCATAAGGGCTCGTCCCAAAAGAACAGTAACGTTATAATATGCTTATCTTACTCAGATTGTCAAGGCGCTCTGGGGTATATTATGTTTGAGTTTAGGGAGGTTGCGCGACGGTGGCCTGCACTTATAGGTTCGAAGTCAGGGGTCAACCGAATCGAAATAGAACCGCAGAACACCGAACAAGGAATAATGAATGTCGAAGTATTGAAGCCCATAAAAATTCATAATTCTTAATTCCTTGTTCGATATTCGATATTCAAAAAAAATGGCGCTTTTAAGAAAAAGGGTGACATGCAAGATGTTTGATCTTAAATTGAGAAGAGTTTTTAGTGGTTGTCAAAAAAACGTTCCGGTATTGAAACGTTTTTTTGACAACCACTTATGCCGCACTTCCGTATTTCGGAACATTATTATAGAAAGCGGTATAAATCGAGTTTCGTCATGAACCCATCAGGCAATTCATCATATCGTGTTGTGTGGTTAAAAAGCCTCGCTGAAGTCGATCAGGCGCAATGGGATGTGCTCGCGGAACCTTTGGACACGCCCTTTTTGGAATGGGAGTGGCTTCACCAAATGGAGATCTCCAAAAGCACCACCGCCGAAACCGGCTGGCGCCCTCAGCATTTAACGGTTTGGTCTCGTGATCAATTGATTGCGGCAGCCCCTTTATACCTCAAGCAACATAGTGCGGGGGAGTTCGTGTTTGATCATGTCTGGGCTGATGTGGCCGATCGGCTAAATATTTCTTACTACCCCAAACTTGTCGGCATGAGTCCGTTCACCCCGATGGCCGGATATCGGTTTTTAACGGCAACCGGAGAGAATGAGGAGGTATTGACGCGTTACATGGTAAATGAGATTGAGCAATTCTGTCGCCAATACCAAATTTCCGGCTGCAGCTTTCTTTTTGTTGATCCGCAATGGCGCCGGCTGATGATTAAGTGCGGGTTCATCAGCTGGCTGCATCAAAGTTTTACGTGGCAAAATGCAGCCTACCAGTCCTTTGATGACTATCTGGCGGTATTTAATTCCAACCAGCGACATAATATCAAACGGGAGCGCCGGTCCATTGCGAAAAATGGCATCACCCTGAAAATCTTTGAAGGAGATCAAATTCCGCCGGCCTATTTTTCAGAGATTTATCCATTTTACGAACGCACCAACGATAAGTTCGGCCCCTGGGGTTGCAAATATCTTAAGAAGAGTTTTTTTAAAGGATTGGCGGACCGCTATCGTCATCGATTAGTGTTTGTGGCCGCTTTTGAAAAAGCAAATGCGGATTCGCCGCTGGGTCTTTCACTTTTAGTCCGCAAGCGCGACCGGCTGTTCGGCAGGTATTGGGGCTGCTCAAAAGAAATTAATTACCTGCATTTTAATGCGTGCTATTACCGCCCCATAGAATGGGCGATTGCTAACGGTATCAACCGGTTTGATCCGGGTATGGGCGGGTATCATAAGGTTCGGCGCGGCTTCACAGCTGTCGGCAATTTCAGCCTGCACCGTTTTTTTGATCAGCGCCTTGAGCATATCATGGATGCCCATATCGAAGAGATCAACCGTCTGGAACAGGAACAGATTGATGAGTTGAATGAGGAGCTGCCGTTTGCCCGCAAAGCCTAGAAGTCATCTCAAAAAAGTCTTTTGTCCCCATCTCTGCGTTGGGCGCTCACTTCAAGTCCTCGAAATACCAACGTATTCCTCCGGCTTGAATTTCGCGGCCGCCT
>Ga0255053_10001885_pt1 | contig 11323 bp, 12 predicted proteins | sample JV7_2_22_MG_FD_188635 | JGI IMG/M metagenome (GOLD analysis project Ga0255053, IMG submission 188635) | Seawater microbial communities from Jervis Inlet, British Columbia, Canada - JV7_2_22 | ecosystem: Environmental > Aquatic > Marine > Inlet | place: Canada: British Columbia | collected...
GTTGCCTGTTCAAACCGAACTCTTCCAGCGTGTATTGGTGACTCGAACGATGTTGTTGTGAAGCCGCAGATGCTTGCTGCAGACTTTTGCGAAATTGCTCGCTTGTGTTGAGGCCGACTGTCGCCAACGCGTTCAACACGGTGTCGGCCAGCTTATTGCGCAGGTCGTCATTGTAGAGCATGGCAACACGCTCAGGATGGCTTTCGGCGACGGCGCCAAGATGCTCGTAGTAATAAGCCAGGAGATCTACGAGCTCGTTGCGAAGCGAATTGTCAAAGCGCGGGAAGCCGCACAGCTTTAAGGCCGGCTGCAAGGAACTCAGCTGTGATGGCACGGTCGCCAGCGGATCGCGCGTCGTGAAAAGTATGCGGGCATCCGGAAATTCCTCGAGCAGGGCGTCAGCCATGCCTGAGAACGACGCATTTTTCGACAGGAAGCGCTTGTCAGGACCAAAAACGTACAGGTGTTTTTGAATACAGGCGCGGTACCAGGCCATCAACTCGCGCTTATCGCGTGCATCGAGGTCAGTGTCGAAGCGAGCAATTCTCCACAGCCAGGCTGCACGCGGAAACGGAACGATCAGCAGGAAGCAGGTGGCCAGCGGCATCAGGCAAAGAAAATCCTCTTCGGGGTCGTCGAGACTGATCGGGTGAATCTCGTCCATCGGTGAGAGCCAGCTACGCCCGATCCAGGACCCAAGGCGGCCGAATGGTCGACCGACAATGCGGTCGAGAGCGCCAAGTCCGAGCATGATCTTGCGAGAGGTAACGGACAGGCCGAACAGGCACTCCCAGGTCCGAAAGGTCGTCGACTCGTCGTCGGCAGACAGCACGTGATGCAGGTGGGTGGTGCCGCTGCGTGGCGGGCCCAACACGAAAATAGGCTCTCGAATCTCAACCTTGCGGTAGCCGCGGAAAAGGATTTCGTCGATCGCGAAGGTCAGCCAGTGCAGAAGTTGCAGGAGAAGGAAAAATGGCAGGGCGAGCAGCAGAATGAACGTACCGCCGATGGCTCGTCGACCGCGTAGCGGGGATAGCAGTAGCTGCCAGGTCAATGCGACGAATCGGCCGAGGCTTTTGAGGAAAAGAAGCGGCATTGGTGGAGTCTAGCGGTGGGGACGGCAGTCCGTATACCTGAGCCGACAGAAAGTCGGCGGTTATCGCGCACTGACCTTTAGTGCATCGTGTGAGGAGAGCGTGGGATAGACGCTGCGCGTCCTCAATTGCGGGTTGACGAGATGCATCCTGCATCTCGCCCTTCGGGCGTCTCCGCTTCGCTCCGACGTCCAAATCGGCTCCTGCCGATTTGTCGCGGCTGCTTGAGTCGAACAGGGTTCAAGTGTGGGATTGACGCTGCGCGTCCTCAATTGCGGCTGCGCCGCTGCTTGAGTCGAACAGGGTTCGAAAGCCCATACCCTCGGCCCAAAAAAAATGGCCCCTAAAGGGGCCGAATTTTTTTGGCGGAGAGGGTGGCAAAACTTTCACTTCCAGGGAAGTTCGAGGAAGTCCAAAACTCTTTTAGTATCTTGTACTTATGGAACCTTCTGCGCTAGGGTGATTCCAAGAAATCCAGCCAAAGCCGCGTTTAGAACGTGGGCCCGATTGTAGGCTGCCCGTTTCAAAGTGCAAGGAGTTGAGTTTGGCGGAGAGAATCACCGCTTTGTTTGTGAAGCACACCCAACGCCCGGGAAAGTATGCCGATGGCGGCAATCTGTATCTACAGGTAAGAAAATCGACACGCAAAGTCGAGACCGATGACGTGACCAAGTCCTGGCTGTTTCGTTACTCCCGTTTCGGCAAGGATACCTGGCTGGGGCTAGGTCCTTATCCCGACGTAATGCTGTCCGAAGCGCGCGACCTCGCGACCCGAGAGCGCAAAAAGTTGCGCCACGGTATCGATCCCTTAACCGACAAACGCGCCCGCCAGATCGCCGCTCGCACGGCCCATGAGAACATGCTGAGCTTTGCCGAGTGTGCCGAACTCTACATCGAGTCCCAGGCGCCGGGCTGGAGTAACCCGAAGCACATCGAGCAGTGGCGCAGCACGCTCAAGAACCTCGCTGGGCCGATCATCGGCCACCTGCCGGTCGATCAGATCGACACGGCGCTGATCATGCGGTGCATTGAACCCAAGTGGACGACCAAGACGGAAACTGCAAGCCGCCTGCGCGGTCGCATCGAGGCCGTGCTCGACTGGTCGGCCGTCCGTGGCTATCGCAAAGGCGACAACCCGGCCCGCTGGCGTGGCCACCTGGACAAGCTGCTACCGCGACCTAGCCAGGTTGTGCGCGTGAAGCACCACCCGGCACTCCCCTACGTAGACATCGGCGTGTTCATGCAGCAGTTGCGCAAAGACGCCGGCGTTGCCTCGCGGGCACTCGAGTTCACCATCCTAACCGCCGCGCGGACCAACGAAGTGATCAAGGCCGAGTGGTCCGAATTTGACCTGGATCTGAAGACGTGGATCGTTCCTGCCGAACGCATGAAGTCCAAGCGCTCGCACCGGGTACCGTTGTCAGCGTCTGCTGTCTCTGTATTGGAGACTCTCGGAGGGCCCAGTGAGACCTACGTATTCCCCGGCCACAAGCGAAACAGTCACCTGTCCAACGTAGCGATGCTACAGGTCTTAAAGCGCCTAGAACGGACTGGAATTACGGTTCATGGATTCCGGTCTACCTTTCGGGACTGGTGCGCCGAGTCGACAAACTATCCGGCTGATGTTGCTGAAATGGCACTGGCCCATGCGTTGCGAGACAAAACGGAGGCAGCTTACCGGCGCGGAGACCTGTTCGAAAAACGCGCCCGACTCATGACGGACTGGGCTCGTTACAGCAGCGAACCCAAAGCACCCGCAGCAGTGATTCCGATGCGGCAGAGCCGTGGATGAAGAGTACTCAAAGCCGATGCCTTTAATACGGCAGTGGCGTGTGAGTGGCTGGGAATGGCTTTTCTCAACGCAAAGGCGCCTAGTGCATGTGCGGTTTACCGTTAAGAGTCGCCGGCCAGCTGATAGAACATCGACCGGCGGGCCGTTAGCGGCCCTTCAGAGTCCATTGTATCCGGTGCTATGAATGATCACATTGGGTGCGTTCTAGTCAGATCAATTCTGACTCTGTCTGTACAGTCGGGTTTGAGCTATAACAACTATCACCCCTGTAATTACATCAAATCCTATGGCGGCGACTCCTACGAGAATGCGATGGCCGAGAGCATCATCGGCCTCTTCGAAACGGAAGTGATCTGGCCGCGAGGCCCGTGGAAAAACGTCGACGCCGTTGAGTACGCGACACTGGAATGGGTGAACTGGTACAAAAAAAACAAACGGTTGTTAGAGCCGATCGGCAACATCCCGCCGGTCGAGTTCGAATCAGCCTACTACGAGCAAGAAAACGGTCAGGCAATGGCTGCCTGACCCACATAAAAGGGCCTACTGTATACCTAGGGCGGTTCACAACTAGTGGTCGTGAATCCGTCTGATCGGTTTAACCTGTTTCGGATATGCGGAATTGACATTGAAGTCAATCGATGCATCTTCGAGGTCAATGCCGTCAGGCAAATAACGCAAATCATCGAAAGGTAATGCGGTCATTGGTGGCATCGACGACATATCAATTGAATACACGACCTTCTTCAACATGGCCCGATTGTAGGCGATCACCTGCTCCAGCCAGCCAGGACCAAGACGGGGCTTGTAGTACGCATGTGGGGTATCTATGCGTTCGGGGATCTCGTCGATGCTTTTCGGTCGCAACGGCGCCCAGTAGACAGTCGATCCAACACAGTCAGTTGAACCTGTTTTGTCTTTGCAGCCGACGACCCGATAGAGAAAGCCTTCCTCCATAGACTCGTCCGTAACGCCTGTGACACCCGCAAACGGGCCCGCAATCGGCTGCCACCCGTAGTTGCCGATCTCGTTCGGTACAAATCGTTGAACCCAATGGAATGCGCGTGGGGTCGCGGTAAAGTCCCAGGCGGTCAAACAGGCTTCGCCGGCAGCAGGGCGTTTACACATCGCAGCTCCCAAGATTTCATCTTGGTCTGCGTAAGCGACTGGCGCGTGCAGCAAACTAATCAATATCAAAAGGACAGTCTTCCATTTACATAGTGGCATTTGGAATCTCCCGGAGTATGTCAGTTTACTTCGCCATAGCACCTGAGTTGAGGTATCTCAACCTCGTCACCTTCTTTATATGCTGGTCCGCTGCTTGGCTGGACCATCATCCGATACGCTTGCTGCGGAACTGCTGGCGAATATACGCCGGACGCACCTAGAAAACCGATGAAAAACTCCCATTCCCAAGGCAGATCGTCCTTGTGCTTGTCCTCCATGAAAATATACGATTCCGACCAAGGGCCGGTCCATACGAGAATATAGTGTTTGTAGCTCTGAGGGCAGCAATGGCTATACTCACTCCACAAATCGCCAGCATTGGTTTGTGAGGTAGCCAAAATCATCGCCAATATCACACTCGCGAGCTTTCGCTTCATCATTATTGTCTCCCCGTTTCCAAGAGTGAGTGGGCATGCCATCAAGTTACACATTGGTAATTATAGACCATAACTGGACTCTCACAAGGTCATATCGCTGTCGCTCGGTGATCAGTGTGTCACCCATAACTTGCTCCTCTTAGACAAAGCAGGAGCCTTACCGATTCGTCCTCAGCCGAAAAGGGCGCCGATTGCGCAGCGCTTAACTTTCGACCGGTTGAGATCGCCACCCAAAAACTATGGGATGGACTCCTCCCCCAATGCGGCATCGGGTTAGGCCCTGTTATTCCGGACACCTTACAATATGCTTATGGTGCGAGCTGTCGTTCGATCTAGCCGCGAGTGACCTGGCCAGAGCGCGACTTGAACGGCCGTTGGCCGAAACGAAAAGCAGTCTCGATGCGCATTCAGGCTGATCGAGTATCGGCCGCAAAGATCGTAGCGGATATCTTCGGACAACATTTGCCCTCAGAACATGCCTGGCGATCCGAGGGTTGCTAAGCTGACTTGGAAATGATTCAGAGCGCCATGCGACAGCAAGGTGCGCTGAACCATACGTTGCGAAGCGCCCTCGTCACCAGCTGCACTGGTGACGAGGGCCGCAACGCCACGAACCACGCCGCTCCTGGGCTGATTTTTCGTGTTACTCAGGGGTTATCTGTTATGACAACGGCGTAGTTCGATCGGTTTTTAGCCGCGGCCACTGCGCAAAAAGTGGCAACAGGGCGCTTCAGGACTCCGGGCAAAGCGCCGCGATCAATGATCGTGAGTCCATCTTAGACGACGCCGTTTCTTCTTACGGCAGTGCCAGGCTCTTTTTTAGAACTGGCTTTTATCGTATGTGGTATTGGGTTTGGCAGGCGAAGCTTGTCAGTGTCCGGCGTACCGCTTCTTCAACCAAGCAGTTCATCGAACTGCATCAATAAACAGGAGGTATTCAATAACAAAAGTTAACTCAGGCCGTTGAGGCCATGTTGGAATATTGCTCGGGCTCTATCCGCCAGGAAATCCCGGCATGCCCGCGATCGGGCAGATTCAGAGACGGGGCTGGTGTCCCACGACCATTACCACTTCGGTGGGCTTGCAGATAATGCTGCGGGCGGTCAGATTCACTTACCAATTGTGAGCTGCACCATTAACTCTGAACCAACCAACATCGACAATCAGTCAACGACATCCGGTCGGGCGTTGCCACGAACGGCGGCGCCCGGCTGCGTATTGTGGCGCGCAAATGCAGAACTAGAGCCAGGAAATAACTGTACTCAGGTCGGCAAACCGCCTGTAGGCTGGCTTGTAGGCCGCAACCTACCCTCTACTTTTTATCTTTTATTTTTCAATTAGTTAGGATGAAATCTGGCGGAGAGGGTGGGATTCGAACCCACGAAGGGCTACAAACCCTTGCTGGTTTTCAAGACCAGTGCATTCAACCGCTCTGCCACCTCTCCAAATTTTCGCGTCCGTTCGTCTGTGACCAGTGCATTGACTCACGCCGTCCATGGCGTTCGCCCTGCGGGCGCGCTGCGCGCGTCCAAATCGGCTGTCCTGCCGATTTGTCAACCGCTCTGCCACCTCTCCACATATACTGTCCGCCGGACTGACACTAGTGCTGAGCCGATGCGCCGGGCATTGTGCTTGCACAGGCCGTGGGATTCAACACGTGCTCTTTGAATTCAGGGCCAGTCGGGCCAATATCACCACGTCAGCTATCAAAAGTCGCGAACCCGGTGGGCCTTGTCTTGTCAGACTAGCTTGAGCACGGTGTCCATAATCCTATAATTTTTCGAAGAAAATCTATGAACATATTGAAAATACTAATAATTATCAGCCTAACGCATCTGGGGTTTGGGGCGTTTGCCGAAGAGCAATCGGAGCCTGCGCCGCAAGAGTCGCCGCCCGTGCCATCGTATCCCTGCGAAAACGATTCGCGATTTGCGGAGTTCGATTTCTGGGTCGGCAAGTGGGATGTACATGACACGACAGGTACGTTTCAAGGCAGCAACGTCATCGAACGTGAGCAGCATGGCTGCGTTCTGGTCGAGAACTGGACTGGTGCCGGAGGCAGCACTGGCATGAGCATCAACTATTTCGATACGAAGAGCGACGAATGGGTTCAATTCTGGCTTGCCGCGGGGGGTTATTACATCGATATTCGTGGTGGCCTGACGGACGATGGCATGTTATTGACGGGTATAATCCACAACATGAACAAAGGCACCACCACGCCGTTTCGTGGCCTCTGGACCGCACTTGCCGACGGCAGGGTGCGGCAGTTTTTCGAGCAGTCGAACGATGGTGGCGAAACCTGGGTACCCTGGTTCGAAGGCTTTTACAGCAGGAAGACCGCGGACTGAATCGAAGGACAGATAGTGAGATACTCATCGGCCAACAGGGGATTTCCGGCAGGCAATCCGATCGCGAACGCACTCGTTATCGTCGTCGGAACCCTGGCAATTGCCGCGTCTGTCGTCGTGGGCTTTTTCGCCTTCGTCGTTCTGGGATCGGCGTTGCTGATTCTGGCGGCCATCATCGGCGTTCGCCTGTGGTGGTTCAGGCGCAAGATGCAGCGTACTGCCGGTCAGGGTAGTGCGGATTCACGGAATGTCGGCGTCACGCACGAGACGATCGAAGGCGAGTACCATGTCGTGATCGAAGATCGCGAGGAACGCTCCGATTAACCCGGCGTAGTCAAACCACAAAAAACCTCGTAAAGTCGCGTTCCATGGGCAATGACAAGTCCGAACAGGACAGCCGCCGCAGGCGCCGCAGGCGCCGCCGCATACAAATAATCATCATATACACCGCGATAGCGATCGGCCTTGCGTGGTTTTTCGAATCGCAGGCAACAACAACGATCATATTTGTACGGCATGCGGAGAAGGCTGCAACGCCACTCGATGATCCGGGCCTCAGTTTTGCGGGACGGAGCCGCGTTGCGGAGCTCACCCGACAACTGGTTGATGCGGATGTGGTCGCCGGTGTTGACGCGATCTATGCGACGCCGTTTCGGCGTGCGCAGGAAACAGCCAGACCGATTGCCGATGCGCTGGATCTGCCAATCAATACTTACGACGCCAGCGATACCGAAGCAATACTCGAGATGATCCTGAAGAAACATAAAGGCAAGATCATTCTCGTCGTTGGTCACAGCAACACTTTGCCTGAGTTGATCGCCAACCTGGGTGCCAGCAAGAAAGTGCCGCCGATTGTCGAAGCCGAGTACGACAACATTTACGTCATATCGATACCGTGGTTCGGCAAGACCAAGACAATTCGGTTGCGCTTCGGCGAGCCCTACATTGCCGATGATCTGGCGCCGTCCCCGGTTCTCTGACGCGTCTTTTCGTGATCAGTCAGCACGAACTTCAGGTCGACACGAGCGGGCGTGGCACTTATGACCTGAGCCACGACGTGCAAACTGCGGTAGAGCAATCCGGCATCAGTTCGGGCATGTGCCACGTGTTCGTGCGCCATACCAGTGCATCATTGATGCTGTGTGAGAATGCGGATCCGGCCGTGATGCGGGACCTGGAAACCTTCATGTCGCGCCAGGCACCGGACGGTGACCCGATGTTCACGCATACGGATGAGGGGCCCGACGATATGCCCGCTCACGTACGCAGCATCCTTACACAATCGGACCTCAACATCCCGGTCCGGGAAGGTCGCTGTGCGCTGGGTACCTGGCAGGGCATTTACCTGTGGGAGCATCGCCATCACGCCCACCGGCGTACGATCATCGTAACTGTGCAGGGCGAGTAGCTACTTCGTGTAATCGCGGATCCTGATGCCTGCGGTTTGCCGCAGCATGATCGCTTTCCTGATGAAGTCAGCATGTCGGCCGACGCGCACATCGGCTTGCACAGCATCGTGGATCGTGCGGTCCTGGCCGATCAGGAAGGTCGCACGGCGAACGGCAACCCCGAATGGCCCGTCGACGTCGTACATCTTTATCGCGACTTTTTCAGTGTCGCATAACAGAGTGAACGGCAGATTGTGTTCTTCGCGAAATCGCGCGTGGCTTTCCGCATCCTGCGGGCTAACGCCGGCAACCTGCAATCCGACGGATTGGATGTCGTCGTGAATGTCTCGAATGCTGCACGCTTCTTTCGTACACCCGGGTGTGAAATCGGCCGGGTAGAAATAAAGTATCAAAGGACCATGCTGCAGCAGGTCGGTGAGAGACGTATCCACGCCCTCATCATTCGGCAGTACAAATTCCGGAGCACGGTCACCTGCTTTCAGCATTAGAGATTTCCCTTGATTATTCGTTCCATGACCAGGAAAGGAAGGATGGCGCGCCCGACAGGATGGGCCAGCCGCTTCGCGGCTCGGCCTGTCGTCGCGCTGCGCGCTCCTCGGTGCGAACCTTCGCCCTTCGGGCGATGCGGTTCGAACCTTGCACACAACCCAATCAAAAAGGGCCCTGTTGGAACCCTTTTTGATTGGCGCGCCCGACAGGATTCGAACCTGTGGCCTTCGGATTAGGAATCCGACGCTCTATCCGACTGAGCTACGGGCGCGTGGCACCGGATTCTAGCAAAGATTCGAAATTGCGAGCCCGGTCAGGCTGCCTCCGAAGTCAGCTTCTTTACGCCGCGGCCGATGAACACGAACGCCCACCCGCTGAATACCATCTTGATGCCGAACAGGACGCCGATCGCCCACGCACCGGACAGCGGAAACTGGCGCCAAAGCAGGATACCCAGAATCAGGGTCACTGCGCCATTGAACAACTCCAGACGCCAACCATCTGCGGGCCTCAGCTGGAACGCAACGACGATTTCCAGGATGCCGGATGCAATCAGGTAGGCCATCAGGATCAGGGTGAGTGTTGCCAGCCCTGATACCGGCTGATTGATCATGTAGAAGCCTGTAATTGTCATCAGCACGCCGACGGCAAAAACAACCAGCGCCCGACCGAACGCGCCGGCCCTGAAGGCAAGAAAGCATTGGCTGATACCCGATACCGCGAGCATTGCGCCAACCATGATCGTTATCGACAGACCCGCAACCAGGGGTGAGAGAATCGCGAGCAAGCCGGCGACGATCAGTACGACACCACTGGCAATCGTCAGTCCTGCGTTTCTGTGGATAGCATCGATGAGTCCCGCGTTAGCGGATTCAGTGTGTTCAGACATGACAATCTCCCTGGCAATGTGCTTTTCACGTGAGGCGCCGCGAAGCATACAGTAATTTCCGGCCTTCCCTCTATCCCCGTCTCGCCGCATAATTGCCGCATGCGCGGTATTGTCTTACGTACGTTGATCACGATTCTCGGGCTGTTTCTGGCATCCAGCCTGGTGCCCGGCGTCTCGATTTCGGGGGGCTGGACCTTCATTCTTGCCGCCATTCTCCTTGGTCTGGTAAATGGCTTCGTTCGACCGATCGCGTACCTGCTGACACTGCCAATTACCCTGGTCACGCTGGGTCTGTTCGTTTTCGTGCTGAACGCTGCAATGTTCGCGCTGGTCGCCGCCTTGCTGGACCAATTCGCCGTCGCGGGATTCTGGGCGGCATTATTCGGGGCGCTGATAGTCAGCCTCACGAGCACGATCGCTTCCTGGTATATCGGGCCGGATGGCCGCGTCGAAGTCATCGTTGTTACGCGGCGCTAGGCGCCGGCGGAGAAATCCTTGAGCATCGAAACCCGGCTCGTTGACTATCGCGACGGTGAAGACGTGTTTGAAGGGTTGTTGGCGTTCGATAGTGCGTCGAATTCGCCCCGTCCCGGCGTACTCGTCGCACACACGATTCGAGGTCGCACCGAATTCGAGAACTGCAAGGCCCGGCTGCTCGTTGAGCTGGGTTACAACGCGTTTGCACTTGATGTCTACGGCAAGGACAAGATCGGCAGCGATCTGGACGACTGCCGCGGAATGATGGATGCGCTCAAGGGCGATCGACCGCTGCTGCAACGACGACTGCGCAGTTCGCTGCAGGCGATGCGTGAGCAACCCGAGGTCGACACGGCGCAACTGGCGGCAATTGGTTATTGTTTCGGCGGACTGTGCGTGCTTGATATCGCACGGATCGGTGAGGACGTAGCCGGAGTGATCAGTTTTCACGGTTTGTTCGAGGCGCCGGGTAATACGACAGGTAATCAGATAAAGGCGAAAATTCTCGCGTTGCACGGCTGGGAAGACCCATTGGCGCCGCCCGAGACTGTAGTTGCGCTCGCAAGCGAACTCAGTAGCCAGGGTGCTGACTGGCAGCTCCATGGATACGGCAATGTACGACACGCATTTACCAATCCGGCGGCCGATCCGAGTAACGGCGTAACTGTATATAATGCGGGCGCCGATCGCCGCTCATGGAAGGCAATGCAGAACTTTCTATCTGAACTGTTCGGTACCTGAACGGTCATTGATAACTCCAACACCGCCGCAGAGCGGCGTTCTCAGAGACTCCCGGGAGATCCAGCGTGAAACTCAAGTACTCGATTCCATTCATGATGGCGGCTGTTGCCGTGGCTTCATGCAGCAAGGAGCAGCCGGCAGAACCGGCAGCGTCGGCTGAGGCCGAAGTAACTGCACCTGCAGCAGGCGTTGCCAGTGGCGGTAATCCGGCGGCCGAAGAAGCTTCGCTGCAGATTACCGATGAATACATGCGCGGCATCATTGTCGAGATTTCGAGCGATGCCTATGAAGGGCGCGGACCGGGCAGCCAGGGTGACGTCAAGGCGCGCGAGTACCTGGCCAAGCAGATGCAGGAGATGGGGCTGTTGCCGGCGGCGGGGGATGGCAGCTGGGAGCAGCCGTTCGACCTGGTTGGTGTCAACGCTGCGCAGCCCGAGACCTGGACTTTCGAAGGTCACAATCAGAACAAGACTCTCAAAC
>Ga0255053_10001886_pt1 | contig 11322 bp, 12 predicted proteins | sample JV7_2_22_MG_FD_188635 | JGI IMG/M metagenome (GOLD analysis project Ga0255053, IMG submission 188635) | Seawater microbial communities from Jervis Inlet, British Columbia, Canada - JV7_2_22 | ecosystem: Environmental > Aquatic > Marine > Inlet | place: Canada: British Columbia | collected...
CTGGCGAAGTTCTTTCGCAATTGCCACAGGATTGACATTTCTCTGTTCGTCACCAAGACTAGGTAACCAGTAAGCACCGGCAACTGTGAACCAAGCAGGGACAATCGTGAGTGATCTAGACGACCTAGTTAAACAACTAAAGCAAAAACGTGACGAACTGAGAGTGCAGGCAAATCTTGCGTCCAGGGAAATTCAGGATGAGTGGCAGGAACTGGATGACAAAATGGAGGACTTCCTGGCCAAAGCGAAACTCGGTGAAACAGGCGAGGGCATTGGTAGTGCGCTCGGCCAGCTGGGACATGAGCTGAAGCAGGGCTATGATCGCGTTCGGGACGCCATAAAGAATGCGTGATTTATTACAAAAAAATGGGCCTGATCAGGCCCATCTCTTTCAGCGCTATGCAAGCTAACTAGTCTGTTGGCCCCGGTTCAACCGAAATCGCCACAGCTTCGGTGACGGTGGTTATGACCAGGTCGCCGACTTCTGCTCTGCGGAGATTTTGCGGATTGCGCGCCGAGAACTCTTCAACGGTGCCGTCGGGTCCTTCCAACTTGAATGTGTTGGCTTCCAGATTGATGTCCACAACGGTGTAGACCACGACTTCTGTGTCAACGGCTGCGACGCCTGGCATCTCGCCTTTTTCAGTGCGCTCCAGGGTGGTGAGACCGAGCGAGCCGGCTTGCATGCCGTCATTCGCAATGACTTCAATGGAAATGCTGGAAACGTATTGCGCTACAACGATATCGCCAACGGCAACCTGATCCAGGTTGCGGGCTTCATCGCTCGCGGTGAAAGAAATCGCGTCGCCGTCCGCCCGGAGTAGTGTGACCTCTCGGGTCTCGTGATTGATGGTTTCGACCCGTGCTGTGACGGTCTGTGACTGGCTGGCATGGAAGAATGGTTTTTCCGGCGCCGCTTGCTCCTCGCCTGCTATTGCGATCGTGCCCGCCAACAACAGGGCCAGGACGGCTGTGTATTTGATGACATTCATTGAAGAGTCCCATGGTAATAAGTCGGCCGGATACTATAGAACAGGTCGATCGGACGCAATGAGTTTGCGTGTGGACCATCGGAGCTCCTGCGAAGGAAACGGGCCCCGTGTGGGGCCCGCCTTGCTTGTATCAAAATAACGGTACTCGAGCTATTTTTCCTTTGTCTGCTCTTCCAGGATCCTGTTGTTCTCGACTTTCTGGCGCCGGCGATCGCCCATGCTTTTCATGAGGCTTTCAGGCAGTTTCTCCAATGGAACGACCAGGTCGCCATCTGCCGGCTACTGGCTGAATCCGTCGAGCCCCTCCCGCAATCTGGTCCCCCAATAACGGATCAGCCGCCTGGCTTCTGCGGAATTTGTTACTGAGTTGGATCGTGTAAAAGTGCCGCCTATTGTCTCGGCAGCGCGTCGATCAATGGAACGTGCGAGGATTGTGCCGGTCTCAGAGTCCCGCAACTCCAGCACCAGCGTTGCTTCGCCGACGGAGCTCAGAAAGACTTGCGAACGACCGCCAACTGGATCCGGGGGAACGTAGGAAGTAACGTCGAGCAGTCCACCCCGTATCATCAGGACATCAGGGCCGGGTCCATCTACGAGCTCATACTTTTCGACTTTTTCAAGCTCCTCTCTGAATACTTTGCCGACAAGCTCCTCGAACTGGGCCCGGGACTTGTCATCTATGAAATACGGCCCGCCTCTCGAGCGGTCCATGGACGTTCTGCCCCTGTTCTTGACCTGTCTGTACTCGATTCCGGCGCCTACCGGCCATATTTTCGTATAGCCGGAAATGTCGAAATCCGGTCTTGCCCATGCCACATCGGCCTGGCTGTTGTCCACTTTGTGCAGGCCATCGAATGAAAGCTCCGCGTCCGGACCGGTCTGGATGGTTGGCGGGGCAGTTGTGCAAGCGACTAAAACGACTGCAAAAACGAGCGTCGTCGTCAGCCGCAAAACTGAGTTGATTTTCTTCATGCTTGGCGTCCTCTCTGATTCCGGGAGACAATTCTTCTTGATTCTGCCACCGTGACTCGACGATGCGAACTCAGAATTTTAGCACGCGCCATCGTCGGATTTCGACCGGTTTCAGAGCGATAGGGCCGCGCGGTCAGCCCGCATTCATCACGTACGTGCAGACCTTCGGCGACCTCGTGACCTGCAACCCGCATAGGACTGCGATGGATAGCGAAAATTACGAATATCCTCTGCTGGATAGTGATGATATCAGTCTTGGAGAGAGCGATTGTTGCTGGGCGCAATGAGAAGTTATTGGCTTATCAGTGATAAATTGATTATTACTGGTATGCCAAAAGCAACATCGCTGGAAGACATCGAAGCGCTTTTACCGTTCAGAGAAAAATCCGAGACTACGAAGGATGTATCGTGATGCATGCTAAACGGACACTATTTTACGTTCTGTTGATCGCCGCAACCAACCTGGTTCACGCCCAGGAGCCGGGCAACATTCATCCCATTCTGACGGAAAAATACGTTCTTGACCTGGGCGTATTTTTTCCCGACCGAAGCTTCAATATTAATGTTGACGGAAGCATTACGGGGGTCAATCCGAATATCCGTTTTGAGGACGAATTCGGCCTCAACCCATCGGATGAAGTTTTCGCAATCGATTTCGGCTGGCGGTTCGGTAAGAAATGGTCTTTACTCACGCAGTACTTCCAGTCAAGCGGCGCCAGAGGGGCGGTTCTGGATGAGGATATCGAGTGGAAGGACGTAGTATTCAGTCAGGGAACCAGCGCGGTGGCTGGGCAGGAGTTCAGGTTGGTGCGAGTATTTTTCGGTCGCCAATTTAACACCGGCGAGCGCCACGATTTCGGCGCTGGGGCAGGTTTCCATTGGCTTGAAATCAGCGCCTTCATCGACGGAGAAATCATAGGCGGCGGCGCAGCAAACCAATTTGACAGGGAGTCTGTACAGGTGGAAGCCCCGTTACCCAACATCGGCGTCTGGTACAGGTATTCATTATCCCCGAAATGGGCGTTCAGGAGTCGCTATGATTATCTGAATGCTGATGTAGGCGACTTTAGTGGCAACATGACGAATGCAGCGCTGGGCCTCAATTATCAGATGTTTGAGAATTTCGGCGTTGGCCTGAATTACAACTTTTTTGAGCTGGACCTTGGCGTCACAAAGCCTGATTGGCGAGGCGAGGTAAAGTCGAAATATGAAGGTCTGTTCGTATTCATTAGCGCCTACTGGTAAGCGCTGCGAGTAAATCGCAGTCAGGTATCTGCATCACACACAACATGAAACCAGCGCTGCGTGGAAGGATGGCACGGAGTGCCACAGTTGCCGGTATTTTGCTGTCCGGCAATGCGAGGGCGCAGGGCCTTGATCCACGGCGATTGTTATAAATGCCGAGAAAGCCAGCACCATCGGGATGACCAGGTGGCTGACTTATCCGCAGGTGCTCGAATACCTTCGGTACGCTGGCGTATTACTGCGGAATAGCGTCGCGAAGTCTCTGCAGACTCAGGAAATATTCAGCGGCACCCTCAAGGTCGTTTCAAGTATCGTACCGGCCGGAACATTCAGGCTTTCACCCTTGGTAAGCAGCGACACGCTGGCGCCTACTTTGACACCCTTCTTCGCACCGGAACTACCGCCGGCCAGGCCACCAACGGCAGCCATCCTCGCCGTACGCCCAACAGTTTTCTTACCCTCGCCACCCGATTGCGCAGACAAACTCTGGGTTGCAATCGGATAGAGCTGATCGTCGACCATGATGTCGGTGAACTCCATCGTCAGTTCCGATTTGCCGGCCACCCGACCAGACTGCTTCGCGGACGTTATCGTTCCGTAAAGGAAAGCGCCTCGCGGCACCACGGTAACGCCATCGACGACGAGTGCCCCTTCGAGCTGGCCGCGAAACGTGTGTCCCGCTTTGTGGCGACTCGAGTCAACCGAATCGACCATGCGAATAACCAACCTGGTGCCTGTCGGTACGGCTACCGATGATGGTTCAAGAGGTAACGCCTGAGCGGTCGCGACACCCTCACTCAAGAAGATTCCCACAACCTCGCTTTCCGGATAGGCCTCGATGGAGTCTCCGGTATTGAACATTACGATGCCATTGCTGCTGCCGACGAAATCACCCTCCATGATCGTTCCATCTGCCAATTCGAGTGTGTCCGCCACAGAAAAGCCGGCTATCACCAAAATGAGAAGTGCGCCAGCCGTTTTTATGACCCTGTGCATTACTGGTTTTCTCAAAATTTCAGGTTGATGCCTGTGAAAAGTGTTCATGACCTTACCCCCCTGGTGCTGATTCAGGCATGTGACAGCCACACACCTTCATCAATCAAGCCGATATATTGATATCAGCCCATTATTATGCTCCTTTTCATCGTGGCGCGAAATCAGGGAATACCCTTGCCGGCAATCCTTCGGACCCAAATAAAGTTTGGTGACCGGGCGGATGCAGGCCGGGCTTGTCCAGTCTTCGTGAATATTCGCTTTGGATCGACAGGCAGATATAAAGCAACATCGCTGGAAGACATCGAGGCGCTGTTGCTGTTGAGGGAGATACTGGCGAAAAGGGATATAGTGTGACCTGCACGCACCGTATATATTTAGACGCTTACTTTACTGGGGTTTAGTCAGGCTGGCGCTTTTTCTCTCGCGTTTTACATCATCGACGGGGTTCTGACCGTAGTCCATTTGCCACAGTATGGCGTTTGCGAAGCAAAAGAAGATCGCCATCACGACACCGACACCGAGGTAACCGATTCCGGCCGCAAGGCCGACGCAGATTGCGGCGAATATGTAGATACCGTCAATCGCTTCCTGCAAAGTGACACGAAAGCGCACGGCCGCAACCATCGCAGCGAGACCGAAAGCGAGTGCCAGGCTGTCCTGAATTAACAGCACGATTGTGGTCGCACAAATGGGCAGCACGATCAAAGCGTGCACAAAATTTCTCTGAAAACCGACTTCTCGCTTGGTCGACATGTACGTCCATGTGATCGGCAGCATCACCAGTATGGTGCCGGCAAGGCTGGTGGCAAGAATGATGAACATCAATCCTACCTGACCCGCAGAAACTGGCGGCGATTCTGTGACCTCTCGCTGTGTCAGGTCGGGTTCCGGAGCAGTCTCTAAGGCATCACCATCAGTCTCAAATTCTGCGATTTCGATCGCGTCTGTGCCGCCGACCGGTAGCATGTTCAACGTTTCCGGGCTGAGTGCGACCAGTATACTGAGGCTGCCCAGTAGCAACACGAAGTAGACACCGAGCCTCAGCATCAGCCGAGGTGGAGTTAGTGCATTTTTCAATGTCGGAATCATTGGAAATCGCATCACATGCTTGCGGACGTTATCAAACACCATCCGTTGTGTCTCAGCGCTCTGAGCGCCTTCATCATGGCCTGTCGCTGCCAGATATTGCAATGTCCTCGATAGGTATTTTACACAATTCAATAACGAGGGGGTTGCACGTAGCCTGTTTTTGCATCTGGCATCGTTCCGGAACGTCGTGCGTTTACCTGATATAAGGTATATGTTCTCGAAGGCGGTAGTGATTATGAAATTCACCAGAGGAGGATCACTATTATGCTAAGAAGACGGTTTTTTCTGATAACTGCGGTATTGACTTTAGGCTGTTCATTGGCAATGGGAGCGGACAACCGTCCGAATATCCTGCTGGTTGTCGTCGACGATATGGGCTATTCAGATATTGGCCCTTTCGGGGGCGAGGTCCGGACCCCTACTCTCGATTCTCTGGCAAAATCCGGCATGAGATTCTCTGATTTCCACACATCTGTGGCATGTTCTCCGACGCGTTCGATGCTTCTTTCAGGAACAGATAACCACCTTGCAGGAATGGGAAGCCAGGGTGAGCTGATATTCCCCAATCAGATAGGGGAGCCGGGCTATGAAGGACATTTAAACGACCGGGTCGTTTCAGTTGCCACACTTTTACGGGACGCCGGATATTTCACAGCAATGGCTGGAAAATGGCATCTTGGCGAGCAGGTAAAGGATGATCCATATAACAGGGGATTTCAAAAAGCCTTCACCTTGCTTGAGGGGGGCGCCAGTCATTTTGATGACGAATGGATGATGTATGCAAACTATACGCCGACGTATCGTGAAAATGGGGTCAAGGTCCATGTCCCGAAGGGTTTCTATTCAAGTGAGTTTTACACCGACAAAATCATGGAATACATCGATCGTCGCGATGCCCAAAAGCCATTCTTTGCATATCTCTCTTTTACTGCACCTCATGATCCCCTCCATGTCCCGGATGAATGGCTCGATAAATATAAAGGAAGGTATGACGAAGGTTACGAAGCCCTTCGTAACGAACGCCTGAACAGTTTGAAGGAAGCTGGTTTCATTCCTCAGGATGCGGTGCCTTTTCCGCGCCTGCCGATGCTTCCTGCATGGGAAACTATTCCTGAGGGACGGAGGAAGAGTGAAGCCCGGAGAATGGAACTCTACTCAGCGATGATCGATAACATTGATTATCATCTGGGCCGGCTCTTGACACATCTTAAGAAGACGGGTGCTTATGATAATACCCTTGTCATTTTCTTCTCTGACAACGGGGCCAACGGCAATGAGATGCACCAGTATCCCGATACAGACAAAGCATGGGTGGACAGAAACTCCGACAACCGATATGAGAATATGGGCCACCAGTTCTCCCGCGTTGCGCAGGGCACGGCCTGGGCGCAGGTCAGCATGACCCCGTACCGCCTTTTCAAAGTCTTCACGACGGAAGGCGGAATCCGTACGCCGCTGATCATCAGCGGCCCTGGTGTGGCTGATCAGGGTACTCGCAGCGATGCCTTTGTCCACGTAATGGATATCACAGCTACCATATTAGGCGCGGCAGGTGTCGATCACCCGGGGGCGTCTTATAAAGGCCGCGAAGTGGAGCCCCTCCGCGGCCGTTCAATGATGAAGGTCCTAAACGGAAAAGCAGATTTTGTTTACGATAACGATACTGCGGTTAGCTGGGAAATGCTCGGTTTCCGGGCAGTGCGCAAAGGCGATTTCAAATTAGTCTGGCTCCCGCTGCCTTTTGGAAACGATGATTGGCAGCTCTATGATCTATCCAAAGATCCTGCAGAATTAAATGACCTGTCGCAGGAGCGGCCGAAACTTCGAAAAGAAATGATTGGCATATGGAAACAATACTCAGAAGATGTCGGTGTTGTTCTGCCTCCGGGCGGCGTAATGCGTATGGATATGAATTTACCGACATCAGAGTGATGAGCCTGACCTTATTTAAGGAAAGGAGAAGAGACATGAAAGCCTGGATTACGATTCTTCTTGGCCTGCTTTTGCTTGTTTGCAGCCCGCTCGCACTTTCGCAGGAAGAAGCAGAAGAGGCCGAAGAAGAGGAAGTAGCCGAAAGGGTGTGTGTAAACAGGCGAAGCATCAACTCATTTGATGCGATTGATGATCAACATATTTATATCAAGGCCTCTGGTAACAACCACTATCTCTTCACGATGCAGCGTAAATGCTTCGGCCTGCGCAGCGCATACGGTATTGCTGTGAAGGATACGATGAGTAGAGTGTGTTCGAAGGGTTTTGGTGAGATCGTCTACCGAGGCACGGGACAACGTCTCGAGTCGTGTCGCATTGACACCATTGAAGCAGTCGCTGGCAAAGACGATACCAAAGGCCTGGTAGAAGATCGAAATGCAGCCAAGAATGAAGAAAAGGCCGATGAATGATAAGGAGAAACGATATGCGCACGATGAATCTGGCGATTATTTTGTGTCTTTTCGCGGGTAGTGCTTTCGCGCAAGCAGCCGCAACTTGGGAGGTTCGCAAGATGCCCAGCGGTCGATGTGAAGTTGTGCGCATCGACCCGAAACCTGCTGCTGGCACACGCGTTGCGGGCCCTTACAAAACGAAACAGCGCGCCGAAGAGGAGCGGAACCGACTCAGGAAAACGCCGAAATGTAAGAAGTAAGTGGTAGAAATTCTGCCGATTATTCAGCGTGACAGGAATCCGTCGCAATAGGGGCTCAAGCGATGTCCGGGATCGCGTGATAGATGAGCGTCAGGGAAATGCGCATGTCGCCTTATCATGTTCCTCCTTTTATATATAACGGCTCTGCGATCGTTTCGTGCGTGGTCAATCATCATCTTGCTTGCTGCTTTGACGGCTTGAAATCAGTGCGCTGACCAGACCTGCGACGAGAATTGCGACGTAAAGCTGGCCGAAGACAGCCTGCATGTAAGCAAGCACTCTGGCCGTTGCAGAAATCGGCAAGATGTCCCCGTACCCCAAGGTCGTCATCGTCACAAAACTGAAATAAACCCATTCGCTATCCCACGCGCGGCCCTGCAGCGGCGTAAACCCGCCAAATGACCCTGGTGAGATCATTTCCAACATGGTGTAAGCGACCGCCCAAATCACGCCGAGCAGCAGGTAAACACAGACAGCCCCGACCAGCCTGTTCGGACTGATGTCCGTTCCCATAGCGACATGTTTCAAGCTGAAGGAGATGGCAACCAGAAGAAAACCGAATATAGCCGCAAAAGAGGCATAGAGATAAACGGGTGAGGAAAGGTTAACTGCCAATACATTGAGCACGATTCCGGCGATCATAAGAGCGATACCGACAGAAAATGGTCGTCCGGAGCCACGCAAACTCCAAATGCCTATGAACACAAGGCACGAGAATGCAAGCACCCTGATCACGGGCTTGGATACAATTGCCAGATCATCGGCGACAGGAACTATGACCAGAAACAGGAAAAGTGCCAGCAATAACCAGGAAAAATTATTCTTGTTCACGATCTTCCTCAGCAGTTTCTATAGTGCCAGGATCGGGTGGCGCGTAAAGAGTATCCATCTTTTAGATTTCAGGACTCGCGTATGTGTCAAATTGCTTCATCGTCGAAGCGGACAGTAGAATATGCAATCATTATATGCAATTTCTTGAGATCGGTGTGTCGCTTCAATAATGATTCATAGGGCTGTCTCAATCGGGGTGTTGGCGTGTTGCCTCGCCAACCCCAGTGCTGCTGAGGAGGTCGAAGCGGGCGAGGGCAGTGCGGTCGAGTTCGATGAGGAACTCGAAGTGATCGAGGACTGTGCGGTCGACTTCGACGAGGAACTCGAAACGGGTGAGGACTGTGTCGTCGATTTCGATGAGGATCTCGACGAGGTGGAAATCGACGTCGAGGGAAGCATTGGCGATGCAAAAGAACGCCGCGGAATCGGTGTAAATGGGGACCTAAGAGTCGGCTACGCAGCTACAGGTGACGATTTCCAGGATGTCACTGTAGTTGAGGCAGGCACTTTGCGAGCGCGCTGGCGCATAAGGTCGACCTTGGGAATCGCCGACAGACTTCGCGGAGTCATTCGTCTGGCCGGCATTTGTTCGACCGAAAGTTGTGACCCTGACTTCGTCCTTCAGCCAGATACTCCAACCTTGACCAGCCTGGATGACGGCCAAATCACAATTGATTCCTTGTTTATGCACTGGTTCCGAGGTGATCGATTCGATGTCGCTGTCGGCCGCATGGAGACAAAGTTTGTCGCCCGGGGCGGTGTCTATTCGAAGTCTCTTGATCGAAACAACAGCAACAACCTGCGCGTCAACTGGACCGACGGAATTCACAGTACGTTCAAAGCAAGGAACGGATGGGAATCTCACATGATATTGCAGTACAACTCGGAAGACGGTCCGGGTAGTGTGAGCCGGGCTCCGCTCGACTTCAGCAGCAGTAAATCGCGTGTCTCGTATTTCTTCGGTTTCGAGAATTTGCAGTCGAAGCGATTACTTATACAACGAGCATTCGACATCACTTACATGCCCTCGTCGCTGCTTGTCGATGGACAAACCGCCGGACCGGTTGAAGACTACTGGGGAATCGTCGCGCGTGCAGCTAATCGATGGCCTCTGCGTTCCGAGGGCTGGAGAATTCGACTGTCGAGCGAGGTAGGTTATGCACCGAATACGCCAACAAAAACTGCGTCAGGCGTCATCGGTACTGGCAATGCCGGCGGTCTTGCCTGGAACATCACCGCGAGTGTCATGGACTTCGTACCAAACCACAGTATTGGTATCAATTTCGCGAAGACCGAAGCGGGATGGCTTTTGTCACCGCAATATCGGGACAACGAACGACTATTCGAGATTCGCTACGTGTGGCGACCGGCAGGCCGCCTGAGCGTGGACGTTCGTGGTCGCTGGCGCGATGAGCTGCGCCAACGAATTGTCGAAGACCCTGGCAGGGATCGATTTGACTTCTACGCCAGATTCACCTGGTCTTTCGCACTTAGACAATAACAGACGTTAAACCAGCCGATATCGTGTGGTTTCCAATATTCAGGCTAAAGGAATTGTCACCTTACGCCGTTCAATCCAGGCAATACTCCGGTCACGCGTCTCCTGCCTCGCTGTGCCTGCTGCCAGCGCTTCCTGGCAGCTGTCAGACCGCTGATGAACGTTGCGATAGCCGATTTATCTCGATCCGGGGCGAAACTGAGCGTCAGATCAAAGGCGGCCTCATCCACCCTGGCATCTCCGTACTGCTGCATAAATTGATCGAGTCGCGCTGGCCGGGAATCGTCATTAATTCGATCAAGCCAGCGCATCGTATCCCGAAGGACCGCTTCCTGATCACCTGACCGGGCAGACCGCGCGATACGCCTGAAGTAGACGGCCTCGATCTCACTTCTTGCCTTTCGCCAGGCAGTCCAGCGATCCGCCGCGCGGCCTCCGAAGCGGAGCGCGACCACAGCCACAATTAACGCGGCGAGCAATGCTGACCACAGGAGCCGCGTGTTCTGCCGTTGTGCCGATTGTTCAAGCGCCATCGATTCCGCGGTGGCGCTGCCAGCGACCTGCAGGGACAATCCGGGCAGCTCGATACGTCTCAGCTCTTCGGCATCAACATCCCACCAGGTCAACACGACACCGGGAATCTCGGTTTCCCCGGGCCGTTCAAGAACGTAGCTCACCGTCTCAACACGCGTGCCGATCAGATCTCCACGGGCAAACTTATCCTGCACCGTCGGCTCACCAGGATAAATGCCCAGGTTTTCGATCTTACTGTGCAGCATGGGTGTAAAGGCCATGCCGGACACGTCTTCGGCACGCAATGTGATGGTGCGTTTGATTGCGTCGCCAACCTTCGGACTGTCATTTTCCGGTTCCCATGCCTGATTGGCCGTGAGACGGGTTGTGCTGATCAGACCCCGGATGCCTTCAGCACCGGGAGGCGTTCGTGTAACGAACTCGATGAGTGGCGTCGACATGCGGTGGATCCGGGTACTTGCACCTGCGCCCCAGGTCTTGACCTCAACATCAACCGGCACGGGTGGGACCGTGAGTTTCCC
>Ga0255053_10001887_pt1 | contig 11313 bp, 13 predicted proteins | sample JV7_2_22_MG_FD_188635 | JGI IMG/M metagenome (GOLD analysis project Ga0255053, IMG submission 188635) | Seawater microbial communities from Jervis Inlet, British Columbia, Canada - JV7_2_22 | ecosystem: Environmental > Aquatic > Marine > Inlet | place: Canada: British Columbia | collected...
GCCACCCGAAACGTGGGAAGAGGCCCGGCTGCGGCCCATCTCCGCCTTCCGTCTGCTCGCGTTCAAACACGCTGTCATCCCGAATCTCGTCGCCTACCACGAAGACAGACCGTCGCCGAGCCCGCGGCGTCGCGCGAGCTGGGTTGCCCTCTACCGTCGTGACTACTCGGTCCTGCGCCTCGAGCTGAGCCGCGCCGAGTACGACCTCCTGCGCGCGATCGTCGAGGGCGCTCCCCTCGGCGAGGCCCTCGCTACGGCCGCCGCTTCGAAGTCCCCACGGCAGCAGGCGAAGGTTTTCCGCTGGTTCCGGACCTGGATCTCGGAAGGGCTGTTCACAGCGATCGAGTCTTAAAAACAACTGATATCTCAAGATTTGACGGTATTTCAAATTCTTGAGAATATGAGTGTATGAACAAATTGGAAGACTCGTCTCCCGCGCCCGAGGAACTGCCGGAGTGGATCGTCGAGTGTCTGAGCCGGCTCTTCTCATCGATCTCTGATCACACCCGGATCCGAATCGTCCACGCTCTCACCAAGGCCGATCGCCTCAACGTGTCTGAAATCGCCAAACACACCGGGCTCTCGATCTCCGCCATCAGCCACCAGCTGCGGCTGCTCCGCGACCGCGCCATGCTGCAGGCGACCAGGGAGGGCCGTTCGGTTTACTACAGTCTTGCCGACGAGCACCTGCGGGCCCTGATCCGGACCGGCGTACAGCACGCCTACCAGGACTGTACGAACAACCTCCGTCGAGAAGCCGAGGCACCAGCCGCCAAAGGCTGACGGCAGGTTTGCCGCCAATTCACTCTTTGGGCTGAACCCGTCCTGAACGCAGGATCTTCGGCGAGGTGATCAAGGCCGCGCCATAGGCGGTGAGGGCGATCACGAAGACGACCGTCCGACCCGAGGCGAGATCTACGAGAGCGACTCGCAGACCGGTGAGAGCCAGCAGTGGGTACACCACCCAGCCGGCCTCCCGGACCCCCAACCCCGAGGCGAGGAGCGCGGCCACGATCGTCATTGCCGAAAGGGCGACCGTCCCCATCCACAGCGCCGAGTTCGGCGCCACCAGCGCCGCCACCGAAACCAGCGTCGCCGCCAGCACCATACCGGTCATCACGAGCAATGCGGTCAACGGCAGCCGCTGCGCCCAACCGGATGTCGTCAATCTGCGGGCAAAGAGCACGACCAACGTCGTGATCACGGTCAAGACGGCAACCATTATCGCGGCAGCGCTCGGCACCGCATTGAAGCCCGCTCGGCCAACGAGGTTTCCCGCGGCTTCCGCAGCCACTCCGCTCGCTATCCACGCCGCGAAAAGCAGCACCGCCGCGTGCACGCGAAGGGTGATCCGGTCCCAGTGGCTGCCGGCGGCCGCGGCGACCAGCGCCAGCACCGCCCACACCACCGCACTCGCAGAACCGACCGCTCCCTGGAGGCCGACCAGCACGAGGGCCAGACCGAGAGACGAGAGGTAATAGAACGACCGATTCTTTCCGTATCGCCGATCCACCACCCCGAAGGCCCCGGCATAGGCAGCCACGCCGACGAGGAGAGCAAACACAGCCAGACCGCGGGCTCCGATGTCGTTCGCCCGAGCGAGCTGGACAGCGCCGCCCCAACCGATTGCCCATGCCGCCGCCGTCTGCAGGTAGTCGAAGACCCGCACCGGGTGGCGTCCCCGCAGGCCACGGAAAAAGGACGAACCCACATAACCCAGCAGCAGTGCAGTTTGCAGCAAGGCAACGTAAGGCGGGTGCAGCGGCCCGACGCCGTGCGGCATACCGCCCGGCGCCGTCGCCATAACCGTCAACCGGAACACACCGACATCGGCCGCGACTGCGGTCAACCATCTCAAGGACTCCCAACCATGTGCACCGGCCAACCACACTGCTGCGAGCCCGAGAGCGACGAGCACCGCCGTTGCCGTTTCGCCCGGAGGTCGCACCACCGCCAGGGTGGCGGCAGTGGCCATGGCGCCCACGGCGAAGACCCAGGCCGTTTCCTGGAGACGCCAGCGCGAGGCCACGACCAGACCCGCTGCGGTCACGATCGCGAGTGTCGCCGCGCTGCCGGCCGGTGACAGCACACCGAATTCGGTTGATGCCTCGAAGATCAGGGGATCCGCGATCACGGCTGCGCACACCGCGAAAAAGCCGGCACTCGCCCTCGCACCCCTGTCGGCAGCCATTGCCGCGGCGACGATCCAGCTTGCAGCATAGGCAATACCGAGGACCACGCCGGTGCCCGTTGCCAACGTGCCCGCTTCGGTCAACGCGCGAAGGAGGAAAGCGCCGGCCAGAATCAGCAGACTCCGGCCGACCAGAGCCGGCGTACCTCTCACGGCCGACATCGGCCACTGATCGGAGAGAGGCTCCGGCGCCGACGCCGTAGGCTCGGCAGCCCCGGTCGCGTCACCCACCACCGCTCGAGCCTCCTCGCCCCCGCCTTCGAGGGCTCCGATCCGACGCTCCTGACGGGAGACGGCTACCCTGAGAGCCTCTACCGCTCTCTCCAGTTTTTCGAGGCGCTCATCCATGAATCACTCCTGAGACAGAGTCCATAAATCATGAAAGAGTCTTGAAACTGCCCGACTTCGAAGATACCATGCTTGCGGCATTGATCAATTGGTTATGAGGGGATCTGATCTGAAGTGAACACTCCACCACCAGCAGCAGCCGGACGACGCCGATTCTGGCGGAAGCTTCTGGCATTTGGGAGATGGATCGTCGAGCGCGATGAGCTGCCGCGAGACGAGGAAGTGGCGCCGACTCGGCGCACCGGGCCCTCCCCGTTTGGCTGGTTGGCGTCGCCGGAACCGCTTCCGATCCACTCGGACTCGCCGCCCCGCCGTCGGGGATTACTCCGCTGGCTGGCGTCACCGGAACCGCTTCCGAGCCACTCGGACTCGCGGCCCCGCCGTCGGGGATTCGTCACCTGGCTGGTGTCGCGTGACCCGCTTCCAAGCCGCACGGACTCGCCGTCCGGCGGTCCGGGATTCCTCACCTGGCTGGCGTCACGTGACCCGCTCCCGAGTCACTGCGACTCGCCCCAACGTCACGCAGGATTCCTCGCCTGGTTGACCGCCCGCGAAGAACCTCCCACGGGATCACCCGACCGGACAACCGCATCTCGATCATTCCTCCGCTGGCTTCTCACATCGGAGCCTCGCGATCGTCTCAACAGCCTTCACTCCACCAAGGAGGTTTCGCCGCATGAACCCTGAGAGCCCTCTCATCCACACCAAACACGTCTTCCGGGCGGCCATCCTGCTTCTCGCTGCGTTGATTGCCATGTTCCTGGGGAGATCGCTCTTCGTCCCGGAGACCTGGGGCGAGTACGGCCAGTACCGAGGTGCGGCCGTGGCCGAGCACCGCGACAAGCCGATTCGCCACGGCGGCAATGACTTGTGCGCGATGTGTCACGACGTCGAGTACGCCGACCACGCCGCCGGGGTGCATGCCTCGGTGCAGTGCGAGCTGTGCCACGGCCCCGTCGCCTTCCACGTTGACCTCGAGGAAGGAGAGGTGCTGGCCGAGATGCCGGTCCGCCGCAGCCGCGAGCTGTGTGAGCTTTGCCACCGCCACCTCGAGGCGCGCCCGGCCGATTTCCCGCAGGTCGACGTCCGCGACCACATCCTCGAAAACGGTGGCGAGCTCACCACCGACGCATGCTTCGCATGCCACGACCCCCACTCACCATTCTGATGACGAGGAGACACCATGGCACGTCATGACAAGGACTCCGCCGGCTCCCCCGTTCCGATATCCCGTCGCCAGTTCCTGCATCGGTCGAGCACCGCCGTCGCCGGTAGCATGGTCATCGCCCTCGTCCTTCCCGAGGGATCGTCGGCCGGCGTCGCCGGGGCCGACTACGATTGGGACCGCCACCGGTGGGTCTATCTCATCGACACCACCAAGTGCATCGGATGCGGTTCCTGCGTCCGCGCCTGCCGGGCCGAAAACTCGGTCCCCGAGAAGATGTACCGGACGTGGGTCGAGCGCTACGAGATTCCGGTTGAAGCCGAGGCCTTCATCGATTCTCCCAACGGCGGCGAACACGGGTTCGACCCGGTCGCCACCGGTCTCAGCGTCCGCAAAGGTTTCTTCGTGCCAAAGCTGTGCAACCACTGCAGCCAGACCCCCTGCATCCAGGTCTGTCCCGTCGGCGCGTCGTTCGCCACCCGCGACGGCGTCGTGCTGGTGGATCCGGAGCACTGCATCGGCTGCGGTTACTGTGTCCAGGCGTGCCCGTTCGGCAGCCGGTTCATCAACCCCGAAACCCGCACCGCCGACAAATGCACGCTGTGTTATCACCGCATCACCACGGGATTGAAGACGGCCTGCATCCAGATTTGCCCGGTCGGTGCGCGGCGGCTCGGCGACCGGAAGAACCCCGACGATGAAGTCATCGAGATTCTCGCCACACAGCGCGTCGAGGTCCTGCAGCCGGAACTTCTCACCCGACCACAGTGCTTCTACCTCGGCATGGACATGGAGGTGCGCTGATGTTTCCGGAGCTGACCGGTTATCTGTTTCCGAACGACATCCACATCCACTGGAGCCTGATGATCGTGATGTACCCCTACATCACCGGGTTGGTCGCCGGAGCGTTCCTCGTCTCGTCGCTCTACCACGTTTTCGGGCGTGAGGAGCTCAAGCCACTCGGTCGCTTTGCGCTGGCCACGGCGCTGTGCTTCCTCGCGGTTGCCGGTCTGCCCCTGCTCAACCACCTCGGGCATCCTGAACGCGGGATCAACATCATGATCACGCCCAACCTCAACTCGGCGATGGCAGGGTTCGGTATCCTCTACGCCTCGTACTTCATCATTCTCCTCCTCGAGGTGTGGTTCGTCTTTCGGGTCGACATCATCGATTCCGCGACCCGCTCCCGAGGTCTCAAGCGCCAGCTCTTCGCCATCCTCGCCCTCGGTGTCTACGACACCTCTCCCGAGGCCCGCGCTATCGACCGGAAAATCATCCGGGTGCTCGCGGCCCTCGGCATCCCGATGGCCTGCCTGCTGCACGGCTACGTCGGCTTCCTCTTCGGCGCCCTCAAGGCCAACCCGTGGTGGTCGACGCCGCTGATGCCGGTCATCTTCCTGTTCTCTGCCATGGTGTCGGGCATCGCCCTGCTGATCGTGCTCTACCAGATTGCGATGAGGCTCAAGGGAATGCCCATCGACCGATCCGCGATCTCGGCAATGGCACGTTGGCTGTGGCTGTTCCTGATCATGTCGCTGACCATGGAGCTGCTCGAGATCATGATGCTGGCATACGAGCGGGCCGAGGAGTGGGAGGTCATCGGCCACCTCCTCACCCACCAGCTCTCATTTTCGTTCATCTCGCTGCAGATGGTTGGGGGTGGGCTGATCCCACTCATCCTGCTCGGCATCGTGGTGCTCATGGGTGGCTACATGGACGACCGGATCCGCAACACGCTGACCATGGTCTCCTCGCTCCTCCTGCTGCTGCAGGTGCTCGCTATGCGTTGGAACGTGGTCATCGGCGGCCAGATGTTCTCGAAGAGCATGAGCGGCTTCCGCGAGACCTACGTGCCCGAGATGTTCGCCAAGGAGGGCATTCTCGCAGCCTTAGCGATTTTCTTCATTCCGTTCGTGTTCTTGATGATCTTCGAGAAGGTTCTGCCGACCTTCAAACACCTGGAGTCGTAATCAGTACGAGCTCAATCGACGCGCTTCACCTGGAAGTCAGCCTATTTAGCCCGCATATCTCACCACACCTCTCCGGCCTCGCGACGAAACCCGGTGAGATATGCGGGTTAGGTCAGCTACTTTCGTATCGTTTGACCTCGGTTCCTGTTGCACGAGCAATCACATCGAGGGCTGTCCACGCGTCATCAACCAGGACCACATCCTTTGGCAGATAAGCCACCAGCCAGGCCTTCTCGGTATCTGATTGGACCTTGACCCGTTCACTGCCCGTGATCGGCGTATCGATTGGCCCGATCTCGTCGACCAGGAGCGGTTTGCCTTCGGCGTTGAAGGACCCGCGCAAGGACTCGTAGCTCTCCCCAGCTTTCCCGGCCCGGAAGGCGAGCGAGGTCCCGAGACTGCCGTCTTTCATCACGCAGCAAGGCACCGCGAGCTCGGCCGAGAGGCAGTTGTTGACATCGACCAAGGGGTGGATCGCGGGCAGCTCGGCGCCCTTGACCAGCCGCCGCAGGAGGGCCTCCGACGCCGGCCGGTAGCGGGTCGGATCGCAACCTGCGCCGCGGAAGAGCTTGCGCATCGCCGCCACCGGAGGGTGGGCGGCAATGGCGGCAGGCTCGGCGAACCTCTCTCTCACCTCGGCAGTGACTCGCGCTCGGAGATCGGCGAGCCCGCTCTGGTCTTCACCCACCGTCAGAAACGCCCAGAACAGATTCCAGCCATCCAGCTCGACACGAACATCAAAAGGCAACGGTTCCATAAGGTCACTTTACCGAACCCTGCCTCTTCGATCCCGATCCCGATCCCGGATAGTCCGTCGAAGCGCACCGATGCCCTCCAATATCTGACGTTCACTCCCTCCCTTGCTCCCGTAAAATGAGCTTTGTCATCGGGAGCGGGATCGGGAACGGGATCGGGATCGGACAAGCGAGGAGGTGGAATGGACGACAATGAGATCAAGCGGATGTACGAGTGGATCCAGGGGCGGGTGACGCTCGCCGATGCCACGGACGGAATCGCCATAACGTTTGAAGAGCCCAGTTCCGAGGAATTTTCGAGTGCGGGCTTTGGACCCGAAGCCGTCGAGTTGACTCTCCATTCCGACTGGTGGTCAGAGATGGTCACAGACATCGTCGAAACGCCCGATTTCGCCGAGCCCGGCGAATCGCCGGAGCAGATCCTTCAGTACGCCCGCGATGTGGTGAAGGAGTACGTGGCGAAGAGGCTCTTCACCTAACAACGCATTTCAAACCCGAATCCGATGCTGGATGCTAGATGCTGGATGACTGCAACCGGAATTCCGCCGGGGTGGGTGGGCGGATCCAGTATCCAGAATCCAGCATCTAGGATCGGTTGGGCAGTCGCCCCTACATTTCGGTCTCTGCGACCTCCTCGGTCTCTTCCACCTCCGCCTCTCCGGGAGGCGCTTCTACCCAGAACCAGCCGCGGAGGTCGCCCTCGACGAAGCCGACAGCCTGGTCGTCAGGATAGGCCTCCGAGATCGCCGCCATGATGCCCTCGTCGATCCCCTCGACCGGACCGTGGCACATCTGGCACTCGGCCTTCAGCTTGATCGGCATCAGCGCGCCGAGCTCACCGTTCGGTCCGGCGAGGTAAGTGGGATCCTCGGCGAGATCGGCAACATAGGGATCCGCCCATTCCGGAGCAACGTTGGCCGCGTTGCGCAGCCTGTGCGATGTACGGCCAATTTGCACTCCATACGTCTCTTTGATGTGCGCCGCCACACCCGGCGCCTTCTCCCTGCACACGGCGATCGCCGCACCCGCGTCACCCGAATCGAGGGCGGCAGTCAGCTCTCCCATCATCTCGGAGGCCAGCGCATTGACCGCGGTCGCCACCAGCTCCTGCTGCGCCTTCTGGGTGTCGGTCATCGAGCCGGCGAGGACCTTCTCCCATTCGACCACCGCCACCTCTTCGACCTCAACCGATTCCTCCGCAGGCTTCGCGCAGCCTGCCACCATCAGACCGAACACAACAAGCAAGACGGCCGATCGTTTCATCATGACCCCCCTCTCATACAAAAATGCGGCGCAGCCCTGTCAGGGCTCGCCGTTCCCCCTCGTCTCTTGAAAAATGAGACGTCCTCTCGTTCGAATTGAACGCGAGATTTCACGAGATCATGATGGGTTGTCAAAAGGCCAATGTCAAACCGTTCGGTCGCGGATTTCGGGCAAAAACCGGTCGCGGATCGAGTCTCGCACTTTCCGAAAGACCGCCATGATCTCGTCATCGGTCCCTTCGGCCTCGGCAGGATCGGGAAAGGAGATATGGAGCGTATCGACCGGTCGCGGGAAGACCGGGCAGGTCTCCCGGGCCGAATCGCAGACAGTGATCACAAGATCCCAGGGCTCATGAAGATAGGCGTCCACCAGCTGCGGTCGTGCATTGGAGATATCCACCCCAACTTCGGCCATCGCCCGCACCGCCAGAGGATGAACAGCCTCGGCGGGCTTCGTTCCCGCCGACCGCGCCTCCCATGTCTCACCGAATTCGTGGTTGACCCACCCCTGGGCCATCTGCGAACGGCAGGAGTTGCCTGTGCAAAGGATCAAAACTCGTTTCATTGTTCCTCCACGGTTGACAACGCTCACTGACATTACTACATTTCGCGAGATGACGAAATGATGATGTCGGATCTCAAGTCTTCCGTTGCCGCAGCCCGCGCACTCGGACACCCCGCCCGTCTGCGGACCATAGCCATGCTCCGCTCGGGTGAGCTCTGTGTCTGTCAGATCAACGAGGTCCTCAAGCTCGCGCCGTCTACGGTGTCGGCCCACCTCAAGGAGCTCAAACAGGCCGGTCTGGTCTCCGAGCGAAAGGACGGAAGATGGGTCTACTTCGACCTGATCGCCGATGAGGGCACCAGGCCTTGGACCGAAGCCGCGCTTTCTGCCCTCGTGAGTGATCCTCAGATCGAGGCCGACGATCGACTGGTTGCTGAGCTGCGTCGTTTGCCGGTGGAAGACCTCTGCCGATTCGGCTACGAGGCGGCCAAAGAGAAGGAAGCCCGAGAAAGGTGCTGACTTGAACGCTCCCACCGGTGTTTCCAAACGCCTGTCCCTGCTCGACCGTTACCTCACGCTGTGGATCTTCCTCGCGATGGCGGTTGGCGTCGGTGCGGGCTGGCTGTGGCCCGGCATCGCGACTTTCTGGAACCGGTTCTCGGTCGGCACCACCAACATTCCGATCGCTGTCGGTCTCATCCTCATGATGTACCCGCCGCTCGCCAAGGTCAGGTACGAAGAAATGGGCCGTGTCTTCAGGGACTGGAAAGTGCTCGGGCTCTCACTGGTACAGAACTGGATCGTCGGGCCGATGCTGATGTTCCTGCTCGCCATCGGCCTCCTCGCCGACAAACCGGAGTACATGGTGGGTCTGATCCTGATCGGCCTCGCCCGCTGCATCGCCATGGTCATCGTCTGGAACGAGCTGGCCCACGGCGACAGCGAGTACTGCGCCGGGCTGGTGGCCGTCAACTCCATTTTTCAGGTGCTCTTCTTCTCGGTCTACGCCTGGTTCTTCATCACCGTGCTGCCGCCGCTCTTCGGTCTCCAGGGCACCGAGGTCCACATCACCATCGGTCAGATCGCCAAGAGTGTGTTCATTTACCTCGGCATTCCGTTCCTTGCCGGCGTGATCACCCGCTTCTCGTTGATCGCGCTCAAGGGCAAGGAGTGGTACCACGATGTCTTCATCCCCAAGATCAGCCCGATCACGCTGATCGCCCTGCTCTTCACCATCATCGTCATGTTTTCGCTCAAGGGCGAGGTCATCGTCCAGCTGCCCTTCGACGTCGTTCGCATCGCCATCCCGCTGTTGATCTACTTCGTCCTGATGTTCCTGGTGTCGTTCTTCATGTCGAAGAAAGTCGGCGCCGACTACGGCCGCTCGGCAACCCTCTCGTTAACCGCAGCATCGAACAACTTCGAGCTCGCCATTGCAGTCGCCATCGCCACCTTCGGCATCGACCACGGCGCGGCCTTTGCCGCGGTCATCGGTCCGTTGGTGGAGGTGCCGGTGCTGATCGGGCTGGTCAACGTGGCGCTCTACTTTCGGCGGAGATTTTTCATCGCACCACCGCCTGATTCGTCGAAAGCTGGAACATCCGGCGCCTGACGGCGTATTGTTGAGCAGAACCGAGCAGAGTTGAGCAGAGGAGGAACCATGGCAACCGGTCGCGACAAACTTCATCGTTCGTCATCAAACCGCATCATCGCCGGCGTCTGCGGCGGCTTCGCCGAGTGGCTCGGCTGGAACCCGACCACCTTTCGCGTTCTCTTTGTCGTCGTCTCGATTCTCTCCGCCGCCTTCCCCGGACTGCTGGTTTATCTCATTCTTTGGCTGGTGATGCCGAAGGACTAGGGCATGGATGCAGGGTGCAGGATGCAGGATGTAGGGCCGGCCACCCTCCCCGAAGAGATTTCGGATTTCGGATTTCGGATTTCCGCCCACCCTCCCGATGGCCAGCGGTGCCTTAGCGACGCCGGCGAACCTTTTCGGGCTGCCTCCGTTGTGATGTGTGAGACCGGTCGTTAATGAAAGCAACGATCGATCGTCATAAAGACAACACGGAGGTGGCACATGAAACGCAAAGTAGTGATCCTGGTTGCTGTCGCGGCGCTGTTGGCGGCCCCGGCCGCATACGCCGGCGACGAGACCCGCTGGGTCAACGTCCACGTGACCGAGAACTCGAGCAACACCAACGTCGAGGTGCACCTGCCCCTCAGCCTGGTTTTGACCGTTCTGCGCAACGTCGATGTGGAGAACTTCCACGGTGGGCACGTGGATCTCGAGCTTGGCGACGATATGGACATCAACTTTCCCGAGATCATGGCGGCGGTCAAGGAAGCGCCAGACGGGAAATTCGTGACCGTGACCTCGGACGAGGCCGACGTCAATGTTTACAAGCAGGCGGGCAATCTCTACGTCACCGTCAACCAGAAGGAAGACGAGATGGCCAAGGTCGAGGTCACCATGCCGTTGGAGCTGCTGGATGCCCTCAGCTTCGGCGAAGAGAACACCCTCGATGTCGCCGCCCTGCTCCAGAGCTTTGACAAGCTGCCCGACGGTGACATCGTCAAGGTCACCTCCAACGAGGCCAACGTTCGGGTCTGGATCGAATAATGAACGGCCAACGCGGCATGTCGACCGTGGGCGCGGTACTCCTCGCCGCGACGGCGGGACTGCTCACCGCGACCCTGATGATGGACTGGATGGTCGTCGACGTGCACGTGGTCGATGTGTCGGATCACGACGACATCCAGGTCGACGCTCCGCTCCACATCAAGGTGCCGTTTCCTCTACTTATAGCCAATATCGCGACCGGCTTCATCCCCGACGAGGCATTCGAGGAGGCTCACATACCGCCAGAGGTCAAGGCCCAGAAAGAGCTGGTCCTGGCGACCGTCCGCGCGTTACTGGACACACCCGATGCCGAGCTCGTCAAGGTGCGGACTGAAGACGCCAACGTCGATATCTACAAGGACGGCGACACCCTGCGCATTGCGGTCGATGCCGACGACGCTGTCGTCCGCTGCAACGTTCCCATCGACGGGATCCTCGATGCTCTCGAGGACTGGGATTGGGAGACCTTCGATCCGCAAATGGTCTTTGACGTGCTG
>Ga0255053_10001890_pt1 | contig 11308 bp, 10 predicted proteins | sample JV7_2_22_MG_FD_188635 | JGI IMG/M metagenome (GOLD analysis project Ga0255053, IMG submission 188635) | Seawater microbial communities from Jervis Inlet, British Columbia, Canada - JV7_2_22 | ecosystem: Environmental > Aquatic > Marine > Inlet | place: Canada: British Columbia | collected...
AAAAGTTGAACTCAGGATCGGCACCATCACACGCGTGGAGGATTTTTCCGAAGCGCGGAAACCAGCCTACAAAATCTGGGCCGATTTTGGAGATTTTGGCATTATGAAATCAAGCGCGCAGATCACAATGCTTTATACTAAAGAAGATCTCCTCGGGCGGCAGATCATCGGTGTCATAAATTTCCCGCCAAAACAGGTCAGCACTTTTATGTCGGAATTTTTAGTCACCGGCTTTGTACTCGAAAAAGGGGAGGTCGTGCTGGCTGAGCCGGAGCGGAGGGTTCCCAATGGCACGAAACTCGCGTAGAACTGGGTTTAAACACTCATCTTTTATCTGACATGGCGATAAAATTTGATTTCAAAGCTATTATTAGCGGGCATACTCACCGGCCGGATGTATATGAAGAGAGTGGGGTTACCTTTCTAAATCCAGGGAGTGCGTCATATCCGAAATTCGGCAATCCGGCTTCTGCCGCCTTGATTCAAATTCAGGGGGATAGCCTTGGCGTAAAACTCATTCGCCTGAAAGACTGAGACCATCTGAAAGGAGACTTTTGCAATGGGGGGACTGTTTGGCTGTGTGTCTAGAAATGACTGTTTGAATGATCTTTTTTACGGCACCGACTATCATTCCCATCTCGGGACCAAACGAGGGGGGCTGGCGGTGCAAAATTCAAAAGATTTCTCCCGATCGATCCACAACATCGAAAATGATTATTTCAGATCCAAGTTCGAACCCGACCTTCCAAAACTGCATGGCCACAGAGGTATCGGCATCATCAGCGATCATGACCCGCAGCCGCTGATTATCGGTTCCCACCTGGGGGCTTTTGCGATCGTGACGGTCAGCAAAATCAACAATATCGAAGAACTTGCCGCCAAAGAGCTCAAAGGCAAACGGCACTTTTCAGAAATGAGCGGCGGAGAAACCAGCCCTACTGAGTTGGTGGCCATGTTAATCTGTGAAAAAGAATCCTTCGAAGCTGGCATCCAGCATGCCCAGGAGGCAATCAAAGGCTCCTGCTCGATGCTCCTGCTCACTGAAAACGGCATTTATGCGGCGCGGGATAACCTGGGCCGCACACCGATTGTTGTCGGCAAAAAAGAAGGGGCATTTGCAGTCGCGTCGGAATCCTGTGCTTTTCCCAATTTAGGTTATGAAATAGAAAAATTCCTGGGCCCGGGCGAAATTATTTTAATAACAGCCGACAGATACGAACAAAAAAAAGCACCGCAGGACCGGATGCAGGTATGTGCATTTCTGTGGGTATATTACGGGTATCCCGCCACCAGCTACGAAGGGATCAATGTAGAAGCCACCCGAAACCAATGCGGGAAGGCCCTGGCAAAAAATGATCAGGTAGATATCGACTTTGTCGCCGGTATTCCGGATTCCGGAATCGGGCATGCAATCGGATATGCAAACGAGAAAAATATACCCTATGTCAGACCTTTTGTGAAATACACACCGACCTGGCCCAGAAGTTTTATGCCCCAGAACCAGAGCATCAGGGATCTTGTGGCTAAAATGAAACTCATTCCGGTAAAAGAGCTGATTGAGGGCAAAAGAATCCTTTTTTGCGAGGACTCAATCGTGCGCGGAACCCAGCTGCAGGATGCGATTCAAATTTTATACGAATACGGGGCCAAAGAGGTCCATATGCGGCCCGCCTGCCCTACCCTCATTTATCCCTGCGATTTTTTAAATTTTTCGACCTCACGCTCAACGCTAGATCTGGCTGGTCGCAAAGCCATCGCGGAACTTGAAGGCTCAGATGATAAACATTTAGATGAATATGCGACGGCAGGATCGGAAAATAACCATGCGATGGTGGATAAGATCAGACAGCGATTGAAGCTAACTTCCTTACAGTACCAGAAACTGGAAGATCTGGTTGCCGCAATCGGTTTGCCAAAAGAAAAGTTATGCACCCATTGCTGGGATGGAAGCAGTTATTTCTAAAATGATCAGATGCGAAGTTCCGCTAGCTAGCGGGGCGTCTTGTTGAACACATTAATTTATTAAATCAAAACGTGAAATCCCGCGTGCACGCGGGAGACGTGATCTACTATTTTTGAGATAGCTTCTAGTGAAGATGGCTTATAATAACAATCGATCGCAGCGCATTAATTGAAGGCAGTCTGTAATTTTCGACTTCGAAAGAATACCGATCTCCTAAAGTATCTGATCGAATCGCTTCTATTTCTGTCTGATCCACCTCCCCTTTCAATGCAATAATGGTCCCTGACTTTGCCAGTAGCGGCAACGCGATTCTGACAAACGCTTCCAGATCTGACAGTGCTCGACTGATAATGACATCAAAGGAATTCGCATACTCAGGATCTTTCAGGAGGTTTTCAGCACGAATTTGAAGCGCTTCGATATTTTCAAAATTAAGCGTCCTCAGCACGTGTTTTAAGAAATTGACTTTTTTCCGGACCCCGTCGATCAGCAGGACCGACAGCGACGATTTTAAGATCTTGAGGGGTATGCCGGGAAATCCGCCGCCGGAACCGATATCGAGCAGCCTGGCCCCGTCGGGAATGAATTGGGCAGGGGCCAAAGAATCTAAAAAATGCTTTATGGCAATGTCCCGGGGTTGCGTAATGGAGGTGAGATTAATTTTGCGGTTCCACTTGATCAATTCAGAAGCATGGATGGAAAATGGAGCGGTGACACCCTCATCTATTTCAATGCCCAGCTTTCGAGCACCGTCAATGATGAAGCTTTGCCACTCTCTAGAACCAATTTCCATCTGTTAAGCCGGATACAACAACTTAGTTGCTTTTCGAACCGCAGAATTTCGAAGTATGGAATCGCTCGCGCCCTGTCTTTTGAATTCATAAAAATCGATAGAATTCCTTCCTTCGACATTCGACATTCGACATTCGATATTCAGTATTCGATATTCGCATTTTTATCCTCGTATGAGACGCCGTAAGGCCGAAGTCTCTTTTTCGATCAAACTGGCCATTTCGGCGGCCAGCGGCGGCCCTGAACCCTGAACCTTGAACCTATATTTAAGCAATACACACCCGCCTTACTTCAGACATATCGGTAAGCCCTTTAAATACCCTCATTATTCCATCCTGCCGCAAGGTGGACATGCCTTCTTTCATCGCCTGGGCAAATATCATTTCCGTATTGGCCTGCTTTTTAATCATCAATTTTATCCTGGGTGTGCCTTCCATGAGCTCATGGATGGCCATCCGGCCGCGATAGCCGGTGTTGGAGCAGGCCTGGCATCCGGTGCGCCGATAAAGGGTTAAATCCGGGTCATATTCAATACCGGCCCGCCCCCAATATTTTTCCCCGTAATCTACGTATATCATTTCATATTCATCTTTGGTCAAAGGGTGTTCTTCCATGCAGTCTTTGCATAAGCACCGGGTCAGCCGCTGGGCCAGCACGCCGAGAAAAGCATCGGAAAAATTAAGTGGATTCAAGCCCATATCCAGCAGCCGGGTGATGGTTTCCGGCGCACTGTTGGTGTGCAGGGTGGAAAATACCAGATGTCCGGTCAAAGAAGCTTCAATACCGATCGAGGCGGTCTCCTCATCCCGCATTTCACCGATCATGATGACATCCGGGTCCGCTCGCAGGAAGGCCCGCATCACCCGCGCAAAATCCAGTCCGATTTTGGGTTTCACCTCCACCTGGCGCAGCCCGCTCTGGGTGATTTCAATCGGGTCCTCAGCCGTCCATATTTTAATGCCCGGTTTATTAATGTAACTGAGAATGGCATGCAGGGATGTGGTTTTACCCGAACCGGTGGGACCCACCGCTAAAACGAGTCCATAGGGTTTGGCGATGATGCGTTTCATCACTTCGACGTTTCGATCGGTCATGCCCATCTCGTTGAGTTCCATCGCACCAGCCGAGGCCAGAATTCTAAGTACCACATCTTCGAATCCCCCCTGAGTCGGCAGCGTTGCCACCCGCAGCTCAAAAGTGGGGACGCCTTTGCGTTTGAATTTGATCTTTCCGTCCTGGGGCAGTCGCCGCTCGGCGATATCCAGGCTAGACATGATTTTGACTCTCGAAATAATACCACGAACCATAGAATTGGGGACCTTCAGGTACTCCTGGCAGACGCCGTCCAACCGGAAGCGAATCGTCGTTGATTTGGAAATCGACGAAGGTTCGATATGAATATCCGACGAATTTTTTCGGTAAGCGGCGATGATCACCTGATCAACAAGTTTTACGATTTTACCGGAGGCCTCGTCGTAGCCGTCATCTTCTATCTCTTCCTCCTCCTCCTCTTCAAAGGAGACATCCGGAATTAAATCAAAATCATCGAGGGCTTGATCAACCGTTGTTGATTCAGCCATTGGCGATCCACCGTCAAAAAATTGTTTGATATATTGTTCGATGTCCTCACGGATGGCCACTGTAAAATTAATCCGCCTGGTTTTCATCAAGGCCCTGATATTATCGGTTTTATTCAGATCCCGTGGATCATCGACTAAAATTTCGACGCCTTCCTTATCCCAGCTCATCGGAACCCAGTATTCATTCAGTAAAAATGTTTTTTTCAGATTGGAGAGCAGTTCGACCGGAGCTGTAAAGGCGGGATCGTATTGACGAAACGAGGTGTCATAAAAAAGGGAGAAGGATTTGCCGATAGCCGCTTTGTTGATTTTATTATGTTCAATTAGAACAAATTCCACACTTTTATTCATCTTTTTCGCAAGTGCAAATGCCTGCTGCAACTGGTCGGTGGTCACCATTTTTTCCCGTAAGAGGTAGTCATATTTCGAACCGGTGGTAAATGTGGCCGCAACAGAATCCATTCGTTTTTTGATGTCGGCATCGCCGGGGTTCAACCCGTGGACTCGTTTGTAAATATCAAGGGCCACCTCGCGATGGTCGCGTTTCTCCATTTCCTGACCGAAAATAAACATGATATTGGCAACATCTTTTTTCTCCAGCTTCTGCGCATCTATCAGACTTTTGAAATCTTCAGACGCCTTGGGGGGGGAGTGCAGTTTTAGCAGACTTTCGATCATCTCAGGAACGACTTTATTGACCGGATAATCTTCTTTAAACAATTTGGCATATTCAGGAATGGCTTCCCCATGCAGTCCCATCTCTTTGAAGGCCGAAGCACTATCGAGAATGGCGGGGACATCTCCCTGGTTGGACAAGCGTTCACGCAGCATGCTAATATCTTTTTGCGAGACCCCTTTGGGAGCGGTTTCCTCTTCACTGTCAATTTCTTGTCTGAGCAGCCGAATGCGCTTCTCAATTTTTTCGTTGGTCAGGGTATCCTGGGGTGTTACGCTGCCAAGAATCTTTTCGTAAATACTCAGTGAATCTGCTAATAAGCCCATTGAACGGCAAACTTCGGCTTCATTAATTTTGGATTCGATATCAGTTTTCATCTATTTTCATATCCCTTTCATTTGAAATATCGTGATTACGGGGCTGAGTTCAAAAACAGTCATCACGATTGTATTCAGCCGCCTTTTTTTTTTAAAAACCTTCGAAATTTTTTAGCGGGTTTTGATTGCTTCAGCGATGGTAAAAGTATGTCGCAGTTTAATCGGATCATCGCAATCGGTACAAAAAGCGCCATTAAAATGACCAGATATCCGATCTCGGTTTTACGGATATAGATACGCCCTTTTTCAAAGACCAGATCGGTTTCCCGCATACCTTCCAGGGATTCGATAAAAAAGCGCCAATCCTGGTGTTCAGGCTCCTCATTAACAGGAGATGTGAATTCTTTGAAAATAAAATCCCCTTTAAATGAGAAGAGCATAATCCCGGTTACACCGTCAGTACGCAATAGATCATTAAATAGCTCTCGCATATGCTCCATTCGATTTGATGGCTCTATTTATTTGCTGATAACTCGAAGAATTTTATCCCTGGGACACTTGGGATCAACCGTAATTACGGTGGTCTTTTGACCCGGTATGAGAATGTAATCGTTCGTGTCGCCTTTATCGATGTATCCGAGCGTGAAATTACCCAGATGGAAAAACTCGCCGGCTTTTGATAACTGGGCGACGCGGCTGTCCCAAAATTCATCCTGATATAAATCTTCCAGACCACATTGCGGGCCAATTTCTTCTTCGATTCTCTGCTTGAGCCGCTTTAGGCGATCAGCAGGCTCTTCCCCGCCGGGCTCGATTTGCTCCATGACGCTTTCAGGTACTTCTTCCGGCTCATCCTCGTCTTTGCGCCGCATGGCCTCCAGAATGAGCGGCTGCAAATCACTTTGTATTTTGTTTTCTTTTAAGGCACAGCCATTTTGTATGGACAGGTTCACCGCATCCCAGGAAAAAATTTCATGGGCCGCTGATTCGCCCTGCATGTTGTTTACTCTGGCATCCAGCAATTCACCATCATGAAAAAACAGAATGCCCTTTTCCCCTCCCGATTTTTCCTCCAGCCGAATCGTGCAGGTTTTCTGTTCCATCTCGATTAGCTGCAAAAACATTCCGGATGAAATATTATGGAGCGTGCCGCCTTCTGATTCCTTTCTCAGGGTTGTCAAAATTTGGCGGGCAAGATTCTCGATTAAAAAGGGTTTGGCAATATATCCAACCGCCCCGCCCTCACGCGCCAGCTGCTCCATTTCAGGTGTACTATAACCGGTAATAATAATGACCGGTATATCCGGATAATGCTCCATAATATGAGCCAGCAGTTCAAATCCGTCCATATTGGGCATTTTTAAATCAGTGACCACCAACGAAATAATATTTTGCTTGAGACTCTTCAGGGCCTGCAGGCCGTCTTCGGCCAATGATACCGCAAACGACTCCTGATATTTCTTAAAACCTTCTTTGAGGGCATGCAGCATTTCAGTATCGTCATCTACCAAAAGGACATTTTTAATCATCGGTCATCCTCGCTTTCACGCGACCAGGAGGCTTTTTCGATATCGACGATTTTAATTCCGGCTACATAATCCATCGATTCATACTTTCTAATCCTACCTAATTTATCGGTAATATCATTCATTTTCTTGATCTGATTGTGAACTTTGACGATTTTGGGATAAAACCGGTTATCCTTCTGTAATCCGGATAAAATTTCATTGATCAGGTTATTGATGATCGTCAGCGGCTGATTCAGTCTATGAGCGACTCCGCCGGCCATCTCCAGAACACCCTGAAATTTTTCATTCCCGGCCTGTTCTTTTTGCTGGGTTACAATTCGAGTGACGTCTCTGGCAATGCACTTGATGTGATTTGCCCGCCCGTTGCTTTTTATCAAAAATGCCTGACATTTGAGATGGTGCATTTTTGAGTTTCCGTCCAGAATCGATAAAATGGCTTCATTGCGACCGATTTTAAAAATATCGGCAAGAAAAATAAGAAACAGGTCACGATCGCCGGGAGCCAGAAACTCGGATAGCGATTTACCCAGCAGCTTTTCTTTGGGTGCGCCGAACAGGTCTTCGGCAGCCGGATTAATATTAATCAGTTCTCCGCGAAGATCGAAAATAATGATAATCTGGCTTAGATTCTCAACCGATCCCTCTATCTTGGGCACTTCGGTGTCAAGCTCAATGTCTGAGGTAATTTCCTTCAGAACGCCATCCACATTAATGGCGATACCGTCATCATCCAGGACCGCTTTCGCCGTTATGGCGCACCATATCGGTGTACCATCTTTTTTCCTGAGGGCAACGGGAAGATCGGTAATACGGCCGGTTTGCATAACGGTATGAATAAGATTACCACGATCTTTCTTGTTCCGGTAAAATTCAATCACCGGATAGTCGATCAGATCCAAAGCGGAGTCAAACCCAAATAAATCTGCAAAGGCGTAATTGCAATAAACGATTTTGCCTTCAATGGTCGTGCGAAAGATAGGCGCTGGAAGACTATCAAAGAATTCCGCATACCTTCGGGCCGAATAATCTCCGGCATTTATCAAGTTCTCACCAGCCATGGATCCAGGCCTTGTTTTTTGGATTTTGGAATTTAGAAACTTACATCATACATTGCCAATTCATCAGCGTATTCATCCAACCATAAATCCAGGTTTTCAATCAGGGCGGGCAGCAGTCCCAAGTCCCGGGCCATCTCCTTTACCACCGCAACGACCCCGTCAACCAGCTCCCGATCACTGACCCGGCCTGAAAACGTAATTTTTTGTTCGGCGTATTCAAATTCACCGGCAAACGGATCGAGAAAGGCAAAGCGGTCTGCATTTTCAACAAATTTTTGTTTTAGCAGCTTCTGAAAGTCAGCTTTCTTTTTCTTTTTTTTGCGTACCACCTTCTCGAATATACTCAGCAATGCCTCCATCATCACAATTGCTGCTTCCGAGTGGTTAACCGTTTCAGCAACCGGTTCATTGTCGGTTTGGGCGTTCTTCAATGGAATCCGACAAACATTAAAGGTGCCGCCCAGTTCCTTGGTTTTCCGGATAAGCAAGTCTTGATCCTTTTTTGATGGGCTCGGAGTTCCGTTGCTCCAGGAATAAGACCCGCCCATGATTTTCCCGTTTATCAGAAAAATAAGACCGTTTTCCTTACCATTGCCGATGGTGATATCAATATAACCGGTCAGTTTTTCAGCGCCCATCTTTTTAATCAGGCCCTCAAGGTCCGTAAATTCGGTACTGAGATCTTTAAAAATTTTTTCCGCTGTTGGAATACTGGCCCAATAGTAAACTTCTTCAGGGCCGATTTGATAAATATTCACGCTGAAATTATATTCGTCGCCGGCGGTCAAAAGACGCTCAACAGCATCATTGCCTGAAATTGAAATTTCTCTATCCTGGAAAAAACCACTCACCAGTTGGTCTTGGTCGAAAAAAATAACGCCTTCGGCTGCATGGGATTTAAAATAGATGCCGCCCGAGCCGATCTCGCCCTGAAAATGCTCAAGCAATTTCCTGACGTCTAAATAATAGATATTTAAGTTTTCAAGAACAGGCTGTTGTCTGGGAATAACAACCATTTTTGCCTCTTAGTCTGTTTCTTTTGCGTTCAGGTCGAAAGAGAGTTGACTATCTTCGTCGACGTAAGCGTTCAATTGACAGGCGGATACTATCCTGCATTCTTGAAATCGCCTCGGCCAGTTCTCCGATTTCATCTCTGGATTGGGTTTCAATTTCGATCCCAAGATCTCCGATGCTGATCCGTTCGGCAACATCGGTTAGCGATTTAATTTTTCCGGTGAGGCGATGGCCGTAAAATAAAACAATAACACCGATTAACAATATCGTCCCACCGAGTATGGCCCAGCTAATCAGCCGTGTTTTTTCAGTAAGAAGACTGGCCCGGGTTTCCATCAGTTTTACCGGCCCGGTGAATTCATCCAGATAAGTCGTGGCTGCAACCACAAATGGTGTTCCGGCAACCGGTGTGCAGACCATAAATTTTTCGCGAAATTTTCCATCTTTATCCTGCCAGGTATAATACCCCTGTGACCGTTTTCCGCCTTTTACGCCGGTGTATATTTTCCAAAAACCCGCAAAATTCCTTCCCAACGGTTTTTTCAGTGTTGACATATCAATACCGATGATCTTGGGATTCACATGGGCCCATGTGCGCCAGATATGGTCCGGATCGGGCATCTCATAAAGCGCCGTATAGCCCGTTAAGCCGACTTTCTGGACAGCCAGGGTCTTAAACCCCATATCATTCATAAAGTCTTCTTTATTAAGCTCAGGGTTAGCCAGCAGATATAGCCGGCATTGAATGGCAACGGCTGTCGAAAGATCCGCGATCTTGTCTTCCGCCATCTGATTTACGATTTTCGTACTTTCATTGGTCAGTAAGGCAGACATTTTGTCGAGTTGCCATAAATACAACAGGCTGGCACCGATCATGAGGATCAACGGAACGAAAAAGAACAGCAAAAGCATTTTGGTGCGCAAATTCATGAGGCCGGACTTGCGAGCCGACTTCACCGAAATGCGTTCGGCGGCGGAGCTGTCCAGCTTAATTTCGGGCCCGGCTGCGGGCGCCTCCGTATCCGCTGACGCAATGGCGGTATCGGTGGCGGACAAATCGACCTGGGAATCCGCCGAAGATGCAGCTTGCGGTTTTGAAACCATGATCATGTGCGTGCATACACGACATTTAAACCGCGCGGCAGCGCCTTTTATTTTCGAAGGGTCTATCCGGTATTTTTTCCCGCATTCCTCACAGATGATAATCATGGCTGAACTCCTCTATATTAAGTTCTGAATTAAGCCGGTAAGTATCGTTTTTCACGTATCTTCGTGGCCATCATTTTAAGAAAAACATTCTTTTTTTCTTGGCGTCGTATCTCTTGGGCCAAATTGTCTATCAATTCGGCTACACGATGGCCGGGAAATCGAGATAGTTCATAACCCAGATTTTCAACTTCATCTTCAATCAGCACCTGGGCAATGGGACCGACGGCAAGCGATAGATGGGCCATTAGATATTCGAAAAATCTTTGTCCAGCATGATAATTTCTTGCTCAACTTTTTCGACCAGCCCATTTTGCATTAATTTGGTAATGATTCCACGCATGGAACTCATGTTCAAATCGGTTTTTTTAGCGACCGCACCCAGCGTCGCTTTACCGTCCAACTCCATAAAAACGGAAAGCATTTGATGATCAAGCGGGAATTCTCCAATATTTTGGCGCACGACACGCTTAAAAACCATAGAGGATAATTCGCTCGACGAAAAATCCATGTTTCTACCTCACCGGTGCCATTTTCAATTTATACCGCTTTCCATTATAATGTTCCGAATTACGGTATTGGGGTATAAGTGGTTGTAGAAAAAACCGTTTGAATACCGCAACGTTTTTTTGACAACCACTATAGGTCCCCGCTAAAAGGCTGTGTCGGTTTCTTTCTACCTAAATTGAGCGATTGTCGAGGTTGCCGCTCGTAAGATCCCGTCTCAGCGGGGAGCTACAAGGAAGATGTCGCCCCGTTATAGTTGACTATGCGGGGCGGTATCTGAACGCCGTTCGAAGATCCCGCTTGCGGGGAGATGCGGTAAGATCGGCAATCCCCTGAGGGGTTTCAAATTTTAAAAATCAAAAACGATCGTTCGACCCTGAGGCTCTCGACGGGTAGAATTCCTTAAGTAAAAAAATTCCCCCATTTTTAAAATTTGAAACGATCATTTTAGGTCTAATAAATTTGTGATTCCTAACCATTCCGGACAAAGAGGGTCTAAGGTCTAGAGGGATTTTTACTTTGATTTTTGGAGTATCCGTAATTCCTGTTTTAGGGTATTTAACTCGGAATGAATAAATTTTTTAAGTTCTTCAACCGCATCGGCCAGATCGCCATGGGATTTAGGTGCGCCGGGGGTCGACGACAGGCTTTTCTTAGCGACTTCCT
>Ga0255053_10001891_pt1 | contig 11306 bp, 11 predicted proteins | sample JV7_2_22_MG_FD_188635 | JGI IMG/M metagenome (GOLD analysis project Ga0255053, IMG submission 188635) | Seawater microbial communities from Jervis Inlet, British Columbia, Canada - JV7_2_22 | ecosystem: Environmental > Aquatic > Marine > Inlet | place: Canada: British Columbia | collected...
GCGAAGGAGTAAAAAGTCTATAGCTACTATGTGGCTAATTAACTGGCTCATCTTCCAATTAGATTGTTGGGCTATTGGTATGTCTTAGACATATGGCCGGGTTTTTGGGTGTAATCACTCGGCTGCGCGTGAGGCTAGCTTCGCTTCTTGATTCACCAAAACCCTGGCTTGATATAATTTATCTATCAAAGATTCTGGTAAAAAGCCCTGAAGCGAAGCGAGAAAGGCGTTGCGAAGCCGAAGGGGTTTTTGCCGGAACCCGCTTATTGCATATTGACCAGCAACTAATTGGGAGATGAACCATAATTACCTGTCGCTATTGTAACATTGAACCTTGAAAATTGAACGTACCTGAACGAAAAAAGGGCCAGAGATAATGAGTTACAAACGCGGGCATAGAATACCGATACTTATTGTATTTACAGCTTTGTTCACCGGCCTGCCGGCGGTGGCATATGCCAATATCGGCCTTCCAATGATCTTTATCACGCTGCCCTGGATGGTCGTATCCCTTATACCGGTTATAGCAGTAGAAGGCCATATCTGCTCTCGCAGGCTCGATCTGACGCCGGGTACGGCTATAAAAGTCACCACCGCGTCAAACCTTGCATCTACATTCATCGGTATTCCCATCACCTGGGGCGTCCTGGTGGCATTGCAGATGCTTACCGGCGGCGGAGGCTCTCACGGTATTGATACTTTCCTGAGGAAGCTTCTGGCTGTGACCTGGCAGGCTCCATGGCTTATACCCTATGAGAAGGAGTTCTTCTGGATGGTGCCGTCGGCAGGATTGGTCCTTATGGTACCTTATTTCTTCGCCTCGTGGCTGGTAGAGTACCAGGTGTCAAGAAGGCTTCTCCCGGAAAAAGACAGGAAGGATGTAAAGCGATCCGTACTGTACGCAAACCTGGCAAGTTACGCCCTTCTTGAACTTGTAATAGCGAGTTATCTAGTTTATTCCGTTTATTTTTCTTCTTGATATTTCTTCCTCTGTGCCCGTTTCATATGATCCAAAATCCAATGTCCAAGATCAGCCCCGCCTATGCGTGGAGTTTCAGAACCCACGTCCCAGGTTCCAAGCAAATAAATAACTGAAAAATACACGTTGGACATTGGACGTTGGACATTGGACTCATCAATTCTCCTCCTGCCTACCTAAACAACCTCCACCTGCTGATTCGGATCCAGAGGATTTATTCTCATTGCGAAAGAGAAAAGGAAAGGATAGGAGTCGTGGAGGTGCTTCATATAGTACAGCCACTCCCTGAACAGGAGGCTGTAGGCTCTAGTGACATCCACATTGAGGTGTTCCAGATCCGAGTCCGGTACTGAAGACATTCCTGATCGAGCACCCAGTTCCTCGGTGAGGTGAAAGACCGCCCACAACATCTCGGTGAACCTTTCGTCCTCCAGGAGATTCGGGTTTTCAAGAAGCCTGGCCAGAAAATTCCGCTCCGTGACAAGAAATTCCCCGAGACCTTCGAGTTGATTCCTATCCATCCCGGCATCAAACTTGTTAGTCCCCAAGTCTTTCAGAAGGGTGGGGACATTCTGTGTCGACCAGTTGGATACAGACTCAACTACATCGCACATTGCTCCTGATTCGGCGTCCGAGGCGCAGAATCGCATGAGTAGATTTGTCCCAAGCTCACTGAAGAAAACCCCCACGACCATCCTCATTTTCTGAAGGCGGGATCTCTTTCCCATAACAACCAGGAGTTCGGCGATTATCAGGGTAACTACCAGACCCTGAATAGGTACAAATGCAAGACTCCCCATCGCTCTTGCGAAAATTCCTTCAAAATCCCCGAAGATCAGATAGTTGATGCCGTAGAGCAGTATAGAGAATGAGATCAGCGACATGCCAAGAATTATCGACCACTTAAAGCGCTTCATGGATACCTCCTGTGTTGTTTGCTTATTCCTGATCAGCTTTTTTGTGAGGAAGTGCTTCTCAAATACATATCCTTCCAATTTAGCAGGGATGAGTAATGGAGCATTAGAACATTAGAAATTAGAGCATTAGACATTGGAAAATGGAAATTGGATTTAGATCATTAGATCATTAGAAATTAGAACATTAGACACCAGTTCATGATTTACTAATCACCAATCACCAATCACTCATTACGGTTACGAACATTGGATTTTAGATCCAAGTCACAGAATTATTTTCAGCTTCTGCTAAACTGAATGGACAGGGGATACCAAAATAAGGGGACTAAACAATGGCAAGAGAAAACTCAAGACCGCTGGACTCAGGAGATAACTTCCCGAGGATTGAATTCGATACCGTAGAGGGAAGCAGGATTATTCTACCGGACCACCTCAGGGGAAACTGGAGCGTTTTCCTCATTTACAGGGGATCCTGGTGACCTTTCTGCCGTCAGCAGTTCGCTGACTTTGGCAGCATCCAGAAGGAGTTTGCTGATAAAGGTATCAATGTAATAGCAGCGTCAGTGGATAGCATCGACAAGTCCGAGGAAATGGTGCGGGAATCTGAATTCGATTATCCTGTGGGATGTAATCTTGACCCGATTGAGATATCAAAAGCCACAGGTGTATTTTACGATAGCGAAGGCGGTTATCTGCACGCATCCGGGTTCATTATCGATCCTGACGGCAAGGTCGCCAATGCCGTATACAGCACGGGACCGATAGGGAGGCTTGCGGCGAAGGATTGTCTGGGATGGATCAGTTTTAAGATGAGTCAGTAGTAAATCAGCATTCAGAATACAGAATTCAGAATACAGTAGCCAACATTCTGACTCCTGACTTCCGAATTCTGACTACTGTTACTCACAGCTTAACCAGTTTCTGAAGTTCGTCAGAGGCCTTTTTGGCGACGGAATCATCCCTCGATTTGGCCATCTGCGCCAAGACCTTAAGACTCCCTTCGTCTTCTATTTTTCCAAGGACAGCGGCTAAAGAGATAAGTGCATCAGGGGGGAAGTTCTCTGATTTTTTGAGGACCCTCTTGACGATGCCGGAATCGTAGCTTCTATTTGAGAGTTCCAAAATGAATTTTTCTATTTCGCCTTTGATCTGAATATTTGTATCCATCAAATTGCTCAACGACGATATCGCAGCTGATGCCATATCCCAGTCGATATCAGAATCAGTTTCTTCCGCTTTGTCTATCTTCTTTTTGAGAAGCTTAAATGTACGTTGGTCACCGGAGAGTCCCAGTCCGCGTATCGCTTCTTTTCTGACACTGCGCACAGGATCTTTCAGCTTTTCCTCGAAGTGTTCGAAACTTTCCCGGGGAGCGAGGAGAGTCAATACATTCAGGGAGTCGATACGAATCTGGGGGTTATCGTGATCTATTCTTTTCAACACAGTCCCGACAACCAGCGGAACAAGGGTTTCATCTTCAATATTTCCCAGGACTTTGATGATCGTTGAGAGAGCCTCTTCAGTCAGCCCATCGTCGTCCACCAGACCAGTAAGGAAGGCTGCTGATTCTGAGTTCATATCAAGCAGGATCTCCGCGGCCTGTTTTCTTCGCCAGATATCCTCCGACTCCCGTATGATATTTGCCAGGTGAGGCACCGACCAGGACCCAAACAGAGCAAAGAACTTTCCAAGCACTATGCGATTCTCCTTGGTAACTCTGAGAAACGCTTTTCTGGCCTTTTCAAGGGAAGTACCGTCTGCTATTTCGGTAAGTGCCTGGTGAGCAATCTGTTTTTTCTCTCTGGTCTCGGTGTGTTCCACCAGCAACTCACTTATAGCCAGGGCTTCTTCGAACTTATCACCGTCGATGAGATATGGAACTATCATGGCAAGGGGACTTGCGCGTTTGGCATATTCTGCCGGAGAACTGGCAAGATCCAGATGTTCAAGGTACTTTTCCCTGTGCTCGAGGAAGCTCTTGATCAGGCGTATTATTGAGATCCTTTCACGAACGTGGGACGGGAGGTCATCCACGGACATGAGGCCTGATTCGTACAGATCCTGGAGCAGTATCCTTGATTCAGACGTGTCGAGCTGTACAAACCTTGTGGAAAGCTTATCCAGGATCCGGGGGAGTTTGTCAGGTCCAAGCATTTCTGTCATTTGCTCCCTATCGCTGGATGCGTCTTTGATATAGAGGGGAACAATAGTGTAGAGGAGTTCGGGTGCCATAAACTGCAGAGTCTCTTCCTCGCAAGCCTCCTCGCTCAGAGTGGGATTTGGTGCAAGATCGAGGTTCATGAGGAAGGCATAGGCCTGTTCCGGGTTACTCAGTGGTTTTAGCGCATCGTGCAGGATCTCCTTTTTGACCACTTCGAGCTCGGCAGGCTCAAGGTTCTGAAGAACCGGCAGCAGTTTCAGATCCTTTCCGAGGCGGGAAAGAGCCAGACTAACCCTCCAGGGAATGTTGCGCCTTGTTGAGATGATGTCTTCGTTGAAGAGGAAGGAAACATTCCGGATGCCGTGCTCTGCCAGGCTCTTGAGAAATTCTTCCTTGGTATCCTTATGCTTCATGTCCACCATGGCCGGTTCACTCATCAGGTCGATGAGGTGTGAAAATTCCTCTTTCCCTATCCTGGTGGGAATAGAGATGCTTATTAATTCCTTCCTCTGGAGAAATTCAAGAAATTTTGTAACGTAAACGTCAGCCATTCCCTTGGTCATTACCTGGGAAATGGGTAGATCGTGGGCTGCAACACCTTCGATAAAGATCTCACCCTGATCGTCCTCACCCCTGGTATAGAAAGTTAATTCGTCTGATCTGCCGGCAAGGTCCGTAAAGGCATCGTAAAGACCTTCTTTGGCTTCGTTGGATTGGGGATGATCCGGAAGGTAGTAACCGGTTCGGAGAAAAGCCTGGATCAGTGAGACCACAAAATCCTTGATCACGGTTTCTGTATCCTGACCGCGGGCAGGCTTTTCCAGATGGTCTGGGTCTTTGATCATAATGCTCACCTGTAAATGAAAGTCGTATTCTACCGCAGCAATATACCAGATAAAGCAGAATCCGCCACAAAAAATAACAAATCTGTAACCTGCAATGGTCAAAGTTTTTTTGAATTCTGCTACTGTCTCCTGAAAATCTCTGGCATCATTTCACCGGATCTATTTGTCAAGATGGGTCAATGTAGTAGAATAGAAATGAAGATCATTCGAATCTGCGGCTGTAGTATATGACATATCAGGCTGAATGAGAGGAAGAGCACAATGAAAAGCGATTCTGAAGAACGGAATACGTACTCAGAAGAAGAGATAAAGGAAGAGAACCGGAAGATCCGGATATTCCGGTTCGTATCGAATCTGACAATGCAACGCCTTTACACCGAATCTCTTTCGATCGAGGAGGCATGGGAAGCAGTATCCCAACTACGTCTGGTTGCCCGGAACTTGTTTCCGGGAAAAGGCGATGTGTTCGATCTCGTGGTAGCACCGAGGATGGAGCGTGTAATCAACGAGCGGTTTGGAGTATCTCGAACCGCTCTGAACTAGTTCCAGGTTTCAAGTTTCACGTTCCAAGTGATTATCGTGATGCGTAACGCGTAATGCGTGATTAGTGATAAGAAGAAACAGGCTTTAGGCACTGGGCGCTCGGCTTTGGGTTTCATTCAATCCCAATTTCCAATTTCTAATTTCCAATCTCCGATCATTTATTATTAGTCTTATGCGACCAGTGGGCATGAATAATACGCCAACCTTCAGGTCGGCGAACAAGATTCATAGTTTCAACTCCCGAAATATCGATCCTGGTTCCTCTGAATTTGCCTTTTGTCCTGAAACGGGTCAGAATCCAGGCAGTATCGCCTGAGACCCAAACGTTTTGATCGATCACCTTTCTTTTCGTTGAGGAGTTAAACTCAAGGTCTGCTTCAAGATGATGAGAGGCATACTCCTCCAGTGAGGTTTCAGCGATTCCTGATTCAAAGATGGAAAGTTCAGGATCGAAAAACGCAAGGACTTTTTCCTTGTTTCCAGATTTCATGGCTTTGTGAAAGGCTTCAGCAAAATCAGCCGGATCTTCCAGGTTTTCACCGGCTACGGCGGAAAGGGGTATTATCAGCGCTATCATCACAATTGCTGCAAACCGCTTCATCATGTTCCTCCTTTGTTCTGTTTCTGGTTACTGAAGATATTTTGCGCTATCAAGTTTAGCAGACTCTGACGATAGAAGCTGAGTTAATGTTTATGACTTCGTAAAAAGTCATCAAACGCGCCCATTGAGGGCGCCCAAATCAATGACTTGCACCGCAAGTCGTTGATTTGTGAGGAAAGTGAAAATGACATTTTTCTCTTTCCGCGGAGTAAAAAGCCATGGATGGACTTTTTACGAGCCTATCAATATTACTTTTGAAAATTACGTCTTTTGGAATAAACTGAAGCCTGATGCCTGGAACTGATTTGAATTACAGCACCAATGTAGTAGTGTATTACATTCGAGGATACACAGTTATCATAGTCTGACAAACCAATTATAATTAGTGTACGTTCACAATGTTTTGATTCTTTTTGGTCTCTGCGAGGATTCTGCTCCATGTGCAGGAAGGCAAAAGTTAAGCGGCTGGTACCTGTAACTTTCTTGATAGGTATTACCGCAATTTTCATGATGTATCGAACTGCTGATGCGGGATGTTATATCCAGATTAATTTTGAAACAGCAGCTGAAGATACAGTAAGTGAGCGTGAGAACCAGTGGATAGACATACAGAACTACCGCCTGGGACGTGTAATGGCGCGCGCCCTCTCTTCCCAGAGCAAGGCGGGGAGAGTGAACATGAGCAACTTTTCGGTGGACAAATACATAGATGACACATCGTCCCAGCTATATTCTCTGAGCGCCAGCGGAACGATCATTCCAGAGGTCAGACTGGAAGTTGACCGTCCTCATACAGACCCTGCACAGCACATAGTCTTCACTCTGAAGGATGTTATTATTATCTCGGTTATTCACGCGGGAAAAAACAAGGGCAAAAACCTGGAGAGAGTCAACATGCGATACACGATGGGAAGATACAAGGTGTCCTCAGTGGAGAAACCGTAGCGTAGTGATTTGGGTTCAACGTTCAAAGTTAAACGTTCAAAGTTGAAACTCCCTTACGTTGAACATTGAACGTGAAACGTTGAACGAATCATTTGGAAAGCATCTCTCTCAGAACATAATTCAAGATTCCCCCATGCCTGTAGTACTCCAGATCAACCTCGCTTTCCAGCCTGACAATGGCAGCGAAATTAACCGTATCTCCATTTGCCTTGCGGGCCGTTACTGAGATTTTACTGTTAGGTGTTAGGTCTTCAATGCCGAAGATATCTAGCGTTTCGGTGCCGTCGAGCCCCAGTGTCAGAGCGCCCTGGCCGTTTGTGAACTGTAGTGGGAGAACTCCCATGCCAACCAGGTTGCTGCGGTGAATGCGTTCATACGATTCAGCAATTACTGCTTTCACACCGAGCAGGGATGTTCCTTTTGCAGCCCAGTCCCGGGAGCTTCCAGCTCCATATTCCTTTCCGCCAAGGACAACAAGGGGAGTTTTCTCCTCGTGGTATCGCATCGCGGCATCGTATATCGTTAACAGGTCTCCTGACGGTCTGTGGAGTGTCCAGCTCCCAACCTGGTCCACCATCAGGTTTTTGATCCTGATATTTCCGAAAGTGCCTCTCATCATGACTTCATGATTGCCCCGCCGCGAGCCGAAGCTGTTGAAATCATCCTGTTCAACTCCCAGCCCAATAAGGTACTGACCGGCCGGGCTGTCCAGGGGGATGGCCCCTGCAGGAGATATATGGTCTGTAGTCAGGGTATCACCAAAGATTGCCAGCACCCTGGCGCCCTCGATGTTGGAGAGGGCAGGGGGGGCGTGTGGCATATCCTGAAAAAACGGGGGTTCCTGCACATAGGTGGATTCCGGGTTCCAACTATACATGCTGGCTTCAGGTACTTCGATGAGATCCCAGTTCTCATCGCCCTCGAAGACATGATCGTAAGTAGACTTGAACATGCCTGATTCCAGGGAACTGGCCAGGACAGCTGAGATCTCTTCCTCAGATGGCCAGAGGTCTCTCAGGTAAACGGGGTTACCGTCGGTATCATCGGCTATGGGTTCATTCATGAGGTCCATATCAACTTTTCCCGCCAGCGCATAAGCAACCACCAGGATGGGGGAAGCCAGATAGCTCGCCCTGATATGGGGATTGATCCTGGCTTCGTAGTTTCTGTTACCTGATAGAACTGCCGCTGTAATGAGCTGATTTTCCTCTATACAGTTAAGGATCTCAGGATGTAGGGGCCCGCTGTTGCCTATGCAGGTCGTACATCCGTAGCCCACTACATTAAAGCCCAGGGTCTCCAATGGAGATATAAGCCCGGATTTTTCCAGGTATCGGGTGACGATTTTGGATCCTGGAGCCATGCTTGTTTTCACCCAGGATCTGCTGGAAAGGCCCTTCTCTACAGCTTTTTTCGCAAGAAGACCCGCACCGACCATCACAGAAGGGTTGGACGTGTTGGTGCAGCTTGTTATAGCCGCGATAACGACCGACCCGTCGCTGATAGATAATTTCTCACCCGAAAGTTCTATCGGGACTTCACAGCAGATGTTCCTGGGCTGTGCAGGGCATGCACAGTTCTCCGGTGTACCCACTGATGATCCTCCTTCATCGGCCCAGGACCCACAGTCGGTAAAATTGTCGGCATCAGATGTTATTCCATCTCCGAGCATCTCGGGAAGGTTTGTCATAAACGCTTCTTTCATTTTGTCCAGGGGGACACGCTCATGGGGTTTCCGCGGACCGGCCAGGGTAGGTTCCACACCAGAGAGGTCAAATTCATAGACCCTGGTAAAATCCGGTTCGTGTTCGTCCTCTGTGTGAAACAATCTCTGCTCCGCTGTATATTTTTCGACCATGCTTATAAGATAGCTGGGACGTCCGGTCTGGGAGAGGTAGCTGAGGGTCTTGTGGTCCACGGGGAAAAAAGTCATGGTCGCACCGTACTCCGGCGACATGTTGGAAATAGTGGCCCTGTCAGGGAGGGAAAGAGTAGAAAGGCCTGGACCGAAAAATTCTACGAAACGGCCAACAACACCTGCCTCTCTCAGGAATTCGGTGATATAGAGGACGAGGTCAGTTGAGGTAGTTCCTTCAGGGAGGCTCCCGGTTAGCTTCATTCCCACAACCTCGGGGATGAGCATAAAGTAAGGCTGTCCGAGGAGGACAGCTTCAGCTTCGATACCTCCCACTCCCCAGCCAAGGATACCCAGACCGTTGATCATTGTAGTGTGGGAATCAGTTCCCACGAGGGTATCGGGAAATGCCGAGAGTTCACCGTTGACACTACGTGTCGTTACAACCTCGCCCAGGTACTCAAGGTTTACCTGGTGTACGATTCCAGTGCCCGGTGGAACTACTCTGAAGTTGGTGAATGCTTTTTGTGCCCATTTCAGTGTGGAGTATCTCTCGATATTCCGTTCGGTTTCCAGCTTCGTGTTCAATTGATATGCATCCCCGGTACCGTAATAGTCCACCTGTACCGAATGGTCTATCACCAGGTCGGCCGGGACAACAGAATTTATCAGGGAAGGATCGCCCCCCATGCGTGCTATTGCCGATCGCATGGCCGCAAGGTCCACAACAGCCGGAACACCGGTAAAATCCTGAAGGACGATCCTGGCGGGCATGAACGGGATACTTTTCCTGTCCTTACCTTCAGGTTTCCATGCAGCAAGGCGCTTTACGTCGTCCAGGGTTCCTGTCCCGGAAAAGGAACTGCGCAGGAGATTCTCCAGAAGGACCCTGATGGAGAAGGGAAGTCTGCCAATTTCTGCAATACCCATCTTCTCCAGGGAATCAAGGCGGTATATGACATAGGATTCCTTGCCGACCTTCAATGTGTCTCTGGGATCGAAATTCAGGTTTCCGTATTCATTATTTGACATACGGTTCTCCTTGCATGGTGAAAAAGGCTATAGGCGCTGGGCTTTGGGCCGTGGGCTCTGGGCTAACAAACAGCACCACAATCTTACTCTGCGGCCCCTCCGTCTTCGTTTTCGAACTCCGACGTGACAAGCTGCTTGCTAAGGCGAAGTTACGCTTTAGCGTAACGAAGACTGGTTGCACTGCGTTAAAGCTAATACTCTAATTTCCAATGTTCTAAATAAAAGTATAGCGTAAATTACAATAGCCAAGGTGTAACATAAGTGTTACACTTTATTTCGGAGGTGATTTATGCCCACAAAGAACCCCAGAATAAACGTTGTCCTTGAAGAACCCTTGTACCGAATTATCAGAGAGTTGGCGGAAAAGGATGGCCTGTCTCTATCAATGGTGAGCAGGGATCTTATAAGAGAGGCTTTGGAATTGCGGGAGGATGCGGCTCTTGCAGCTTTTGCCGAGTCCAGGGAAAAGACGCTTAAAGAAGCTGACCTGAACAACCACGAGGAAACATGGAAGGATTGAAAATGACACTTTTCGCTTTCCGCCAAGTAAAAAACCATGGGTGGACTTTTTACGACACTAACATCAATGTTGTTTGAGATTAAATATCACAGTTCAGTCAAGGCTGAAGACCTCCACAAAATCGACAGGAAACAAAAGGATCGAATTAGAAAAGCAATCGAAACGCGCCTCATGACTGCACCCCATGAATATGGAGAACCGCTCCGGAAGACTCTGAAGGGCTACTGGAAGCTGAGGGTAGGTGAGTACCGAATCGTTTACAGGATCGATGAAACCAGGGTAATCGTTCTCGGAATCCGCCATCGAAAGGATGTTTACGACAAGACAGAAGCGAGGAAGAAATAGGGTTTATATCGTAACGCGTAATGCGTAAAACAGGCTCTGGGCGTTAGGCATTGGGCTCTGGGCTAACAAACAGCACCACAACCTTACCCTTCCTCTTCCCGGCCAGCCTTCGGTTGGAGTCCCTCGCCCCAAGTCACAAGTTTTTCCCTGCGAAACTCTGCGGTCCGCCCGCATGGGCGGCCTGCGCAACCCTGCGTTACAAGCTCTTATCTCTTCAGATGAAACCCAAGCCTAAATTTTTTCTGCGGCCCCCTGCGGTAAGGGCTGACTAGCCCTCCCCGCGGAGCAGCCTTAAAGTGGCTGCACTGCGTTAAAGCTCTTTTCTCTACAGATAAATCCCAAACCAACGCCTGCCCTTATCCCCTCCATCCCTGTTAAAAGAGTCGCCTGCCACTCTTTGCCCTTTGTTCTGTCCCCAGCCCATAGCCTACCGCCTATAGCCTGGTCTCCCCAATTTTTGATGATCTAATGTTCTAAACCCAATTTCCAATCTCTAATTTCCATTTTCCAATGTCCAACATTTCAATTAAACCATCTTTTTCGGATCTAGAATCTCCTTTAAC
>Ga0255053_10001892_pt1 | contig 11297 bp, 6 predicted proteins | sample JV7_2_22_MG_FD_188635 | JGI IMG/M metagenome (GOLD analysis project Ga0255053, IMG submission 188635) | Seawater microbial communities from Jervis Inlet, British Columbia, Canada - JV7_2_22 | ecosystem: Environmental > Aquatic > Marine > Inlet | place: Canada: British Columbia | collected...
CAATCGAGATCGATTTGTGCTGTCGGCAGGCCATGGATCGATGCTGCTCTATTCCATGCTTCATCTTGCGGGCTATGACCTTCCAATGGAGCAGATCCAGCAGTTCCGTCAGTGGGGAAGCATGACCCCTGGACATCCGGAATACGGTGAAGCCCCTGGTGTCGAGACAACTACCGGACCCCTCGGACAAGGATTTGCCAATGGGGTGGGGATGGCGCTTGCTGCTGAGCACATGGCCGCCATTTACAATCGCGACGGATTTCCTGTGGTTGATCATCATATATATGGCATCGTTTCCGACGGCGATCTGATGGAAGGGATTGCTTCCGAAGCGGCCTCCCTTGCAGGCCATTTGAAGCTAGGGCGCCTTGTATACCTCTACGACGACAATCGGATCTCAATCGATGGCAGCACGGATCTAGCATTTACCGAGAATCGCGCAGCTCGTTTCGAGGCGTACGGCTGGCACCTTTCCTTTGTCGAGAACGTCCTCGAGCTGGATGAAGTCGATCGCGCAATAACCGGCGCCAAAGCTGATCCGAGGCCATCCATCATTGTTTGCAGAACTCATATCGGATACGGATTACCGACCAAGCAGGACACCGCCGCCGCACACGGTGAGCCGCCCGGGGAGGACGAGCTGAACGCTGCAAAAGAAAACCTTGGTTGGCCGCAGGAGCCAACATTCTTGGTGCCTGAGGACGTGCGAGAGCACTTTGCTTCGTCAGCTGAGCGCGGCAAGGAACAACGACGCGCCTGGCTGACCTTGATGGATGAATACCGATCCACCCACGGCAAACAAGCCGAGACCTTTGAAAGAGTTCAAGCCAAAAGCCTGCCGGAAGAAATTCAGGGGTCTTTGCCCACTTTTGAGGCAGACAAGAAGGGGATGGCTACCCGATCATCCTCAGGCCAGACGCTGAACGCATTTGCATCGATCCTTCCCGAACTCATTGGCGGTTCGGCAGATCTCACGCCATCCAACAAGACAGACATTAAGGGAGAAGAGGCTTTCTCACGTGACAATCGGGCTGCCCGCTACATTCATTTTGGCGTGCGCGAGCATGCCATGGGCGGTCTTCTTAACGGTATCGCTCTCTATGGAGGCCTTATCCCATACGGGGGAACGTTCCTCATTTTCTCTGACTACATGAAGCCAGCCATTCGACTTGCAGCTCTGATGGGCCAGCGGGTGATTTACGTCTTTACCCACGATTCGGTTGGGCTAGGCGAAGACGGTCCAACGCACCAACCCATCGAACAGCTTGCAGGGCTTAGGGCGATACCGAACTTGACAGTCATCCGGCCGGGCGATGCCAATGAAACCGCGTATGCCTGGCTGGCATCTGTGCAACGGACGACCGGCCCAACTGCACTAGCGCTCTCCAGGCAAGAAATTCCGACCCTGGACCGAACTGAATTCGCGCCGGCGGATGGAACGCTGCGAGGCGCCTATGTGCTCGCCGATCTTGGAAGTGGACCACCTGAGGTGATTCTTATGGCGTCCGGCACTGAGCTCAGCATTGTTGTCGAGGCAGGTGCGAAGCTTGCGGCGGAGGGACGCTCGGTTCGGCTCGTATCATTTCCTTCCTGGGAGCTATTCAAGGAACAGTCCGAGCAATATCGACAAGAGGTATTGCCGCCAGAAATCCGGGCTCGGGTCGCGCTGGAGGCAGCCTCACCAATGGGATGGGAGCGGTGGGTCGGCGATGGCGGGGCGATTATTGGAATTGATCGATTCGGAGCATCGGCGCCCTATGAGGAGATTTATCGAAATCTTGGTCTAACGGCAGAACATGTCGCGGACGAAGCGGAGCGTTTGCTTACAGGCGGGAATTGAATTCCGCCGAGAACCAAATCCATCGCGCGTATGAGTTAGGCCAATCCTTCTGGTTGGATTACATCCGGCGTGATCTTCTCGAAAGTGGTGAACTCGCGGGCTTGATCGAGGCGGGCGAAATTCGAGGCATCACCTCCAATCCCTCCATTTTCAAGCAGGCGATAGGCGAGTCGGATCTCTATCTCAATGCGATGCGTTCTATGGCGCACGCCGGATGGAGCGCTGAACGCATTTTCGAAACCCTCGCCGTAGAAGACATTCGAGCGGCGGCAGACCTTTTTCTCCCGCATTACGAGGGCACCGATGGGAGAGATGGATTTGTATCCATTGAGGTCAACCCAGAACTCGCCTCAGACACAGAGAAGACCCTCGAAGAAGCACGCAAGCTCTGGGAATCAGTGAGCCGCCCCAATTTGATGGTAAAGATTCCTGCCACTCCGGCGGGGGTGCCTGCGATCGAAGAAGCAATTTTCGAAGGCATCAACATCAATGTCACTCTTATCTTCTCCTTGCAGCGTTATTCTGAAGTCATAGAAGCCTATGTTGAGGGCTTGGAGCGCCGAGTGGCGTCTGGCCAGCCGGTTGAACGAGTGGCCTCCGTCGCATCATTTTTCGTTTCGCGCGTCGACTCTGCAGTAGACAACCAGCTAGAAGCCATCATTCGGAAAGAGGGCTCCGGAGCAGAGCGAGCTCATGCGTTGCTAGGAACAGCCGCGATCGCTAATGCCAAACTTGCTTACGCACAGTTCAAGTCGGTATTTGACGGCGGTGAATTTGAACAGTTGAGGGAAGTGGGCGCTCGGCCACAGCGGCCACTCTGGGCATCAACCAGCACTAAGAACCCGGCCTATTCGGATGTGCTCTACATCGAGGAGCTCATCGGGCAACACACCGTGAACACCGTGCCGCCGAAGACGGTTATTGCATTCCGCGATCACGGAGTCGCTGAAGCGAGGCTTGAAGCGGGCCTGTCGGATTCGAGGGCGCAACTCCAGGCGCTGGCGGCGCTGGGTGTTTCCCTGGATGAAGTTACATCTGACTTGGAGCGTGACGGTGTCAATGCATTTGCTGAGGCCTATGCTTCGCTTATTGCGACCGTCGGAGAGCGCGCTACCAGCATGCGCAACGAGATAGGTCCGGTTGCCCCCGAGCTCGCACGCCTCTTGGAGCTTCTCGATACCGACCGGGTTGCACCGCGATTCTGGAGAGTCGATCCCGATCTGTGGCCTGGAACCACGGACGGGTCCGTAATTAAAACGCGCCTTGAGTGGCTCGAAGCTGAGCTCGATGAACAGTTGAGCGTGGCCAACCGGCTGGCTTGGAGAGTGGACTCCGAGAAGACCGCACAGATTGGCTGGATTGGCAGTGGGGAGGCGCTCAACGCGATTGCTGAGGCTGCCGGCGGAGAGCGATCGGTAGCGTCGTTAGAGACCCTCGATCCGAACGAGCTCCGCAGCTTTGCAAGGAAGACCCCTGTGGATTCGACAATATTTGTAGCTCAGAGTCGCGCGCCGGTTGATCCCGCGACCATGATCAAGCTGACAAACGTTTGGGGGCGTGCAGCCAATCGCCTTGGAGACGATGCCAGCCGGCATTTTATTGCACTGGGCCCCGAGAATTCTCAGTTCGACGAATGGGCCGAGGAATGGAATATCGACCGTATTGCGGAGTGGAATCACGGCTCCGAAGCTGCGCTCTCCGCTGCCGGATTTCTTATGGCATTGCTCCAGGGGGCAGACCCCAAAGAGCTGGCGGAGGGGGCTGCGTCTATGAGGACGCTTAGCTCTCCAGGAGTGGCCGCCGCGCTCAATCCCGCGCTGTATCTCGGCGCCGTGCTAGCGGCTGCGGGCCCATCGGTCTTTATTGTCGCCGATCCGGCCATTTCTGCTCGAGCCGAATGGATAGCAAAGTACTTGCAGGCGCGGACGGAGGTTTCTATCGGCGCCGGAACTCCGCATGCGGAAGATGCTGCCCTCATTTACCTTCGGCTGGATGGAGAGATCGAGGAAAAGGTTCGTGCTCAAGGGGCTCCGTTAATTATCTTGCAGACCGAGCCCGGACTACATGGGATCGGGTCGGAATCGGTCCGATGGGAAGTTGGAGCGGGTGTGGCGGCACACCTTCTGAATGACCCGACCTATGCCGAAGCTCCGCTGCTCCCCGCCTGGAATCGGTTGTCAAAGATGATCGAACGGTTTCAAAAGAAAGGCAACTTCGGATTCCCAAAGCCAAGCTGGGTGGCAGATTACGGCTCGGTATGGTGGAGTCGGAAGGCCAGCGCCGAAGCCGCGAATTTATACGAGCTCGCGACTATGGTGCTCGAAATGCTCGATTCCAGCAGCGCGTTATTCATCGGTGCGTACCAATCACGATCAAGTTCGACACTGAAGACCTTCTCAGCATTGAGTGATAGCCTGGCAACCGCGCGCGGCGTGTCGTTTGCCAGCGAATTCGGTCGACCGCCGGAGGCTAAGTTCTCAAGTGGATTCTCCTTTCTCATCGGAGCCGAGCCAAAGAAGGACTTGGATATCCCAGCACTTGGCTTCACCTTCGGAGATCTTCAATCTGCTTCGATGCTCGCGGATTTCGAGCAGGCGAAGGAGTCCGGAAGCGAAGCATGCGCCGTCCATCTGAGAGAGCCTGAGGATGTCAACCTGCTGCTGATGGCGATCGCCGAGCAGGCCGAAGTCGTCTCACTCCCGACCCCGAGCTCCAGGGAAGAGGTTTCAGCGACTGAGGCAGAAGACTGACCGTGCCTCGATCTGCTGTCCCAAAATTGGATGGGATCCTGGCCGGCTCGGAAGAGCCGGTCTTTCGCGTACTTCCTCAGAGGGTGCTCCGAGACATGCAGCGCCCGGATTCAGAGAGCGCGCTGCTCTGGAATCTCATTTATCAACGTGCGCAACCTACGCTTGCAGCGGAGGAGCTTCTCTCGCTGCCCCCACTTTGGGGTTCGAGGGTTGACCCAATATCTGATAACTTGCTTCCTTACTACTGGGGTTTTAGTCAGATGGGCGCCCGCTTGCCGCGACTGGATCATGTTCTGGACATCGTAGACGGCCCTGGCCCAAAGACCGAGGTGGATCTGTTCCTGCTCGGCGAGCGCGAGCTTGTGCTTGTCGAGGCAAAGCACATGGCGGGGCTGGGGAGGTGCGGTCGGTACAGCTCAGGGAACTGTCCCGAGATTCACAATGAGCCCGAGGCGGTTGGATGTCGATATTGGACTTCTGACGAATCGTTGTTTTCCAATATGCTCGATTTCGGGATCAAGCCCGAGCCAGATGATCCAGCGCCGTTATGCGATCGGCACTACCAGCTGGGGAGAACCGCGCTAGTTGGCAGTGAGCTGGCGAAGGAGCTGAACCGTCGCCTGCATTTGTGGCTCATCTTACCCAGAAGCAGATGGGGTGCGCTTAAGCGCGATTGGATTGATTTCTCTGATCGGATCGGCGACGACTCACTCTGGAGAAGACTACGGGTCCTGGCCTGGGAAGATATCATTTCCTTAGCCAAGCATCCATCGAACAGGCAGACTCCGCAGTAGGGCGTTGATTTACCCTCGCAAAACCAGAAACGCAACTCAAGTTGACAACTAGAACGGTTGTGCTATACTGAACCGCACAAACGTTCTGTTCTTATTCGGAGGGAGCAAATCATGGGCAGCAAGGGCAAGAAGAACGATCGGGAAGAAGTCCTCTCGAATGCGTTGGGGGATATTGTCAAGCGCTTCGGCGAAGGAGCGGTAATGCGGCTGGGAGAGGCTAAGCATTTACAAGTGGAATCTATCCCGACTGGGTCGCTACCCTTAGATTTGGCACTCGGAATCGGAGGCATCCCGCGCGGCCGAGTGAGCGAGATCTTTGGCCCGGAAGCTTCCGGCAAGACCACCGTCTGCCAGCACATCGTGGCCGAATCACAGAAGCTGGGAGGCGTGGCGGCCTTCATCGACATGGAGCACGCCCTCGACCCCTCCTACGCCGCCCGCTGCGGGGTAGATATCGATAACCTTTACATCTCCCAACCCGACACGGGCGAACAGGCGCTGGAAATCACCGAGACCCTGGTACGCAGCGGCGCCATCGACGTGGTCATCGTCGACAGCGTGGCGGCCCTGGTACCGCGCTCCGAGATCGAGGGCGATATGGGCGACCCGACGATGGGCATGCAAGCTCGGCTGATGAGCCAAGCGCTGCGCAAGCTGTCGGGCGCTATCAAGCAGACCAACACTGCGGTGGTGTTCACCAACCAGCTGCGGATGAAGATCGGGGTGATGTTCGGCAACCCGGAGACCACCTCGGGTGGGCGGGCGCTGAAGTTCTACGCCTCGACCCGGATCGACGTGCGGCGTACGGAGAGCATCAAGGTGGGGCAGGAAGTGGTCGGGAATCGAGTGCGAGCCCGGATCGTGAAGAATAAGGTAGCGGCGCCGTTCAAGGTGGCCGAGTTCGACATCATGTACAACGAAGGCATCAGTCGGGTGGGGGGCATTCTGGACATGGGGGTGGAGACCGGGCTGATCGAGAAGCGCGGCTCGTTCTACTCCTACAAAGAAGATCGACTGGGTCAGGGACGTGAAAAAGTTAAGCAGTATCTGATCGAAAACCCAGAGATAGCACAGGAATTAGAGCAGAATATTAGGGCCGCGTTTGCAGACGAAGCCGTGGCATAATACAATCACATACGCATAAATACGTAGACGATCTGGATTAGTGATAGCCAGATCCAATAACGCGGAAAGTTCGGATCTCTGATCCAAGGCGATTAGATTGCGAACGGCGGACGGGTGAGCATGAGAAAGATCCTGTCCTGAAAGTCCAAATAACGCACCGTCGGGGAGGCGCGATTTGAAGAATGGGTTGGAATTGGGTGGTCGAGATGTCGACCGGCGATTCCCTTTAGATTCCATTATTCGCGCTTTAGCTCGAGTGCAGCTCGCGACCATCTAATCTCAGCTTGAATTAGGCAAGAACGAACCCACGGGCAAAGAAATTGAAGTGCAGCCGTGACCGCGTCACGGCTGCTTGTTGTTAACCGACAGGACACCGAAGTGCATGCTGAAGGGGCGGAGTGACTAAGACTGTGACTGCGATGGTGCCCAAAGCGAGGAATCAGGTACAGGTGTACCTGGACGGCCAGTATGCCTTTTCGGTTTCCAGGAAGCTGGCGCAAGAGATCCAGTTGGATGAGGCATTGCCGGAGGCTCGCGTTCAGGAACTGATTGAACGTGACCGGCAGGATGCGGCGTATGCGCAGGCCCTGCAGCTGCTATCAACTCGGCCGCGCACAGAGCGCGAACTGCGGATCCGCTATGCGAGGAAGGAATATCCAGAGAACACGCAAGAGGCGACGCTGGACAGATTAAAGTCGGAAGGGTTGGTGGACGACGCGGCGTTTGCCCAATCCTGGATCGAGAACCGAATGGAATTCAGGCCGCGAGGCGCCTGGGCGCTTAGATCGGAATTAGGCGCAAAAGGCGTGAAGCGCGAGTTAATTGAAATTGCGTTGGAAAACTTTGATGAAGAGAAAGCAGCACGACGGGCGGCCCATGCGGGTGCGCGTCGATACAAGCATTTATCGCCGGAGCTATTTCGCCGGCGCCTGAGCGCCTATTTGTCTCGGCGCGGATTTACCTATCAATTAGTTGCCCCGCTTGTAGTACAGCATCTAGCGGGGATTGAATCCGAAAGTGAGGGATCGCATTGAACCCAGAGTGGTTGTTACCAGTGATCGTTGGATTAGCAGCATTGGGCCTCGGTATGGCAGCGGGCTACTTTTTGCGGAACTACCGAACGAATCGTGAATTGAAGGGCCGCGAGGCCGAAGCGGACAAGATCCTCGATCGAGCGAAAGCTAGAGAACGCGAGATCGAGCTCGGCGCCCGCGATGAGGCCTTGAAGATCCGGGATGACGCGGAGGCGGAAAGTAAGCGTCGCAGAAAAGAGCTTGCCAAGGAAGAAGAGCGCCTGCAAAAGCGGCGCTCAGATCAGGATCAGCGCCTTGATAAGCTTGAGAAACGCGAGTCCACGCTCAACAAGCGCCAGAGCAACCTGGACCGGCGCGGGAACGAGCTGGAGGAGAAGCATACAGAGATCCTGGCCGAACTCGAAAAGATCTCCGGCATGACTCAGGCTCAAGCCAAGGAGCAGTTATCAAACGAAGTCGAGCGCGAAGCGCAGCAGGACATGATGCGTATCATCCACCGCATTGAGGAGGAAGCGCGCGTCGAGGGAGAACGCCGGGCCCGAGAACTGATAGCGGATGCCATCCAGAGGGTGGCCTCCGATCACGTTTCCGAGATTACGGTCTCGTCGGTTCCACTGCCCTCCGACGATATGAAGGGCCGCATTATCGGACGCAATGGACGCAACATCCGGGCGTTCGAGCAGGCGGCTGGTGTGGACGTGATCGTGGACGATACGCCGGAGGCGGTGACCATTTCCTGCTTCGACTCAGTACGCCGAGAGGTCGCGCGGGTAGCCATGGGTAAGCTTGTACTGGATGGCCGAATTCACCCGGCGCATATCGAGAAGATCGTAGAACAGGCGCGGGAGGATGTCGACAAGGTGATCGCGGAGGCCGGGGAGCAGGCGGCCTATGAAGCCGGCGTGCCAGGCTTGAAGCCTGAAATCACAAAGAAACTGGGGCGGCTAAAATTCCGCACCTCCTACGGTCAGAATCAACTGGATCATTCGGTGGAGAGCGCCAAGCTGGCGACAGTGATTGCGTCGGAACTTGGAGCGAACATCGAAGTAGCCAAAATGGGTGGGCTGCTTCACGACATCGGTAAGACCATGGACCATGATGTCGAAGGCACCCACGCCATGTTGGGCGCCGAGTTCTGCCGCAGGCACGGAGTGCCGGAGATTGTGGTCAACGCTATTGCCTCACACCATCACGAAGCTGAGCAGGAATCAGTGGAGGCGGTGATCGTAGAGGCGGCGGATGCCATTAGCGGCGCTCGACCGGGGGCTCGTCGAGAGAGCCTGGAGGATTACTTGAAGCGGGTGAGAGCGCTGGAGGAAGTAGCCAACTCGTTCGACGGAGTGTCGGAGAGTTATGCGCTCCAGGCCGGCCGTGAGATCCGGGTGATCGTGAAGCCTGAAGATATCGATGATTTGGAGGCCACCCGCCTGGCGCGGACGGTCGCCAAGCAGATCGAAGAGGGAATGAACTATCCGGGTCAGATCAAGGTCACCGTGATCCGGGAGACCAGGTCGATCGACTACGCCAAGTAAGCTAAGAGCGCTGGCATTTTGCCAGCGCTCTTTTTGATTCACAAAGCCGCATCCAGGATAGCTGTAAGTATTTTGGGGAAGTCAAACCCTTGCAACCAACCGTAACTCCACAGCGTGTGATCAATGTGCTGGGCATCGGGATCATCCTATCCGACCTCGGTGATAACGCGCTTTACACAGTTCTCCCTGATCCGACGATTTGGTCCCGCGTGGGATTGACGTTGGCCTGGGTAGGCGTGCTGTTGGGCATCAACCGCCTCGTTCGGTTGGTATTCAACATTGGAGCGGGAGTTCTGTACGATCGGCTTCCACGGCGTCGTCTGCTGATCGGATCCATGGCGCTTGCGGCGTTGAGTAACGTAATCTACGCGCTCGCATTTGGGCCTGCGCCGTTCCTGGTAGGGCGAATCATATGGGGGGCAGCCTGGTCGGGACTTTGGATCGGCGGAAATACCGTAGTTTTAGACGTATCCACGGATGACACCCGCGGCCGAAATAGCGGCCGATTCCAGATGTTGTTTTTTATTGGGGTGGCGGTGGGAACGCTTTTCGGCGGGGTATCAACTGATCTGTTGGGGTTTCAAGGCGGATTATGGCTGAGCGCTGCTCTCATGGTTCTCGGGGGGATATTTTGGTATTTCAAGTTGCCAGAGACACGGCCGGAGGACGGTGAGCGGAAAGTCGACGTGCCGAGTTGGCGCGAATTCCCAATTCGGGAGTCGCTTCCGGCTGCGGTGCCCTTAATGGCGGTCCGCTTTGTGTTTGCGGGAGTGATGGCCGCCACAACCATTCTTTGGCTTGAGCGATATGTTGGAAGAGAGCTTTCGCTGGCCTGGATCGTCGTGCCACTCGCCACGCTGACCGGAGCCTTCTCGGCGTTGCGCGTCCTGACCAGCATTGTGGGCGCGCCGATTGCAGGTAGGACATCCGATCGCCTGGGTCGACGCTGGCCGGTCATGGCAGTGGGGCTCGTTATTGGCGCTTTGGGAGTGTGGCTTATGGGCGGATCGGTAGTCTGGCTGGCGCTGTTTGGGGCGCTGCTTGCGGCCGTTACTTCCGGCAGCGTGTCGGCGTTATCCCCAGCGATTATTGGCGATCGGGTGGGAGCGGGGCGTCAATCGCGAGCGTTGAGTGTGGCGTTCTCGCTGGGAGATGTCGCCAGCGCAATCGGGCCGCCGCTTGCGTTAGGCTTATTGACCGTGCTTGGAATTTCAGGTGTGTATCGGATGAGCGCGATTGTGCTTGGCCTGGCTGGGTTATATGCTCTGTTGCAGAGCAGAGTAGAGTCTAAGCGCAGACCTGCAGCTGCTCGTCACGGCTAGTTTGAGCCCTTCTCAAATTCTGGCTTCACCGTGTTGCCTCCTAACTGGCTGCCGCGGCCCCTTCCACCGATCCATCCCAACCAGATTTTGACTCTCGAAGCTTGTGGGCGCCTTGTTCGCGATCGAGGGGACTGCGTACCGCCATACCTCCGCGGTTCAGCACGTGAGTGTAGATCATGGTGGTGGTCACATGTCGATGACCGAGCAATTCCTGGACAGTTCGAATATCGTAGCCATCTTCGAGCAGATGTGTAGCGAAGGAGTGACGCAAAACATGGGGAGTGACCCGCTTGTGGATCATAGCTAAACGCGCCGCGCGCGAAACCGCGCGCTGGAGGGTGTTGCGCGAAAGATGATGACGGGAGAGAAGCCCGGTTCGAGGGTCTGAGGAGAGTCTGGAGGATGGAAATACGAACTGCCACGCCCAATCTGTACTGGCCGAGGGGTATTTGCGGTGCAGCGCTTCGGGGAGCAGGGTTGCACCCTGGCCGGCTTTTAGGTCAGCGACATGTAGCCGCCGAACCCAATTGAGGTGCTCCTGGAGCGGCCTTAAGAGCGACTCTGGAAGCATCGTCACTCGATCCTTAGCTCCTTTGCCGTGGCGGACGGTGACCTGGAGTTGACCCTGATCGACGTCCTTGATCCGGATGCGGAGTGCCTCAGAGAGCCGCAGCCCGCTGCCGTACATCAGCTGGGACGCGAGTCGGTTTGGCCCATACATAGCTTCAAGTAGGCTCCTAACCTCCCGGCGCGAGAGTACCGTCGGCAGCGGCTTGGGTCGTCGGGCTCGAAGGAAGTCGAGCTTGAAATCGAGCGGGCGATCGAGCACCGCCTTATAGAGAAAAGCGATTGCATTGAGTGCCTGGTTTTGAGTGGATGCAGCGACGTTGCGTTCGCGGG
>Ga0255053_10001894_pt1 | contig 11297 bp, 7 predicted proteins | sample JV7_2_22_MG_FD_188635 | JGI IMG/M metagenome (GOLD analysis project Ga0255053, IMG submission 188635) | Seawater microbial communities from Jervis Inlet, British Columbia, Canada - JV7_2_22 | ecosystem: Environmental > Aquatic > Marine > Inlet | place: Canada: British Columbia | collected...
AGGTGTGTCATGAGTATCACCGGTTATTCGCATTCATTGCGACGAGGGCAAAAAAGTTTTGATCGTTTTCCAGAGCGATTGCCTCACAGTGAAATTGCATCTGATCACATTGATAAAGGTAGTAGCGATCCTCCCGCCGGACGCCCGCAATTCTCCGTATCGAATCAACCTGCACTGAACAGCCCTCGCCACCCCTCGCAGATCTTGTCTGACGAACTCCGTCTCAGTACGCGGGAAAATTGTTCGAACCCGCGCGGGATGAATGCCCAGAACAACCATCCCTCGGCGCAGCACCGCGTCAATATCAAGATCCCGACGAGAGCCAATGAGGTAACGCGCATCAATGGAACCGCGAGAACTGATGACCCGCTCGCCACCCCAAAACGGCCAGGGCTCGTTGTAATTCATCCGCGTGCTTTTTTCCGTGATTGCTTTGTTCGCTGCCTGGAGATTTCATACGAAAGCCATGACATCATGGCGTTCGTCAATATCTACACATGGAGGGCCTCGCCGGTGGAGAGCGCCGTACACCCTTCCATTGTCGTGTACTTCGTCGATGGCAACGACGCGTCGAGCGTCACCGATCTCCAGTTTCTTGAAGCCACCGCGATAGATACGCCTGTTGTCATTGTGTCGGATATCGACGACGTGAATTATGTCGTGCGCGCTCTTAAAGGCGGAGCGCGCGGATACATCCCGACAAGTCTGTCGTTCAATGTCGCCGTAGAGGCCGTGCGGCTGGTTGAAGCTGGCGGCACCTTCGTGCCTGTGAGCAGCCTGGCGATGGATCGCAGCAAACAAGAAGTTGTGGCAAGGACGGGCGATCTCCTGACCGAGCGACAAATGATGGTCGTCGAGGCGCTGTGTCAGGGGATGGCAAACAAGCAGATCGCTTATGAACTAGGCATGAGCGAACATACCGTTAAGGTTCACCTGCGCCACATCATGAGAAAGCTTCGGGCAAGGAACAGAACCGAGGTCGCTGTGTTGACCAAGGACTTTTTTGAAAGATCGAACGAGCAGAAGCGATTGGGTACGGACGACGGACCTCATTAGCTGTCCGTCTTCCTGGTCTATCGAAATCGTTTGCCGGAAATCTTGCCTCTTACCAGGTATCGATGCACGGGCGCTTGCGGTGCTCCCGCGGCGCTGGCTTTGGTACAGAACGAAGCCCCGCCATGATCCAGCTTCGCGTTTCGGCAGGATCAATTACGTTGTCGATTTCAAACACTGACGCGATCGAGGTGGCCTTGCCGTTGGCATACAGCTCGGCGACCTTCGCCTTGTAGTACTTCTCCCTTTCGGCCGGATCAGGGATCGCTTCCATTTCTTTCCGGAATCCGAGCCGGACGTAACCTTCCAGTCCCATCCCTCCGAACTCGCCGGTCGGCCACGCTGCCGTGAAGAAAGACGCATGGAAACCACCGCCGATCATCGACTGCGCGCCGAGCCCGTAGCCCTTGCGGAGCACGATGCCGAACATCGGCACCGTGATGCTTGCGCCGGTCACGAACATGCGGGCGACGTGACGCACGATCGCGGTCTTTTCTGCTTCAGGCCCCACCATGAATCCCGGCGTGTCGCACAACGACACGATCGGAATGTCGAATGCATCGCAAAGCTGCAGGAAGCGCGCGGCCTTGTCGCCCGCGTCGGCGTCGATCGCACCGCCCAGATGCTTCGGATTGTTCGCGATCAGTCCGAAGGGCTTGCCCTCGACGCGAATGAACGCCGTGATCATGCCGACGCCAAAATCACGCCGGATCTCGAGAACGGATCCCTCGTCGGCGATCAAGTCGATCACAGAGCGGATGTCGTAGACGCGTAGCCGGTTCTCGGGGATCGCACGGCGCAGCAGGCGCTGCTCCGGCGCTCTCCAATCGGCAAGCGCACCCTGGAAATAAGACAGATACTTCTGCGCGGCGGTGGTCGCCTCTTCCTCGTCCTTGACCAGAATATCGACAACGCCATTTGGCGACTGGAACGATACCGGCCCGACTTCGGCGGGATGATAGACTCCGAGCCCCCCGCCTTCGATCATCGCCGGACCACCCATACCGATTGAGGCATTCTCGGTGGCGATGATAACGTCACAACAGCCGAGCATCGCGGCGTTACCGGCGAAACAATAGCCCGAGACCACGCCAACCACGGGCACGTGTCCCGAAAGCCGCGCGAACTGTACAAAGGACGGTCCGTCGAGGCCGGTCATGCCGAGCCGGTCGGTATCACCCGGCCGCCCGCCGCCGCCTTCGGCATAGAACACCAGCGGCATGCGCCATTGCTCGGCGAGCGCCAGCATCCGGTCGATCTTCTTGTGGTTCATATGGCCCTGGGTGCCAGCCAGCACGGTGTAATCGTACGAGATCACCATACAGCGGGCATCCTGCTCGCCGAGCTTGGCGGCATTCACCGTCGCGACACCGGCAACGAGACCGTCCGCCGGCGTGTTCTTGATGAGATCATCGAGCGCTCGCCGACGGCGCTGGCCGGCAATCGCCAGCGAGCCATATTCCATGAACGATCCCTCATCGACCAGCTGCGCGATATTCTCCCGCGCCGTCCTTTGATTGGTCTTGCGGCGGCGTTCCACCGACTGAGGACGGTTTTCGTCGAGCGTGTTGCCCTGACGCGCAATCATCTCGGCGAGGTCGGGGCGAATGTAGTCGAGATCAATCTCCGCCTCCTCCACGGCCACGCGCTCGTCCATCTCCACCGGCTCAATGTAGAGAATGGCCTCACCCTGCATCAGCGTGGTGCCGTCAGTCACCGCGATCCTGGTGACTTTGCCGCCCTGCTGCGCGGTGACCAGATGCTCCATCTTCATCGATTCAATGATCGCAAGCTGCTGTCCGGGATGAACCACGTCGCCCTCGGCCACGGGAATTGCGACCACCGTGCCCTGCAGTGGCGCCGATACCGGCACCGAGCCAGCGGGCGCTACCCCTACAGTATCCTTCTTCGTTGAGACGGCGGCGTCCGCACCAACACTGCTGGGGGAGAAAAACAGCGGTGGCGCTGTTTCCCGGGCAGCACCAACCAGCGCAGCAACATTGGTATCGACGAAATTCGTACTGATCTTGTTGGCGATGAAATCCGGGTTCGCCAACATGGCCTGCATGAAGGGAACGTTTGTGGCGACGCCGTCGATGCGGAATTCGCGCAATGTGCGCGCTGCTTTCGTTACAACATCCGGCCAGCGCGCGGACGGCGCATGGACAATCACCTTGGCCAGCAGCGAGTCGAAGGCTGCGCTGGTCTTGTAGCCCGCGTAGCCGAACGTATCGACTCGGACCCCAGGGCCGGACGGCGGCTCGAACACCGCCAGCACGCCGCCGGTCGGTTTCGTCGCGCCGTTCTCGTCCATGACTTCCATGTTGATGCGCAATTGCATCGCATAGCCGCGAGGTGCGGGAACGGCGGATTGCGCCAATCCGAGCGAATCCAGCGTTACACCATCAGCGACCGCCAGCTGCGACTTCACGAGATCAACGCCGAGCACTTCCTCCGTAACGGTGTGCTCAACCTGAAGCCGCGGGTTGGCTTCGATGAAAGCAAAGGCGCCCTCGCCCTCTCCAGCTTCGCCATCCACCAGAAATTCGAAGGTGCCAAGGCTGTCATAGTTGGCGGCGGCAGCCAGTTGCCTCGCCGCATCGAGGATACGCGCGCGAAGGCCGTCGCTCAGGGAGGGACTTGGTGCGACCTCGATTAGCTTTTGATTGCGGCGCTGGATCGTGCACTCGCGCTCCCACAAATGACTGATTGCACCATGCCGGTCACCGATGATCTGCACCTCGATATGCCGCGCCTTGCGGATGAGCCGCTCGACGTAGACACCATCGCTGCCAAACGCCGCCTTCGCCTCGGACTGGCAGCGCGCATAGGCTTCCGCCAGATCGGATGCATTCTCGACGGCGCGCATGCCGCGGCCGCCGCCACCGGCCATCGCCTTGACCATGACCGCGCCGCTCTTGCCAAGCGAAGCGAAGAAGGTTTTCGCCTCATCCAGCGTGGTCGGACCGACAGTGCCCTCGATCACAGGGACGTTACAGCGCTTTGCGAGCGCCTTCGCCGCGACCTTGTCTCCGAACAGTTCGAGCGCAGCGGGCGACGGACCGACGAAGACGATCCCCTCCTCCGCGCATCGCCGCGCAAGCACAGCGTTCTCACTGAGAAAGCCGTAACCCGGATGCAACGCGTCGCATCCAGTGGATTTTGCCGCCGAGATTACGCTTTCAATATCGAGATAGGCCCGCGCGCCTCTTCCCGGAATTTCGCAGGCCTTGTCCGCGGCGCGCACGTGAAGCGACAACGCGTCGTCAGCCGGATAGATCGCGACCGTGGTGAGGCCCGCGTCCGCGGCGGCGCGCGCGATACGAATGGCGATCTCGCCGCGGTTGGCGATCAGCAACTTGCGAAAGGACATAACACTCTCCGTCAGGGAACAACGTCTATCCGGCCCGGGTCGCTGTGACGCCGCGCCGAAAGAAAATTCAGCGATCAGTTCAGGACGCGGCGGGCGTTGACACGTCCAGTTCCTGCTTCTTGACCTTGCCGGTCGCCGTCATCGGCAGCGCCTCGATGATCCTGACTTCCGGTACCTTGTAGACGGCCATCCGCTCGGCACACCACGCGCGAATGTCCTCCGGCTTGACCGTTCCGATCACCTCAGGCTTGAGTTGAATGAACGCCACCGGCACCTGCCCCTTGTCAGGATCCTCGCGTCCGACAACACCGGATCCAAGAACGGCCGGATGCTGTCCGAGCAGCGCTTCGATCTCCGGCGGAAACACACTCATGCCCTTGACCTTCAGCATCTCCTTGCGGCGGCCGAGGAAGTGAATGAAGCCATCGATATCAATGCATCCGATATCGCCGGTACGAAGCCAGCCATCGACCAGCGATTCCGCCGTCGCTTCAGGCTTGTTCCAGTAGCTTTTCAGAAGCGACGGGGTGCGAACACGAATTTCGCCCTCGCCTCCAAACGGGACAAGTTCGCCGGTCTGGAAGTCGGTGATCTTGAATTCCGCACCCGGCACCGGAAGCCCGACGAAAATCGGCTGCGAGATCAGATCGAAATCATCGCCCTGAAAACCGGCGGTGAAGGTGTTGGACGTATGCGTTTCAGTCATCCCATACGCCGCCTCTGTCAGGATCGTTCCGGTAAGATCCTTCCAGCGCTTGCGGTAATCCGGATTGAGCTTCTTGACGAAGGAGACCACGCGCACCTGCGTCAGCGACGACAGGTCGAAGTCCTTGAAGCGCGGATGATCCATCAGTTCGACGGCGCCATCAACCGGCATCGCCGTGATGTTCACCTTGTACTTGTCGATCGCGGCAAGCGTGCTGACCGCATCCCAGCGCGCCAGCAATACCAGCGTCGCGCCGGTGAATAGTGGAAAGATCAGGCCGAAGTTTTCGCCCGCGATCCAGAATTCAGGGAAGAACGACAGGAAGATGCTGTCTTCGCTCGACGTGACCGAGATGCCCTGATTGGCGGCGGCGGTGTAGACCATGTCGCGCTGCGTGTGAACGCAGCCTTTCGGCATGCCCGTGGTGCCGCCGGTGTAATTGAGCGCCGCGACATCATCGAGGCCGGCGGGCGGCAGGGGCATCGGCGCAGGCATCGCCACCAGCGCCGGCAGCAGGTCGGTTGCGCCCGGAACTGCGAGGCGCGGCCCGGTGATCGAATCCGGAACCGGGATCGAGGGCTTTGCGGGAAGCACATCTGCGAAGCTGGTCACAATGACCTCGCGCAGCTTGGTCTCGCCACGCACCTGTTCAACCGTTGCCGCAAGCTGGTCCAGCGCAACAATCACCTCGGCATCGGTGTCGTTCAGTTCATAGGCAAGCTCGAACGCGCGCGACAGCGGACTGACTGGCACATGGATCGCACCGAGCTTCAGGATGCCGAAGAACACGATGTGAAACTGCGGGCAGTTCGGCAGGAACACCGCGACGCGATCGCCCTTGCGCACGCCCTTGGCCTGAAGCAGCGCCGCGAAGCGATCGCTCTGCTGATCGAGATCGGCGTAGGTCGTCACATGGCCATAGAAAATCACCGCGGGGCGCTGCGGCCGCTGCTTCGCCCAAGCGCGCAGATACTCGGTCAGTGCGACTTCGCCGTGCGGGTAATACGGTGTCCGCGAAATGCCTTTCGGCCAAGCCTTGTCCCACAAGGCATGAAGCTGCTCCAGATAGTCCCTTTCAGTAATGCCCGCGGCCATGTCTGTTTTCCTTCTTGTTCTTAAAACCAAATGTCAGCGGCGTTTCATGGTCGGATCCAGCGCAACCCGCATCGACTCGCCCAGTGTGTTGAAGGCAAGCGCCGTGAACAGGATCGCCAGTCCCGGCGGATACATCTGCTCGGGCGCGATCTCCATGTTCTGGTAAGCGCGCGCCAGCATCGCGCCCCAACTCGGATCCGGCGGCTGGATGCCGAGACCGAGGAAGCTGAGGCTCGCTTCCGCGAGCAACGCGGCTGCCAGCAGCAGCGTCACCTGCACGATCACCGGCTGGATCGCGTTCGGCAGAACGTGACGCCACAGAATGCGGCCGGTGGACACACCGAAGCATCGCGCCGCATCGACATAAAGCTCGTTGCGCACCACCAGCGTTCGCGCGCGAACCAGCCGCGCCAGTTGCGGGGCGAAGACGATGCCGACTGAAATCATGCCGTTGGTCAGGCCGATACCCAGCGCGCCCGTGACCGCGATTGCCAGCACGATGGCCGGGAACGACAGGAAGCTGTCGACGACACGGCTGATCGCTTCATCGACCCAGCCGCCGAGATAACCGGCCAACACACCAACCGGAACACCGATCGCCACCGCGATGGCGACTGCCAGAAAGCTCGCATAGAGCGACGCCATGCCGCCGTAGATCAATCGGCTCAGCGTATCGCGCCCAAGATCATCAGCGCCAAGCCAGTGCTTTGCGGTCATCGGCGACAGCGCTGCATCGAGATCCTGCATCGTCGGCGGGTAAGGCGAAATCCACGGCCCCAGAATCGAAATCACAATGAGAGCGACGAGGAACGAAAGGCTCAGCGCGCCACGCAGATCGGATCGGAACCAGCGGCCGAAACCGGCGAACCAGCTCGGCTTGCGTTCCGAGGTAACGACTGTGTCCGCCATCTCAGGAAATCCTCGGATCGAGAACACTGTAGAGAATGTCGGTCAGCAGGTTGAGGCCAACCACAATCAGCACCATGGCGAACACCACGCCCTGCACCACCGGAAAATCCCGGTTCATGGCGGCGTTGACGATCAGGCTGCCCATGCCCGGAATAGCGAACACGGCTTCCACGACCACCGTGGCCGCCAGCATGCGGTTGGCAAGCAGGCTCACCACCGTCAGAAGATTGACGCTGACGTTTTTTAGTCCGTGCCGCCACAGGATCGAGGACGGCGGCAAACCCTTGGCGTGCAGCGTTCGCACCTGCTGCGATGACAGGATTTCGACCAGCGACGATCGCAACTGCCGGGCGACCTCCGCTATACCGCCCGACGCCAACGCCACCGCAGGCAGAAGTGCGTGCCGTAACGCGCCCCATGGGTCCTGCGCGAAGGCCACTGCCCCGGTGGCCGGTAGCCAATTCATCTCAAGCGCAAAAAATGCCACCAACAGCATGCCGAGCCAGAAATTCGGCACCGCCACGCCAAGCGAAGCAACGGCCATGACGAAGCTGTCGACCCATGAGCTCGGCCTGCTTGCCGCTGCAATACCGAGCGGGATTCCGATGATCAGCGCCAGCAACAACGCCAGACTCACGATCAACAGCGTGTGCGGAAGGCATCGCTTGATCGATGTAAGAACCGCTTCGCTCGAAACCAGCGAGTTCGATAGATCGCCATGTGCGGCTTTCCAGAGCCAGGTCCCGTACTGAACGAAGAATGGCCGGTCGAGACCGTAGATTTCACGGATTTCCGTGATCCGCTGCTCCGACGCATTGTCGCCCGCCAGCGTCACGGCGACATCGCCCGGCACCAGTTTGAGCAAGCCGAAAACGATGAAGGTCGACAACACGATCACCGGCAACGTCTGGAGCAGACGGCGGCCGATGATGCTGAGTTTGGCGGCGGTGATCATGACGGAACCAGGCCTTCGATGGTCGATGACCGGCGCCGCGCTCATCGCTGCGGCGCCGGTGTGGGTATTATCCCAGCGAGATGTTTTCGAACTTCGGCTTGCCGAGCAGGTTCGGCTTGAAGCCCTTCACCTTCTCGGTGGGCGCGTCAATCTCGAACTGGAACGCGAGCGGAGCGGACAGCGCGTTCTCCATCGTGAAGCGCTGGATCTTCGCGAACACGGCGGCGCGTTTGGTCAGGTCTTCGCTTTCGCGGCTTTCCTGAATCAGCGTGGACAGTTCGGGAGCCGCGAGACGACCGGCGTTGTAGTAAGCGCCCTTATCGAAACCGAGCGCATAGGTCATGCTCGGATCCGGCCGCCCCGTCCATGCGGACACCAAAAGATCGAACTTCTTTTCAGTGGCGAAGAACTGCGAACTGATTTCCGCGATCGTGCCCCGCGAGAATTTAAGCCGAATTCCGGCTTTGCCGAGCTGATCCTGAATCACTTCGCCGCGACGGACCGAGTCCTGATCCATGTAACCGCCGATGGTCAACTCAAGGCCATCCTTGAAGCCTGCCTCCGCCAGCAGCTTGCGCGCCTTGTCCGGGTCGTGCGGATAAAGACTGGCAATGGACTTGTCAAAGGCCCAGTGGGTGCTGGGTAACGTCATTTTTGCCGGTTCGCCGAGGCCACCCATCGTCGCCTTAACGAACGCTTCGCGATCCAGCGCGAAGTTGATGGCTTGCCGGACCTTGACGTTGTCGAGCGGCGCGCGGGCGTGATTGAAGTAGATCTGAATACAGTACAGCGTCGGCGACATCACCGTCGTGAGGTTCTTCGCGCGATCGATCACCGGCTTCAGGCGCGCGGGCAGCGCGAACGACATGTCATTCTGGCCTGCAACCACCGAGCGCAATGCGGTCGCAAGTTCCGGAATGATGTTGAACTCGATGCCGTCCAGGTATGGGCGTCCGGGACGCCAGTAATTTTCATTGCGGGTCACGACGATGATTTCGTTGTCGGCCCACCGCACGAACTTCCACGGTCCCGCTCCGACAGGCTTGCGGTCGGTGTCATTGCCGAGCGCCTTGATGTTGGTCGGAGACACCATCATGCCGGCGCGGTCGGAAAAGATTGCGGGCAATGCACTGTCCGCATTCTTCAGCTTCAGGGTCACCTGCAGCGGACCGGTGACTTCGACCGCCTCGATGCTGGTAAGATCCGCCTTCACGTTCGAGCGCTGATCCTGGCGGCCGCGATCGATATTGAACTTGACGGCTTCCGCGTCGAGCGGCGTGCCATCGTGAAACTTGATGCCGCTCTGGATGTCGAACACCAGGGTCTTGGGGTCAGGGTACGACCATTTGGCAAGACCGGGATTCGGCTTGAGTGTCTCGTAGTCCCACTCGACTAGCGTGTCGTACATGGTCCAGAGAATGCTGTGATCGGAGCCCGCGCCGCCCGTGGCCGGATCGAGTGAGGACGGGTTGGCCGGAGCCGCAATCTTTAGAATGCCGCCCTTCTTTTGGTCCTGAGCAAACGCCGGGAGCCCGAAGGTTCCTGCGGCAGCGGCGCCGCCCATCAGTGCCAGCATCTCGCGACGGTGCAATGCGCCTGTCATGTGATCGAACTTCTTCATTCCTTTTTCCTCCCGTTGTTATTGCGCAACTGGCGCATTTTGATTGTCAGGCGGCGGCCCTTCCGCGGTAGCGAAATGACAGGCGACCGAATGTCCGGGCTTCAGTTCCCGCCAGGCAGGCACTTCCGCCGCACAGCGCGGCTGGACCGAGGGACAGCGGGTGCGAAACCGGCAGCCTGACGGCGGAGCCACCGGACTTGGGATTTCGCCCTGGAGAATGATCCGCTTATCAACGCGCATGCTGGACGGCAGAGGAACAGGCTCCGCCGACAGAAGCGCCCGTGTATAGGGATGAAGCGGGTGTTCGATCACGTCTTCCGTCGGGCCAAGCTCCATCAGCTTGCCGAGATAGGTCACGGCGACGCGGTCGGAGACATGGGAGACGACGGAAATATCGTGCGTGATGAAAACGTAGGTCAACCCGAATTCACGCTGCAGATCGGTGAAGAGATTGAGCACGTCGCCTCGGATCGAAACATCGAGCGCGGCCACGACCTCATCGCAGACGATAACCTTGGGGCGCAGTGTCAAAACCCGAGCGATGTTGACCCGCTGCTTCTGGCCGCCCGAGAGCTGGTGCGGATATCGGCCGGCGGTTTCGGGCGAGAGCCCTACCCGCTCCAGTGCCGCGACCCCGCGCTTGCGGCGCGATGCGTCGTTGCCCTCCCGCATCACTTCCATCGGTTCGATCACGCTATCGATGATCGTCATCCGCGGATTGAGCGCCGCATTGGGGTCCTGGAAGATGATCTGATAATCGCGCCGGTGCTTCCTGAATTGGCTGGTGCTGAGCGATTCAGGATCAGTGCCGTTGTGCAGGATGTGTCCGTGCGTTGGCGTAATCAGCGATACCAGCGCACGGCCCAGTGTCGTCTTGCCTGAACCGGATTCACCGATCACGCCGAAGGTTTCTCCGGCGCGGACGTCAAAGTCCATTCCGTCGATCGCCTTCACGGTGTCGCGGCCATCACGCGTCGGGAAAAGGATGCGCAGATCACGCACCGCCAGAATGTCTTTCACTGCGGAATTGGTCTCGGCCATCAGTTCACCGCTCCCGGCAGAGTGAGATCGGACGCGCGCCAGCAACGCGCCAAACGGCCCGGCTCCACCTCGATCATCGGCTGCTCGCGCTCGCAGCCGTCTGCCGCGTGCATGCAACGCGGACGAAAGCGGCAACCAGCAGGCATGCCCGTCGGCGACGGGACACGGCCCGGAATCGACGGCAGCACGCCGCGGCGCTGACTGAGGCCCGGCAACGAACGCAGAAGTCCCGATGTATAGGGATGGCGCGGCCTTAGCAGCGCGTCGTCGACTGGCGCGTCTTCGACAACCTCGCCGGCATACATGGTGATCATGCGCGTGCAGACTTCAGCCACCACGCCGAGATCGTGTGTAATGAAAATGAGCGCGGTCCCGGTTCGCTCACTCAGCGAGCGCAGAAGGTCGGTGATCTGCGCCTGCACCGTGACGTCGAGCGCCGTCGTCGGCTCGTCCGCAATCAGCAGCTTCGGCTTGCAGATTAGCGCCATCGCGATCATCACGCGCTGGCGCATGCCCCCGGACAACTGGTGCGGATATTCGTCGC
>Ga0255053_10001898_pt1 | contig 11289 bp, 8 predicted proteins | sample JV7_2_22_MG_FD_188635 | JGI IMG/M metagenome (GOLD analysis project Ga0255053, IMG submission 188635) | Seawater microbial communities from Jervis Inlet, British Columbia, Canada - JV7_2_22 | ecosystem: Environmental > Aquatic > Marine > Inlet | place: Canada: British Columbia | collected...
TAGGCCGCGTTGTCAGCCAGGTAGGCCTCCTCCGACGTGGCGAGGTTGCGAAGGTCGCTCTTCATGCCCGCGACGATCGCGTCCTCCTTATGGCTCTGCCACGTGGAGACCGCCATGGACGCGAGAATGCCGATGATGACGACTACGATCATCAGCTCGATGAGTGTAAAGCCGTCTCTTGTCGTGATGCGAGCGCGCACGGTGGCCTTTCCTCTGGTGTTCGGTAGCCGCGCAAAGCGCAGGGAAGGTGCCGTCATCGCGTCACGCACTATCTGCAGCAATATCAACCGGTTATCGTACTGTGGGGAGTTGGTCCGCCAGCTGCTACCATCTGCAACTAGCGGCATTGCCCGCACTCGGCCATAGTGGCGGATGATCGCTGGAGGTCGGTTGACGTCATGATGCCAGGGTCTCGACAAGCGCCGCGGCGTTCCGCTGCGGCGCCAGCCTACCTGAAGGTGGGGCCCGCCGAGCTGCGAGCCCGGGCGCGGATCGCGCTCGCCGGCCTCGCCGAGTGCCGAGCCTGTCCTCGCGAGTGCGCGGTCGATCGGCTGCGCGACAAGTGGTCGGCCTGCAAGACGGGGCGGTTCGCTCAGGTTTCCAGCTACTTCCCGCACTTCGGCGAGGAGGACTGCCTGCGTGGATGGCGAGGCTCGGGCACCGTCTTTTTCGCCCACTGCAACCTGCGCTGCGTCTTCTGCCAGAACTTCGACATCAGTCAGGCGCTCAAGCCCGGCATGGCGCCGCGGGGGACGCCGCCGGACCGTCTCGCCGGCATGATGCTGGAGCTGCAGGATCTTGGCTGCCACAACATCAATCTCGTCACGCCGGAGCACGTGGTCCCGCAGATCCTCGAGGCCTTGAGCGAGGCCGCGGAGGCAGGTCTCTCGCTTCCCATCGTGTACAACACGAGCGGATACGACGCGCTGGAGAGCTTGAAGCTGATGGACGGGGTCGTGGACATCTACATGCCCGATTTCAAGCTCTGGTCCGCGGAGCGAAGTCGAGACTATCTGAGAGCCGAGGAGTACCCCGAGACGGCGCGGGCGGCGATCGCGGAGATGCACCGACAGGTAGGTCCACTGCGCTGCGACGACGACGGCGTGGCTGTGCGGGGCCTTCTGATCCGCCATCTCGTGATGCCCGGGTGCCTGGACGAGACGCGTGCGATTCTCGAGTGGATCGCCGAGGAGCTCGGCCAAGCCACCTACGTGAACCTGATGGATCAGTACCGTCCGGCGGGAAGGGTGATCGGCGGACGTTTTGCGGAACTCGACGCCCCCATCGACGCACGGGAATTCAGCGCCGCGATCGGGTTCGCCGACTCGCTTGGGCTGCGCCTTGATCGCCGGATGCCGGATCCGACTCTGCGCCGCCGAAACCGTTGGATGTGAGTGCCGTCCGACCCAGACGTTGAAATCGAGGTCGATCTCCTGTAACGTCGCCTCCCACCACGCAATGAAGGAAGGACGCCATGCGCAGCGACGTAGATATCGCCCAGGAAGCCTCGCTAGCCCCGATCACCGAGATCGCAGCCAAGCTCGGCCTTGCGGAGACCGATCTCGAGCTGTTCGGCCGCCACAAGGCCAAGGTCCGCCTGGATGCGCTCCGCGACCGGGACTCTAGAAGAGGCCGACTGGTCCTCGTGACCGGCACGAGCCCGACCCCGGCGGGCGAAGGAAAGACGACGGTGGCCGTGGGGCTCGCCGACGCTCTGAGCCTGCGTGACAAGCGGGTTGCTCTCTGCCTCCGGGAGCCGAGCCTGGGCCCCGTGTTCGGGATCAAGGGCGGGGCGGCAGGCGGCGGGTACTCCCAGGTCGTGCCGATGGTGGACATCAACCTCCACTTCACCGGTGATTTCCACGCGATCACGTCGGCGCACTCCCTTCTCTCGGCGATGCTCGACAACCACTTGCAGCAGGGGAATCCGCTCGGCATCGACTCCCGGCGCATCACTTGGAAGCGGGCGGTCGACATGAACGATCGGGCGCTGCGTCGAACCGTGATCGGCCTCGGCGGACCCGGAAGCGGCGTGCCTCGGGAGGACGGCTTCCTCATCACCGCGGCCTCCGAGGTCATGGCGATCTTCTGTCTGGCGGCCGACCATGAGGATCTGGAAAAGCGCCTCAGCCGAATCATCGTCGGGTATACCCGAGACCAGAGCCCGGTCCGGGCGCAGGAGCTCGAGTCAAGCGGCGCCATGACGTTGCTTCTCAACGACGCCCTCTCTCCCAACCTCGTCCAGACCCTCGAGGGCACTCCCGCGTTCATACACGGCGGGCCGTTCGCCAACATCGCCCACGGCTGCAACTCCCTGATTGCGACTCGGGTCGGCATTCAGCTGGGCGACGTGGTCGTCACCGAGGCGGGCTTTGGCGCCGATCTCGGCGCGGAGAAGTTCTTCGACATCAAGTGCAGGGTGGGGGGGCTCGAGCCGGAAGTGGCCGTCGTCGTGTCCACGATACGGTCGCTCAAGATGAACGGAGGCGTGCCGAAGACCGAGCTCGAGGGCGAGAACGTGGAGGCCGTCCGCCGCGGGATCCCGAACCTGGCGAAGCACATCGACATCGTACGTCGCTTTGGAGTTCCGCCGATCGTCGCGCTGAACCGCTTCCACTCGGACACGGAGTCGGAGCTCGCCGCGGTGGAGCAGGCATGCGGGGAGCTCGGCGTGACCGTCGCACGGGCGGAGGGTCACGCTCGCGGCGGGGAAGGAACGCTGGATCTGGCGGATGCGGTGCTCGAGGCGCTGGAGGAGGGGGAAGGGAACTTCGCCCCGCTCTATCCCGCAGAGATGCCGCTGGCCGAGAAGATCGAGACCGTAGCTCGAGAGGTATACGGGGCCGATGGAGTCGACTTCCAGGGTCTAGCGCGGAAGTCGATTGCGCAACTCGAATCGATTGGCCTCGGCGAGCTGCCGGTCTGTATCGCGAAGACGCAGTTCTCGCTGAGCGATGATCCGGCCCTGCTTGGACGGCCGACGGGTTTCCGGATCACGGTGCGCAACGTGACGCCGTTGGCCGGCGCCGGTTTCGTCGTCGCGCTCACAGGCGATGTGCTCACCATGCCCGGGCTCCCCAAGCGTCCGGCGGCCGCCGGCATGAGCGTTGACTCCGACGGCCGCGTCGTGGGGCTCTTTTGACGGGCGGCCGCCTCCAGGCCTGGACGCCCTCCCTGCAGGACGTCCAAGCCTCTCACGCGTTGCGTCAGGTCTGAGTGGAGCCCACCTTGCCGTCGATCACAGGGGTCATCTTTACCCCGTTCTGATTGCAGGTGACGTTCTTCGCCGAATTGGCGAGGTCGACGACCACTTCGACGGTCTCGGTTTCTCCGTCTGACACGTCAAAGAAGCCGGTCTGGACCTTGATGCCAGTGTTGGCGCTGCTCGGGATATCGAGCACGTGCGTGCCGGCATCGCAGGTCAACCCGCCGTCCACCGTCACCTCTCCGGAGAAGGTGATGGTGGCGGTGGAGGGGTCGAAGAATAGACGAAGCTTGTTGTACGTGCCTCCAGGGACGGCGTCGCTGGCGATCTCCTGCGGAGACAAGCCCACCAAGTCAACCGTCACCCCTCCTGCCGCCAGGTCTCCTGCCGCCAGGTCCACCGAGATCCAGGCGCCACTACCTTCGTCGTCGTCCTCCGTCCCGTCCCCATCTGCGCCTTCGGATCCTTCGCCCTCGGACCCCTCGCCTTCAGATTCATCGTCGTCCGAGCCGACCCTATGGACCTCTATTCTGTCCACCGTTATCAAGATCGACTCGACGCTCTCGAGCGGTACGCCCGCCAATGCGGCCATCTTGCTGACGACCACGTGTGCGGCCAGTTCGCTGGACGTCTGGCTCAGGACCACGTCGAGCCGGCCCACGCCGGGTGCGGTGCCGGTATCACAGCCGGCGAGCGCGAGGCCGATCAACAGCGCAGGGAGGGCTCGCCCGAGCCGGCGGGTGGTTGAGTACATCTCGAATGACATCCTTGCCTCCTTCATGAGAACCGATAGCCGGCTACAGTGCCGCAAGAAACGAACCCTGTGGCGGGCTCACGGCCGATCGTGCGAGATCTCGTCGGGCTGCCGCACACCGTGCTTTCAACCGTTTGTGTACGATCAAGTTGGAGTTCGGGAAGCCGGCCGAGCACGCCTCCGACGCGAGTCGGCGCAAAGGCGTTTGCCCGCTTCACCGATGCGTCAGGCGCTGCAAGGACTGTCGTCGTTGCGCAACCCTTGCTCGACTACAGGCCGCCAGCGGCCTTGCCTGTCCTTGCGCTCCGGCAGCAGATCGATGAAAAATCAACCACAAGTTTCAGCGATCAACCCAACGCACGGAGGCGGGGTGAGGACGGCAGCGAGTGGACGTGGACGCTGGATCCAGCGCGTCGAGCAGGTTCGGGCGCTCGAATCCACGGTATGTCAGGAGATCGTCGACCTGGTTGGAGCCGCCGGATCGTGTTCGGTTCGCGAGATGGCGGGCTTCATGGGCCGCCGCCCCGATTCCCTCTACTACCACGTGCGCAAGCTGAGCGCGGCAGGCTTGTTGGTCGACCGCGGCATCCGGGGCTCCGGACGACGCGCGGAGGCCGTGTACGATGTTCCCGGACGTCCCCTGCGGCTCGCCTACGACCCCTCCGACCCGGAGAACGTAAGAGCGGTGAGCAGAGTCGTAGCATCGATGTTGCGGAGCGCAAACCGAGACTTCCGTGGCGGCTTCCGGCCGGACCTCGCCGTAGTAGAAGGGGACGCGAGGAACCTCTGGGCGGCTCGAATGAAGGGTTGGCTGAGCGACGGCGACCTGGCCGAGCTGAACACGCTGCTCAACCGCATCCTGGAGGTCTTTCACCGGAGGGAATCTGCCGAGATTGGGGGCAGGGAACCTCATCCAGCCAAGGGCGTCTCGCGGCGTCTGCACTCGCTGACCTGGGTCCTAAGCCCGACGGACGCCGCCCACGCCCGCAGCGCCGAGCGGAATGAATCGGCCCCCGAATGACAGCGTGACTTTTGAGACGGTACACTAGCTTCGTCCCGCTGCGGCGCCGCTCTCCGCTCCGGTCAGGTAGGCATTCAGCGCACGGCTGAGCTCGCCTACCAGGTCCTCGGTCGGCAGGTCCTCCGCCCCCGGCTCGGCCAGCAGGAAGGCATCGCGGCAGGCGGCCGCCGCGACGAACAACCCGAAGCGAACGGCCCGCTCCGGGTCGGGATGTCCGATCTGCTCAGGGTGCGCCAAGAACGCCCGGGCCCACCCGTCGTTGAAGGCGGCCCGGTGCGCTCGGACCTCCCGAGACCCCGTCGACAGCGTCTCCTCTCGCTGCCCAGCCCGGAGAGCCATTTCCTGCAGAAGACGCCGGTTGCTCTGGAAGTAAGCCGCCATGTTCCTCACGACCTCCTGCGTCCTGGCCTCCAGCGGCATCTCGCGAGACGCGAACCCCACCAGATACTTCCTGCTCTTCTCGGTGGCCGCCGCTCCGAAGCGGCGTGCGTAGATGGCGGCGAGGAGATCGCCCTTGCTGGAAAACCGCGAGTAGAAGGCTCCTACCGAAGTTCCGGCTCGGCGTACGATCTCAGCGACGCTGACCGCGTCGAACGGTCGCTCCTCCAGGAGATCCTCGGCGGCCCGCACCATCCGGTCCATCGTACGGCGACTTCTCGCCTGCAACGGCTGCTTGCGACCACTCTCTCGCCCACCATCGTCCTGGATCACAGGCCGCATCTCCTGGAGGCCTCTCACGATGCTTGAAACAGAAACAGAATCGTATTCTAATACTATCGAAGCCTTTCCCGGATCTCAAGCCCGAACCCGAGTCAGTCACTCGAAGGAGGCAACGCGGCGATCCAGTCGGCAGCCTCCGCGAGATCGCGGAGCTCGGCCGAGGGCGCGACCTCCTCCACCGGGGATGCGGCGGTCCGGTTGACCCAGAGCGTGCGGATCCCCAGAGGACGTGCCGCCCTGACGTCGTGATGGAAGCTCTCGGCGACGTGCACGATCGCCCCGGGGCGACCGTCGCAGGCCTCGATGGCCGCCAGGAAGTGTTTGGACGCCGGCTTGTAGCTGCGTAGCCCGGCCGCCGTGATCAGGAGGTCGAAGGGAACGGTGAGCTGCTCCAAAGTTCCCTCGAGCAGGTCGTCGTCGATGTTGGATAGAATCCCGAGGCGGGGCACCAGGGCTGCGATTCTCTCGAGAGCCGGATTCGTGTCGGCAAACGGCCTCCAGGACGGAAGACTCTCGGCGAGGAATAATCGGCGAGAATCTGGGACCCGCAAGCCCAGCAGCTCGGCCGCGCGAGCGGCCGCTTGCGTCAGAACCTGCCGATACGGATGATAGGGGCCGCTCTCAACCTCCGCTTCCGCCCGCGCGTAGGCCCCGAAGAGCTCGCTTCGGGGGAGATCGGCCGCTCCGGGCACCGCTTCGCCGAACGCGTCGGCGATCCCCTCTCGCCAATCGATGAGCGTGCCATAGCAGTCGAAAGTGACGAGCTTCGGCATGGCTCCGGAGTCGAGCTCACGTGACCTAGTTATCTTTCAAGCCTCGCGAGTCTCCCGCGTCGTCCCGGTCCCCATCTCCATCTTCGTCGGACCGGCCAGCCGGCCGGTCGTCGGCTCCGACCGGTGCTCCCGCTTCCTCGAGCTCGGGTTCCGAGCTTTCCCCGGGCACGGGCTTGTTGCTTTGGCCCTCCATCATCGCCCGGAAGACGGCCAGGATGTCCGGGTTGAGATCCGTTCCGGAAAGCTCGTCGAAGTAGCCGAGGATCCTCGAGACGGACCACGGTCCCCGGAACGGCCGCTCGGTGCGAAGCGCATCGAAGATGTCGCAGATCTGAACGAGCTGGCTGACGGGATGAGGCCTTCTGGGGTAGTGGAGTTGGGGGTAGCCTCCGCCCTGCCACGTGAGGTGATGCTCGTACGCGACGACGGCGTCGAAGTCCGTTCCATCGCCGGAGCGAAGTATGATCTTCGCGCCATCCTCCGGGTGTTTCTTGATGATCTCCCATTCCTCGGGTGAGAGCTTGCCCGGCTTCTGAAGGACGTCGATCGGGGTGAGGGCTTTTCCGACATCGTGGAGTAGGGCCGCCTTGCCGATGTCTCGGATGTCGTCGCGCGGCACTCCGGCGGCCTCCGCCAGTGACATCGAGAGGACCGACACATTGAGCGAATGGACGGTGGTGTACTCGTCGTGGTTACGGACCGGGATCAGAAGCTCCATCAGCGGCCTACCGTACTGGATTACCACCGAGAGGGATTGAATGACGGCTCTCGCCACCGCGAGGGAAATCAATCCGCGAGCTTCGGCCTGTGCGAAGAGGTGGTCGACTGCCTGAGCTTCCTCGTCCACCTCTGGCCGAGCGAGTATCTCCTCGGTTTCGTCGATCCTCCTCAGCCGCTCGACTTCCTCGACCGCGATAGCGCCGACGCGTATGTGCGGGAGCTCCAGGCGCAGCGCGGCCTCTTCGTGAGGCTCGGTTCGATCCAGAGAGCTAAGGAGGCTCGACAGGAACCGGTCAAGCTCCTGCCCGTCGACGCCTCGGGTGAACTCCATGCGCTCGGCTCCGCACTCCGCGAGCGTTCTCGCCCACTGCCAGTCCCTGAGTTCCCGCAGCCTGCGGTTCGCGAAGATGATCTCCTCGTCCAGAAACGAATACCGAGGATTGGCGTCGGCCTCGAGCAGCGCGAGAAGGGAGCTCAGAGCTCCATCCGCCGCCAAGCGGAAGGCCGGATGACGATCGCCGTAGAGGCCGGCCGCGGAGAGGACCTGCCCGAGCGAAATGAGGAAATCGGCCTCGACGCTCACCGCGTCACGCCCCCGGCTCGACGCCCGCGGCGACTCGGATCGACCCGACCGCCGAGCCGCCGGCCTCATCGAGAACATCGCGGGCCTTGGGAAGGTGCTGGTACCCCTGCCGAATGCATGCCAGGGCCTCGAGCACCACGGGGCTGGATGGGGCGATCTTTCGCCGAAGGAGCCACCGACGTTGCGTCGCGCCCTTGACCAGGGCGTCCAGCGCCGCTTCGGTCCGGTACCCCGAGAGGGCACGTACGGCCTTCACTCGCAGCTGGACCGGCAGCACCGAGTTCAGGACGTGTGCTCGCAACAACGCCTCGGCGCCCGGTGGGTGCGCCTCCGCCGCGGCAGTCAGGCCGATGGCCAGCAGGCGCGGATCCGACTCGGCCAGCGAGGCCCGGACCGCTGCCTCGAGATCCCTGCGGTGCCGCACCGCCAGCCGATAGGCTTCGCCGCGAACGTCCGGGTCCGGGTGGTCGAGAAAGACAGCGACCGACAGTCCAGGCGCCTGGACGTCGAGCTCGTTCAGGATCGAGAGAAGGTGCGCCGTCGCCTCCGGCTGCTCCGCGTCCAGGCGTGCGATCACGGCTCCGGCGATGACGGGACCGAGCCGAGTCAGCCGTTCCACGAGCTCCGAGCGGACCTGCGGGCCGGAGGCTTGCTGGAGCGCGTCCAGAAGCGGCTCGGTGGCGCCCAGCCCGATCCGTCCGAGGAGACGGTCGACGGTGTCGAACTCGGGAGCCTCATCTCGAAGCAGCTGCTCGAGCGTCTCTCGCGTGGCGACCTGTCTCCACATCACCTCACCCACCTGACTGTCCTCGGATGTCGCCTCCAGAAGCCCGATGAGCTCGGTGAGGTTCTGTCCGCGCAAGTCCCTGAGGGCGAAAGCGATCATCCGTCCCATCATCTCCAGCTCGAGCCCCATCATGACCAAGCGATCGCCAAAAAAGGGGCGGGCCCCCTCCTCAGACCTGACCGTTTCTCTTGCCAGGTGTCCAAGCGCGCTTCGGTAGGTGGCGGGCCGGGGGTCCTCGAGCTCCCAGTCGTCAACCAGCTCGTGGACGACCTCTCGAAGGGTCTCGTCCGACTCCGATCCCTGCCCCGAGGAATCGGTTTCGGCATAGTAGGCCAGCTTGGTCAGCAGGCGCATCAGCCACGGTCCGATCGGACGCGACTCACTGCTGGAGGCGGCTTCGACCAACTCGACGACCGCCTTCGGGCTCACACGGGAGGTGGAGTGCCTGATCAGCTTGGCGGTGAACGCCGCGTCCTGAGAGTCGAGGACTCGTTTCAGCTCCTCGGCCGGTATCTCCCTCAGGATATCGGACAGCACGGCGACGGTCTCGGGATCCGCGTACGATGCGTCGAGCTCACCGACGAGCTCGAGCAACTCCGGGCTGAGCTCTACGTCCGCCAGCGCCGCCGCGGCCCGATCCAGCTCCTCGGCCGTCTCCTCGAGAATCGGAGCCGGCGTCTCGCGCGGCCCGCCGGGCGTTGGGGCTGCGAAGCCCTCATCCTCCGCATCCTCGGCTGCCTCCTCCCCGAGCTTGAGCGCTTCGTACTCGACGGGCTGGATCCGGATGTGGGGCCAGGTAGGCAGCTCCTCGACAGGCTCCAGGCCGATGGGTCGTCCGCGCCGGTCGGCGTCAACGGCCAGCTCTCGCAGCATGCCATCCAGCTCCTCGGTGCTCGCGTCGCGCGCGAAGTGAAGAGCGGCGATCTGGTGGCCGTGCAGGTGGGCGGCGAGCGAATCGATCAGGGGCCGCCCAGGCTCCATCACGAGCTCGCCCACGGCCAATCGCTTCCTGGTGACGCCGATCGTCAACGCGTCGTCATCGGCGAGGACCTCCTCGAGCCGCAGGGCGAGATCTCCCGACACGGTCCGGAGCGCGGGATGCCCAACCGGGTACATCGCGTGCTTCTGAACCGCCACCGCGAGCTCGTTGAGGAACGCTGCCGCGTCAGACATTCGGCGACCGGGTGGTAGTAGTGTGGAGCACGCCGCGGAGGCGTGGTCGGTCTCGGAAACAAGGGAGACGGCCCAAGATAATGTGCTTCCCCGGTGCGACGGCAAGACGAGGCGCGCAGAACAACGCCCGTGGCGGCGGTGTTTCAACATCGCGGACCGCAATCGGGCCGGAAACGAGGAGGCGACGAAAGATTGAGCACGAGGACAGCAGGGTCTCCGTTCAGATGACAAACGTCTCGAGGGCAGCAACACGGCTGCTTCTGGTGCTCGGGGTCTCGGCGTGCGGGGCTCCCGTCAGCGAGCCGGCGACCGGCCGGGTTGCCGAGGACGTGAGGGCGTCCCTGGAAGGAGGCACGCGGACCTTCGACCATGGAGCCTGGGATCGGCTGCTCGCCGCCGGCACGAAGGACGGTCTCGTCGACTACCGGTATTTCCAGGACCATGCCGGCGAGCTTGATGCCTATCTGGCCGAAGTGGCCGCGGCTGACGGCGCCGACCTCCGCCCATCCCACCTCAAGGCCTTTCTGATCAACGCCTACAACGCTCTGACCATCCGATCGATTCTGGAGGCTCCCGAAGTCACCTCGATCAGGCAGATCGACGGCGTGTGGTCCAGCGTGCGCCACCGCGTGGCCCGTCACGAGCTGACGCTGGACGAGATCGAACACAACCTGCTGCGTCCCTTCTTCCGCGATCCGAGGATTCACTTCGCCCTCAACTGCGCCTCGATGTCCTGCGCCCCGCTTCCCGGCTGGGCGTTCGACGGTGACGCCCTCGACGCGCAGCTGGAGGAGCGTGCTCGCCTCTTCCTGTCCGATCCGGAGAACGCCCGGGTCGAGGGACGGCAGCTCCTGCTGTCGCGCTACTTCGACTGGTACGGCGACGATTTCGTGGCGGAGGACTGGGCGCCAAGGGCAGAGAGCATCCCCCTCTTCGTGGCACGTTACGCGGGGGCTGAGATCGCAACAGCCGTCGACTCCGCGGGCATCACAGGGGTTCGCTTCTCTGACTACGACTGGTCGCTGAACGCCCTCCGATCTCCGACTCCCACCGCTGCCGACGAAGGCGATCGCTCAGGGCAGGAAGGGGTCGTGGGCTGGCTGCGGCGCTGGGTTGCCGGCTTCGGGATGGCCGGCCCGATCGTCTACGGTCTCGCGTACGTTCTGGGCGTGGTGCTCTTTCTTCCGGGCGCTCCGCTCACCATGGGTGCCGGCGTTGCCTTCGGGCTGGGTGTCGGCACGGTGTTGGTTTCCCTGGCCTCGACGACCGGCGCCGCTCTCGCCTTCCTGATCGCCCGCTACCTGTTGCGTGGCAGGGTCGAGCGCTGGGTATCGGATCACGAGCGCCTGGCGGCGGTGGACCGGGCGGTGGAGCACCAGGGTTGGAGGGTCGTCGCGCTCACGAGGCTATCTCCCGCCTTTCCGTTCAACCTGCAGAACTACGCATACGGACTCACCGGCGTGCCGTTCTTCCAGTACGTCCTGACGTCGTGGATCGCCATGTTGCCAGGAACGTTGCTTTACGTCTCGATCGGCGCCGCCGGCGTCGAGCTG
>Ga0255053_10001899_pt1 | contig 11289 bp, 7 predicted proteins | sample JV7_2_22_MG_FD_188635 | JGI IMG/M metagenome (GOLD analysis project Ga0255053, IMG submission 188635) | Seawater microbial communities from Jervis Inlet, British Columbia, Canada - JV7_2_22 | ecosystem: Environmental > Aquatic > Marine > Inlet | place: Canada: British Columbia | collected...
GGGCGTCATTGTCTACATGGGTAACGACATTTACGGCGTGAAATGGCGCAACTGGAAAGTAAACTTCAAGGAACTGGACTCGGTCATGAGCAAGACGGCGGAGTACGGGATGCCGCGGGTCTACAACCTTCTCACAGATCCGCAGGAGCGCGAGAACGTTCTCTTTCCCAATACCTGGGTTCCGAAGGCGGCTTTAGGTCAGTTGGGAGAGCACGCTGCGTCGCTGCAGGCGAATCCGCCGATCAAGCCTGGAACGCTGGATCCGTATCAACCACCCGACTGATCAGCGCGGCCGAAGGGTTACGCAGCTATCAGCGGCACGTCCAGTACGGCCAGGGGCTCCGGGGACCTTGCTAACGTACAAAGCGAGCCCCCGCTACCAGGAATTGGCTGTTTATATGCAGCCGACCAGAAAGCCTCGTTTTGACGAGGCTTTCTGCGTATTGGGACAAGTGGGCTAATGCTGCCGTCCGGCGGTGTACGTTAGACCCGAAACTGACGCTTGGTAAATTGCTAGCTACACTTAGGACAACGTCTGCTATCCGCCGAACGTTGGTATTTGCGTTTTCAACCGGAGGAGCCACGTGATGACAGCGCAAGCGATTTTCGTACTGCAATTTGTATTAAGCGTAACGATGTTCAGTTTAGTGACCAGGTGGGTGGTGGCTCCCTGGTTGGCGACACAGTCACAACAGCACGCGCTATTCTGGCTGACGTTACCGCATGCATTTCGCTATATAGGTATGGTCTTTCTGGTACCTGGTGTCGTGGCACAACCACTCCCGGACTATTTCGCGATTCCCGCAGCGTATGGCGACCTTGCGGCGAGCGTACTTGCGATATTAGCCCTTGTCCTGCTTCGAATCGGTTGGAAGGGCACAATGGGTGTGGTGTGGCTATTCAACGTCGTCGGCACGGTTGACCTACTCAACGCGTTACGTCACGTGGAGGTTGTCTCGGACTTCGGTTCTGTCTGGTACATACCGACATTTTTCGTGCCGCTACTTCTCGTGTCTCACTTCATGATCTTTGCGCGATTACTAAAGCCTGGGAGAAACGGAAATGAATGACCAAGTTACTGCACAGGAATGGTTCTCAACTGGTACCAGGGTGACTTACGACCCCGTTGCAAAAAAGATGGTGGAGCGCGCCAAAAATACAGATGTCGCAGGTGCTATTCATGTGTGGAAGCGGGTTGAGCGCAATTCTGCTCAGAACGACCGAGAATCGTGGACAACGTTTTTGCCGGGATTCCCGGACGGCTCATTTGGCTGGGCGAAGGTGGACCAGCAACTAAGCGGGAACGGCATGTTGCCCAAAATTTATATTGAATATGTCGGGCAAGGTGACTCAGATAAACCTTCGGGATATTCCTACGGGACGATGGAGCGCGCCGACCTGGTCGAGGCACTGTGGGAGGCCGAGAGTATCAAGTCGACTTTCGTCGTGACGTTCGACTACTCGTCTCTGGTCGTACTGGAACTTCTCAGCCGCCAGGAGGAGCGACTAAACCAAGGTATCGACCTGGGCACCAAAATCGAAGGAGTCTTGATGGCAAACGGTGGCTACTTCGCCGATGCACATAGCCACCCCCTGATGACAACACCAACATTGAGATCACCATTAGGGGGCATCGTGACCTGGTTCGGTCAACGCTCCCCGTTTATGTCCAGGCAACTCCTCAAGTCGATGTTTTCAAAGGAGTACCGATTGACCACCGCCGAATTTAACGAAATTTACGACGCTATCAGCAGGCGGAACGGTTTCTCCTTCGTAAGTAGCGCGGCCGGCTTCGTCGCGGAGCACCGTGCCAAGTACGGCGAGCGGTGGGATCTGCGTCGCCTGTATCTCGCGCTTCGAGAGTCGGTGTCATTCCACATTGTCGGCAGTGAAGGGGACATTTTTGAGCCGAACCAGGTTGTCAAAGCCAGAGAGCGCTTAGGCGATCAAGGTCTGGATATCCGCATGTTGCCCGGCGGCCACATGATTACATCCGAACAGCCAGACCAATTTGCCCGCATCATCGAAGAAGTGCGGCCATCGATCGCAGCTGTATGACGGCACGGCCCGATCGGCCCGGATCGATGTTCGGGAGCGTTGAATAGCCCTAATAAGCCGGATTTAGCTATTTCAGGCGCACGCACTGACTGACTGTAGGAACAGTGCAAATCACGCCCCCGCTACCAAAAATGAATAAAGGGTCCCCTTGTGGGGCCCTTTTTCATTTGGAAATGAGCAATATTTGAACCTGCGAGGAAGCAGGTCAAGCCGAGGCGCCCCGATTCGTAGCATCGGAATAGAGGCGCCGAGACCAACTGAGCGGCGTTAGCCGCGAAGGCCATCCTGCCCCCGCTACCAGGAAGCCGAAAACTCGGCCATGTGCCGGGTTTTTTGTGCCCGCCTTGGACAATTCAATGTAATCTCTGGCACGACCCTCATAAAAACATCTTCGGCTTACTAATGGCCGAGCTTAAGAACAAGGATCTTCCTATGCCGACACGAAGTCTATTTGTCTTGTTCGCAATGCTCATTGCGGTCGGATGTTCGCCGAACGCCAACACCGAACAATCTGCAGCGCCGCCAACAGCGACCACAACCGAAGAATCGCCCGTTGTAGAAGCTGTGCCTGACAATGATGCATCACAGACGTTGTTTACGAATGTTCGGGTTTGGGACGGTACCAGTGATGGCCTCACCGACACGACTAATGTCTTGGTCGTCGACAATCTGATTCACTCCATCGGCCCGGATGTCAGTGGCGGTGATGATGCGGCGGTCATTGATGGGGGCGGGCGAACCCTGATGCCGGGACTGATTTCATCTCATGTGCATTTGACGCACACGCTGGTGGACGGCGGAATTCCGGGCTTGAACGCAATGACCTGGGAGGACATAGGCGCCGTCGCGACGGCGTCTGCCAAGGAATACCTGATGATGGGCTTCACCACCGTTCGCGATATGGGCGGCATGGCGGACGGTTTTAAGCGTGCCATCGACAAGGGTCTGATTGAAGGACCGCGCGTCTACCCTGCGGGCGCTTACATCGCTCAAACCTCGGGTCACGGCGACTTGCGCATGCGGGGGCAGCCCAATGCGCAACTCACTGGCATTCAATACTCCAACCTGGAGCGACTGGGCATTATTCGTATCGCAGACGGCGTTCCCAACGTATTGACCGCGGTGCGAGAGAATTTCGCCAACGGCGCGGTCTATATCAAGCTTCATGCTGGCGGTGGTATATCGTCCGAAAAGGACCCGTTGCACACCATTCAGTACACGATAGAGGAGCTTAGAGCTGCAGATGTGGCGACACGAAACTGGGATACCTACTTCACCGTTCATGCTTACACGACACCAACGGTGAACCTCGCGCTGGATGCCGGTGCACAAGCCATCGATCACGGTCAGATGGTGGATGAAAATACGATAAAGCGTATGGCGAAGCAGGGGACCTTCCTGACCAGCAATCTATCGGGTATGAGTGAGGGACTATTGGCGCATCCCCTGTATGGAAATCCCGCTAATCCCCAATATATCAAGACCAAAGCGTTTATGGCTGCTTCAAAGAACTTCGCAGACTGGGTCAAGGAACACGACGTCAAATGGTCTTTTGGCGACGACATGGTGCTATCGACGCAAGTACAGTTTCGCCAGCTCGTGGACCATGAGAAATGGTATGCAGGAGAATTGTTCGGCAATCATTTCGCATTGAAGGGAATGACATCAACGCCCGGGCAACTGGCACAACTCACAGGCCAGACAAACCCCTACCCTGGCACGCTCGGTGTCATTGAAGAAGGCGCGTATGCCGACATCCTGGTGGTCGATGGTAATCCGCTTGAAGACCTCGCAGCGATTGGTGCCTATGGCGGCTGGTTTGATGCTGAACCACGTTCGCAAAACGTCGAAAATATTAAGCTCATTATGAAAGATGGAAAGATCTACAAGAACACACTTTAGGAGCTGAAGATGAACAAGCACATTGCACTCTGCGTGGTAGGCGCATTCATGCTGACGGCTTGTGAAGTAACTGTCGACCACGAGGCCAACGCGCCAATGGCCGCGACTGAGAAAATCGGCACTTCGCCTTACACAAACTGTAGCTTCGATGCGGCGGCCGGCGACGAATCGTTTGACACGGTAATACTGAATGGTCGCGTCATGGACCCGGAGTGTAACTTCGACGGCGTTCGCAATGTCGGCATCAAAGACGGCCGGATAGTCATGATCACGGAAGGCGATATATCAGGCGACAAGACCATTGATGCAACCGGTCAAGCGGTCGTGCCCGGGTTTATCAACACGCATACGCACTCGTTTGCGCCGTTCGATCAAAAAATGGTGGCCCATGACGGTGCTACGACGCTCCTGGATACGGAAGTCGGAGCTGCAGACGCGAATCATTTCTATGCCAAGTATGAGGGCAGCTCTTTCCTGAATTACGGAGTCGGCATCAGCCACGAAATGGTGCGCCGTGTCGTGATGGATGGAACGCCAGTCGAGATATCCTCTGACCCAACCGAAGTACTTGTGTCTCGAGGCCACGCCCAACAGGACGGTCACGCCCAATGGGCGCTCGACGTGCCCACGCCAGAACAACACGACCAGATACTGACGATGTACGAACAGGGTATGCGCGATGGAGCCATTTCGGTCAACTCAACGGTGGGTTACATGGGATACGGCGTGCCCACCTATGAAATCTTCGATCTGCAAAAGCTGGCGAAAAAGCACGGTCGATTCTTTGGCTCGCATACTCGCTTCGGCCCGACAGAGACCCTTCCACTTAATTTTTCATTAGGTTCCAGAGAAATCATCGCGAATGCGGTGGCTTTGGACGGCGCGCTGATCGTATCGCACATCAATAACCAGGGATGGCAGGAAATCTACGAATTGTGTGCTCGACTGCAGGAACAGGGCATGACCATTTTCTGCGAATACTATCCGGCAATAACCGGCAATCCGAACATCGCAACTCCGCAGTTACTGCCGGACAAGATCAAGCTGAATAACATTGACCCGACCAAGCATATCTACAATCCCACGACGGGCGAGCTGTTCAAGTCGGAAGAGGCGTTCTTCAAGATGCAGGCGGATCAACCAGACAAACCGATATTCATTGAACTGCGCAATCCAAGATGGATGAAAGAATGGCCGCACATGAAGAACATCGCGATTGCCAATGACTCCATTGCCTACTACACGCCCGAAGGAGAGGTATTGCCTATCGACGCGGACCCTAGTGAATACGGCGGCCATCCCCGCAATGCCGCAACCTACGGGATCATTTTCCGAGAGGCACGCGAACAGGGAATTCCTCTCATGGATATCGTCACCAACGCGTCTTACATACCCGCCAAGTATTTCTCGATGGTTGGTCTGAAAGCAATGCAGGAGCGTGGCCGCATACAAGCGGGGATGATTGCCGACATCACTATTTTCGACCCCGAGACCATCGCCGAGAGTTCAACCATGAAAGAGGGTGAGCGCGGATTTTTCACTAAAGGCATCTCGCATGTCATCGTAAACGGGCAGATCTCCATCGAAAACGGCGTCGCGAATACGACCGTGCTTGCAGGGCAAGCAATTCGTTACCCGATTATTACGGAAGGCGAAATCGATCTGAACCTCAACGACAAACAGTATCAGTGGCATGCAGATCTTCCCGACTACTCGAACGTGCGTGAGGTATATCCAGTCGCTTTGCCTTCCGCAGAATGACTTCAGTAGGGAGAAACCAGATGGACCGGCAAATCGTCTTCATTGCGACGCTCGTACTCGCCACTTTTCTCGTTGCCTGTTCGGCTGGCGGCGCTCAGGACTACGACCTGGTCATCCTGAACGGCCGCGTCATGGATCCTGAAACCGAGTTCGACGCTGTTCGCAATGTGGGCATCAAGGATGGTGTGATCGTCACGATTACTGAAGCTGCGATTACCGGCACCGACTCCATTGATGCTACAGGCCTCGTAGTGACGGCCGGCTTCATCGACACGCATACACATTCGAGCGACAAATTCGTCATCAAGATGGCGATGATGGATGGCGTGACGTCGGGCATGGATTACGAGCTGGGCGCGCTTAATGCTGGAGCGTGGTACGACCGGGAGGCAGGAAAATGGCCGATCAATTACGGCACGTGTACATCGCATGAGCTAGCACGGATGGTCGTGCACGACGGATTTGATCTTAGCCTGCCGGTGGACGCAGTCGACGGATTTAAACTTCGCGCGCGATCGGGCGAAGATGGCATCGAAGGGTGGTCCGTTACTGTGAGCAACAGTGATCAGATAAATGAGATCACGCGCCTGCTCGACGCCGATCTTCGGGAGGGCGCTTTATGCGCCGGGACGACAGTCGGATATGCCTTTGTCGGCATTAGCACTCGCGAGCTATTCGAGGTGCAGCGCGCAGCAGCCCGATATGGTCGGCCACTTGCCGGTCACAGCCGCTTCCATGGCAACACCGCCACACCCACAGAGGCACCGCTCGGTTTTGATGAGGTATTTGCCAACGCAGTCGTTCTTGATGCGCCTTTACTTTATTCGCACAACAACGATTATGGTTGGTCGGAGATTGAAGAGAAACTGGCGCTGGCTCGCGAACGTGGGATGAATGTCTGGTCAGAATATTATCCGTATGAAGCAGCGTCGACGGCCATTGGTGCGGCAGCGCTCCGCCCCGAGTCTTACGAGGACGTTCTCGGGCGGAACTACCAGGAAACGCTGTTCGATCCAACACAAGACAAGTATCTAAGCAGGGACGAGTACCTGCAGGTTGCCGCCGAGGATCCAGGCAGAGCAATCGTCATTTTCAATCCTGCACGCAAAGAATGGCTACCACAGTGGCTAAGGGTTCCACACATGGTGGTCGCGAGCGATGGCATGTGGCAAAACGAAGGACTCGGCTGGGACGATGACCCGGCGCTGTTCAAAGGGCACCCAAGAACTTCCGGCTCTCATTCCACCGTGTTGCGGCTCGCACGCGAGAATAATGTACCGCTGATGTTTACGCTTTCACAGCTCAGTTACTGGCCGGCTTTTCATCTTGGCGAAACGGGGCTCGAGCAGATGAAAATCCGTGGCCGTATGCAAGCAGGAATGGCCGCCGACATCGTCATTTTTGATCCCGAGAGTGTTCACGAAGGATCCGGCTACAAAGCCGGAGAGAACGGACTACCACCGATCGGCTTGCCGCACGTCATCGTCAACGGTCAGTTCGTCAAACGTGACGACATGGCCACTAACGTAATGGCCGGGCAGGCCATTCGCTACCCGGTTGAGGATCGGGGTCGTCATGAACCAGCGTCGGCCGAGCAATGGCTAGATGACTTCAGCATTGATGACAGCACTCTGCAGCCGTGAGAAAAGCAGACGTATGCCTGCTAGCGATCAGCATTCTATGGGTCGCAATGCCTGCTGTGTCACAGGAAACGGATACCGCGCGTGCTGCGGAATTAGAAGAAGTCGAAACGGTTCGCATCCCACATCGCATCGGCTACCGCAACCGTGATCTTGGTTTTGGAGGACCAAGCACGGTGCAACAGCAACTCGATGATGATGATGTTATTCGTGAACCGATCTACCGTTTCGCCAGGGCGGATGAATTTTTCAAGCCTTGGTTTGACATGAAGAAACGCTTTAACGAAGAACACGATTTTCAATATAGCTTCGACTACAACCTGTTGTCACAGGGTATTAGTGATTCTATCGGCACGGAAGACAGCGCTACCAGCGGCGTCTTGCGGGCATACGGCACCTGGGTGCTGACACGAGAGGACGACAAGGACTTTGGTCGACTGATATACAACGTTAATCACCGGCACAAAATATTTTCAGACATCGCGCCGGCCGACCTGGCAGGGCAGGCCGGATACATCGGTGTTACCGGCACGCTGTTCAGCGATGTCAACCTGGTGCTCGTAGATCTCAACTGGCAACAGTCATTTAACGACGGCTATACCGGTTTGATCGCGGGTCGCTTTGATCCGAATGATTACATGGGTGTATTGGGCTACGCGAATCCCTGGACCGCCTTCAGTAATGTCGCGATCATTCTCAACCCGAGTGTCGCGTTTCCGGATGGCAGCCTCGGTGTTGGCGGCGGGCATCGGTTTAACGATCAATGGTATCTCAAAGGTTCGATTAACGACGCGAACGGAGTGATTACAGACTTAAAGGCGTTTAAAGGCGGCGCAGAGTTTTTCAAGTGGGCGGAAATCGGCTGGACGCCGGCACCTGACCAGCACTATCTCACCAATATTCACGCAGTTGCCTGGCACGTCGACGAGCGACAGAGCGCCGGTATACTGTCGGCACATGGATTTATGCTCGGCGCCAGCAAGACAACGGATGATCAGCGCTGGATGGGTTTTGTTCGTGCTGGCTGGTCGAAAGGCAGCGCTCCGATTTACAACGAGACGTACTCGCTGGGTCTCGTGCGCAGGGTTCGCCGTAATTCCGATGAAATTGGGCTTGCGATCAATTGGGGTGACCCGCCGGATAGCTCGCTTAGCAGTCAGACCACGGGGGAGTTCTTCTATCGGCTGCAATTGTCGCAAGGTATCGCGATAACACCTAGCGTGCAGTTATTGAAAGATCCGGCACTGAATCCGACTGAGGATACGATCTGGGTCTGGGGAATTCGGTTTCGTTTGACTCTTTGATTCTGGCCGAAAACGGACCTTCGAAAACGCCGACTTCAGCCCGATTGAATGTCCGCTTTGGGGAAAAGCGGGCATCAGGCGACCAGCGGGAAGGGGCCTAGGTCGATCTGCATATAATTCACATAGCGCGCCCCCGCTACCAAAAAACCGAAAACCCGGCCTTGTGCCGGGTTTTTTCATTGACGAAGTACGGTTGATCTGTGCGGGCGAACTCACTTATGCTCGCGCTGCTATCTCGAAAGTTAATGAGTTGCGATTCCGTGGTTTAAGAATAAGAAAGGAGAATCGATATGAGGCGTCATGTTCTATTGGTCATCAGCGGGGCTTTTCTCATACTCGCAATCCCCGCGGTGGCACAAATACAACCATCGAAAGAGTCTCTTTCCGACTTGTATCATGGCAAGGCGTATTCTCCATATGCTCAGAGATCTTTCCCCAGCTGGCCTTTGTGGGGCGATACTCATCTGCACACCGGGTTATCTGTGGATGCGGGACTGTTCGGCGCCCGATTGGGATTAGAGGAGGCATATCAATTCGCCCGCGGTGAAGAGGTGGTCTCGTCGACCGGTCAGCCGGTGAAGCTTAGCCGGCCGCTCGACTGGTTGGTGATCACCGATCACTCCGATGCGATGGGTTTCGTTCAGGACCTCGCGGCCGGCGCACCGGGAATCCTCGCATTCGATGAAGGAAAACGCTGGCACGCCGGTATTGAGGAGGGGGGAGCGGCGGCGGTAGAGGCGGCGCTGGACCTCATCACCAATTTTTCACAAGGCAAAATCCCGGCGGCGTTGCTCGCTGATTACTCACCCGGCGCAAAGAAGTATCGATCTATCTGGGATCATGTGGTGAAGACGGCCGAGGACTACAACGAACCCGGGCGTTTTACGGCATTGATCGGCTTCGAGTGGACCTCGCTCGTCACGGGCAACAACCTGCACCGCAACGTGATTTTCCGTGGCGGGGCTGACAAGGCTGGCCAGGTCGTGCCGTACACGACACAGGCGCCGATCGGCAGCACCGACCCGCTTGACCTCTACGAATACCTCGAAAACTACGAGGCAAAGACCGGCGGTTCGGCGATTGCGATCGCGCACAACGGCAACCTGTCGAACGGACTGATGTTTCCGATCGACAAGCAATACACGGGTCGCAGGATCGATCGGGAGTACGCCACCAAGCGCGCACGCTGGGAACGCTTGTACGAAGTCACTCAAATCAAAGGCGACGGTGAGGCGCATCCCTTGCTCTCACCCGACGATGAATTTGCCGATTATGAGAACTGGGATGCCGGCAACCTCGACCTGAGCGAGGCAAAGACACCCGATATGCTGGCCACTGAATATGCTCGCGAGGCGCTCAAGAACGGTCTGGCTCTCGAAGCCAGGCTAGGCACCAATCCGTACAAGTTCGGGCAGGTCGGCTCAACCGACAGCCATACCGGTCTCGCCGCCGTAGAAGAGGACAATTTCTTCGGCAAACATTCCGGTGGCGAACCCTCTCCCGATCGCATGCACCACCCCTTCACCAAAACAGACCAAGGTACCTTCGAGGGTTATGAGACGGTTGCTTCCGGCCTCGCCGCGGTTTGGGCGGTCGACAATACCCGCGAGGCGATCTGGGACGCGATGGATCGCAAGGAAGTGTATGCCACCACCGGTCCGCGCCTGATGGTGCGTTTCTTCGGCGGTTGGGACTATACGACGGATGACCTTAACAGTCGGCAACCGGCCTTCCGTGGTTATGAAAAGGGCGTGCCAATGGGCGGCGATCTGACCGCGCCCTCGGGCGATCGTGCGCCAACGTTTATGGTCTATAGCCTGCGTGACCCCGTAGGCGCAAATCTCGACCGCATTCAGATCGTCAAGGGCTGGCTGGATGCCAAAGGCAAAACACACGAGAAAGTCTACGATGTCGCCTGGTCATCCGGGCGTACACCCGACGCGAACGGCATGCTGCGGCCGGTCGGCAACACGGTTGACATACAAGCAGCAAACTGGACCAACACGATCGGCGCCTCCGAGCTCGGTACCGTGTGGACGGATCCGGATTTCGATCCGGCTCATCCGGCCTTCTACTATGCTCGGGTGATCGAGATCCCGACGCCGCGCTGGGTCGTCTACGACGCCTTCCGTTTTGGCGTCGATATTCCCGAAGGCGCTAAAACGACACTTCAGGAACGCGCTTATACTTCGCCAATCTGGTATACGCCATAAGTCGATTACAGCATGAACGCAATTGTTCACTTCTGGCGGAGAGGACTTGCTAAGGAGGATGTCCACATAGGGTTTCCCGAATGCTAGGCAGCGATCAGCGGAACCTCCAGGACAGCAAGAGGCTCCGGAGACGTTGCTAACGTACAAAGCGAGCCCCCGCTACCAGGAAACCGAAAACCCGGCCATGTGCCGGGTTTTTCTTGCCCGGAATCTCCTCAATTGATGTCCGCTTTACGCCCGGAGGCGGACACTCAGCTAGTACTGGCGGGACGTTCCGCTAACGATCGAGGCTGTGTAAAAACGTAAATTCCAGAAAGGCTGTGGTAAATCACTACCGGTTTTCATTTGTATTGGATTCCGATGTGGGAATGCATCGCATCACGTAAGCGCCAACAGAAGTCATTGTGGCGC
>Ga0255053_10001900_pt1 | contig 11285 bp, 9 predicted proteins | sample JV7_2_22_MG_FD_188635 | JGI IMG/M metagenome (GOLD analysis project Ga0255053, IMG submission 188635) | Seawater microbial communities from Jervis Inlet, British Columbia, Canada - JV7_2_22 | ecosystem: Environmental > Aquatic > Marine > Inlet | place: Canada: British Columbia | collected...
TCGGGTTGCTCGACGGTGTAGGCGCTGCGGCTCAGATCTCCAAGGCCGAGTTCGTCGAACGGCGTCGCCAGAGCCGGTGCTTGCTGGTGATCGAGCGTCACCAGGTCAACTGGCGCCCACCCGTACTCCTCCCCGACGTCGTAGTCCTTGAGACTCCAGCGCAGCAGATTGCCACCGTGCGTGCTGAACTCCGCCTCGTAGAGCAGCTTCTGAACCTCGACTCGCTCCTCCTCCGGGGCCTCGGCTGCCAGCGCGTCCGCGACGAGTGGAGCTTGTTCAGTACCCAGTGGCCCTGGGAAAGCTGGCTCCGGGGCGATCTCTCCCCGCTCTGCGCGGTCGGCATCCTCAGCGAGTTCTTCCCCTAGGGGGAGGAGCGGCTCGGGAGGTCTCGTGCTCTCGGTGAACATCGCCCACAACATGAGGACGAGGAAGGAGAGACCGAGCGCCAGTGCAAAGTTACGGTCCACGCGGTTCCCCTCCCGGGACCGGGTCATAGTCAGCGGCGTGGAAGGGATGACAGCGACACACCCGCCGTACCGCGAGCCAACTACCCCGGAGCGGCCCGTGGATGCGTATCGCGTCCATCGCGTACTCGGAGCACGAGGGTAGATAGCGACAGCAGGGACCGAGAATCGGTGAGATCAGCAGCCGGTAGGCCTCGATCAGGACCAACAGAAGCGTGGAAACCGCTCGGCGAATCACCGGAAGAGATCCCCCAGCTCCTGTCGAACTCCTGCCGTATCAAGGTCAGCGGCCCCCCGGCGCGCAATCACCACCAAGACAGCGCCCCTCGGAAGCACAGAGCGGTGCTGCCGAAACCACTCTCGGATACAGCGCTTCAGCCGGTTTCTCTCCACCGCCGCACCCACCTTCCTGCTCACCGTAATCCCCAACGTTGGACCTGTACCCCCATCGTCATAGTGGTGCCGTCCGACGATCGCCGCGAAGTGAGCAGACGTCATCCGCATCCCCTGCCGGCTGATCCGCTGAAAGTCCCTCGATTTCCTCAGCCGGTCGGTGCGTCGCAGCCGCGCCGCACCTCGGCTCATCTCGACTTCGAGGGTACGGAGACAGCCAACCGCTTCCGCCCTTTTGCACGGCGGCGCTTGATGATCGCCCGACCATTTGCTGTCCGCATCCGCACGCGGAAACCATGGCCACGTTTTCGACGAATGCGGCTCGGCTGATAGGTTCGTTTCATGACGCGAGCACCCCTGCTTGGTCTCGCCCAAGACACTGGTCCAGCTAATCAGCGAACGTACCCGGATCTCGCTAACTCTGTCAAGCCACAGGGAAAATCCTCCCCTCACCAGCAGGTTCTCCAGCCGCAGATCGGGTTTTTTCTGCAACTACCTGGTCACCATGGGCCCCTCCACCGAAAACACCAGTTGACGAGAATCCGCAGCCAGGGACAAAACAGGAGCCTACATCACCAGAACCACCGTGGTAACATCCCCACCGTGCTCGAGGCTTACTATCACCCAGCCCTTCTGTTGCTTCCCGGACAAAGCAAAACACCTGTGCTTCCAGTAACTTCAGCATGTTCTATCAATTGTCGGGGACTACTACTAATACTAGTTACTCTAATACCTAGAGGATGATGAGAGGCTATGAAGCTCACCATCGACAAATCCGACCTGCACCGAGGGCTTTCCCACCTCCAAGCCGTCGTCGAGAAGCGCAACTCGATGCCAATCCTCGCGAACGTTCTCCTACGTACTCTTGGACGAGGGAAAGAAGGTCAACTCGAGCTAGCGGCTACTGATCTGGAAGTCGGTGTGCGCGACCTGCGTACCGCGCAGGTAGAGACCGATGGAGATATTACGGTCTCTGCTCGAAAGTTCTTCGATATCGTTCGCGAGCTTCCGGATGAGCCAGTCCAACTCGAGGCAACGGCAAATGCATTCCTCGAGATCTACTCTGGCCGCATTCACTTTTCTCTCGCTGGTACCACGGGAGAGGAGTACCCAAGCCTCCCCGAGTTTTCACCAGAACATCTTGTCTCTCTACAGGCCTCGATCTTGAGTACGATGATTGAGCGAACCGTGTACGCTGCCTCGCTCGACGAGACGCGGTACAACTTGAATGGTGTTTACTTCGAGGTGCTCGCCGAGAGCGAGAAGATTCGGATGGTCGCAACAGATGGGCACCGCCTTGCGCTGGTCGACCGTGGAATTGGTAGTGAGGTAGAGAGCCTGGCGAGCGACGTGATCATCCCACGAAAGGGGCTCGCTGAACTCAAGCGCCTCGTCGATGAAGAGGACGCAGACCAGGTGGAGATCAGCTTCGATGCCAGCAATGGCCTGGCTCGGACGGGCTCGGTAACACTTTTCATGCGCCTGATCGAGGGAAAGTTCCCAAACTACCAGCAAGTCATTCCCACGGCCCTCGAGCACCGGCTGACGCTACCGTGTGAGCCGCTTATCCACGCGGTTCGGCGAGTTTCACTTCTCTCCGCCGAGCGCAGTCACGCGGTCCAGTTCGAGTTCACCAAGGATGCGCTGCGCCTGTCATCCAGCAACCCTGATCTTGGGCACGCCCAGGAGGAGTTGGACGCGGATTACTCAGGCGACGATCTTAGCATCGGGTTCAATGCGAAGTACCTGCTGGAGTCTCTCTCGGCGTTCGCTACAAAGGAGATTCAGCTGAGTCTCCAAGACTCTACCTCGCCCGTGGTGCTCCGCCCGACCGATGACGAGGACAGCCTCGCCGTGGTAATGCCCATGAGGCTTTGAGGCGCTGGCCCTACCAACTATCCGGTGAATCACCCGGGCCAGCCGAGTGTCGTCCCCCGACGCTCGGAGGCTCCTTCGCGTTACCCTGCGAGTCGCGCACTCCGGGTGTTCCCGAAGCCTTTACGCGGACTTGTAGTTTCGGTACCCTCTCGGCACCGCGTGCAGGTACCGCACCCCCCCGCCCCCTACGGAGGGAAGCAGCAGGGCTGATAGCCCCCGCGGAACTGGATCTCTAGTGAGTTACGACGCGAGTTCCATCGAGGTCCTGGAGGGTCTCGACCCGGTCCGGAAGCGCCCGGCGATGTACATCGGCACCACCGGCCTGGACGGGCTTCACCACCTCGTCTACGAGGTGGTCGACAACTCCATCGACGAAGCCCTCGCGGGCTTCTGCAGGGAGATTGCCGTCGTCATTCACGTTGACAACAGCGTTACTGTGACCGACGACGGGCGCGGCATCCCCGTTGATACCCATCCCGTGGAGAACCGGCCGGCTGCCGAGGTGGTCCTCACCACCCTCCACGCGGGGGGCAAGTTCAACAACAATAGCTACAAGGTCTCCGGTGGTATCCACGGTGTGGGCGTATCGGTAGTGAACGCCCTCTCCGATTGGCTCGAACTCGAGATCAAGCGCGACGGCAAGGTGTGGCGGCAGCGCTACCGGCGCGGCGATCCCGAGATGCCCTTCGAGGAGATTGGCACCACCAACCGCACCGGTACCAAGGTCAGCTTTCTTCCCGACCTGGAGATCTTCTCCAGTATCGAACTCTCGTTCGACACGCTCTCCCAGCGGCTGCGCGAGCTCTCCTTCCTGAACGCCGGCATTCACATCCGGATCCACGACGAGCGCTCCAACAAGGAGCACGATTTCTGCTACGAGGGTGGAATCGTCTCCTTCGTCGAACATCTGAGCCGCACCAAGGCACCTCTGCACCAGCCGCCGATCTACATCTCCGGGGAGCGCAGCTTCACCAACCACGGCGTGATGACGCCGGTCTCCATCGAGATTGCTCTGCAGTACAGCGATTCCTACAACGAGAGTGTCTTCTCCTTCGCCAACAACATCAACACCGCCGAGGGTGGAACCCATCTCGTCGGCTTCCGCACCGCGCTGACCCGGGCCCTCAACCGCCACATCACCAGCCGACAGCGCAATGGAAAGAGCGCAGCGGAGTCGATCAGCGGTGATGACGTCCGTGAAGGTCTCACCGGGGTGATTTCCGTGAACCTGCCGCAGCCGGAGTTCGAGGGGCAGACGAAGACGAAGCTCGGCACCAGCGAGGTGCGCGGACTCGTCGAGGGACTTCTCTACGAAGAGCTGATGGAGCACCTGGCGGAGAACCCGGCCACCGCTCGAGCCATCGTGGGCAAAGTAGTGGATGCCGCGCGGGCTCGTGCCGCAGCGCGCAAGGCCCGCGATCTGGCGCGCCGCAAGGGCGCGCTCTCGGATTTCAGCCTTCCCGGGAAGCTCGCCGACTGCCAGGAGAGGGATCCCGCCAAGAGCGAGATCTTCATCGTCGAGGGAAACTCGGCGGGTGGCACGGCCAAGCAGGGCCGTTCGCGGAAGACCCAGGCGATCCTGCCCCTCCGCGGCAAGATCTTGAACGTGGAGCGCGCCCGGCTCGATCGCATGCTCTCCAACGCGGAGATCCAATCCCTGATCGCGGCACTCGGCTGCGGCATCGGGCCGGACTTCGACGCCTCCAAGGCTCGCTACCATAAAGTCGTCGTGATGACCGACGCAGATGTGGATGGAAGCCACATTCGCGCGCTGCTCCTCACCTTCTTCTATCGCCAGATGAGGGGTCTGATCGAGCGCGGGTACATCTACATCGCGCAGCCGCCGCTCTTCAAGGTCAAAAAGGGAAGGGCCGAGCGGTACGTGAAGGACGAGTCCGAGCTCGAGAACTTCCTGCTCGACCTGGCCCTGTCGAACGCTCGGGTTCTCTCGGGCGGTGCGCAGGTACCGCTCTCCAGCGAGGCCGCACGGACGCTGCTGGACAGCGCGGGCGAGTACGGCCGGCTGGTCGACCACCTCGGGCGCCGCCGCCTGGACGAACGCTTGGTGGACGCGGCGGTCCAGGCGGGCGGGCCCAGTGAGGAAGATCTCGCCGACGAAGTGGGGCTCCGCGAGCGCATCGCGCCGGCCATCGAGGCGCGCCTCGGGGTGATCCACCCGGAAGCCCTCCCCGTGCTATGGAACGTGGCCGCCGACTCAGAGCACGGGGGCTATCGACTCATGGCGGTGACCCGCCGTGCAGGTGCTGTAACGCGCACCACCTTCGACGCGGAATTCTGCCGTTCGGTGGATTACCAGCGGCTGAGCTCCCTCGCCGCGCGGATCAGCGCGACCGGCGACGCCCCCTACCGCCTCGTCTCCGGTGAAGGCGAGCCGGGGGAGGAGCTCGCGAGTGCGACGCAGCTGCTCGAGGAGATCCTGGCGCTCGGCAAGAAGGGCCTCTCCATCCAGCGCTACAAGGGGCTCGGAGAGATGAATCCAGACCAGCTCGCCGAGACCACGATGGAGCCGGATTCCCGCACCCTCCTGCAGGTGAAGATCGAGGACGCGGTCGAGGCGGATCTCGTCTTCACCACCCTGATGGGCGATGATGTGGAGCCGAGGCGTGAGTTCATCGAACAGAACGCCTTGAACGTCCAGAACCTCGACATCTAGCGGAAACAGCGCCTTGGTCGAAGAATCCCCGGACATCGAAGTACCCGACGAGATTCCTGCACCGCCGGGCGGCGGAGGCGCCGACGGGGGAGACGGCGCGGGAGATTCGCCCTCGGGCGAAGAGACGTTGCCGGTTGCCATCGAGGACGAGGTCCGAAGCTCCTTCCTCGACTACTCCATGTCGGTGATCGTGAGCCGGGCGCTCCCCGACGTGCGCGACGGCCTCAAGCCTGTCCACCGCCGCATCCTCTACGCCATGCACGATGAAGGGTTGCTTCCCAATCGGCCCTTCTCCAAGTCCGCCGGCGTCGTGGGGGAGGTGATCAAGCACTATCACCCGCACGGCGACTCGGCGATCTACGAGGCCATGGCGCGGATGGCCCAGGACTGGTCGCTCCGCTACCCGCTGGTGCACGGTCAGGGGAACTTCGGTTCCATCGACGGCGATCCCCCCGCTGCCTACCGCTACACGGAGGCCCGCCTCCAGGCCCTCACCCTGGAGCTGCTACAGGACATCGACCGCGAGACGGTCGACTTTGGGCCAAACTTCGACGGCAATACCGAGGAGCCCGCGGTGCTCCCGGCGAAGTATCCCAACCTGCTCGCCAACGGCTCCCAGGGAATCGCCGTCGGCATGGCCACCAATGTTCCTCCCCACAACCTCGGCGAGTTGATCGACGCGCTCGGCGTGGTGGCCCGCGATCCGGAATGCAGCGTCGACGAGCTGCTCGAAAAGCTACCCGGGCCCGATTTTCCGACTGGCGGGCTCATCTGCGGAAGCGAGGGCATCCGCGCCGCCTACCAGACCGGACGCGGGCAGGTCACCCTCCGCGCCCGGGCGGGTTTCGAGGAGGGCAAGAGGGGCGAACGGATCGTCGTCACCGAGATCCCCTACATGGTAAACAAGGCCACCCTGGTCGAGCGCATCGCCGAGCTGGTGCGGGAAGGGAGAATCGACGGCGTCACGGATCTCCGCGACGAGTCGGATCGGTCGGGAATCCGGGTGGTGATCGAGCTGCGGAAGGAAGCGCCGGGGGAGGTGATCCTCAACCAGCTCTACAAGTTGACGCCGCTCCAGACCACCTTCGGCGTCAACATGCTGGCGCTGGTGGAGGGGCGACCCCAGCTCCTCTCGCTCAGGGACGCGCTGCAGCGCTTCATCGACTTCCGGCGCGAGGTGGTGGCTCGCCGCGCCGCCTACGATCTCGCCCAGGCCGAGGCACGAGCGCACATTCTGGAGGGCTTCGTCACCGCCCTCGACCACCTCGACGAGGTGATCGCCATCATCCGCGGCGCCGAGGACACGCCCGCGGCACGCGCGGCCCTGATGGGACGCTTCGAGTTCAGCGAGCGCCAGGCTCAGGCGATTCTCGACATGCGGCTGCGATCGCTGACGGCCCTGGAGCGTCAGAAGGTACTGCACGAGCTCGAGGAGCTCCGCGCCAGGATCGCCGAGCTTCGGGATCTGCTCGCCAGCGATGAGCGGATCCTTCAGGTCATCCTCGAGGAACTCGAGGAGATCCGAGAGAAGTTCGGGGACGGGCGGCGCAGCGAGATCACCGATGCCGTGGAGGGACTGAGTACCGAGGACCTGATCGTCGAAGAGGACATGGTCGTCACCGTCTCCCACCAGGGCTACGTCAAGCGCAACCCCATCACCCAGTACCGGGCCCAGCATCGAGGCGGCAAGGGGCTCAGGGGAATGCAGACGAAGGATCAGGACTTCGTCGAGCGGCTCTTCGTGGCCTCGACCCACTCGACGTTGCTCTTCTTCACCAACCGCGGCCGTGTCCACTGGAAGAAGGTCTACGAGCTTCCGCAGCTCGGTCGCGCGGCCCGGGGCAGGCCCGTCGTGAACCTCCTCAGACTCGGAGAGGGCGAGCGGGTACAGGCGATGCTTCCGGTGCGCAGCTTCCAGGAGGCGGCCGGAGATTTCGTGGTGCTGGCCACGCGCAGGGGCGTGATCAAGAAGACCGCCCTCAACGCCTTCTCCAATCCACGGCGGGGCGGCATCATCGCCATCAATCTCGACGCCGACGACGAGGTGATCAGCGCCCGCCGCACCAACGGTATCCAGGAGGTGATTCTCGCCACCAAGCGCGGGAAGTCGATCCGCTTCCAGGAGAGGCAGGTACGACCCATGGGGCGGTCGGCGGCCGGCGTCCGCGGCGTCACGCTGGGCCCGCGAGACGAGGTGGTCGGCATGGAGATCCTGTCGCCGGGTGCGACGATCCTCACCGTCACCGCGAACGGCTTCGGCAAGTGCACTCCCCTCGATGACTACCGGGTTCAGAATCGCGGGGGGCAGGGGGTCATCACGATCCGCGCCACGGAGCGCAACGGCGAGGTGGTGGGCGTCGCCCAGGTGATGAGCGACGGCGAGGTGATGCTCATTACCAACGGCGGCAAGGTGCTGCGATGCAAGGTCCGGGGTATCTCGGTCATGGGTCGCGCCACCCAGGGTGTGAGGATCATGGAGCCCGCCCCCGGCGAGGTGCTGGTGGCGATGGCGCGAATGGCGGAGTACGACGCCGGCTCCGGCGATGCCTAGCTCCCATTCTTCACCAGCGCGCTGCTTCGGTCGCTGCCCAGCCGGGTCGTTTCGGACCCCGGGGTCGAGGGGAATGTCCAATGAGTGTTGACCGGTCCCGAAGGCTCTTCGCCCGCGCCAAGCGGGTGATTCCCGGTGGGGTGAACAGTCCCGTGCGGGCTTTTGGCTCGGTTGGCGGCGTGCCGCGTTTCATCGCCTCCGGCAAGGGTCCCAGGGTCATCGACGCCGACGGCAACGCATACATCGACTACGTGGGCTCCTGGGGTCCGCTGATTCTCGGCCACGCCCACCCGGCCGTCGTGAGGGCCGTTCGCGCCGCCGCCTCGCGCGGGACCAGCTTTGGCGCGCCCACGCAGGCCGAGGTGGAGATCGCCGAGCTGATCTGCAAGGCGATTCCCAGCGTTCAGCGCCTGCGCTTCGTGAACTCGGGCACGGAAGCGACCATGAGCGCGATCCGCCTGGCTCGGGCTGCCACCGGACGCAAGCGCATCCTCAAGTTCGAGGGCTGCTACCACGGCCACGCCGACGCGCTCCTGGTCGGAGCCGGCAGCGGCGTCGCGACGCTCGGGATTCCCGGATCGCCCGGGGTGCCCGAGGAGTTCGCCAGCCTGACGATCCAGTCGCCCTATAACGACCTGGCCGCGGCGGCGGCAGCCTTCGACCGCTACGGCGAGGAGATCGCCTGCGTTCTCGTCGAGCCGGTGGCGGGGAACATGGGCTGCGTTCCCCCGGTGCCGGGATTCCTGGCCGGCCTCCGCGAGCTCTGCGACCGCGCCGGTGCGCTGCTCCTGTTCGACGAGGTGATGACGGGCTTCCGCGTCGCCTGGGGCGGTGCCCAGTGCCGCTTCCGGATCCGTCCCGACCTGACCTGTCTTGGCAAGGTGGTGGGGGGCGGGCTTCCGGCCGCGGCCTACGGTGGCCGACGAGATCTGATGAAGCAGATCGCGCCGGAGGGCCCGGTCTATCAGGCGGGCACCCTCTCGGGGAATCCACTGGCCATGGCGGCGGGTCTCGAGACTCTGAAGCGGCTCTCGGAGCCGGGGGTCTACGCGACCCTGGAGGAGCGAGGACGAGAGCTCACGGAGGGCTTGGCAGAGATCGCGGGGGAAGAAAGCGTGGAATTCACCACGTCCTGTCTCGGCGGAATGTTCGGTTTCTTCTTCCATCCCGGACCTGTTCGCAACTTCGAGGACGCGAAGAAGGCTCATGCAGAGCGGTTCCGGCGCTTCTTTGCCGCCATGCTCGAGGCGGGTGTCTACCTCGCGCCGTCGCCGTTCGAGGCCGGCTTCGTCTCGCTCGCCCACCGGCGGCGCGAGATCGCTCAGACCCTGGAAGCGGCCGCCCGCGCCATGAAGAGGGCCGCCCGTGTGCGTTGAGACGATGGGGACCGTCGGCTAGTATGCGGCCGCCTTCCGATCGGTGAGCGGAACGCGCAGCACCGTGAGCAGGCCTTGAAAATTCGCCAGCCGGAGAAGGATCCCCCGGAAAAGCCCGGTGCCCTCACCAGACGGGGGATGAAGGCCTATCAGGGGGCTCTCGAGGCGGTTCTCTCGATCCCGGTCGGGATGGGGCTCGGCTACCTGGCCGACCGTTACTTCGGGACGGGTCCCGTCTTCCTTCTCATCGGGCTGGCGGCGGGTTTCGCCTCTTTCGTCATACGGATCAGCCGCCTGCGGCTGCTGGTCGAGGAGGCGTCGGAGGACGGCAGCGAGCCGCCGAGCGAGCAGTGAACGAGCAACGATTCGACATCCACCGGGTCCAGGGGCTGAACCTGGGCCTCTCCGCTGGGGCGGTCGCCATCTCCTGGGTGGCGCTGTCGCCGCTCTTCGCGGCGAGCCTGGCCGCAGGGGCGGCCCTGTCGGCCGCCAACTTCCGCTCGCTGCGGCGCTCCTGCCAGGTGATCTTCCAATCCGGCATCTCCGGCGGTGGCGGGGCGGCGGTGAGCGCGTTTGGTCTCCGCTTCGCACTGCTGGCGGTGGCGGTGGGCCTGGCGCTCCACCTCGGGGCGCACCCGGTGGGCCTCCTGATCGGGCTCTCTCTCATCGTCCCTTCCGTGGTCATCGCCGCCTGGATGGCGCGTCCCGAGCCCGCCCCTGCTACTCCCGCACCGTCGCCCGACGATCCCAGCTGGGACGAGTGGAACCCGTGGCTCGCCCGTGAGCGAGAGGCCGAGGAGGATCAGTGAACATCTTCGTGACCCTCGAGCATGCGACCCACGTCTCGTGGGTGATCTGGTCCGCCCTCTTCGTCGGGCTGCTGCTGGTGTTGACCGGCGTCGTGGTGCGTTCCCGCCTGGCCGCCGCGGGCGGAGGGATCATTCCCGACGAGGGGCTGAGCCTGCGCAACCTGTGCGAGCTGGTGGTCGAGTTCCTGTCCGGGCTGGCGGAGCAGACCATGGGCGAGAACTGGCGCCGGTACTTCCCGCTGATGGGCACCATCTTCCTGTTCATCCTCCTCTCGAACCTGATCGGACTGATTCCCGGGATCGGCGGCGCCACCAGCAACGCGAACACCACGTGGGGCTGGGCGGTGATCTCCTTCGTCACCTTCCAGTACGTGGGCATCAAGGAGCACGGCTGGTCCTATATCAACCACTATCTGGGGCCGAGCATGTTCGAGATGAAGATGGGCGGGAGGACGGTCCACATGCGGGTGCTGGCACCCATCTACGCCCCCATCGAGCTGATCGGCCATCTGGCGCGGATCTTCACGCTCGCCATCCGGCTCTTGGCGAACATGTTCGCTGATCACACCGTGGTGGGCGTCTGGCTGATGCTGGTCCCGGTGGTGGTCCCGGCGATCTTTATGGGCCTGGGCGTGCTGGTCGCCGTGCTTCAGGCCTACGTGTTCACCCTGCTTTCGATGATCTACATCGGCTTGGCGCTCGAAGAAGCCCACTAGCGGGCTTCCGGTCCCGGCCAATCACACCAGGAGACTCACTTCATGCGGACACTCGGAACGGTCGCTCTTTGGACGCTCGCTGTCCTGCTCCTGCCGATGATGGCGGGTGCCGAGGAGGTGGCGGGCGCGGCCGCGGATACCAACTCGTGGGGCTACGCGCTGGGAGCCGGCATCGCGATCGGCTTTGGCGCCCTCGGCTGCGGGATCGGTCAGGGTCTGACCGCCGGTAACACCACGGCGGGGATCGCGCGCAACCCCGGCGCCGCCGGCTCGATGTTCACGAACTTCATCCTGGGGATGGTGCTGATCGAGTCGATCGCCATCTACGCCCTCGTCGTGGGGCTGCTGCTCGTCTTCGCGATTCCGTGATCGTCCTTCGGACCTCGCTCTGTGGGGAAATGCCCCAGGGCGGGTGAGAAGTGGC
>Ga0255053_10001902_pt1 | contig 11282 bp, 7 predicted proteins | sample JV7_2_22_MG_FD_188635 | JGI IMG/M metagenome (GOLD analysis project Ga0255053, IMG submission 188635) | Seawater microbial communities from Jervis Inlet, British Columbia, Canada - JV7_2_22 | ecosystem: Environmental > Aquatic > Marine > Inlet | place: Canada: British Columbia | collected...
ATATTCAGCGATACGGTCGTCGCCCTTGTATATGTCTTCCAGGCGGCTTTTATATGTTATCCGTGGGGCAACAAAAAAGTATTCCTGCATATTGAGTGGTTGGTAAAACTCCGAAAAAATCCCTGTTTGCTCTCCGAACCGGCCGACAGTCCTCCACTCGGCCCCTAGCGCATTCAGTTGGGTCATGCGATAGTCAGCAAGAATTGTATATTCGCTGTCGCCGGTAAAATTTGCTGATAGATTGATACCAAATCGTAAATAATTGGGTCCCCATTCCTTCTCTTTTGCATCGATCAGAAGACCCTTTTCGCCCTCCTTTCCGACGATTTTAAAATCGACCGTCTCAAAATCGCCGATAGCATACACCCGATTTAAATCCTTTTGAAGCTTCTCCGTGTCTAGCTTTTCTCCTGCCTTGGTTTTTATCTTTCCGATAATTTTTTTCGGATGTACCCTCGATGTTTCATTAACTTTGACAAAGTTGATTATAATCGGCTTCATCTCCCTGGCGCGTTGACGTACGAGATACATTTTATAGTCAGCACTTGAAATGCCATAACGTTTGATTTTATCGACAAATTGTCGCGTCTTCTTTTCCCCTAACTTTATAGCCTCGGTTGTTCGCGTAAAATTTGACGACCCGATATCACCCAACTCAGGTCTTATGAAGAGATCTTTTTCAGTCAACTGGGCGATGGAATTATCGACATTTTTTTGGGTTAAGATGCCGATCATCTGCATGGTGACGTCAAGCATGTTTTTTAGATCTCCAACTTTGCTCAAAGGAGTTCCCACATCAATTGCAATAATCACATCAGCCCCGATCTGTCTGGCAATCTCTATCGGCACATTGTTTACGATGCCACCATCAATCAATATACGACCGTCCATTTCAACGGGTGTAAACACGCCCGGGATGGACATGCTGGCTCGCATTGCCTCGTTAAGGCTCCCATGATCATGGACAACCGCTTCTCCTGTAGCAAGATCAGCTGACACAGCTCGAAATGGGATCGGCAATTCATCGAAGTTGTCGATATTCGCCACATTCAAGGTTAATTTTTGGAGTAAAAACCCTAATTTCTGGCCGGGTATAAATCCTTTGGGCAAAGTAATCTTTCCATGCTTAACACCCAACTCAAACGCCATGAGTCGTTGATTGTCTTTTTTGTGCCGAAATGGTAAAAGCACTTCCGGAGGTCTATCAGAGAACATATCATTCCAGGGCACCAGATTAAAAATTGCTTCCATTTCTTGAGGTGACATCCCCGCTGCATATAAGCCACCCACAATAGACCCCATGCTGGTTCCGATCACATAATCAATCGGTACGTTGTATTCCTCAAGAACCTTAAGAACCCCCACGTGTGCGGCACCTCGTGCACCACCCCCACCCAAAACCAGGCCGATTTTAGGACGATTTTGCGCATCTTCTTTATTGGAAGCTTCCGTCCGTGGGTACACACCGAATGCGGTGGCTGTAAAAAAAGAGACCCAGGCGAAAATGATCAAAATCTTAAAACAATTGGAATTTTTCATTGTTTAATCCCCCGGTGTGATGATCTTTATCTCTTGAAAGCGTGGTATCACGTCGGTTCCGATGTGATAGGAGCTATTCCTTAACGCTTGGCTTATATGAATTGTTTTCCCAAAATGGCAAAATATCATTCAAAAAGGGGTTTTGAGCAGCGCTTAATAAATTGTAAAATACCAAAATTCATCGTATGCTATAAATATTCGACTGAGCTATATTTGTGGGAGGGTTGGCGGCCATTGTTGATCCAATTTTGAATATCATAATATATGGAATTTACAATAGAAAATAGAGGGTTTCGTGTAATACAGAACAAACATCGTTCAAATTCTGGTTAGGAGGATAAATCATGACGTTTGATGGAAACGTGCGATGCTCAGGGGACCGGATATGTTTTCGCGATTCCGGACTCCTAAAACCGGAGTACCTTTAGCGAGCAGCGGGCTAAATCCAAAAGAACAACTCCTTGTTTTTGAAAGGGGAGGTGAGCAAAGGGCGCTCTTATAGACTGCAAAAGGCTGTTGGGCAGGATTGAGGTTTCTCTTGTATTTTGCATAGATAAATTTTATTATATAAAGGTTATTATTCACTTAAATATAGGGGGTATACTATGCGAATCGGTGTAGTAATTGGCAGAATAGGCGATGTTGATGGTGTTGCCTTAGAAACAGAGAAATGGCTCCACGTTCTAAATGAAATGGGTCACGACATTTGTATTCTATCTGGGAGATACAAACGATCAATTATTAGTGAAGATTCCCAAACATGTATGGCGGGTCTTTCATTTTTTTCACCTGAATGTGAGTGGGAACAAAACCGTGCCTTCTACTTTCCTCCGGATGAACCATCAGAATTACTGGAGCATTTAAACCGGGTATCAGATGGATTTGTTATCAGAATGTTTAAATGGGTTATGCAAAATAATATAGAAGTCCTTCTAGTAGAGAATGCTTCAGCACTACCAGCTCATTTAACCATGGGAATGGCTATAAAAAAATTGGTTGAACATACAGGAATTCCAGTAGTTTGCCATGATCATGACTTCCACTGGGAACGAGGTGACCGATATAAAACGCCTTTTCCAGAGATTGAAAAAATAATCGCTGAAACATTTCCGCTTCAAAACCAACATGCAAAACATGTGGTAATAAATTCATACTGTAAACGGGAATTGAAAAAGCGATACGGTATCAATGCAATTATGATCCCCAATGTAATGAATTTTGACAAACCCTATGGAGTAAGGGACAATTATAATAAGACATTGTTGCCGTCGATCGGTTTTGAAAATACAAGTATACCCCTTTTTCAAATCACGCGAATTGTCAAACGAAAAGGTATTGAGACCGCACTGGAGCTTTTACATCTATTAAACGACAAAAAAGTAAAACTAGTTATCACAGGCAGTGCCAAGGATGATAATCGTAAAGGGTATTATAAAGAACTTATTGAAATCATTGACAACCGAAAATTGGCAGATCGTGTCGTATTTGCGGATCGGCGCATTTTAAATACAAGAGGCAAAACAGTAAAAGGGGAAAAGATATTTTCTTTATCCGATGCTTATGCAAATGCAACGGCTTGTACTTATTTTAGTCAATATGAAGGATTCGGGAATGCATTTATAGAGGCCATACTGTCGAAAACCCCCATATTAGTAAATAATTATAAACCTGTATATTGGGAGGATATCGGAAGCAAGGGTTTTAAAACCGTGATGATCGAAGACAATATCCTCACCGATAAAGCTATCAGTGAGATCGATAAAATAATCCATGATAAAAAATTACAAAAAGAAATAGCCGAACATAATTTTAATCTCGGAAAGTTATTGTTCTCATACGATGTATTACGCGAGAAACTGGAATATATTTTTAACTAACTATTAAATGCAATTCTTTATTGATCTTTTCTCACGATTAAAATAATATGATCACCTCTACCCCCTTAATGTCGAATGCATATTTATCATAATATACTTTCGAAGCTTTCAAGATTAATCCACAAAAGTACGGTTATAAGGCGTATATGATATGACCGTTAAAGATATGATGTCTCAATTAAAATCTGAGACGATCAACACCTGGTTCGATCTTGGCCTTTTTCTGGATCGATTTAAGGAAAACCGACCAGTCCCCTCCACTACATTCCATGGAAAGTATAAAGATTATGTCGAATCAGTTGCAAAGAATGCCATGGCGATATGTACATTCGAATACGGAACAGATGGTGTATCGCAAGAAATTAGTAAATATACTCGTGTATTTAAGTCTATTTTCAAAGGTGTTCAAATCCATTATATCGGAGGGAAATTCTCTCCAAAAGGTGAACATTTGATTCCAGAGGATGTCAAAAGGTTTAAACCAAATGGATTTGAAAGTTTCGATGATTGGAAACTATACAAACATTTTTTCTTTAAGAAGTTGGAAAGGGGTGGTAAAAAATATAATGATTTAATAATAGATTTCTGGAAGGAAGTTCTTTATATCACTGAAACACTGGGGACTTATATAGATAATGAGAATATTAAACTTTTATATCTGGTAAATACGAATTCCAATCCGGGAAATATTAGTTTTGCACTATCAGCTGTATTTATATCGGAATATTTAGGGATTCCTGTAATCAATAATAACCACGATTTTTACTGGGAAGGAGGTCACAGTAAGATTGAACAAAAAGTAAAAGGATTTAAGCCAGGACCTCGCGATCATTTTTTTAAGAACTACCATCTAGGTGAGGTGTTTTCTATTATTGAAATGCTTTATCCATGGGAGTCAAGATCATGGTTATCATTGAATATAAATCATCGACAATGTTCGAATTTGATCAATGACGAGGGACATAATCCGGCAAATGTAGTTCAGATCGGTACAGCCGTTGATGATAAAAAATATCAATTTAACAGAGATAAGAAAAGAACCAATCAAATTTTCAAACAATTAAATAGCCTGTTCAGTCATAATAAAGGTCATGTATCTGTTCAACCTATCTCAAAACTCCTTGCCACACCTGAATTCAACAAGGATGATCTACAACCTTTTATAACCGGTGTCAATGGCAGGACTAAATACACAATAGATTCCAACTCTATCATATTATTGCAGCCGACCAGAATTATTACCCGTAAAAGAATTGAAGTCACCTTTACACTTTTGTACAAGTTATTCAAAGATGAAGAATTTTATGAATTCTTTGATTCTAATGATGATCTGAATATTCTACTAATAATTTCCGGCCCAATTGCTACGGGTCATCTTGATTACTTCAACGAAATATTAAAACGATATGAAAAATTAATAAAAGATGTAGATACATCTTACCGACATAAAATATTTTTAGGATTTCTTTTCCACGAATTTGACAAACTAACCTATAAAAAACGATTTAAGCGGCCAATAGGCATTGGAGATTTATTTTCGATTGCCAAATTGATAGTTCTACCCAGTGAAACAGAAGGAAGAGGACTACCGATTATTGAGGCAGCTGCATGTGGTATACCTATTTTCTGTCGTCGTTATCAACCTGAAGAAGTCTATTCTCACGTGATCGGTGAACATTTACGACCTGAATTACGACTTAAAAATATCGACTTCAAAGATCCTCAATTAAACAAGAATATTGTGGAATCTGTTAAACAGTATTTGTTCTCACCCATTAGTTTCGCAATAAACCGCGAACATAATCGATATGTTATTGAAAAAAGATATAGTTTTGAAGCTTTAACGGATGAATTGGAACATATCATTTATAAACTTTATTTACAAATACAGTCCAACCATAAAGCAATGGATCGTGCTAAAAAAGCTTTTCGTAAGTACGAAACCCATCTGGAAAACAATAAAGTGTACACTAAGGATATAATGAATACGTCTAACCGTCAATATCTGGCAGGTTATGGACAAATGGCCTTTATGGTCTTTCTGAAATCTTTAATCGATCCAAGTTATTTTCGAGTTGAGGAAAAACGTATACGAGGTATGGCAATGCAGTTTGCTGAGGAATTGGTAGACGGCAATTCAAATCCTTCTCCGATGCCGATAGAAATTAAGCATAAATTTTATAACAGTGTGGTTTCATTATTTCATCTACGAGAAGGAGAAATTCCTGTTCGTATGGACCATTCGTTCGCGTACCGGCATAGAAATAAAATCAAATACTCTTACCGGGAGTATACACCACAAGAATTAACAGGGGTCATAAACATATTGTTTGAAAAACACATTTCCTCCCCCGCTGTCATAAATAAAATGAACTCCAAAACTATACATGACGATTGGCAAAAAAATATTTTTTCACTGCTAAACCATTCAGAAATTGGTATCAATCACATCGAAGATTTAGAGAAAAAGATATCATCAAACATACCTTTAGCCTATTTTCCGGGTAGACAGATCGAACTGGAATTAGAATTATTCGTATTGGAGCCCGCAAGACTTCGTTTAGGATTAAAAAGAGATGAAAAAATAACAATTCGGAACATCACAGGTCGCAAATTAGAACCTATTTACATTATTCCAAAGATAGAACCTTTAGGAAGGTCAGTCACTGCAGGCGTATTAAAATCACATATTTGTTACCGCAAGAACGAAGAGTTAAAATTACTGTTTGAGCATGAAATGTGTAAAATCGTTGGAAGCAAGCAGCATTCAGTTGGTATTCACTTCTATGAAATCGGCCAAAAGGCGATCCATACTCTTAAAAAGATTAAAGACGCAAATGGATTTATCATCACCCTTGGCGATCATGATGCCATGATGACGGATATAGTCGACCTCGAACGGTTTCATATTGGTATCGTCAAACATATTTTAACCTCAGAGATCATGGGAATACCCATAGGCAATGCCTATGTACAACGCGTCCCGGCAGGTCAAAGATTTACGCTCAGTTATCCGACTCCGGTCCAAGATGGTAAATCCTTTTCTCAAGAGCTCCAAGGCCTTAAATATAAACGCATATGCAGTAAGTATGGCGAGGACAAAGTATTAAATATTCTTAAAAAAGATGCCGAAAAAAATGGAACTCCTTTAACGGTTTTATTAAACACTCTTGGAAAACCCAAGGAAAAGAAAACGGTCATTTCTTATACGTCTCTTAACGGTTTATACGATGATGGATTGCCCTGGTCAGGAATAATGGCAAAGATCAGGTTCAGCATATCGGATAAATCTTGGCGGTTCAATGTGGTAACAGCTACAGATAGGCCGAAACTAGTAACTGAATTTATGAAGGAATTTGTGAATTCAACAAAACTTAATGCCCGCGTAGCCTGGAACGGCGGTTATATACTTAATCCGGAACTTGTCGGTAAACTGGGTATTCCTGAACGATTTATAGGGTCTCCACTCGGCTTAATAATCAGTAACGGTAAAGTATTATCACCGCCCTTATATAGCAAACCTGCTTTCCTGGTTAATTCAAATGGAAGACTTGAAATCAAAAGAGTGAAATGCTCAAAGGGACTGATAATAACTAACGATGATTCCAAGATCACACTTGGTTCCGAGGTCTATAATCTATCCGAGCCAAATGACGATCCGTGTTTTTATGATATGCTTTATCAAAATCAGGCGATACCTGGCAATGGAAGAATATTGGTAAGGATGGCAGGAAATATAATAAAGGATATCATAGCCACAGACAAAGGACAGGACATTCCCGTTTTGCCTGTTGGATTAACACTGTCCTTTCCACAAAATAAATTCCCAATAAGTTGGAAAGAAAATACCACCCTGGATATTCGGATGATAGGATGGCCAGGTTATGAGTCGGCAATCGAAGCCGGTCCGCAGTATTTGAATAACGGTAAAGTATGTATAGATATGGAAATAGAGGGCTGGAAAACTTTGAATTCAATACGGACTCAGGCAGCCCGTCTAGATTATCTGGATAGCAGAGGTCCCAAAATCGCTATTGGCCTTGATAAGAATAGTAACCTTTTAATTATAACCATAAATGGACGTATCCGTGAATCTGTTGGTGCTACCCACCATGACATTGCGAACATTATGAAATCCCAGGGAATCAGCTATGCTATGGGTTTTGATCCTGGTGGAAGCAGCACATTGGTAGTTGACGGCAAAACGTTGAATATATCTCCATACAACCACCGCTATGAAGAAAATGTATATTCCCTCCCTCCGGAGCCCAGAGCAGTAGCCAACGCTGTCTTATTAAGTGAGATCAATGGAAAAGAGTAAATAACCAATTTAGAGCATCAGTCATCTATTTGACAGAAGGATTACTTTTTGTAAGCCTTCTCTTTTTACTCCTCCTTTCCATCCGGTACTTTCGAACTTGTTCTTTGAGTTGTTGAAAACGATCGAGACCTAGAAGTTCACGCACTTGGACCAGGAATCTAAATCTTTCAGCAGCCCTAGTATTGTGAGCTTTCTGCAGTTTTGCAAAATGATCGATGCTGGCTTTAGCATTAAAATCTTTGCGGTCAAGGAGCTGTTCGAGTTCAAGTCGTTCTTTTTGCACCTGGCTATGAAGATCAATCATCTGGTATCGATGTTTGTAATACATATTATCCAGTTTTCCCTTTTCCTCTTCGGTAATACCGATTTTTTCCGCTACGTTAGGTCTTTTCCACCACTTGCCGCCGGGTATGCCCATACTCTCTTTTCTATGACTCCATCCTCCCTCTCCGAGACTTGGGCTTTTTGCCATGCCGATGCTGGCCAAACCTAATACAAAGATCGAAATCAATAAAATTGTTTTTTTCATAAAGACCTCCTTTTCATTAGCAGTTTAAGTCAATATCGCTCTGCCATCCCCTCTCCAAGAGTTTGTCCTCATCTATGCAAGATTGGATGGAGGCAAACCTGAATTTCGATTAGCTCAACAGATCAACCGATTCTAAACGGAATTCAACGGGTCTTCCAAAGGAACAACAAATTCCACAAATTCATCGTCAAAATAGCTATTTGAAGCGGCAGTTATATCCAAGTAATGGTCCGACAAATAGGGCTCTTCTAAAATCTCATCCAATAGATATAAATACTCTTCCTTTTCCGTAGATAATTGGGCGGTCATCTGTTTTGATGAATCAGTAAACAATACGAGGCTCAACGCTAAGGCAATGATCAAAACCAAGGCAACGCAGGCAGCAAATACCGGAAGACGAAAGAAAGAATCCCGAGGTTTTCGAAAACGAAGTACCGGTTTTTGTTTTAGATCGGGTGTGAAATATTTTGCTTTTTCCCCCAGGCGGTCAAGTTCAAGAACAAAAGCCGTCTTTTTACGCCGGCATTCCGGACACGCCAAAAGGTGGGTTTTTATATCTTCCGACAGATCATTTCCGTCTACCAGGGATAAAAGAATTTGATCTTCGCTCAAATGAATGCTTTTGTCTTTCATATTAAATTTCCTTTAAGAAATGACCGGAGTCCAGGAGCTTCTTTGAACTTTTTCAGGGCTCTGTATAAATGGGTTTTGACAGTGCTCTCGCTATTTTTCAAAGTTTCAGCAAGTTCTCTGATTCCAAGTTGATCGACATATCGCAAAATGAACACTTCCCGTTCTTTTTTGGACATTTGTCGAGTAAGGCGATGAAATTGATACCAGAATTCTTTTCCCATGACATCGTCTAAGGCGTTGTGTGATTCCCCAAGTGATTCGGTATCCTCAGTTGATTTTAGAGAAAAAAGCGACAGAAAATTTTTCTTTCGATGAAAATCCTTTATACGGTTTAATGCAATACGATAAAGCCACGCTTTGAAACTGGTCGTATCTTTCAATTGATAAAGATTTTTGGACATCGCTAAAAATATCTCCTGGGTCAGATCTTCTGCGTCCATCCGCGAAACATTGCGGGAATATACCATGTGAAAAATCTTATTATAAAAAAAACTCGCCAATTCTTCCATGGATACCCTGTTACCTGATCTGGCACTTTCAACTATATTGGAGAGTTTATGAACGGGATCGTTTGTCAATCTTGAACTCCATCTCCAGGTTACATCTGAAAAGTTGATTATTCAAATAATTCAATTCAAATTCATTCTCATCCAACCTTTATGGTTTATGACGAAAATTCGGATGATTTTGTTTACAAAAAAGAAGGTATTCAAAAGAATAACCATATCCCTTTAAATACTCAATATCCTTTTATTCGTGTTTATGATTTCTCAACTTGAGTTCAGAAGTTATAATTGTGAAACCGATCAAATGCATTTTTCTTGACAGACGGAAAGATTATAGACTATTGAGGTATATACGATAATATCGTCGGAACTCCATCAGATAACTGAATCAGATTCTCGCTATTAATATCTTCTATTCTTCCTCCATTACCTGATGCATTGTATTTCTCTTTACTCAGCGGCATGTACGGCGAGTTCATCTTTCATTTTATCCAGGGTTGGCGTTCCTCACCTTTAATAACCAGATAGCCATTTGTTGTAACTGAGTCTTTTTTTGCAGCTTTGGGCCCAATCTGTTTTAGAGGATTTGCTCCATTAATTTTTCCGGGCATTATGCAATTGTGCCTATGTTTTAAAAATCAGCTCGAATTACCCTGCAAGGAATGGTTAACAAGCGAATGATGAGCGATATGCATGTTTAATGCCATATATATAGGATTGCCGTCATAAAAGTCGGCCGAAGGAGGGTCTATGATAACCAAAGAAAAAAGAGAAACCAGAAGACTCCCTCACAACATGCCCATGGAGTTTATTGTTCAGGATCACCGTTATCTCGGTTTGATTAAAAACATAAGCAAAAGTGGGGTTTTTATCGAAACGAGAGAATTGTTTAAGGTCGGACAGGTTGTCTCAATGACATATGCCTTTCCTCCCTTTAGAGGAAAAAATAAAACTGGTAAAATCATCAACGTTGACCCTCAAGGAATAGGGGTTAAATTCTGGCGCCTTAAAAAAACGATTATTTCTGGAAAATAGTGAATACAATCCCCGGAAATCAAAGGAAAGCCTCTTCAGCCAAGATATTTCATTAGCGGATCTGATTTTTCGTATTTTTTGACATTTGAGAGCAAATTCTGTAGAAAGCATATTGCAATAAGCATGGTGGGGATTTCCGGTTGATTCGGGCTTGTGCAGGTCTGGGCTTAGGTTTCTTTAATCGATACGATTTTCCCGTCAAGGAAGGTCATCTCGACTACAAGATCTTTTATTTCATCAGCCGGAAGTCTTGTCGGATCGCCGTTTAAGAGTACCATATCTGCAAATTTACCCGGCGTGATTGATCCCTTTCTACTTTCGTCAAAGGTGGCCTTTGCCGCATTGTTTGTATACAATCCCAGTGCAATCAATGGCAGTATTCGTTCTTTTGCTGAAATAGTTTTGCCGCTTTTTGTCTTCCGGGAGACAGCAGCGTATATCCCCATCAACGGATTTGGAGGCACAATTGGACTGTCGGAACTACCTGCAACACTTACACCCGCTTTTAGAAGCGTATTGCTCGGATATAAATTTTGTATTTCATGATTTGCAACGGTTTTAAGGTAGCGGTCCCCATTGTAATAAATAAATGAAGGTTGAGTGACAACCATAATTCCCAACGCGGCAATCCGTTTTGCTAAAGACAAAGAACAGATGGAACAGTGTTCAATGCGATGGCGATGATCTGATTTGGGTAATTTTTCCAGTGCATATTCAATGGCGCTGCAGGCCGATTCAACGGCAAGTTCCTCAACCGCATGAATGGCAACTTGTAATCCCGCTCGATGTATGTCCAAAACCAACTCGTTTAATTCAGATTGGGGGGGATGCAATTGGCCCGT
>Ga0255053_10001904_pt1 | contig 11276 bp, 10 predicted proteins | sample JV7_2_22_MG_FD_188635 | JGI IMG/M metagenome (GOLD analysis project Ga0255053, IMG submission 188635) | Seawater microbial communities from Jervis Inlet, British Columbia, Canada - JV7_2_22 | ecosystem: Environmental > Aquatic > Marine > Inlet | place: Canada: British Columbia | collected...
TCGCCTCGTTTTCGATTCCAATTTGTAACGCACTAGAGAGCAACGTAGTGAAGAAAATCGCAGCATTGCGTTATCCGGAAAGCAGTTTTCGAACACGCGCGCCAGCGCTGCGGAAATCCAAGGTGTTGTAACGCGTTTTTCCGAATTTGACTTCTTCAGAGGTCTGGTCAATGTTCATTAATCGAAATCGGGCGCTTCTCCGCAAGGCAGCGCCGCCACTTCTCGTATGCCTGTCTGTTTGGTGTCTTTCGCCCACGGCGCTCGCGCAACAGACCGACGTCGTCCATCTCAAAAACGGTGACCGCCTGACGGTCGAGGTCAAGGAACTCGTCCGTGGGCAAATGCGCCTGAAGACAGATGCGTTCGGCACCATCTACGTGAACTGGGAGGATGTGGACCGGATCGAAACGGACAAGCGTCTTCAGGTAGAGATTCTCAACGGCAGGCGTTACTTCGGTCCGGCCAAGCCCGGCGAGGACTCAGGCATGCTGACGTTGGATGTGCGCGGAGAGCTCGTGACGCTTGCAGCTGACGAGATTGTGTTTATTCAGCCGATCAAGGGCACCAAGGGACTGCGCGGTAATCTCGACAATTCGCTCTCCATAGGCCTCAGCTACACGCAGGCGAGTGACGTATTACAGTGGCACGTTTCCGCGTCGACCGAGTATCGAACCGAAACGTACCTCGCATCAGCCACCTATCACTCCATGGTGACCAACAACGGCACCGGGCAGGATTCCAAGCGACGCGACCTGGGTGGCAGGTACTTTCGGTATATGAGGAACCGCTGGCTGTGGTTCGCAAACGCAAGCCTGCAGGAGAATGACGAACTGGGTGTCGACGGGCGTCTGCTCGCCGGCGGTGGCGTTGGTCAGGTCTTCGCGCAATTGCACCGTCACGAGCTGCTCATCGGCGCCGGATTAACGGCGAATGTCGAGAATGCCCTCGGATCCTCGGATCCGAGCGCGGGCGGCAGCGATTCCGATACATCTCTTGAAGCTCAGCTGTTCGGCGAGTGGACCTATTTCAAATTGCATTCGCCGAAAGCCGAGGTGAGCTTAACCGCAGCACTGTTCCCGAGTCTCTCGGAGTCTGATCGTCTTCGCGGCGATGCGAGAATCCGTTATCGGCAGGAGTTCGTAAAGGACCTTTTCCTGAACCTCACTTACTACTATAACTTTGACACGGACCCGCCGGCAGGTGCTCTGTCTGAATCGGACTTTGGTATTGTTACCAGTCTCGAGTACCTGTTTTAGGGACGATCAGAGCTCGAAGTTTCATACTTCTTCAACCAGCTTCACGTAGTGGTGATTGTGTTACCAATATGCGCTGAGGTAGACGAAAAAGCCTCGGGAGCGAGTGACAAGCTCTCCCTGCCACGGGTCGTCATCGACTTCAACATCCAGTTCGAGCCAGTTGTAATTGAGGCCGATACCGACGTGCTTGAACACTCGGAAATTGATGCCAAGCGCGGCGTTTATTATCTGGCCACTGTATTTGCCGATGTCAGCACCAAGCCAGTCGAGCCGGGTCTTGAATGCCCATCGCGGTGAAAATGAGTAGATATACCAGGCCCCGAGGTTTGGTAGCAGGCCGTTGGTCTCTACGACTTCTGTGCGGAATCCGTCCGGCACACCATTGATGACAGCGTCGCCTTCAATAAACGCCGACATGTCGAGCAGATGCGCGCCGACCCCGATGCCGAACTCCTGTCGGTCGTCATGCCGGAACTGCCTGCCGAAAAACAGGCGCGTGATTGTGGTGTCGAGTCCGGCTCCGACACCAGTGCCCGCACCAAACGTGATGTCGCCCCATTCGACGTCCTCGGTCAAAACCGCCGATGTACGGTCCTCAAAGCTCATGTACTGCGCAGACAAGGACCATTTCTCGCCGAAGCGCCAGGTGAATTGAATTGCCCCGATTTCCTCATCGATGTCCGAACCGAGAGTCTCCTCGAAGTCAATGGGATCGAAGGGATCGAGGTCGATAGTTCCTTTGACAGTGACTCTGAAGTCGCTTTCGGGAAAAAACATACCGGCATCGATCACAAATGGACTATCGAGAAACGGATGCGCGCCGGATTCCGATTGTGAAACGCTACTGGTGTAAGGCACCAACAGGCCAATAATTATACTGAGCGTGCTGAGCGACCGGGAATACAACCTCATTATCTGGTCCGTGGGCTAATTGGCAACAAGCCAATACTATGAGGATTTGCAGAACGAGTAACCAACCATGATGACCACGGGTGCGCCGCGCTCCATGCCGAGACCTTCCCCGTAATGACGTCAGTTTCGTCAATCCAGTCCGGGACCCACTCCGTGGTCTGGATGCTGATGGACACGGGCATTGTCCTGTTCGACGCGAGGTCTGCGGCAATCGACGCAACAAATGATCAGCCCATGAAGCAATGCCAGTCGTGCTCGATCAGGCGATGCAGGGGCAAGACTAAGCCTATTTTGTGCATTCCACACGAATCATCATATTTCCACATAAAAAAAGGATGGTTGTTTCAGGTAGTTAGCGACGCGTTACTCCAATGTAGGCATCAGGGAATCACGACCCTGACACGCCGAAACCTGAGGAGTAACAACAATGACCACACTGAAAACACAACGAATCGCCGCTTTCTACTCGATTCTTTTTGCGGCACTAATGGCAGCCAGCCCTGCAAGCTCTGCTGACTACTTCCCTTTCCGCGTCGCGTTCGAAAACGTCCCCGGTGTCGCGGAAATCACTTCCGGTAACGTAAGCGAAGGCATCGAGATTCTGAAGCAGGAACTCAAAAATGACGATGCCAATGAAGGCTACGTCCTCGCCACGCTCTGCGGTGCCTACATCATCGATTCGTCGCTGGAGGAGGCCGCGCAGGTCTGCACCGATGCCGTTGACAAATTCCCCGGTGAAACCGCGTTTAACAACCGCGGGGTCCTGCGGGCCTTCACCGGCGACTTTGAGGGTGCGCGCCGCGATTTCGATCGTGCCCGCCCCGAACGCATGGAAGAGTACTTCGAATACCTGAAGACCAAGGACGTTGGCCTGATCGCCAACGGTAATCACGGTCTGCTGGAAGAGCTTGCCGCGAAGCATTCGCCGGTAGATGTGCAAGCGTCAGTTGCCATGGCGTCCGGCTCTGACATCGAGCACTTCGACGACTGATTGCAGAAAGAACACGTAAATTGACGGCCGGCCCTGGTGACAGGGCCGGCCTTAGGCATGCAAGTCCTCGAGTTTTCAACTATGTTGATAATGTCCAAGGCTTGCGGGGGGAAGACACCTGGATAGCAATCTCAGAATCGGCTTCCGCTTGGGAAAGTGGGAGGTTCGCCCGATTGAGGGGACAATTGTCGGTCCTGACGGCTCCAGTCACCTCGAGCCGAAGGTCATGGATGTGCTCGTCTGCCTGGCCGGCAATGCGGGCAATGTCACCGAGCGCGACACACTGCTCCGCGAGGTCTGGGGTAATGCCGTTGTCTCCGACGAACCTCTAACACGCTGCATTGCGACTCTTCGCAAAGAACTCGGCGACGACCCACAGAACCCGACCTATATTCAAACCGTCCCCAAGCGCGGTTACCGAATGATCTGCCCGGTGTCACTGCCCGCTGATTCGGCGAAACTCAGAATACGCGTTGTCCGGACTGGCGTCGCCGCGCTGGTGGTCGTCACCATGGCAATCGCCGCCTATGTATGGATAGCAGATCAGGCCCAGCCACTGGACATTTTTGTCGAGGGTTCCGTGCGTACTGAGGTCCTGGCCAATTCTGTCGCGGTCCTGCCATTTTCGAATTTGTCGGGAGACCCGGATCAGGAGTATTTTTCGGACGGAATTACCGAAGACATTTCCAGCGCACTGGCACGGGCGCCCGAGCTCCACGTGACGTCACGAACGTCCACGTTCTCACTCAAAGGGTCAAACAATGACATTCCTTCAATTGCCAACCAGCTCGGTGTCGCCTACGTCGTTGATGGCAGCGTGCGTCGGTCCGGCGACAAGGTCCGTATCAGTGCCCAGCTGATCGAGGTCGCCAGCGACAAGCAAATCTGGTCGTTCACCTATGACCGGCAGTTCGATGACATTTTCGCCATGCAAGACGAGGTATCCCGAACCGTCGTCAACAGGCTTCAGACGGCTCTGGATCTCGAACCGACGGTGGTCGAGCGATTGCAACAGTCGGTCTCCGCCGAAGCTTACGAGCTCTATTTGCGGGGTCTGCAACTGTTTCACGTCGGTACGGTTGAGGCGCGTCTTCGGGCGGAACAACATTTTCTTCATGCGATCGAGCTCGAGCCTGACTTCGCCAATGCCTGGTACCGCCTGGCCAGGACGCGATATGCGCTACCCAAACCGAAGTATGCAACTGTCGTCTCGGTACTAGCCGCTGCGAATAAAGCGATCGATCTGAATCCAAGACACGGCGCGGCTCACACGCTGGTAAGCATCGTCGCCCCGCTTTGGAATAGCGAGAAGCTCGAGGTCCGCGCGAGAGCAATGGAGATGTCACCGAACGATCCCTGGGTGGTGCTGAATTATGGCCGGGCGCTCGAATGGAATTACCGCGTACACGAGGCCGACGAGTATTTCCGGAAAGCCATACGCCTCGACCCGCTCAACGTCGAAACCCGACGAATCTACGGGCTGTTCAACATGTTCAGGGGCCGATCCAGGAAGGCGCTGAACATCTTCGACCAAATCATCGAATCAAACCCTGATTACGCGCCGGCGTATCAGCACAGGAGCAGGGTGTTCTCGGATTACCTTGGGGACATGGTCTCCTCGAGGATCGCAATGGACAGGGCGCTGAGCATTGACCCCGAAACAATCAATGGGGTGCTCGGTGCCGCAAATATCTATTTTGCAGTCGGCGACCTGGATGCCGCGGGGGAAATGGTCGATCGAATCGCGAGGTCGGGCACCGAGGAGTGGCGAATTGGCGCTTTCAAAGCACGTTACCAATATCTTCTCGGAGAGCACGACAAAGCCGTGCGCATTGCCAGGGAATTATTCGAGCAGCGGGGCCCCGGTTTCACGGATCCGACGCTGATGCTGATTGTCGTCCGCGACATGATCGCCAAAGGCAAACTCGGCGAGGCCGAAGAATTCTTGCTGACCTATGAACCCGATTTCGAGCGTTTGTTTACGGAATCCGTGCCGCGGACGAAACTGGAATTGATATCGCGGCTGGTGAGACCACAGTTCGCGTCAATGTTGCATCACGTCTACAAATTGCAGGGCAAGAACGAGCAAGCTGCCGATCTCGCCGAACGCATTCGTACCGACGACTTGCAGGGGGCCCTCACACGTGACTTTGAACCGACGGTTTTCAGCTATCACACTGACGCATTGAAGCGAATGCGGGACGGCTCGCACGCGCACGCAATCGAAGCGTTGCGTTTCGCCGTAGATTCAGGCTATCGGGTGGGCTACCAACAGTTCATTCGAGACCATCCGGAATTCGCGGAACTTCACGCCTATCCCGAGTTTCAGGAGATTCTGCAGAATATCGAGGACGACATGGCGGCGCAGCGACAAACACTGTCATCGATGACCGTCGATCACAGCGTCACGCACGTCGCAATCGTGAGAGACTAAATCAGGTCGATGCACCGTCCGTAATGACAATCGGCGCACCGCGCTCGGATCCCAGACCTTCCGCGGCATTATCCTCGGCTTTTGCGATTTCCACGACGTCAAATGAGTTGACCAGGGCGAGATAGTCACCGGGTTTTGCGCGGCCGTACGTCGTTAGCATCGGAATGACGTGCCCCGCGATATGCGCAACCGGCTCTTTGAAATCTGCGATCATTTTGCGGTCGATATTGCTGATCAGGTTGCCGAAGGTATCCACTGTGATGATGACACCCGCTACCTTGCCCGTACTCACGACGGGTTCGTCGATCCAGCCCGGGATCCATTCCTTTGTCGGGATGCCGATAGACACCGGGGTGGTTCTACCTGACGCCAGGTCCGCGGCGATCGGCGCGAATATATCCCGGCCATGAAACGTTGCGCTCGGCTCATGAAGCCCGAGTCGCTCGAAGCAACACAGGTCGAGTTTGAACACATGGGCATCGGGGGCTGCATCCAGCATCTGCGCGAGCAGGCCGTTGTCGGGCGCCATAAAGTAGTGCCAGTCGTGCTCGACCACCAGGATGTCCCTTTCGGTGCCGACGCCGGGGTCGACGATTGCAATGTGCACGGTACCCCTCGGGAAATAGCGGTAGGCGCGACTGACCCAGAAGCCCGCCTCGGGTGGCCACTGCGCGGGGACGTCGTGCGCCAGGTCGATGACGGTCGCTTCCGGAAAACGCCCGGCAATAACGCCCTTCATGACGGCCGTAAACGGGCCTTTGTGACCAAAGTCGGTTGTGATTGTGATGACGCCCGAAGGTTGCATGCCTGTTCTTGTTGCCCGCGGATGTCGATGCAGTTTATCAGCTGGCCTGCGGTTGTGCCGGGTGTTGTTTGAGGAAGCTGTGTCGCGCCCAGTAAATGAATGCTGTATCTATGGCCGCGATGACCGCCTTGAACAGGTATTTTGCGAAACCCAGGCTGAGCGCGGTGCGGATTCCGACGATCGGCGCCCAGACAATCAGCGTGAACACGGTCGTGTCGATCGCCTGGGAGGAGAGCGTCGACAGGTTATTGCGCAACCAGAGCCAGCGTCCTCCGGTTAGCGCCTTGATCTTGTGAAATGCCCAGACGTCGAAGCGCTGGCTGATGACGTAGGCGATCAGCGAGCCCATTACGAATTGCGGTGTGAAGTTGACGATCGTCGCAAACGCATTGTGGATGTTGTTGGCGAACTCAGCCGTCCCGGGTCGGTCGCTCGGCTCGTAGAGCAAAGCGAAGCTCATCATGAGCAGTACGATGATGCTGACCGCAAACCCCATCCAGACGGCCTTGCTCGCCTCCGCCTTGCCGTAATTTTCGGAAAGGACGTCGGTCGCGAAGAAAATGCTGGAATAGAAGATGACGCCGAGACTCGTCTGCATTCCGAAAATAACGGTCAGCTTGGGTCCCTGGAGGTTGGCGAGAATGATCGCGGTGGCGATCGCAACTTGCAGCCCGGCTTTGCCGAACAGGCGGTACAGCACAATGGTGCCGCCGAGATCGAGCAGCAGCGTCGTCAACCAGAGTAGCTCCTGGTTGGCAGCGTAAAAGTCGGCTATCGCCTGCGGGATCACGGCGAATCAGCCGGCCAGTCTGTCCAGATGCCAATCCGCGTTGCCGAGCATCTGGTCGATAACCGTCAGGCGCTTGAAGTAGTGCGCGATGTCCAGGTCCCAACTGACGCCCATGGCACCGTGTATCTGCACAGCTTCCTGTCCGACTTTGCGTCCGGCAGTACCGACCTGGTACTTGATTGCGCTGATCGCCCGACTGGTCTCATCACTGGACTCCGAGGCGAGCATCGCCGCCCGAATGAGCAGCGAGTAGCTCTGTTCACAGTCTGTAAACATGTCGACCACGCGATGCTGCAGGGCCTGGAAGCTTCCGATCGGGACGCCGAATTGCATGCGGTTTTTGGAATACTCCACGGTCTTGTCAGTCATGACCTGCATGATGCCGACCGCCTCGGCACATAGCGCCAGAGTCGCATCGTCCAAAGTGGCGTCGAGTGCAGCGTATCCTTTACCGGTCTCACCGAGTCTCGCGTCATCGTCGATACGCACGTTGTCGAAGCGGAGTTCTGCCGCTTGCTGACCATCCACCGTAGGATAAGACTTGCGAGTAATGCCGTCGCAGTCCGCGGCAACGGCAAACAGCGTGATGCCACCCTCATCGCACTGATCACCTGAGGTCCTGGTGGGCACGATCAACAATTCAGCGTTGCCACCATTCGACACGACGCCCTTACATCCGCTCAGGATCCAGCCGTCACCGTCCGTGGTGGCTGTCGTTGTGACATTGCTAATGTCGTAGCGGCTTTGCGGCTCGACGAATGCCAGTGCTGCCTGCAGCTCACCGGCGATGATCGGTAACAGCCACCTTTCTTTCTGACTGGCATTAGCGGCGCGTCGCAACAAGCCGCCGGCCAATACGATGTTGGCAACATACGGCTCAACAACCAGTCCTTTGCCGAACCGCATCATCATGACCATCAGCTCGACAGGGCCGCCACCGAAGCCGCCATCGTCCTCGCCGAAGGGTACGGCAGTCCAGCCGAGTTCCGCGAATATCTGCCAGACCTCGGGGCTAAAGCCCTGCTCGCTGCCCGCATACTTTTGCCGCGTGTCGAAGTCATAGTCGTTGCTGATGAATTTCTCGACACTGTCATCGAGCATCGCCTGTACTTCATTGAGCGAAAAATCCATGTTGCTTATTCCTACAGTCCGAGCACGTGCTTGGAAATGATGTTCTTTTGAATCTCGTTCGAGCCACCGTAGATCGACGCCTTGCGGAAATTGAAGTACCTCAGCGAGGATTGCGTCTCGGCGCCTTCACCAACCCGGATATCTGCCTGCGCATCGAGCACATACTGTTCCTGGACCCATGGGATCGCGTAATAGCCGGAGGCTTCCAGGTACAGGGTATCGATTGCCTGTTGTATCTCGGTGCCTCTGACCTTGAGTATCGATGACTCCGGTCCGGGCGCTTTGCCCGATTGCACGGCAGCAAGCGTTCGTAACTCGGTGAACTCGAGCGCATTGAGGTCCACCTCGACGGCGGCCAGTTTGCGCATGAAATTGCGGTCCTCGCTGAGCGGTACCGCGCCGCGCACCGGTTTCTCTGATTGTTCCCGGAGCTTGCGGAGACGGAAATTGGAGATCGCGACGCCCGCAATGTTGGTGCGCTCGTGCTGCAACAGTACCTTGCCGTAGGTCCAGCCCTTGCCTTCTTCGCCAACAAGGTTGCCGACAGGCACCTTCACATCTTCGAAGTGCACCTCGTTGACCTCGAGATCGCCTTCGATCGTAATGATCGGCCTGACCGTGACACCGGGCGTACTCATGTCTACGAGAATAAAGCTGATGCCTTCCTGGCGGCGTGCGACGTCGGTATTTGTGCGAGCGAGAATGAAGATCCAGTCGGCATGCTGGCCGAGCGTCGTCCAGGTCTTGGTGCCGTTGATGATGTAATGGTCGCCGGCGAGGTCGGCGCGGGTTTTCAATGACGCCAGGTCCGAACCTGCGCCGGGCTCCGAGTATCCCTGGCACCACCAGACCTTGCTGGCAAGAATATCGGGCAGGAAACGCTGTTTCTGGTCTTCACTACCGTAGGAATAGATGACAGGCCCGACCATGCTGAGGCCGAACGGCACGATAGGCGGTGCATTCGCCTCGGCCATCTCCGTCGCGAAAAAGTACTTCTGCACCGGGGTCCAGCCCGTGCCCCCATACTCCACTGGCCAATTGACGCCAGCCCACCCGCGTTCGTGGAGCCACTGCTGGAAACGCACCATGTCCTCGCGCTCGAGCGGCACTCCCTGCTCGCGTTTTCGCCGGATATCCTCGGGAAATTCGCTGCGGAAGATCGCGCGGATTTCATCGCGAAAGGCAAGCTCTGCCTCGCTGAACGTGACGTTCATGGTGCTCCTCTTGAAACCGGTTCGTCGTCGCGGGGGAACCGATTGTCACAGAATGCGTTCAAAGGATCGACCCAATCGTGCAGAATGCAGCGATGAGTACCAGACCGATTCCAGAGAGCGAGCTGGCCGCCACGCCGGTGGTAACGCGCGACGCGCTACGGCGCCCGTTGCATGACCTCAGAATCTCTCTCCTGGACCGCTGCAATTTCCGCTGTCCCTACTGCATGCCGGCGTCGGAGTATCACGAAGACTACGAATTCCTGAAGCGCCCGGACCGGCTCACGCACGAGGAGATACTGCTGGTTGCGCGCGCAGCGGTTGGACTCGGGGTGTCGAAATTGCGCCTGACAGGCGGCGAGCCTCTGCTGGACCGTAATCTGCCGGATCTCGTGGCGGGTCTGGCGGCGCTACCGGGTGTCGATGATCTGGCGATGACGACGAATGCGATGCTGCTGGCGCCCGCGGCCGCGGGCCTCGCCCGGGCGGGCCTGCATCGCGTGACGATCAGTCTCGACAGTCTCGACGAGCAGGTATTCACGCGGATGAGCGGCGGTCGCGGTGACATCGGCTCGGTTCTCGCGGGAATCGAGGCAGCGGAAGAAGCAGGGCTCGCGCCAATCAAAATCAATGTCGTCGTGCAGCGGGGCGTCAATGATCATGCGGTTCTCGATTTGCTCGAACACTTTCGCGGCAGTGGCCACATCGTGCGCCTGATCGAATTCATGGACGTCGGCAATCGTAATGGCTGGAGCATGAACCAGGTCGTACCGTCGCGTGAGCTGTTGACATCGGTTGAGGCGCGCTGGCCGTTGCGGGCCGTCGGGCGGAATTATCCCGGCGAGGTGGCCCGGCGCTACCAGTACGTGGATGGTCAGGGCGAAATCGGCTTTATCTCGTCAGTGACCGAGCCGTTCTGCGGCGCTTGCAGCCGGGCGCGGCTGTCAGCAGACGGTGTCCTCTATACTTGCCTGTTCGCGACAAATGGCACGGACCTCAGGGAGCCACTGCGTAATGGCGCGGATGACGACGAGGTTGCCGAGATTCTTGCACGGACCTGGCTGCAGCGTGCCGATCGTTACAGCGAGCTACGTCGTACCGATATTGCCGAGGCACATCATTTCTCGAAGGTCGAGATGTACAGGATTGGGGGTTAATGTGAGCAAGCTGAGCCATATTGACGATCACAACCGGCCGAACATGGTCGACGTGAGCAACAAGACGGCGACGCCTCGCGAGGCGCATGCGCGCAGTATCGTCAACCTGCCTGATGCGGTACTCGCTGCACTCAATGGCGACGAGATCGACAGCAAGAAGGGGCCGGTCTTCGCGACCGCGATCATCGCCGGCGTGATGGCTGCCAAGAAAACGCATGAGCTCATCCCTTTTTGTCACCCGCTCGGACTCGAAACCTGTGACGTGTCGATCGCAATCGATGGCGATCGCGCCATCATTGATTGTCGCTGCAAGGTAACGCACAAGACCGGCGTCGAGATGGAAGCGCTAACAGGCGCCAGCGTAGCGGCGTTAACTGTCTACGATATGTGCAAGGCGCTCTCGCACGACATCGTGATCGGCGAGACGCGGCTCATCATGAAAACCGGTGGCAAAAAGGACTTCCGCGGTGGCGAATAGTCGTCTTTACGGTCTGGTCCTCGCGGGTGGCAGGAGCCGCCGAATGGGACAGGACAAAGCCTTGCTGAAACGTGAGGGTAGGAGCCAGCTCGCAAGCCTGGTTGCATTGCT
>Ga0255053_10001906_pt1 | contig 11260 bp, 8 predicted proteins | sample JV7_2_22_MG_FD_188635 | JGI IMG/M metagenome (GOLD analysis project Ga0255053, IMG submission 188635) | Seawater microbial communities from Jervis Inlet, British Columbia, Canada - JV7_2_22 | ecosystem: Environmental > Aquatic > Marine > Inlet | place: Canada: British Columbia | collected...
CGATGCCCGTGGTAATGCCCTCGACCTGATCCGGTGTAATGTCAATACTGTACACGCCCGCAATAGAAGCGACCGCCATCAGAATATTGGCAATGATGGTGCGATAACCTTTCATCGTACTCTCCAACAGAAGGCGCTTCTTACGGGTAGCGCCGGTTCCCGTCAACCAGCCCTGTAAAGATTCACTCTGGCTAATTCCATAAGAATTTCTCGGTCGATCTCGGTCGCGGCGTCAAGCTTCTTGTCCATGATCTGCATGGTTGCATTGATCGCGACCAGCGTCCGCGTGTTATCATCGTAACTCTTGATGAAGCGTTTTAGCAACCACACAAACAGACTGAACAGCGTACTGATACCGATAATTAATGTCATTTCAAGGGCAGATAACCCTTCCATCCATGAAGGGCTCACACGTCTACTCCTTTGAGTATATAGAATGAATAGACCGTTTCCGGCAGTCCTAAACGGTCGATTGCGTCTGGATGCGGCGAGCATGAAGCGATTGCTAGATTGCCGACAACGTCAACGTCCTCGATTACCTTGCAAAGGAATAGACGTTTGACGCTGTAGCAAAGCTTGGCGTCGCCACTACCCATTAAGAAGAGGCGGGTTTCTGCGACCGTCTCACAGTAAGTGCCTACGGTAACCATGTCACCACTTTCAAACGAGTGCGCTGAGGTGTTAAATCCCGCGACAGCGACCAGAAAAGTAGTTAGTGCTAAGATAAATCGCATAAGTATTCTCCCTTAATTTGAGCCAGAAACCATCTTATATGGCCGGATGGTTCGGGTCAATCGACATGCCTAAAATGTTTTGAACGCCTTGGTGGGCGGCGTAAATGAGCCCTGATACCGCGCCGTTCCATACGTCCACCTTATCTCGTCAACAAAGCAGTCTTCCAAAATCTGAATTGTTCCGTTCGAATACAGGGCTCCGAAGTATCCCCACTGGTCACTCGTCCAGACATCATAACCCGGAGCGACCGACTGAGTTGCCACCACGTTGCCGTCAAGATAAAGGGTAAGCTCGTTGTTGTAACGCTCCGCAGCGACGTGATACCACACGTCGGTGACGATACCACCGGCCCAAGAGCCAGCTAAGATTTCCGGGTTGTTCACACCATTGTCATATAGAATAAACCGAAGCTTCTCAGCCTCGCCCAATGTCCCTGCATATTGCACGTAGAACATTCTGTCGTTCGTGTTGTTGCGATACCTAGCCGACATGACGTACACGGCTGCACCGGGATCGACCACCCACCTGATCCAATGTTCCATCGTGAAGTCGCGCGTACCGATATCCAACTCGGGCGCGTTTGTCATTATGAGGTAGTCGCCGAAGTTGTCGTGATGGACAGACCACTGACCGAACTTTGATTGTGAAGAGTTGATGTCGACGCCGGTTTCTGTAATCACGCGCCCATAGGTACTAATGTCTTGAGCGGTTTGATCCTCTGCGTTTATGAGCAGGACAACGTCGGAGAAGTACGGATCGCCACCGTTGTAGAACGGTCCAACGCCAATAAAAGGAAATGCTCGCATCGCGGTCGTAGGCCAACTTCTCTGTGCATGATTTCTCAATCCGCGAGTTGGGGCTGGCACGCCAGTTCCAAACGGGTCATTCTCACCGTTGACGTAGTTAAAGCGCGGCGTCATGGATGCTTCGATACAATCGAAGTATGCGTCCATAGGTGCCGTCGCTGTAGAGCCAACCATCGACAGTTTAATCATTCGTGTGTTGGCTGGAATATCGTAGCTGTAGCTATTCTGCTCCCACGTCGTAGCGCCCGAACCCCACGCTGTGCAGTTGACTTCAATATCAACGCCACCGGAAGTTTGGAACGATACCTTCATGAAGGCACCCTCACCAGCGAGAGAGGCTTGCATATAGCGGAGCGTGAGTGGAACTGGATCGCCAATACCTGCCCGGTCGTCGATACCGGTGCCCAAACCGAAGCTATCTGCGAGAGTGATTACTTGCTCGGCCTCTAGGTGTGCGGAGTTACCGCCAGTGAAATATCCTGACGTTGGATTTGGATAACCGGCTAGTGAAGCCGTGGCTGTCGTCAACTCACCACTGACAACGTCCCAACTGTCAATGGTCGTCGGAGCGAAACCGTTTATGAACGGTAGGGCGTAATGAAAATAGAATGAGTTGGCCTCAAGATTGTAGTCATCCTGATACGCGCTTACCTCTGTCCCGCTGATGCGCTTACCGTCCACGAACCACCTTACGGCTCTGGCGTCGGGATGCAGGGGAAGCTGTAGTGAATTAAGTGTCCACGTTAAGTTGAGAGCAGTACCGAGTGTGTCCTGCCAATACGAAACAGGATCACTGTTTACGTCTATCTGGATAACCTTCAAGCGTTGCGTGTCATTGTCGGTGTAGTCAGTCTGATAGACTGACGGGTTTATGGACAGAGCACCCATGAAAGACTTGGACAACACTTCTGTATCTAAAACCCAATCGCCAAAGTATGCGCCATACGCTCCCGCGCCAAGGTCGAAATAATATGACCCGGTGTGGGAGCCACTATTCGAGCCGCCATTAACTGTCGGTGCCCCCGCCAGTACAGAGACCCAATACTGTGTGCTGTTTATCTCAGCACCGGGGTTCCCGTGACTTGCCGTCCAAAATGACATTACCGATACCTTTCCATCGTAACTGTGACGCCGACGCTGTCGCTCGAAACTGACGCAGCCGCCATAAGCTCCAACGTTCCGTAAATGATACCACTGATAGTGCTCGGGTCGGTGTTGAAATAAGGCCATCCTGCTTGGTCTAAGAAGCTGCCGATAGTTGTAACACCACCACTGATCGTAGAATACAAAAGGTCAGGTTCCGCAGCCGTGCTGTTAGAATAGAATTTAAGATCGACAAGATCACTACTCGCACCGACCATGTGTGCGCGCCGATTATTTCCTGACAATCCAAAGTCAAATTGGAAGAGATGAATGGACCCAACCACCAAGTCTATGCTGGTAACTCTCTCGACAACCTCGGGGAACTGTGCGACGCCATTAGGATCGAACACGAAGCCATCCTCGTAATGTGCGCGACCGACATTCCTGTTCGAACCGCTGTACGAGCTTACGATCATGCCGGGTGTAGTCGGCGAGACATAGACAGGATGACCGGGAATGCAGGGAGTAAAGATTCCGAGTGAGCGCACGCTTCCGAACGCTACGAAGTGAGCCTCGTCACCGGATGACAGAGCAGAGATCGTCATTAAGTGCGGGTAGATATCCGCGCTGTTGGGATCGTACCTCAATGCGAAGCCGTCAGAACCAACGGTAAGAATGTCGCCTGTGTTTACGGCTTCACCAGCCTGTCCACGAGCACGATATCCGAACTCGATAATCGAGAAGTTGCCATTAAGTGAGGCATCCCAATCGGCCTGTCCCGCTGTAGGCTGGTCAAAGTTTTGTTGGTCAGTAGCCATTTTTATACCTGTTCAAAAAGTTGCAATCGTTTCGTCTGGTCTAGCGGCGCGTCGCCGATGTCGTTGAACGGTGTAACCTGAACCATAAAGTCTCCCGTCCACCCACTAAAGTCTGTGCTGTTGGTGTCGGCGCTGTATACGAACCACCCACTATCCACGGTCACACACCTGACAACCGTTGTCAGGTCGTTTGAATATACCTGAACACGCCAGTTGTGGCTAGTCGTGTCGGTCATGAACCGACCGTAATCACCGTTACCGAACCCTGCCACGCCATATCCCCTCACTCGGGCAGCATCCGGCCACTGGAAAGTAACGGCGGTGCCCGCTGAATGGACATGCTTGAATTCAAGATTACCAATATTCTCACTGGCTGTGACTATAATCCCACTCTCAATAAACGTGTGGATAGGTGGCTGGATCTGTGGCAAGAAGAAAGCTCCTGTAATCTGATACGTGCGGGCGTCAACCGAAGCCACATCTGTCTCAACACCGGAGAAATTAAACGGCGTCACTTTATAATGGATGATCGTGCCGATTTTATCTTCGTTGTAGGGGCGCGTAAACACGCCACCAGCGTGCTTGTGCCAGTAAGCCCCACTGCTATGGCCGTGTACGTTCGTGCCTCCCCAGCCTCGGTACAGCTTATCCACGCGGTACTCATTCTGTGCGATCAAATTCAGCCCCTCATACGCCATAGCTTCACTACCGGCGAAGATGGTTCCGCCACCAAGGGCGCGCGAAGGACCACCAACATCGTCTAGGGCGTGCGTCTGAGCATACGTCGGAGAGGCAGGGTTGAACCCCGTCTGCACATCTGTGCTTCTGGTATCCGGCATAAGGTAGAACTTGACATTCTCTTCGATATACTGACCACCGCGATCAGGCAGGGCGTCCGCGAAGATGCCGCTGATGATATACGGTGTGGCGTCGTCAGCCTTGGCGAACGAAGTACCGTCTGCCGAGATATAAAGGTTAGCGCCCATGACCGGAGAAAGCTGATTGTAGCCCACGAACAGAGTCGGGTTGGCACCTTGGAATTCCCTCGGCAACTCGTACATGCGGAAATCAGCAACGTCTCGTACCGGCCCGAACAACTGGTTGTGAGATTGATTGCTCGCTGAGTTTAGAGCAGTCGTGGACGTGTTGATGTACTCGACTTCCTTCACACCCTTAACAGAGAACACCATAGGTCTCTCTTCATCCCAATGTGAGATACGACAGCGAACGCCGCTACTCAATTCTGGATCGGGATGGAAGCTGTCAACTAACGTGATGACATCACCGGGCTCAAGGTCCAAGTCCTTCGCGCCAAGCTTAAACGAGTACAGGTCTTTCGCGTACAGGTTCGACCAGAGCGTGCGAGACGCGATCTTCTGAGCGACGATCTCTGTCATCACAAACTTGGGCGGGAACTCACGTGCGCGAATACCGTTTAAGTCCTGATCGACCTCGTCATTAATCTCGACGAAGCTCTGGCGGTACTCAAGGTTCCGGTCCATGTAATTGACCTTGACCTTATTGTAGCTTTCCTGCCTCGCGGCGCGCGTAACAGTTACCGGCGTCTCACCTTCGTCAACGACAAGGTGATGATTGTCGATTGTACGAACGATTGTGTTCGACAAGTCTTGAAGACCGAACTTGATGATGCCGCCACTCTCTGTCAAAAATCCACCGTAGACAGCAAGCAGAAGCTCGATGTGTTTTAGTGCTCCCTCTTCACGAAGGTACATACAGCTAACGCGCAAGTCTTCCGCGTCGCAATATTGAAGTGCAAGTTGGTAAGACGCATCGTCGATGTTTGCGGCAGGGATTCCAATTCCATAAACCGTGCTCGTCAAGATGTCGTGAATAATGAACGGCGGAAGAACGTCCTCACCACCACCGAGTTCATAATTACCGAACTGAGAAATAGTGATGTCTTCGTCGACAGTAGACGAGCCGGAACTCCATGTCCGAACTTCGTATACAGCCTTCGTACTCTGATCGACCAGCATAATCTGGTCTGCCATCGCGTAGTTGTATCTGTCTCCCTCGGAGTATCCAAGGTCGGCGACCGTGTCGAACATCGACCCTTCACCAGTTGCGTATTCATCGTACTCCTGAGAGAAGGGACTGTAAATGAACATGCGAGACTTATTGTATGTGCCTGTCGGAGACAAGTCCCCTGACCCGTTAAAGCCCTTAGTGAACATGACGAGGTACGCACCCTCTGCCTCACCAGACGTGATCTTCTGGATAGAAGGATTAGGAAAATAGTCATCGCTCAAATCTTCTGTCGTGCCGTCTTTATCAGTACCGGCGTCGGAGAACGGAATAATTGAGATATCGTTTTTGTAATTGGTAAACTGATCGCCGATGATTTCCAAGTTTCCTGTCTGACTTGGAACGTCGTTGTCGATCCCCAAGTCGATCTCTATAATGAGACCATTTGGATAGTCTCCTGACGCAGCGTAGGAAGCGATAAGCGCATTGTTCGTGCCGTCAGCGGGATCGTCAATATGCTTTTGGATATCTGCCTTACCGATGTACATGCAATATTTCGTGCCGTACTGGATTACCCCCAATGCTGCCTGTGTTTCTGCAATGTCGATGTAAGGGGCGAACCAACCAAAACCACCGAAGTCTCGGTAGGTGTTGTGGATACCCATATAATCGAACAGGGTTGAGGTGTGGTTCGTTACCAACAAATCGAAAACACCAGCAGTGATTAGGTCGACACGTGACTGATCCTTCATTGCGTCGATACTCGCAATCGCACAACTCTTGATATCGCGACTTGCGCTTACCGAGTTGATGAACATCATGACGACGGGGAACGAGTCTTCGTTGTTACCCAAGATGCCGACGCGCAGGACAGTACCAACGATTGAATTAAGCGTAGAAGACCTCTCGGCATAAGCGCCGACAGCATACAATATTCCGCTGGTGTTTACGCTACAGAGAAGAGTAGACATGGTCGACGTAGAGCCGCCGCCACTATCGTGACCCCACAAGAGAACGTAGTTGCCAACAATACCGGCACCGGTGCCGTCAGAAAAAACGAATGAGCGAGGTGCATCTTGCCCGGTGAAGGCGTGCCACATATCGTCGTATTCGGTGTGGGTAATCACTTCTGTTTTAGTTCCGTCTTCTAAACACCACAGAGAGCCAGCCGTATTTGTTCCTTCGGCGACCATGTAATAATGTTTGCCATCGTCTCCGACAATCGCGTGCTGACCGACAAACCTACCGGTACTAGGGCCGCCGTTTTCATCAGAGCCGATGAACGCGCTATCAAAGTTGATAGTCGCAGCGCCGGGGCCGATCTCGAAAGACAACTGCGGAACGCTCGCTCTGTCGCCAAGGTTCAGAGCCTTGAAACCAATATACGCGGTGTACGGAAAGCGATGAGGCGATCCGGTAACCGTCTCGAAGTGATCCCAATTGTCTTGTGAGGTGTCTCCTGTAGCGGCACCGCCGTGGAAGAACGCCTCTTCAAATTGAAGCTGTGCTGTCTGAGGTCGATCAATATCAGAACGGAAGAATGCGTTGCCACTGAACTGACCACCCTGCGTGATCGCAATCAGGGTATCATCATTCATGCGCTCACTGTACAGCCAGCCGCCGAAGAGATTGAAGTCCTCAGACACCATTCCGAAATGGTACATCAAGTCCCATTTGTATTCGTAGCTTACGCTCGTGTCGCCCTTCGGACCCTTACCACCACCGGAGCCGCCGCCCTTACCGCCGCCGCCTGTGCTCGCCTCGTTCTCATGTCGAATAGTCTGGAAGTCATTCTGCCATACAAGGTTGGATGATACGCGGTTCGTACCAAACAAGATCGGCATGGTGACACCACGCAGGGCTTGGTTGAAGCGCGGCATTTCCTGTGCGCCGGGATCAATAATCTTATTGTCGGTTTCCTCGAATGCACTACCAATCCAAGAGCCGATCATCATGCCCGCAGCGAAGCCAACGGGACCGAAGAAATACCCTCCGATGGCCCCGAGACCTAATCCTGCCGCTTGACCTATTGAAGCCATTGTTCACCCACATCATAAAATTTCGCTTCCCGTGGCTTCCCGCCAACGGTGAAGAATTGTATCTTACTTTCAATCACAGAGCCATGCCCTGTCCTGCCCCACGCATGAATAAAAGTTTTCTTCTCGCTGACTATTGCAGCGTGTCCAAAACTACGACCAACCTTGAACATGGCAAGACCACCGGGCACAGGCTTAGAGACCTGTTCCACATACGGCATGATGAAGTCCATGTACCGCGTGTCCTCGTTGTGCATTGCCCAATCCTGTGCGTAGTCAGTTGGGAAGGGCGCGAACGGACCAAGCAGGGGATTGTATATTTCGTAGATGCACCCACCGCAGTCAGCGCCGACGCCCTTGATGCGACACTTGTGCTGGTACGGTGTTCCCTTCCACTTCCGCGCCTCGTCAATAATATACTGACGCCATTCGCCTGTCGTTAGAAGGCGTCTTCTTGAATTGGTATCCATTCGAACCCCACATAATTCTCCCCATTGTCGTACAGGGAAATGCAATCTGTAACACGTCTTTTCCGACAGCCGGGAAAGATCGTAGCAGTCATATTAGCGAAGCTGTTTATCGGGAGAGGGTGCGAGAGGAACAGGAGGTCTCCTGTGTGCGCCCTGATAGTTCTGACGTGTCCCGAATTAACGCCGCCCGTAACGGTGAGTCGCCCAAAATCAAACCGCCCGTCTGTAAAAGAACCCGTGAGAGTTCCACTTGCGATGAGGACATTGATCGTCGTTGAGCTAGATGTGTCAATGCTATTAGTCGCGAGCGTAAGCGTGACCGATGACGTATCAAAGCCGCAACCAGTTCCACCGAACCGCCAGATACAAGTGTCTTGATAATTATAGTAGGGCCAGCGGGTGTTCGCTGATCCGTATTGCGACCGGGCCTGTCCACTGATCTGTTTTCTGTCATACGAAAAATCCCCAAGCTTCCCATGATACACTTCCATACGACCAAGATCAGGAGTGTCCGTGAACACTCGACCAACCTTCAAGCTCGCCATGTCGAAAGCATTGGATACGAGTAGGTCGTTTATCAAAGACCCGGTGTTCGCAACCACGAAGTCAATGACAGATACAGTAAGATCAGAACTCTCTTTCACACCAGTAATAGTCTTGCCGGGGAACGGCAGATATTCTGTGGCTGTTCCTGACAAAGTATATGTGACAGACCTGTTCGATCCGTTCCAATGGAACGAAGGACCGTTCGTCTCCAAGTCGATAAGCTCGACCATTTCAACATTGTCTTGCTGCATCTTCGTGAAGAATGCACTGTTAGGTAATGTGCGGCTCATACGATTTCCTCGATCTCAAGGCGCAGGGAAAACTGATTCCACATAATCCCTGTCTCGCGATACGAACTTGCGAACGCACACTTATGGAAGAACGTCATAGACTGAACAGTCCAGAAGTCACCGGAGTTGATGCTGTTAACCGTTAGCAGACCAGTGTCCTGATCGTAGTCGTATTCCTGACCGAGTGTGACGAAGCCGCTGATGGAAGACGTAAGTGATCCAATCGTTGTCGTGTCAGCGCGAATGAAATACGAACGCAGATCGAACAGTCCGGTGCTTACCGGATTAGTCTGGTCGGTGTTCACCGCGAGCACAGAGTTCGTGCGAAAGTCAATCGGGTCTTTCATCAGGAACGGAGTTACCTGTCCCTTCTGTAAATTAAAGAAACTCGACAGTGCGCTCTGCTTGATCTCGTTGATGTTGTTCCACGGCACGCTCCAATTATGTAGCGGCTGGATCAAAGGAGTCATTGCTTGGCGAGCACCACTGTCGTACTTCGTGATGTTCTCGCGCCAATCGAACTCCCGTTGAAGACCAGCAGGAAGCGGAGACGATGGGAAAATATTCAGAGCCATTACCTTACGTTCCCTATTCCTCTGTTCAAGCCGTTGGCCTGACGCATTGTGTTGATGATGGTGCTCGCGTTCTTACGAACGAACTCGGCTCCACTCTGAGTGTCGATTGCCTGTACAGTGATTGCGAACGTGTCACCACCGGCACCGCCCGTGGTCTGCACACCAAGCTTACCGCCGACGCGAGTCAACGGCATGATTGCTTCCTCACCGGCCTCACCAGCGAGGCCGAACAGTGTGGGTCCACCAATGATACCACCATTGGCGAACGGTGTCACCTTACCTTTGAATGCGTTGCCCTTTGCGGAGCCACCGAAAAATGCCGCAGCCGCAGTCGCAGCCAATCCGAAGAAGCTACCACCGGAGTTTCCGCTACTTCCGCCACCACCACCGTTGCCGTCCATCGCCGCGATGATAGCCTTCTGTACACGGATTTTAATAAGTTCGATCAGGAAGCGTGCCGCAGCCTCTTGTAGAGAGTTGAACGCATTCGTCGCGATATCTTTAAAAGACTGCGTACCTCTTACGAGGGCGAGTAATCCCTGCTCGGCAGCACCCGTCATTGCGTCGCGAACAGACATCCACATTTCGCGGGCTGCGAGACCCATAGCGGTGGTCTGTTGGAGCGCCTCGATCTGTGCGGCCTTGACGCGACCAAGAGCCTCGATCTGCTTGTTCAGGCTCGACTCTGTCGCGAAGTTTTCCTTCTTGTGCGCGATATCGCGGCGCCCTCTGAGTTCGATAAGCTGATTCTCGATCTCCAAGCCCTGACGCTTCAATTCATTGCGACGCAAATCAGCCTGATCGGTCGAGTCGCTACCCAAGATCGTTCCGAACGCTCCGCGAGTTTCCTTCTCCAAGTTTTTGATGGTGTCTTCTGCATTGAGACCAGAAATGCGAGTTTCAATTTCAAGCTGCTTCTGTGCGAGCAAAACCTGACGAGCAGCAAAGTCGTGAGCCTTCTGCCTCTCTTCGTTTACCCTTGCGAGTTGTTCGCGCAAATTTTTCGCGCCCTGTGTCTCAAATTCACCGGCCTTGGTCAACGCGATCTGTTCTTGAAGAGACTTTTTCAGGTCGGCTTCGTGCTTTGCGAATTCCTTATTGACCTTCTGGTGTGCAGCCTCAAGATCACTTACGCCACCGACCAACTCCTTGAAGCCAGCGATGACACGCTCAGTTGTGACGTTCGCCTTGATGAGTTCCTTGGCGAAACCAATGCCGCGTGTCTTGGCGATTTCCTCCTTGGCTCTTGCGATGTCCTTGGCGGTCTTTGCGAACTCGCGGCCAAGAGCAGCAAGCTGATCTGACTGTGCCCCTGTGGGTTTGGACAAGCCCTCAAGTTTTTTCTTTAGTTTGCGGTCACCCTCGAAACCCTCAATAATTTTCTCCAGCCTGTTCAGGGACGTCTCTGCCGTCTTAACAAACGGGAACGTCTCCGCGCCGGACAACGAGGCAGAGGTCCTCTTTAATAATCCTTCAAGCTGCTCCTGTGCCTTCTGAGAGGTCTCACCATACCCCTGAATAGCGCGGGCAGCCTTTCCAGCCCCCTCCGCAACATCATCCAAGTTGTCTTGAATCTCTAACGCACGGAACCTGTCGAAACCAAATATTTGATCGCCGAGTGTTTCACCACCCTCGCCGCCCTTTTTGTTGGTTACGTTCTTCTGAAAATCGTTATAAATCTTCTTGGCTTTATCGAACTGCTCTTGATATGAACCGTCCGCCAACATACTCCCGTTTAGCATCCTGTTGAAGATCGTGTCCTCGCCGGGGTCGGTTGGGTTAGCAACCTTCTTTTTAAACCTATCGAACTCTGCGCCAGCCAAGGAAAGTCCAGCTACGACACCAGCGACGGCACCAAGAGGACCGAACATAAGAAGCCCAACCAGACCCATGCCACCAGCGACCTCAAGGCCAC
>Ga0255053_10001908_pt1 | contig 11246 bp, 7 predicted proteins | sample JV7_2_22_MG_FD_188635 | JGI IMG/M metagenome (GOLD analysis project Ga0255053, IMG submission 188635) | Seawater microbial communities from Jervis Inlet, British Columbia, Canada - JV7_2_22 | ecosystem: Environmental > Aquatic > Marine > Inlet | place: Canada: British Columbia | collected...
GCCGAGCTCGGTCGCGGCGGCATGGGAATCGTTTACAAGGCGCACGAGGAGTCCCTCAACCGTTTCGTCGCCATCAAGGTCCTCGGCGAGCATTTGACCGAGGATCCGGACCAGGTCGAACGTTTCTTGCGCGAGGCGCGGAGCGCGGCCAGCCTCAACCACCCGAACATCGTTCAGATCTACGCCGTCAGCGAGGACGATGGTCGCCACTATTTCGCCATGGAGTATGTCTCGGGCCGCAGCCTGCAACAGATCCTTCGTTCTTCTGGGCCCCTCGATCCGATCCAGGTCGCCAGAATCGCTCTGCAGACAGCATCCGGTCTCCGTGCTGCCCACGAACAGGGCATCATCCACCGCGATATCAAACCCGCAAATCTCCTGATCGATGACCGCGGGCTGGTGAAGATCGCCGACTTCGGCCTCGCCCTCGTGACCGGCGGAGTTTCCCGCCTCACCGCCACCGGGATGTTCATGGGTACTCCCGGCTACCTTTCACCCGAACAATGCCTTGACCAGGACCCGGACCATCGCACCGATATCTACTCGCTCGGCGTCACTCTGTATGAGGCTCTGAGCGGCAAGGTCCCCTTTACTGCCGACAGTCCCCTGGCCCTGCTCCGCCAAATCGTCGATGTCGAGCCGCCGGATCTCGGTGAGTTCAAACCCGACGTCGATCCCGAGCTCCGCACCATCGTCGCCCGCATGATGGCCAAGGATCGCGACCTGCGTGTCTCGAGCTGTGCCGAGCTGGTCGGTGGACTCGAGAAGTTCCTCGAGGCTCGGGGCGCTTCCGGCAACCTGGTCGAACGGGTCGCCGCCTCGGCAGGCAGCCCGACCCCGCCATCGCCGCCTCCTGCCGACGCGGCCGATCTCGACTCGCAGCCCACCCGGCAGGTCTCGAGCGACGCCATCGCAGCCGGCGCGATCGCGGTCACCGCACCCGCGGCGGCGACCGAGGTCCCGATCGTCGAGACCTCTCCACTCGAGGAGCCGCCTTCGGGCTCCGGCTCCGGCAAGCGCCTGGCGCTGGTCGCCGCCGTGGTGGTGCTCTTCGGCCTCGCAGCCGTTGTCGCAGCCGGCATCTTCGCCTGGAAATCCGGTCTCTTCGAAAGCGCCATGGGCGGAGGCGCAAGCACCACTATTGCCGAGTCCGAGACACAGCCAACCGATAATGACGCAGGCCCCGATGGCGCCACCGAAACACGAGACGAGGTTGTCCAACTGACCACGGCCGCCGGAGCTGCGACGGAGTCGACAGCCGTCGAAACGGGTTCGGAGCCGACCGCGCACCCGGGATCGATCGAGTCGGATCGCGCCGAGTCCGGAGTGACCGACCAAGAACACGCTAAGCGGCAGGTCGCCCCTTCGAGCGGTCCTCGATCCGAGCCCAGGCAGGAGCCTGCCTTGCCGCCACCACCGGTCCGACCGCCCCCAGAGGGCACGGTCGTCATCGCAGTCGGCGAGACCGTTCTTGCGGGCGAGGCGGAGGCCGTTGTCGAGAACACCCTGGCACAGGCCGGCATACCCCTGGTCGATGAGAACGGTATCCCTGGGATCGCGGCATTTCTTGGCACCGATCTGGCCCCGGAGCCGGGAGAAATTCACCGGCTGCTCCGCCCTCACGCCCAGTATCTGGTGTTGGTGAGGGTGGAATACCTCGGCGAGCGGCCCCTGGTCTACATGGGCCAGCAGGACGTCGCCTTCCAGGCTCGGGTGATCATGGTCCCCGTCGACCTGCAAGCGGGGAACGCCGTGGCTGCTCCTGTGCGGCTACGGACCGAGTACACCCACCTCAACGCCCAGAGGGTGGCCGAAAAAGAGCTGCGTCGCCCGGCCTACCGGATCGCTCAGCTGCTCGCCGACAGGTAGGCCCCGCCCCTCGATACTCGATGCTGGATGCCGCCAAATGTTACGTCCGTCTGCTCGTGAACGATTTACCTGTTGACGCATTCGATTTGTCTTCCCGGTAGAGTAGAGGGGACGGGCCACTAAGGCCCGCGACCCCCTCCCTCGTCACACCGGACGTGCGGTTCTCCCGCATCCGGCGTTCCCGCACACTTCACCGCAGGCATGCACGATGAGTCGGCCGTGAGCTTCACAGGTATGTGAGTCCAAGATCGGACAGGTGCCTGTAGAGGCTCACCCCTTCAGGAGGGCGAAAGGGTCGCTGGCTCCGCCGTTTGAGGTGCTTGGACAGACGCTTCCGTGTATACGAGTTGATCTGACGCATCGCCATTCGGGGGTATCCGAAGCTGAAGTAGTTCGACCAGCCGTCAAGGTGGCGGTTCAATCCCCGGATCAGGGCCGGGATTGGCATGAAGCACACGCGAGGGCTCGTCATCTGTCGCAGCCGCTCGCGTTCCCGGGCGAGAGACTTCTTCGACGGGAAGACGTTCAGGTAGCAATGATCCCGGCCTTTGAGGTCGAGGTCGAATCTGAACGAGTATCCCAGGAAGTCGACTCGCGCTCCCTTCTCCTTCAGGTCAACGATCCGCGTCTTGTCGCGGTTGACCTTCAGCCCCATCCATTCCTCCAGAGTCTGCTCAATCCATGCTACGAGCTCGTGCCCCTGGTATCGCGCGAGGACGACGAAGTCGTCCGCGTATCGCACCAGACGCGCACCGGCAAATCGCGCCGGCCCGTTCTTGCCATGGAATACCTTGTCGAACCAGTGAAGGTAAACATTCGCCAAAAGCGGCGAGATGACCCCGCCCTGTGGCGTGCCCTTCTTGCTCCGCCGTGGCGGTCCACCTTCCCGGTCATCGACAATTGGCGCCTCCAGCCACATGCGAATGAGCTTGAGGACCGATCGGTCCACTACCCGCATGCGTAGCGCCGCCATGAGCTTGTCGTGTGGAATGGAATCAAAGTACCCCTGTAGGTCTGCGTCGTATATCTCCCCGCGTCCGGACTTGATATGGTCGCGGATAGCCGCCAGTGCCTGGTGTGCCGATCGTCCAGGGCGAAAACCGTATGAACAATCCATAAAGTCCGCCTCGAAGATCGGCTCCAGGATCAGCAGAGCTGCCGTCTGGACCACCCGGTCGCGCACCGTTGGTATCCCCAGCGGGCGTTCCCGGCCATCCGGCTTCGGGATGTACACACGTCGCACCGCCTGGGGCCGATAGGTCTTGCTACGCAGCTCCTCATGAAGCTCGTCCACGAGTCGCTGGGGGCCTCCCTCCGAGCTGACGATTTGGTCGATCGTCACTCCATCGACCCCGGGTGCACCCTTGTTGCGGCGCACCTGCTCCCATGCGGCCCAAAGCACGTCTTTCCAGAAGATCCGGTCATACACCGCGTAAAACCGAAACTTCGGCTCTCGCTTGGCCTTTTGGTAGAGCTTCTGCCTCAAAAGAGAGAGTTTCTCCGAACACTTCCGCCGCTCGCCCCATTCAGGGACGAGGTCCGGCTTCAGGTCCGCATCTTCCGTAGTGTGGTCTTTCCGACCCAAGCGGCTCTCCCTTCTTCTCGCATCAGCATGTGTGCGGTAGGGCCGCTTGGCTCCACAGGCATTACCCCGCTTCCCCGCTACTTTCAGCCCCGCCGACTCCCTGCTGCGCCTCCCAGCCCTTATGTTTTCGGACTGAGCGTTGGGTCCCATCCCACCCAGCAGGACCTCCCAGGTTCCTCGATCAATCTTTCGGCGCGCGCCGCCCTCAACCACCCCGGCAGGCCCGATGGCTGCTGCTCGTTTCCTTCACCATCGGTGACAGGCTTCCACATATCTGGGAGCTTGGCCGCCCACAATTTTGCGTAACGAGGCCGAATCAGGTTCGCTTTACTACGGCTCACGCCTTCGCCTCGGAAGGCTCCGACGCCTGGGTTACTCCTACCACGTCGCTTCCTCGGCTACATGTGCGAACGAGCAATTCACATGGCTGACTCCTTTCATCCAGCAAGATTGACCAGGCTTCGCCTGGCGCTCCAGATCACGCAGATTGACGCAGATGACATCACAAAATAACCTGTTCTAAATCTGCGTTATCTGCGTCATCTGCGGGCAAACTCGTGGTGGGCGTGGGAACGAGTATCCAGAATCGAGTATCGGGCGGTGGGCGGCGCTAGTCCCGCCTGCCGCCGAGCAGACCCGAGCGGACCAGAAAGTAGAGCAGGGTGGCCAGCGACGAGGCGACCGCCGCCACATACGTCATCGCCGCTGCATTCAACACCTTGTCCATACCGCGACGTTCATCGATGCCGACGATGCCTTTCTCCACCACCAGGGCCTTGGCCCGGTTGGATGCGTCGAACTCGACCGGCAGGGTCACGATCTGGAAAACGAGCACCGCCGAGAAGAGGACCGCCCCTACCAACACCATGTTCTGGGAGGCAAAGAGGAGACCCATCAGCATCACGATATAGCCCATGTTGGAGCCGATGCTGGCGGTCGGGACGAGCATCGACCGCAGCTTGAGGGGACCATATCCCTTGGCGTGCTGGATGGCGTGACCCGCCTCGTGGGCGGCGATGCCGACCGCGGCCAGTGAGCGCGAATCGAAGACTCCATCAGAGAGTGCGAGGTTTTTCTTGACCGGGTTGTAATGATCGCTCAAGAGGCCTCGGGACCGGCCGATGGTGACGTCCCGAATGCCCGCTCCGTCGAGAATTCTCTGGGCCGCGTCGGCACCGCTCATGCCCGATGACACCGGCACCTTGGAGTACTTTTTAAAGTTCGCCTTCGTCCGCCAGCTCGCCCACAGCGAAAAAATGAACGCCGGTGCGATGAACAGGAAATACATGGGATCGAAGTACATGGTTCAGCCTCCACTGCGACGAACACCGAAAGATATCCATCCGCACCACATACTACCAACCTCCCATAGAGGGAATTCCTCGCACCGGCGTCATCACGACATCCGGTGTCGTAGATGCGACGCCCGCGAGCTTCACCGCCCACGTCGAACGGCGCGACAACTATCACGAGATCTTCGACAAGATGCTCGCAGGGGCCCTCGGTCTCGGGCTGTTCCCGCAGCTGGCCGACTTTGTGGAGAATTGACCGAATAAGACCCTTCTGCTAGAGTTTAGGCGTTCTGAGCGGCAAATCGGCCGCGGGAGATGGCAGCATGAATCTTCGCGAAAGCCTCAAACGACTGGTTCTCGGGCCCGAGCAGCAGGCGGTCCCGGTGCTCGGTCGCAACGACCGCTGCTGGTGCGGCTCAGGTAAGAAGTACAAGACATGCCACCTTTCCTCCGACGACCGCAAACGTTTGGCAGAGCGCAGCGCCATGGGTGGTCCCCGCAAAGGCGGGATGTTTTAGTCCGCTCGTCACCACAACAATTCTTTTTGAAACGGTTATGTTTTCTTCCATTGCGTCCAGTCGGACTCTGCGGGATCTTTGGCATGTTGGGTTGCATCAACACAAAATTCAACGTATTATATCAACATGAAACCTGTACAGGTTCTTATTGATGAGGAGTTGCTGGCGAACCTCGATGCCGACGAAGAGGTTCGGAGCGGCGGCCGCTCGAAGGTGATGCGTCGTCTGATCGCCGGATACCTCGACAGCCGTCGCGAAGAGCGGATCGACGCTCAGTACCGGCAAGGCTACGGAGACCAGCCTCGTGTTGCTGAGGAGCTCGAGGGTTGGGCGGAGGAGGGGACGTGGCCAGAGGAATGACTCGTGGCGACATCTGGATGTACACCTTTGCCAAACCGGACAAGAGACGGCCCGTTCTGGTCATCAGTCGGCAAAGCGTGATTCCGCTCCTGCGCACCGTAATGGTGGCACCGGTTACATCGGCGATTCATGGAGTGCCAAGCGAGGTCCGAATCGGCATCGAACACGGACTGAAGCATGACTCAGCGATCAATCTCGACCACGTACAGACAGTCGATCAGTCCCGGTTGAAGACGTTTATCTGCCACCTTGACCACGGTCTCATGGATGAGGTTTGCCGCGCCCTCGCGGTCGCCGCCGGTTGTCCCAGCGAGAACTGACTCACGTTTCGTGATATCAAGCGGCTACTCGATCCCCGCATATTGAAGCCATAACACGGCGTGGACAACGCATGGGCCGCAGGCCCGCGGCGAGTGGGCGATCGATAGCGATAGCGATGTCGGGCACGGAGACGGGATCCGGCTTCGCCCTCGGGCTACGCCGGAACAAGCGGGCACGGGCATGGGACTAAGAGCGAGCTTTCACTTGTTGGCATTGATGGGAGTTCAAGATGGCAAAACTGAAAGTCCTCGAACCGGAGCGACACGACCACGGCGTGAGTACGATTGACGACGTTCTGTCGGAGGTAGTGGAGGAGCTGCAGGAGCAGGCCGACCAGCTCGCGACGCCGCTCAAAAAGACCTTCACCGGCCACCCGCTACCGTCGCGCAAGGAAGTCGTGAAGATGATCGAGCTCATGCAGTCGGTGATTTTCCCAGGCTATGTCGGCAACCGGGATGTGACCGAGGAGAGCCTCGGCTACCACATGGGATCGAACCTCCACCAGGCCTCACTGATCATGGTCGACGAGATTCACCGCGGACTCTGCTTTGCCTGCAAACGGGACAAGGTCGACCGGACGCCCGAGGCCTGTTTGGGACAAGCGCAGCGGATTACGGCCGACTTCCTGCGCCGCTTGCCCGATATTCGGCGGCAGCTGGCCCTCGACGCGGTCGCCGCCTACGAAGGCGATCCGGCGGCATCGAGCCCGTCAGAGGCGATCTTCTGCTACCCGGGAGTCCTCGCCCTCACCTGCCACCGCATTGCCCATGTCCTCTATGGCTTCGAGGTGCCGTTGATCCCGCGCATCATCGCGGAGCACGCCCACAGCCGCACCGGCATCGACATCCACCCCGGAGCCACCATCGGCGAGCGACTCTTCATCGACCACGGCACCGGCGTGGTGATCGGCGAAACCGCGATCATCGGCGATCGGGTCCGCATTTATCAAGGTGTGACCCTCGGCGCCAAGAGCTTTCCCCTCGACGACGACGGCAATCCGATCAAGGGCATCGCCCGCCATCCGCTGATCGAGGACGAGGTGACGATCTACTCCGGAGCGACCATCCTCGGCCGGATCACTATCGGCAAGGGGGCCGTGATCGGCGGCAATGTGTGGCTGACCAAAGACGTTGCCCCGGGGGCCATCATTTCGCAGTCGAGGCCGAAGACCGAACGCTTTGAGAACGGCGGGGGAATCTAGCCCGCATATCTCACCAGCTTTCTACTGCGGCCTTCCTCACCGTCCACCCTTGCTCAAGAACTCGCTTCACCAAAAGGGCTCGACTCTTCGGGCATTCTTGTGTAGGTCCATCCTTCTCCTCCGTTCTGTAGGTTTTCCCACCAACAGAATGACGGAAGAGTCCTGGATGGACCACTCCTTTTACTGAACAACGTTGTGAGTCACCACAGCTAGCGCGAGTAGTACGGACTGTCGCCGGAGGAGTGATCGGTGTCGTCGAGCACCCGTTTGATCTCCGGAACTTCCTGGAGAATCGCCGCTTCGATGCCCTCTTTGAGGGTTACCTGCGACATGCCGCAACCCTGGCAGCCGCCACCGAACTGGATGACCGCGGCATCGCCGTCGACCGCCAGCAATTCCACCCAACCACCGTGACCGGCGAGTGACGGTGCAACGCGTTCGTCGATGACCTTTTGCACCCGTTGGGCGAGGGGATCGTCCCAGTGCACCTCGGCCTGCGGGTTTGTGAAATTGAAACCGGTGCCGGAGACATCGGACACGAAGTCGACCGTCGTGCCCTCGAGAAACTCGGAGCTCTCAGGATCGACGAAAACCTCGAAGACCTCCTGATCGACCACGACGTCCTTTTCGGAGTTCTCACCCTCCATCACCAACGCCAGCTCGTAGCGGAACTGGTGGCGGCCGAAGCGGTGGACAACAACCCGCACGCCGAGGCTCGGAGTCTCGCTCCCATCCATGTACTCGCGGACTTTCTGTCGCGCGGTCTCGGTGAAGGTGATCATTTCTCTCCCCTTTCGCGTCCGCCTGGTGGCGTCGCACCAATCCTACCAAACAATGATGCAGGCTACCGGGCGCCGAGCACCGCCTCGACGATCTGCTCTTCGTCTCCCCGGAGGACCTTCACCTCCACCGCATCACCGGGCGCCCGCTCCTTGAGCAGATCCGATAATGAGCGCAGGTCAGTCACCACCGCGCCATCGATGGCGACAATGACGTCGCCCGCGACGATCCCGGATTCCTCGGCGGCCGAGCCCGGCATCACCTGTTGGACTCGCACACCCGGACCCTCGAACGCGAAGTCGGGCATGGTACCGAGGCTGGCCCGGCGCGCAGTCCGTGGCGGCGGCGCGGTGTCCTCCCCCGCGGCGGCAATTGTCACGGTCAGTGGATCGGTGCGCTCGACGAGGTAGCCAATCGCCTCGTGCGCCGCCTCGGTGACCACAACCATTCCCTCGGCGTCAATCGTGTCGACGGTGTCTGACGGCCGGTGGTAGTCCGCGGTCGGGCCCGTGAAGAGCTGGATGGCGGGCACTCCACTCTCAATACATGCGACCTGGTCGGAGGCGTCGAGAGGCTCCGAGACAACCGTCACCGGCGCGCCGGTGGTGTAACCAACACCCATGAAAATGAAGCGCCACTCGCGGGCGGTGTCGGCGTTGAGTACGTAGAGCTTGCCGTTGGCCAGTCGACCGACGGTGTCGAGGTTGACGCAGGCAAACGGCTTCGTATCGGGCACCATAGACTGCAGGAGGTGGCGCGAGCCGAGCAGCCCGGCCTCCTCGCCGGTGACGACCGCAAAGACCACCGGTCGCGGCCGCGGCGGTTCGGTGGCCATCGCTTGTGCAAGCTCGAGCAGCACCGCCACCCCGGAAGCGTTGTCGTCGGCCCCCGGGTGAACTTCACCCTCGTTGCCCCCGCGCACATCGGGCCAGCCGCGACCGAGATGGTCGAGGTGGGCGATGACCAGAACCGGCTGGTTGGCGAGCTTCGGATCGCGGCCGGGAATGCGAGCGATGAGATTGACGAGCTCCATCTCGCGCTCCGGCTCGCCCCCCGTCCACCGCCAGCTCTGGCGGAACTCGTCGTCGCCGGCGGGCTCGAGTCCCACCGATCCCAGACGAGCCGCAACCAAAGCGGTGGCTTTTTCGAGACCGTCGGAACCGAGACCACGACCTTCGAGCGCAGGGTCGGCGAGCTCGGCCACCGTCCGTTTCAAGCTTTGAGCGTCATACGCCGGGGGCAGCTCCGCCAACGGCGCCCTCGCCGGCAGCTCCAGCACCGGCATGTCGCCGTCCGACAGATTCCGCACCAACGGCGAGGACAGCGGCTGCCACATGCCCTTGGCCATGTTTTCGGGTTCCGCCCCACGAAATCCGAGAAAGGAGTAGCGGGTGTAGTGGGGCAGCTTACGGGCAAGTCCGGGGATGGCCTCGGCCGGCGCCGCCGTCACCCAGGACACTGCAGCCGTTGGATCGCCTGTCGCCCGCGCCACTACGACCAGCGAGTGATCGTTCTTCGGAAGTTCATCCCCAGCCAGCGCAACCGAGGCAGAATTGACCAGGACCCCCTGGTCGGTCAGTCGGCCGGCAATCTCCGACCCGAAAATATTGTCCCAGCCGAGCACCCAGGCCGGTGTGTCGGGCAGGGCCGAAAGCTCTGAGTCGAGGACAATACGCGGTTCGTCTGGCCGCGCCCAGTCGGTCGCGAGCTGGCGCCAGGCCGCTTTCTCCTCGTCCGAGGCCGAGGCAGGAAGCACAAAGAGCTGCTCCTCGGCCCCGAAGACGGTGGAAAGGGCGGGCGGTACTTCGAGAGGGTCAAGCCTGCGCATTACGTCAAAGGCGGGGTCGACATCGACCCGCAGTGGACGCGCCGAGCACGGGACCTCGACAATGCAATCCCTGGCACAGGCGCCGGCTTCGGCCCACACCGGTTCTTCCTGGCCCTCGATGGTCACCGCCACCGGCACGGTGACCGGGAACGGCTCCTCGTCCTGCACCTGCCGCAAGTGGACCGCGACCCGCCACGGTGCCTCGCCCGGGGCGCCCTCCTCAACCCGAGCCTCTTTGATCTCGATTCGAGGCGCCCCCGTCCGCTCGACCCACTCCTCGATAAAGGGGGCCCAGTCACCACCCGTCTCGTCGGTGAAGGCATTCGCAATGTCGGAAAAAGAGGCGCGGCTGAAACGATGCTCTCGATCGAAGAGCGAGAGGGCTGCCAGAAACGCCTCGTTACCCACCGCACGGCGCGCCATGTGGAAGAGCATCAAACTCTTTCCGTAGCCCACGGCTTCCGACGCTGCAGATTGACGAGAGCCAAAATCTGCGAGTGGAAAGTCCTCACCCGCCGAAACCATATCCGTGTATTTCTTGAGGGTGGCACGGCGGTAGGTGGCGCCCTCACCTCTCTGCTCGGCGAAGAGGTGATCGGCCATGTAAGCGGTCAGCCCCTCACACCAGTTGCCGGTTTCGAACTCCACGTAGATCGAGTTGCCCCACCAGTTGTGGAGCAACTCGTGGGGGTAGGAGGAGGTGAGGATCCACGGGAACCGAATCACCCGTGGGCCGAGGAGGGTGAAGCCGGGCATCCCGTAGCCGGTCTCCCAGAAGTTTTCGACCAGAGCGAACGAAGCGTATGGGTACGGAGGCAACATCCCCTGGTAGAGATCGAGGTAGCGGGCGGTGGCGTCCAGGTAGCGCTGGGCGAGGGCGGGATCGTCGTCGCGGAGGAAGGCAAATACCTCGACGTCGCCGGCTTCCCGCGAGTACTCGTGCCACGGCCCGGCGATGAAATAGACCTCCTCGGTCGGATGCGCGAGACTCCACGAGGTCGAACGAAAACCTTCATCATCGACCTCGTGACGGGTGCGACGGCCCTGTGAGACCACGTCCCACGGCGGTGTGAGCCCACCCACCTCGAGATCGAAGGTCATGAGACCGTCGCCGAAAGTTGGCACCCAGAAGCTGGCACCGGCAAGGAAGACCCCACGATCGTCGATGATTCCCGGCGTCTCGGAGAAGCTGCGCTGGTACTCCTCTCCCTGGGTCGCGAGCTCGTGGTGGATGACGCCTCCAAAGACCAGTTCCACGGGGCCGGTGACATCGCCCTCTGGAACCAAGAGGAATGCCTCGAGCGGCACGTTTTCCGACACCGTGTCGGTGGTCGCGTTGATCCCCAGGAACCCGGCCTCGGCCGGTCCGTCCTGCGGTCGCAACCGCCAGCCGGGGGTCGCCACCCTCGGCTCGAGCCCCGCGTGGAGTACGAATCGATAGGCGCCGTTTTCGTCGATCGCGACTGCATCGACGAAACTCACCCGGTCTACC
>Ga0255053_10001909_pt1 | contig 11246 bp, 11 predicted proteins | sample JV7_2_22_MG_FD_188635 | JGI IMG/M metagenome (GOLD analysis project Ga0255053, IMG submission 188635) | Seawater microbial communities from Jervis Inlet, British Columbia, Canada - JV7_2_22 | ecosystem: Environmental > Aquatic > Marine > Inlet | place: Canada: British Columbia | collected...
TCTCCCCTGCACGCTTTCACCCTTTCCCCTCTGCAACAAGCGGTGGTATCCTTTCCCGCATCGAAAAAACAACGCGCATCGGCATTCCGAAGAGGAGGATGACATGAGCAACGGCGAGCAGGCACCTGCAAAGAAGGGTCTCCCGGTCTGGGCATGGGTCGGGATCGGCTGCGGGGCACTGATGATTATGGTGTTGGTCGTGGTGATGGTGGGTGGGTTCTTCGTGGCGCGCAAGGTCAAGGACGTGGCCGCCGACTTCGAGGAGAACCCGGCGATGGCAACGGCGCAAATGATCGTCAAGTTCACCCCCGAGCTCGAGGAGGTCTCAACCGATGAGGAAGCGGGCACCATTACCGTCCGCAATACCGAGACCGGAGAGGAAATCACGGTCAATTTCGAAGACATCGAAGAGGGTAAGTTCAGTTTCACGACTGACAAGGGCGAGATTACGGTCGATGCCAGCGAAATGAAAGAGTCCGGTTCGATCAAGGTGACTGACGACGAGGGCGCGGTGGTCTTCTCAACCGGTGGGGCGGTTTCGGAGGACTTTCCTTCGTGGGTGCCGCTCTACCCGGGCAGTGAGCCCACCAATCGCCACACCATGCGCACCGAGCAGGAGCAGACCGGCGGATTCGAGCTCGAGACCCCGGCGTCGGTGAAGGAGGCGCTCGAATTCTACCGCGCCACCCTCGCAGACGAGGGCTACGAGGTCGCGGTGAACACCTTCACCCAGGACGACAGCGAAGGCGGCATGGTCAACGGCAGCCACGGAGAAAAGGGACGTAATGTCGTCGCCATCTTCAGCTCCGAAGCCGGTGGGCCGACCAAGATCGTTATCTCTTACTCGGAGCGTTGAGCGTTAACCGATAGAATCGGCCAGGTTCTTCGCCAGTTCTGCGAACGCCTTCCCGGTGGGAGTGTCGGGACGGTCGATGACCACCGGTTTGCCGGTGTCGCCGCCGGCGACCACCGCGGGATCGAGCGGGATCGAGGCCAGGAGCGGAACTTCCAATTCTTCGGCGGTGCGTTGACCGCCGCCGGAACCGAAGACGTGCTCGACGTGCCCGCACTCCGGACACTGGTAGACGCTCATGTTCTCGACGATGCCGAGGACCGGCACCTCGAGCTTGTTGAACATGTGAAGGCTCTTGCGAGCGTCGATTAGGGCTACATCCTGAGGCGTCGTGACGATCACCACCCCCGCCATCGGGACGTTCTGGCAGAGAGTCAAAGCCACGTCACCGGTGCCCGGCGGCAGGTCGATGACGAGGAAATCGAGATCGCCCCACACGACGTCGCCGACGAACTGCTCGAGGGCCTTCTGCAACATGGGCCCGCGCCAGATCACCGGCTGGTCGGGATCGACCAGAAATCCGAAGGACATCACCTTGACTCCACCTGGAGACTCCACCGGGTGGATTCGTCCATCGGGATCGCCCATGGGTTCGGCGGTGGTACCCATCATCATCTGCTGTGAGGGTCCGTAGATATCGCCGTCGAGCAGACCGACGTCGTGGCCAAGAGCGGCCAAAGCGAGGGCGAGGTTGGCCGAGACCGTCGATTTGCCGACCCCACCCTTGCCTGAGGCGACGGCGATCACCTTTTTCACTCCCGGGATCTTGTCGGCCCAGGTGGGTGACGGCTCGGGGGCATGGGTCGGGCCCGGCTGCACAGTCGCCAGCAGAGGGTGGACCGTGACCTCGACGGTTCCGACGCCCTCCACCTGGGCGAGGGAAGCTTCGACTGCCTTGCGCACCTCAGCGGCGACCGTCGGGTCCGTCGCCTCCACTGCCAGCACGACTGTGACGGCGCCGTCCTCCACCTCGATGCCTCGCACGGCGCCGGCCTCGACCAGGCTCATCCGCCCGCCGGGCGCGGGAATCTCACGCAACTTCTCGAGAATCGTCTGTTGGGTCAGGGCCATGAATCCTCCTGTAGTGCCGAACGGCACCGGCCAGAGAGTGTAACGTATCCACCCCGTGCCCGTGCCCGTCTCCGTCTCCGTGCCCAAAGGGGTGCAGGGTGCAGGGTGCAGGGGTGACGGGGTTCCTTATCACGGGCTCCTTTTCTCCTCCGCTCCTCTGCTCCTTTTCTCCTCTGTCGATGGAAGGGGCTACAATCTTCACGCTGGGGGAATGATGCCCGAAGCAACCAACGGTGATGTGACGCTCCATTACGAGGACGAGGGATCGGGTAAACCGGTACTGCTGATCCACGGTCACACCATGGACCGGCGCATCTGGGACCCGGTGATGCCAGGTCTGCTCGGAGCGGGCCTCAGGATCCTGAGACCGGACCTTCGCGGTCATGGACTCAGCACCCGACCCGACTTTGGTTACCACGTGAGCCATCATGCCTCCGACATGGCGGCGGTGCTCGACGACGCCGGGATCGACTCGGCCACGGTCGTCGGATACTCGATCGGGGGCGGCGTGGCCCTCGAGATGGTCTTGACCTTGCCCGATCGTCTGAGCGGCCTGGTCTTGATGTCTCCAGTGATGCCGGATCGGCCCTTCGAAGTCGCCTTTATGGACAACCTGAGGGATGTGGCCCGCATGGCGCGGAGTGAAGGAATCGAGGCGGCCATGCTCGGCCCGTGGGCGTCCAACCCCCTCTTTGAGTTCTCATTCTCGAAACCGGGCGTCCGAGAGGCCGCCATGGCCATCAACCGCGACTTCCCGGGCGCCGAGTACCTGGCGACGCAAAGGGATCGGATCGAACGCGAGTGGACGGTGCCCGAACGTCTGTCCGAGATCGATGTGGCGACGGTGGTCATAGCGGGTGACCGCGAAACGCCCGGCTTTCGCGCCTACGCCGAGGAAGCGGCCGAGGGGATCCCCGGCGCCCGGATCGAGTTCTACGAAAACTGCGGCCACCTGCTCCCCCTCGAAGAACCCGACCGCGTCACCCAGACTATCATCGGAATCGTCGGGGAGCGTGTCGGTTCGTAGCGGAATGGAGGACGGTGCCTGGCTTCAGCCTGGCACCGTTGAAGAGTTCTCAGCGAAGCTCGCTACGTAAAGCCTCGGCAATGCCTTCAGCGAGGGATTGGATCTCGTCGGCGTCCTCACCTTCGATCATCACCCTCGCCAGCCGTTCGGTGCCTGAGTATCGCAGCAGGACTCGCCCGCGCTGGTCAAGGCGCCGGTTGGCTTCGGCCAGCGCGGCGGACACCCGAGGGAGCTCCTCGAATGGGAGTTTGCGGGATACGGTAACGTTGAGCAGAACCTGGGGAAGACGGACGATGTCGGATAGACCGGAGATCGGAACGCCCCGGTCCGCTGCGATCGCGAGCAGATGGGTTCCGGTGAGGAGCCCGTCGCCCGACACACCGTAGTGAGAGCATATGATGTGCCCCGATTGCTCGCCACCGAGGGCCGCGCCGTGCTCCTTCATGGTCATCCAGACCTCGCGGTCTCCGACCGAGCATCGAATGACCCCCATCCCATCGTTGAGGAGAGCCTGCTCGAGGCCGAAATTGCTCATCACGGTGGCAACGACCCGGCCTCCGGGGAGGCTGCTGTCATTCTGCAGCTTGCGGGCCCAGGCGAGGAGGATGTCATCGCCGTCGAGCACCGAGCCTGCCTCGTCCACCAACAGCGCCCGGTCGGCGTCTCCGTCGAGGGCGAGGCCACCATCCGCACCGCGCTCGAGGACCGTCTCTGCGAGTTGCTGAGGAGCAGTCGCGCCGCAGCCGGCGTTGATGTTGTAACCGTTGGGCTCTGACGCGATGGTCGAGACACGAGCGCCGAGACGATCGAGCAGCGGTCCGGCGAAGGCTGATCCGGCGCCGTTCGCCGCGTCCACCACGATGTGGAGGCCGGCGAGAGGCTGCTCGTTGGCATGGCTCGCGACCAGGAGGTCGAGGTACTGGTCGCCGAACGAGCTGTCGACTGCGGGCAGATCAGGCCCCTGGGTCGGCGTGACCTCTGTGATTTGACTCTCGATGTGGCGTTCGATCTCGTCCGCCAGCTTCTCGCCGCCGGGGCCAAGGATCTTGATGCCATTGTCTTCAGCAGGATTGTGGGATGCTGAGATGACGACCCCGGCAGCGCACTCGTCCTGCCTGAGAAGATGGGAGACCGCGGGTGTCGGCAGCACGCCCGCCCATCGCACCGTGCCGCCGGTTGCCTGAAAGCTCGACGCCAGCCACCGGGCGAGGTCGGTGGTCGAAGCCCGCGTATCGCCCGCAAGCAGGATCCTCGGCTCCGGACATTGGAGGGCCAGGTCTTCGGCGAGGGCAACGCCGAGACGGCGGACGGTCTCCTCATCGAGCGGCGCGTCATAAGCTCGACCTCGGATACCATCGGTGCCGAAAAGAGTTTCCACGTTCCTACCTTAATTCAAGCTGTACGCTGTTATCCATGAGCGGTTAGCTTTTTGTCCTGGACTGTTACGCTTCTTCGTTCGTTTGTTGATGCCGCCAGACTGTCGTTGAATCCTCAGTGGCGTAGTCGAAAATCGTCAGCTTACCAATCTACAGCACTGGTAGCTGATAGCTATTCGCTTTCGGCTTCCTCCTCCTCAGCAGCAGCTTCCGGCGTGATTTCTACAACCACCTGGATCGGTCCCACGCCAATGGCGCGCAGCAGCGGGTCGGGCAGGAGCGGCTCGACCATGGCTTCCACCGGCCCGGCGGCGTCCTCGATCGAGATCAGGCCGGTCTCCACATATTCGAGGGCCATGAGCAGGCTTTCCGGACCCTGGATCGTGAACTGAGCAGGCACTACGCGTACCTCACCAATGACGAAGCCGGGCGCCGGAGCACCGCTGACCGTCGGTCGCACAGGCACTATCCGGGTCTCCTGGCGCTCCAGCTCGAGAGTTATGGCAGGAGGATCGACGCTGACCACTTCGACCTCTGCCGGCAACGGGATGTCGCTCGCGTTGATCGGGTAGGAGTTGAGGCCGGGTTGTGCGTCGGACAGATCGAGGAGGACCTCAGGTGGATTTGCCGAATTGAGGGCACGCGTCAGCGGCCCTCGAAGTTGCAGGGAAACAGTGTCGGGCACGCTCGACATCAGAACCAGATCCCTGTTCATATTGACGAGCGTCAGGCGCGCTTGGACTCCGCGTACCGAGATATTCTCGCTCTGTTGCGCGGCCAGGGCATACCAGAGCAGAAAGGCGGCGATCAGCGCGACCAGAAACTGCATCGGATACCGCGGTTTGAGGTTCACGTCTTCGCCTCCTCCGGCGCTCGCGTCTGGAGCAGGTGTTCGGCGAGAGCGTTTCGCAGGGTGGTCTCGTCGAGTGGCCGCAGCAGCTGCTCCTCGACCGCCAGCGAAAGCGTGCCGGTTTCCTCGGAGACGACGATGACCAACGCATCCGACTCCTCGGTCAGGCCGAGTGCCGCCCGGTGCCGGGTACCGAGCTCGGTCGAGAGCTCATGGCCCGTGGTCAGCGGCAGAAAGCACGATGCGGCGACGATCTGTTCACCGCGGATGATTACCGCCCCATCGTGCAACGGCGTCCCCGGGATGAAAATGTTGAGCATGAGATCGTAGGAGAACCGCGCCTCGAGCGGGATCCCGGTGTCGATCCAGGCCGCGAGCGCGTCCCGTCGTTCGATCGCGATCAGGGCTCCGATCCGTCGCGAGGCCAGCGCCTGAGCGGCGAGGGAGAGCTCGTTGAGCATGACCGGTCCCTCTCCCGGCCGGCGACCCCAGCGGAATGCAGCAGTCGAGCCAAAGGCCGTCAGCATGCGGCGGATCTCCTGCTGGAAGAGAACGATGATCGCGATCGGCAGGAATACCAGGAGGTTCGAGAGAATGGTCGAGAGCGTGATCAGCTTGAGGGACGACGCTGCGAGATACAGGCCGAGAATGATGACGATGCCCCATAGCATCTGCATCGCCCGCGTTCCACGAAGCAGGACCAGGAGCGCGTAGATGAGGATCGTAACGGTCAGGATGTCGGCGACGTCCGCAATCGAGACCTGGAGGTGAGTGATTTCCCGCAAGACGCCGAGCAGCCAGCTCATGCCGAAGCCTCGTGGAGGCGGGAGGCGATCTCGAGGAACTGGACCGCGGCGGATGCATCGTGGACGCGGACCACCGCGCGGTCGATGCCGACCGCCGGGAGGAGGGCTGCCAGGGTACCGGGTAGGCGATCTTCGACCTCCGCACCGGTGAGGCGGCCGATGAAGCTCTTGTTGGACGGGCCGATAAGCACCGGGTGACCAACTGCCGCAAGATCGGGCAGCGCGGCGAGCAACGCCAGGTTGCCGTCATCATCCTTGCCGAACCCAATGCCCGGGTCGAGCCATACCCGGTGGGCCGGGATCCCGGCAGCGACGGCGGCTGCCGCACGACATCGCAGATGCTCGTGAACCTCGGCGACGACGTTGTCGTAGCTCGTGTCCGCCTGCATGGTCCGCGGTTTGCCGCGCATGTGCATGAACACGATGCCCGCGTTGGACTGCGCAACCAGCTCCAGCATGCCGTCCGCAGAGGCCGCGGTGACATCGTTGACCAGATCGGCTCCGGCGGCGAGCGAGGCCTCCGCCACCGCCACCTTCGATGTGTCGACCGACAGCACGGTCTCGGGCCAGCGTCGGCGGATCTCGGTGATCACCGGCACTACCCTCCGCAGCTCCTCGGTGACGTCGACCGGATCCGCGCCCGGCCGGGTCGACTCGCCGCCGACGTCGATGATGTCGGCGCCGCCCGCGAGGAGCTCCTCGGCATGTCGGAGTCCGTCGTCATGATCGAAGCAGCGTCCGCCGTCGGCAAACGAGTCGGGGGTGCAGTTGATGATGCCCATGACCAGCGGCTGTGCCCGTGGCCACAGCCGGTCGAGACGTTGCGCAGGGCGCCCGGGATCCTCGGTCACACCGATTCCGCCACCTCGCTTTCAGCGTGAGCCTTCTGTCTCTTGATCTCTTCGACATCGACGTCGGAGTATTCGCTGAGAATATCGTAGATCTCACCGCCGTCCAGGACCTCGTGTTCGAGGAGGGCGGCGGCAATCGCCTCCAGGGTTTCGCCGTTCCCCTCGATGATTCGGCTGGCACTCTCATAGGCGGCATCGATGAACCGGTGGATCTCTTCGTCGATCAGCACCGCCGTCGCCTCCGAGTAGTCCTGGTGGCGGGCGAACTCCTTGCCGAGAAAGATCGATTCCTCACGCTTGCCGAAGGTCAGCGGACCCATGGCTTTGCTCATGCCCCACTCGCAGACCATCTTGCGCGCCAGCTCCGTGGCGCGCTCGAGGTCGTTGCCGGCGCCGGTTGTCATGCTGTCGGTCCCGAAGATGAACTCCTCGGCCAGGCGGCCACCCATCAGAACCTGGAGGTTTGCCTCGAGATAGGTGCGGGGGTAGGTGTATCGATCCTCCAGCGGCAGCTGCTGAGTCACGCCCAGGGCCATACCGCGGGGGATGATGGTGACCTTGTGCAGGGGGTCGGCCTCCGGCACCAGCACCGCCACCAGCGCGTGCCCCGCCTCGTGGAAGGCTGTGAGCCGCTTCACCTCCTCCGACATCACCATCGAGCGGCGCTCCGAGCCCATCATGACCTTGTCCTTGGCGAACTCGAAGTCCTCCATGTCGACCTTCATCTTATTGACCCGGGCAGCCCTGAGCGCGGCCTCGTTGACGAGGTTGGCAATATCAGCGCCCGAGAAACCCGGGGTGGAGCGGGCGATAACCGCCAGGTCGACGTCCGAGGCGAGGGGAATTTCGGTGGTGTGGACCTTGAGAATGCCTTCGCGGCCCCTGACGTCCGGCGGGTTGACGACAATCCGTCGATCGAAGCGCCCTGGTCGGAGCAGCGCCGGGTCGAGAACGTCGGGGCGGTTGGTGGCGGAGATCAGGATCACGCCCTCGTTGGACTCGAAGCCGTCCATCTCCACCAGGAGCTGGTTGAGCGTCTGCTCGCGTTCGTCGTGACCGCCGCCGAGGCCCGCGCCACGGTGGCGGCCGACGGCGTCGATCTCGTCGATGAAGATGATGCAAGGGGCGTTCTTCTTACCCTGCTCGAAGAGGTCGCGGACTCGAGAGGCGCCGACACCGACAAACATCTCAACGAAATCGGAGCCTGAGATGGAGAAGAATGGCGCTCCGGCCTCGCCGGCCACCGCCTTGGCAAGCAGGGTCTTGCCGGTCCCAGGCGCGCCCATCAGTAGCACACCCTTGGGGATCTTTCCGCCGAGGCGCTGGAACTTCTTCGGGTCCTTGAGAAACTCGATGATCTCCTCGAGCTCCTCCTTGGCTTCGTTGACCCCGGCGACATCGGCAAAGGTCACCGTCTTCTGGTCAGGAGTGAGGAGACGGGCCTTGGATTTACCAAAGGACATGGCCTTGGTGCCACCGGCCTGCATCTGCCTGAAGAAGACGAACCACAAGGCAACCAGGATGAGTAACGGCGCCCACGACAAAAGGGCGGTGAGCATGCGTCCATCAGACGGTTTTTCGACCTTGATCTCGACCTTCTTGGCCCGCAGATCCGCGATCAAATCGTCGTATCCCGGGTCATAGGTGTAGAGGTCGTAGCGTGGGCTGGTCGCGCTTTCATCCACGGCCTCGGTGGACCGGATGAAGATCTCGTCGCCCTTGATCAGGATCCTCTCGATCTGTCCGTCGGCGACGCGATCGAGCAGCTCAGAAAAAGCGATCTCACGGCTCGTGGTGTTGTAACCCCGGAGGACCTGCAGAATGAGCAGGACCCCAATCAGGATCACGATCCACATCAGTACGGTTCGAACAGTCTGGTTCACTCTAAATTGCCCTCCGGCGCCCGCCATTTGGGACGGTGCCCTTGGGAGAACGTTATCTCCCGCCGGTATTGTTCCCTGCAGCGACCTGCAGGTCTAACCTCAGCCCTCGTCGCTGATACAGAGATCTGGTTGATTGGTGTGTTCTCCGTGCCCCGGTCCGAGACCGTAGCCAACCAGGAAGCCGTCGGGCGCATCGTCAAACACGGCGTAACGCGCATTGAGATTAACGCTCCGTAACTGCGGCTTGTCCACGAGCGCCGCGACCTCGATGGAGGCGGGGTTCTGCTGGCTGAGATGCGTGATGAGGTAATTCTCGGTCACTCCCGAATGAAACACATCTTTGAGGACCAACACATGACGGTCCGAGACATCGATCTGAGTCGCGAAGGTGAGGCTCACGACCTCGCCATGAGCGCCGATCGACGAGGTTACGGACACGAACTCATAGTCCACTGGACGTGGAATCATCCGTGCAAGATCGGCGAGGAAAAATGCCGCGCCTTTCAACATGCCGACCATGACGACCTCACGGTCGACGTAGTCTTTGGCTATCTCGGCGGCGATCTCTTCGAGACGCTCGCGGATGCGGTCGGCGCTATATATGACCCGCAGCTTGCTCACAACGCATCACCTCCACAACATGGCCCTCCCGGTCTTCGACAGCCGGGTCCTGCCACACGCCTGGAATCCAATAAATTCTATCATCTTCGCAGAATACGGGCCAAATCGGTCGTAGGTGGCGCGGCAGTCGGCGGGCGAGGATTTTGGCCGCTCGTGGTCCCGAGCGGTCGACACCGATCCGGTCCTTCGAATCGACGCTGCGCACCCGCAGCCGAGCGTCCCGAGGCGAGTACCAGGACCACCGCACCTCGGGCGGAGGAGCTGCAGTGCTTCCCATCCTGACGTGCCATCCTGGAATCGGGAGTTCCAGGGTCTCGCCGACCGCGATCGGGCTGTCAAAGCCTTTGATAACGGTTGGCGGCTCCAGCCACAGATGTCCCCGCGCGAGGCGGAGTCGCCAGCGACCGCAGAGGGTGACCGCTCTCGGGTGACCGTCTTCGATCATTTCGCCAAACAGTGCCGCCTGGCGGCGGGTGACTCTCTCGAGTCCGATGCGGGCTGTCTGCGCGTGCAGCCATCGTGTCCGGAGCGGCGGTGGCATTGCGTAAATCGAAACTACCGGAATGCCGCCCTGCGGATCCCATGGATCGATCCATCGTGCTCTCGTGCCCAGCTCGCCTGCGATGAATTCTTCGTCTGCAGCCAGGGTCCGGGCCAGATGTACGAGGTGCTTGCGGATAGAGGGGCTGACCGATTCGAGCCCCGGCAGCAGGTCCAACCGTACCCGGTTGCGCAGGAGCTCGAGGTCGGAATTCGAGCTGTCGAGCCGCCACGCGATGCCTCGCTCGTCGAGCCAGGAGCGGATCTCTTCGCGGGACCATGGCAGGAGTGGTCGAATGATGCCACCGGTGGTCGACGCCTCGATCCCGGAGAGGGCACGGGGGCCGCCGCCGCGCAGGAGCTGAACCAGCACCCCCTCCGCGACGTCGTCGCGGTGGTGGCCGGTGGCAACGGCGTCGAAGTCGTGAGTCTGCTTGAGGCCGAGCAGAGCGCGATAACGGAGACGACGCCATGTCCCTTCGCGGCCAGAGGTCAGAGGTGCCCGTCCTTCGATTCGCAGGAAATGGAATGGAACCCCGAGATCGGCACAGAGGGCCTCGCAGAATGACGCATCGCGGTCCGCCTCTTCACCTCGGACGCCGTGATGGACATGGGCAGCCTCGAGGTCGAGCGCGAGTTCCACGCCTCGCAGAAGGTGAAGGAGAGCGACCGAGTCTGGACCGCCGGAGAGGGCTACCAGAACCCGCTGCCCGACCAGCGCTGGGAAGGTGGCGGCGAAGTGGCGGGCAAAATCTGCCAGGGGCATGCGTCATAGTAATAGCTTTCGGCCTTCAGCGGTCAGCTTAGCCTCTTTCAAAAACCAGGATCTCTCGTAACCCCGTCCCCTACGACAACAGTGTCGGTGATCTGTAGGGGCGGCATTTATGCCGCCCCCTTGAGAGACCCGGAGGACTTCAATTAACAAGGGCGGGATATATCCCGCCCCTACAGGAGAGGCGCCGGTTTTTGCAGGAGGCTCAGTTATTAGCTTTTCAGTGCCAATATTGCAACGCAAATGGTCGCCAGGAGTCATGCGAAGGGTCGAGATGGCGGCGAGGCCGGGATGAGCTTTGGAATTGGTGGCGGTGGGTGGACTTGAACCACCGACACAGGGCTTATGAGACCCCTGCTCTACCCCTGAGCTACACCGCCCAGCCGAGTACTATAGCGGCAGTCTGCGGCTGCGTCTACCGCTTCCAGGCAGTGCCGGAACCCAAAAGGTTCCGGCGCTGCCGGGTTGGGGATATACTCAAGGCGATGGAGTTCGAAGCACCTGAAGAGGTAGTCGTGCCCTGCCCACTGTGCGGCCTCAAGGTCCCGGAGAGTGAGCTGGAGACCTGCTTCGTCTGTAAAGAGCAGTACTGCGAA
>Ga0255053_10001910_pt1 | contig 11241 bp, 8 predicted proteins | sample JV7_2_22_MG_FD_188635 | JGI IMG/M metagenome (GOLD analysis project Ga0255053, IMG submission 188635) | Seawater microbial communities from Jervis Inlet, British Columbia, Canada - JV7_2_22 | ecosystem: Environmental > Aquatic > Marine > Inlet | place: Canada: British Columbia | collected...
GCGTACCAGGCACCACCAAGCACAAATGCGGTGACAGTCGCAACAATGATTGCCAGCCAATTGAAATCGGCAACGATATGACCGAAATCCATGGTGTCTCCTTTCTTGGTCTTGTTGTAGGACCCATGCAGTTTAGCAAAGCTAACAGCTATTATCTGATGTACTGTGGCCATATGCAGTCCATTGATTTCGCCCTGGTTTCGGGTGATGTCACAGAAAAACAACGCGGCAGCGGACTGTCCTTTTTTACGTGAACTTTGTCACAATCGAAGCGGCCTAATTGATATATATGTAGGGTAGATTGCTCCCGCTGGGAGAGGTGAATAGGGTAATGGCGTCGAAAGCAGCAAGCGATCGCGTCGTTCGGGTTCACAATCTGCGTGATTATTTTCGTGAATCGATCGATGCGGCGATGGATAAACAAGGGGTTGATGTTGATCCCCATGCTGCACACTACGTCGTAAATTTGCTCACCCTGTTTGCGCGATCCGAAGACCTCTACGAAGAACACGACGAAACATACGGTCTCAAGCCTCTGGCGCTGATGATGGTCGATGCAGCAGATGCATCAAATCCCGCTCAACGTAGCTTTTCCCTGCAGCGTATCGGCGACGTCGCTCTGTTTATTGCAGGCTTTTTCGCCGACAGTCTGCAGCACAAAATCGTCGATCTCGACTACTACATCTATATGGGCGGTACGGCTTACGGCTCGCTCTCCGATGAAATCCGCGGCACTCCTCGCGGGCGGGCACTTGGCGACGTTTATCGCGAGCTTGCACGAAAGTTTCAGCTCGTTGTCGATGTACTCAACGAAGTTCGCGACGGAGCTCGCCGCTCATCCGATATCGACATTCTGCGTACCTACGAAGTCTGGCTACGTACCGGGAGTCGGCGCGCAGCGCAACTGCTGAAGCAGAGCGGTGTCATTCCGATGCCGAATGCAGTCAGTCGAAATAGCCACTGACATAGAATGCTCTCGGCTTTGCAAAAACACTTGTCGGACATCTATCAGGTTGAACCTGGTTACGACGTCCGTGATTTTCTTGTCACCGATCCGTCGCTAGCCAAAGTGCTTGGCGGTGAGGCGCTCATCCCGAACACCGACGAGACCATCCTCCTTACCGAGGACGAAGAAGGCATGGCGTTGAGCGTTTATCTCGACAGCCGGATGCTCGGTCGCTTGGACCGGAATAATCCGATGCACACCCTGCAGACGTCCAGCCTGAACGACCTTTGGACTGTGCTCGAGGGCATCAGCCACTTCAATTACCTGGTTTGGAGCGCAGGTCACGACAGAACGGTTACCTTGCTCGAACTTGAGATGCAGGCGGAAGTGGACAAGTTCATCAGTACCTGGCTGTTGGCGCACGATCAGGATGAATGCGAATTCGCCAATCGGCTCCACGGATGGCTTTTCGATCGCGTTCACTTCAAGCCTGAATTGAGCGAGAGCGAACTCCAGAGATACAAGACCGCCAATGATTACGCGGGGCGGTATTGTCACGGGCTCATGCAAAGATTTCGTGACAACTGCAATCGGACCATGAGTGAGTTGAGGCAATTCTATCGACTGAAACAAACTGACAAGATCAGCCATATCCACTCTCAGGCATACGCCAGTCATTAGCCGCAAAAAAATGGCGGTGGCAAAGCCACCGCCAAGGTACGAACAAACCGCATAAGGGAATTTAGTTTGTCGCGTCTTCCTCAATGGAGGAGGAAACTGTGTGTGGCCAAGAGCCACCTTTCGGTATGTAGTAATTGGATGCCGGCCAATCCGGATTGGTTGCAAACAATTTGGAATAAGCCTGCGCTTATGACGCGCCGGTAGTTTCGATTGAAACTAGATCACTACGCCAGGAACATGGCGTACGCTGGGTTGTCGCTCTCCTCCCAGTGGGCATAGCCGAGTTTCACGAGATGCGCCTCGAGCTCATTTGCTTCGTCCGGCGGCACCTGAATGCCTGCGAGGATTCGACCATGGTCGGAGCCATGATTTCGGTAATGGAACAGGCTGATATTCCAGTCTGTGCCAACGGCCTGCAAAAAGTCCAGTAGAGCGCCGGGCCGCTCCGGAAACTCGAAGCGGAACAGGCGCTCATTTTCGATACCTGATCCGGCGCCGCCGACCATATGTCGCACGTGAAGTTTGGCGAGTTCATTGTCGCTAAGGTCCTCGAGCGGATAGCCGAGGGACCTGAGCTTGTCAATGAGTTCCTGTCTTTCGGCGTGCCCGCGACGGAGCTCGACACCGACGAAAATGTGCGCCTTGCTTGCATCGCTGTATCGATAGTTAAACTCAGTAATGCTGCGCCGGCCGAGTGCCTCGCAGAATGCCCGAAAACTTCCTTTTTCCTCGGGAATCTCCACAGCCAGCAGCATTTCCCGTTGTTCGCCGACTGCAGCACGTTCCGCGATATGGCGAAGGCGATCGAAATTGACGTTCGCGCCGCAATTAATGACGACAAATGTCTCGTCCCGGGACTCCTTGTCGGCAAGATACTTTTTCGCACCTGCGACGGCCAGCGCCCCGGCCGGCTCGACGATTGAACGCGTGTCTTCGAAAATATCCCTGATCGCTGCACAGATCTGATCCGTGTCGACCGTCACTATGTCGTCGACCCATTCCTGGCAGAGGCGAAAAGTTTCGTCGCCGACCCTGCGGACGGCGACGCCGTCGGCGAATATGCCGACGTGATCGAGAACGATGGGCTTGCCTGCCGCGATCGAGTCTCGCATCGCCGCGGAATCTTCCGGTTCGACGCCGATAATCTTGATATCGGGATTTTCAGCCTTCATGTATACGGCGATGCCGGATATCAGACCGCCACCGCCGATTGGAACGAATACTGCGCTGATCTTTTCGTCAGTCTGGCTAAGGATTTCCATGCCGATCGTACCCTGTCCGGCAATAACGTCGGGGTCGTCGAACGGATGAATGAATGTCAATCCCAGTTCTTTTTTCAGTTTCTGCGCATGCGCGTAGGCGTCGTCATAAGTATCACCGTGAAGTATTACTTCACCGCCGAGCGATTTTACGGCTTTGACTTTTATGCTCGGCGTTGTAATGGGCATGACGACAACCGCCCTTACGTCTTTTCGTTTTGCCGCAAGCGCCACACCCTGCGCGTGGTTGCCTGCAGAGCTGCATATGATTCCGGCCTTCAGAGTTTCCTGTGACAGCGTCGCAAGCTTGTTATAAGCACCCCGCAATTTGAACGAAAAAACCGGCTGCAAATCTTCACGTTTCAGCAAGATTCGGTTGCCAAGGCGTAGAGACAGGTTGCTGGCAAGTTCTAACGGGGTCCTGGTCGCGACGTCGTACACGACTGCGTCCCGAATCAGCTGCTGATAGTCGGCTGCCGTCATTTCCTGCGATTTTCTTGGCATTGCTTTCATCGAAATCGAAGGTTATCGCATACGGACGGATTTCTGCGAAATATCTGGCAGAAATGGGGCAGATCGCGGTGAAACTGGCGTGGCACCTCGCGCCGGATACGTGCTTCGATTTAGCCGATCGCCATAACAGGGAACGTGGGCCGGAAAATGTCTGAGGCACAGGATGTGACTCTCTTCAGAAGACGCTCGGTGTCGGCCGTGCGGCGTCGATTGCTCGGCCAGGTCTGTATTGCTACGCCACCGGGCAGTGGCGCCACACTTCTCGTTGCAATGCTTTCCCTGATGATGCTCGCGCTGGTCACCTACGCCGTCGAAGTGCCGCAGCGAACCAGGGCGATCGGTGTTCTCATGCCGGCCGGCGGTCTCCTCAAGGTAATCGCGACGGAGGCCGGCCAGATCACGCAGGTTGCCGTAAAGGAGGGCATGTCTGTTACCGAAGGGCAGCTGTTGCTGCGAATCACCAGCGATCGCAATGCGCCTGGCAGGTCCCCGGTCTCCGAGTCTCAGATTCGGTCCCTCAAAACCGAGCTCGAACTGATGGAACGCGCCCACATCCAGGGACAGGACATGAAGTCTAAGCGAGCTTCCGGGCTGGAAAAACAGATCACGCTCACGGAGGGCCGCATCGACAAGGCGCGGGTCGAGGCCGGCTTGCAGACCAGCCACATCGAATTGCTGGAGCAGCGCTTCGAGCGCATGAGCACCCTTGCTGCAAACGGCAGTCTCGCCGAGGACGTACTGGCTCAGGAACGATCCACCATCCTGCATGCCAGAGCGATTGCCGCCGGTCTCGAACGCCACATGCTGCAGGTCCGCCAGGAGATCAGGACGCTACAAACGCAGCGGGAAGAAATCATCGAAGCGGGCGGACTGGACCAGTTGCGCCATGACATGGCACGCGAGCGCCTGCTGAGGCAAATCGGCAGGGCGGAGATTGAAGCAGGTCGGGTTGTATTTGCTCCGGCCGCGGGAGTCGTCGCAGGGCTAAAGGCCAGGCCGGGCTCCACCAGCCGTCCGGGCGAGACTCTGTTAACCCTATATAAAGGAGACGGCCGGCTCGAAGCATGGCTCTACCTGCCGAGCGACAAAGCCGGACAACTCAAAGCCGGCCAATCGGTGCAACTTCGGCTCGACGCGTATCCACACGAAATGTTCGGGACCCTTACCGCGGTAGTCTCGAATGTTTCGAACATTGCCTTGCTGGCATCAGATCTATCGGTTCCCCTTCCGATCCGCGGCCCGGTCTTTGAAGTCAGGGCATCCATTTCCGCCGACAGCATCGACGCACTCGGCTCATCATGGCCGCTTGCGCCTGGCACATCATTCAAAGCTGACGTGATGAGGCAGCGTTACCGCTTGTACCAATGGCTGCTTCGCTCAGTCCTGAGCGGCGAGCAGGGTGGCTACTCCGTTGCAGGCCCGTGATTTTTTCCTGGGGCTACGCCACAAGCGACCGGTTCCGCTAGTCCTGCAACATGAGCGTTCGGAATGCGGCCTTGCCGCAGTCGCGATGGTCGCTGGCCACTACGGCAACGAAGTAGGCCTGCATTCGCTACGCAATCAAGCTCACACCTCGTCACGAGGCACAAGCCTGAAAGATCTTGTCGAGCTTGCGCGGGACCTGCAGCTGGTTGCCAGGCCGTTACGCCTCGAGCTGAGCGAAATCGGCAGACTGCGCTTACCAGCGATACTCCATTGGGGCATGAATCACTTCGTGTTGCTCGTCAATCTGAAGCGCGGCAGGGCGGTCGTTCATGATCCGGCTGCAGGCAAACGAGTTGTACGGATTGAGGAGCTCGATCGCAGCTTCACGGGTGTTGCCGTCGAATTGACCCCCGCGAGGGACTTCGAACGAAGTCTCAAAGAGCACAGAGTGAGCTTTCTCGATTTCGTCGGGTCTTTCAGATACCTCGCCCGCTACCTCTGCATGATGCTGGCGTTGCTGATCACGACTCAGATCCTTGCACTCGTTCCTCCGGTCGCGACGCAACTGCTGATTGACGAGGTTGTGCTTGGCCAGGATCGGGTCTGGCTTTATCGGGCCTTACTGGGTTTGCTCGGCGTGATGCTGGTCGGCATTTTGCTCGAAGGGTCGCGGCGCTGGATCAGCCTGTATGCGGGCACCAGGCTGGCCGTTGACAGCAGCCTGAGCGTCCTGAGCCATCTTCTCAGCTTGCCCGCTTCGTTCTTGCAAGGGCGACATCTGGGCGACCTGCTGTCGAAGATGGAATCGTTGACGCCAATTCGTACAGCGCTGACCGAAACCGGCATCAACGGAATCGTGCAGCTCGTTGTTCTGCTGGCCACGTTGACGATCATGTTTCTTTACAGCTCCTGGCTGACTTTCGTATCGATCGGCGGCCTCGTTCTGTCCGCATTGTTCACGGTCGCCATTCTTCCGGCGAGCCGGCGGCTTACAGAGGAAGCGCTGATCAACACGGCACGGCAAAACAGCTCTCTTCTCGAGACGCTCGGTGCTTATGACTCGGTAAAGGCAATGGGCCTGTCGGCACTCCGATTGAGTCAATGGCAAAGACATTTCTTCGCGGCAACGAACGCTGGTGTCAGGCAGGCCAAATTATCGATCTATAGCAGTGCGGGAACGGGAATCATCACTGCAGTGGAACAGGTGCTGTTTCTAGGTGTGGGCATCTCCGGTATCGTCGAGAAACAATTCACGCTCGGCGTTCTCTTCGCATTCATGAGTCTTCGAGGCCGCTTTGCTGGAGCGGCACTCGGTCTTGTGACCATTGCGCGAAGTTTCTTTATGCTCCGCGTACATACGGACCGCATCGCCGACATCCTGCTTGCCGAACCGGAGACGCCGTCTCAGAGGGATTCAATCCGCGAGGGCATATCGGGTTCTATCGAGACCAGACATTTGAGCTTCAGGTACGCAGGCGGACTCTGGATTGTCCGGGACTTCGACTGCGAAATAAGAAGTGGTGAGACCATTGCGATTGCAGGTCCTTCGGGCGCCGGCAAAACGACATTGCTGCGGATTCTGGCGACGCAACTGGCAGCGACCAACGGTCGAATTCTGTTCGATGGCAAGGATCTGGCGCTCTGGAATTCCCGCTGTCTTCGCCGCCAATTCGGCATCGTCTTGCAGAATGACAGGTTGTTTCAGGGCTCGATCAGCGAGAACATCGCGGGATTCGATCCGGAACCCGACATGGAGCGCGTCAAAGAAGCAGCAATCATCGCTGAAATATGGGCAGACATAGAGGCGATGCCGATGACGCTCTACACATTGCTGGGAGATGCCGGAAGTACGATATCCGGCGGGCAACAACAACGAATACTCCTCGCCCGGGCGCTCTACAGAAACCCTCGAGTATTGTTTCTGGACGAGGCGACGAGCCATCTGGATATCGACACCGAATGCCGCATTCTCGACAGGCTCGGCAACTCAGGCATGACGATCATCAGCGTTGCTCATCGCCCGGACGTACTGGCACGCGCCGATCGGATCATAGAAGTCCAGTTATAGCCTGAGTTGTTTATCTGCAAACGACCGATCAAAGTCACCCGGACCTTAGCGATTCCTGAGTGACGTCCTTTGGACGGGTCGCACCGCGGAGTCGGAGCCAGAGCCACACACTAGCGACACCGATGAATGGCGAACTCACCAGCCCTGGGAAATAGCCGTCGGCGGTGATGGCCAGGAGCGGATGAGCGATGCCATTGAACATCCCGGCGATCGCAAGAAACCAGGCGGCGAAGAACGCAGGTATTCGCGCAGACCGCAGTCCCGGGACTGATGCAATCCAGATGCCGATCCAGATCAGGTTGAAGACGACGAAGCCGGAGAACGACATACCCGGCAGGCCGAGCAGGGGCCCTAATCGCTCATGAAAACCCGTCGCCGCCTCTTCGGCGAAGTGGACGATCTGCACAAGGAGTGCAATTGTGAGTGCATGCGCGGCGGCAAGTCTCTCTGCCATGTTTTCGGGAAGTGACCGACGGTTCAGGGTGAGTACCAGGGCCGCGAGCGCTGCCAGACCCAGAACGAAGATGCTGGGAAGTAGGCTCAGCAAAAACAGTGCGCTCCGAGTTCAAAGATCGTCATTTGATCCTGTCCGATGATGACTTGGGCAATGATACTCTGGAACCCTGGCCGCCTGCATTTGTCTCGTTAAGGTGGACATGCGGCATGTCGTACTTGTTTGCTGTACGATAATTTACGGTGGTGAAGGCGATGTCAGGCCACCCGGGAATTGATTGCTGCTCGAACTGACCCTCGAGGGAACCATGAATATACGATTTGTACTGGCTGCAGCCTTTTTTGGTATTGCGGCCTGTGCCACATCCGGCCCGGATGCGCCAGAGCCTTCTGCAAACCCTGAAACCCCTGTGGCGAGTAGCAAGTCGACTGCGGCCGAGGACCAGTTCGAGGACGTTGAGGTTCCGAGAGTGCCCGTCGCGACAAACCTGCCACCGCCACCCAAGGTTACCTGTAAGAGGGTGACAGAACTCGGCTCCCGAAGGTCGAAACGAATATGCCGCACACAGGCGGAGATCGATCAGACTGAGGCGGAAGCTGCAGACACGCTCGAGGACTTGCAGAAGACCCTTGGCCTGGAAACAAACGGGGTTGAATTCTAGGAAAGCTGGGGACGGATTCCGAGTCCGTCCCCAATGTTAGTTTGCGACGGTTGGTTCGAGCGGATTGCCGTCGGCGTCGAGGTGAATGATTTCGCCGAACTCCAGTTCGCGAATGCCGGGTTCGATTTTCTCGCGATCACCGACCACAACCCAGACGAGGTTGTTCGGTTTGATCACCGCCTCGGCTGATTCAGCGATCTGATCGAGAGATACATTTCTGACGCTGGCGGCGTAAGTGTCCCAGTAGTCGTCCGGCAGGTCATAGGCAACGATTTCGGTGATGTCACGCAATACTGAATTTGCCGTTTCCCAGCGACCGGGCAGGCTCAATGTACTGTTCTTCTTGACCTTGTTGAGTTCCTCTTCCGTCGCGGGGTTGTCGCCGAGATATTCAAGGAGTTCGCGTTTGATCTCCGCCATCGACTCCATCGTTTTATCGGTCTGAACTGGCGCGTAAGCGATGTATGGCCGTTGTCCTTTTGTGGAGACGAGCACAGATCTTGCGCCATAGGCCCAATGCTTGTCCTCGCGAAGGTTCATGTTGATGCGGGAGGTAAAGCTTCCGCCGATGATTTCGTTCATCGTCTCAATGGCGAACTCATTGCCCTGTCCGGCTGGCGGTGCGACATTGGCTGCGAAAATGATGGACTGTTCGGCACCTGGCCGGTCAATGACGTAGATACGATCGGCGTCCGGGAGGTCGACATTGCCAATGTTCTTTGTCGGTACATCACCGGGCTGCCAGCTCCTGAAAAGTTTTTCGAGCTTCGGCTTGATTTCATCCATCGTGGTGTCGCCAACTACGATCATCGTCGCATTGTTCGTCTTGAACCACGTTTGGTGATAATTGACAAGTGAATCACGGTTTATTCGATTGACCGACGCCTCTGTGCCGGAGCCCGTCAGCGGCAGACTATAGGCGTGGTCCTTACCATACATCAGCGCCGGGACAACACGTAGCGCGATGCCTATCGGTTGAGTCTTCTCCTGCTGGATTCGGGCCAGCCGCTCATTGCGTAAGCGATCGAGTTCATTCTGCGGAAATGCCGGGTTAAGAACCACGTCCGCAAACAGCTCGAGCGACTCGTCGAGATTCTCTTTGAGCGCACTTATCGAGACGCCGGAGGCGTCGATACCGGAATTTGCTCCGAAATAGGCGCCGAGCCTTGCCAGTTCGTCGCTGATTTCCAGCGCCGAACGGGTTTTCGTGCCCTCGTCGAGCATTGCCATCGCAAGGCTCGATGTTCCAGGCTCGCCGAACTGATCCGATGCGAATCCGGCATCGAATCGCATGAGCAGGTTAACGACGGGTACCGCATCGCGGTGCGCGACTATCAGTTCCAGTCCATTACTCAGATTACCGCGTTCGAATTCAGTGAAGGATACTTCAGGAAATGTATTCGTCTCAGGCAATGCGGAACGATCTGCGCCAACTTCCGCCGCCTGCAACTCCGGGAACGGATGAACATCGAGTTGATAAGAAGCTGCGTTGAGCCATCGATTTGCAGCGGCCAGGACTGTTTCGGGCGTTGCTGCGTCAAACCAATCCATTTTGGTTCTATAGAATCCCGGGTCGCCCGCATAAACTGCGTTTCGCGCCAGCACCGATGACTTACCGCCAAATCCGCCGATGCGCTCCACGCCACGGACAAATCCGGACTTGAACTCGGCCTTGACCCGTTCAAACTCATCCTTTGTCGGGCCTTCTGCAAGAAAGCGCTGCAATTCCTCGTCGATTGCCTTTCTGACTGCCTCAATATCACCGTCAGGCTGTACTGTGGCGCTCAGCTCGTAATAACCGCCTATTTCTCCACTGAACAGGCTTCCGCTCACGCTGGTCGCAAACTGGTCTCTGTAGACGAGCCGCTCATACAGACGGGAGTTCTTGCCGCCCGTTAGAACGGCATCGGCAAGCTCGAGCAAAAGCGCGTCTTCGGCAACGAAATTCGGGCCACCCCACACCTTATACATGCGAGCCTGCGGAACCCGGTCCTGCATCGTCTCCTTCTTGTCCTCGTTCAGCTTGACGATCCACTCACGCGGTTTCGAGATTGGGGGTCCCGGCGGTATGTCGCCAAAGAACTTTTGGACTTTTGCGAGTACCTCCTGAGGATTCACGTCACCGGCGACGACGAGGACCGCATTATTAGGCCCGTAGTAAGTCTTGAACCACTCATGCACGTCTTCGAGGCTGGCCGCATTGAGATCATCCATCGAGCCGATGGTGTCCCAGGAATAGGGATGACCGACCGGGAATACGCCCTCGAGAATCCGGTAGTCCACCTTGCCGTACGGTTGATTGTCGCCCTGGCGCTTCTCGTTTTGAACGACGCCGCGCTGTTCGTCGAGCTTTTCCTGCGTTATGACGCCGAGAAGATGGCCCATACGATCGGATTCCATCCAAAGAGCGAGGTCCAGTGCGGTCTTTGGGACGTTCTGAAAATAGTTTGTACGATCGAACCAAGTGGTGCCGTTGATGCCGGTCGCGCCGACGAGTTCGAACGGCTTGAAGTATTCGTCGTCGTAGTTCTCACTGCCGTTGAACATCAGGTGTTCGAACAGGTGAGCAAATCCGGTCTTGCCGGTCTTCTCGTTCTTCGAACCGACGTGGTACCAGATATTCACGGCAACAATCGGTGCTTTGTGGTCTTCGTGGACAACCAGGCGCAGGCCGTTGTCCAGCGTGAATTCGGTGTAGTCGATTTCGAATTCATCGGCCATCGCCGAGGTGAATGCGATGAGCGTCAAAGTGACGACAGTGCACAATGAACGCCTGATTCTTGAAGTAGTCATAAAAGGACCTTCTGGATGCTGTCTGGAGGATCAGAAGTTTAACAGGAGCTTGCGCAATCTAAAGACTGCAAAGCACCGTCAAGGTTCCCTGAAGACTAGTGGCTATGTCGGAATTCCACATGGCAATCCGGCCGACACCCTTTCATAATGCCGCCCATGAATAGCCAGACAGAACGGCGGACTCTGTATCCAGCCATCGAAACCAACCATAGCGGACACCTGGAAGTCGGCGGTGGCCACGAAATCTATTATGAGGAGTCCGGCAACCCGCACGGCAAGCCAGCAGTGTTCCTGCACGGCGGCCCGGGCGGTGGGTGTACCGAGAAAATGCGCCGATTCTTCAACCCCGATGTGTATCGAATCGTGCTATTCGACCAGCGGGGTTGCGGCAAGAGCCGGCCGCACGCAATCCTCGAGAACAACACGACCTGGGATCTGGTG
>Ga0255053_10001911_pt1 | contig 11241 bp, 10 predicted proteins | sample JV7_2_22_MG_FD_188635 | JGI IMG/M metagenome (GOLD analysis project Ga0255053, IMG submission 188635) | Seawater microbial communities from Jervis Inlet, British Columbia, Canada - JV7_2_22 | ecosystem: Environmental > Aquatic > Marine > Inlet | place: Canada: British Columbia | collected...
TATACGCTGATTGAAGTGCTGGTCGCCATGATGATTCTCGCGCTGGCCTTGACCGTGCTGATGCGTATCTTTTCGGGTGGCGTGCGAAACATAGCCGTCTCGGCCGATTATGGTCATGCCGTGCTGCTTGCCGAAGCACAGCTCGCTGCCGCCGGCTCGAGCGAAGCACTGGTGCCGGGTGAGACCCACGGCAATGACGACAAGTTTCGCTGGACACGGACTGTAGAAGCGTACATGGCGAAAGAGTTTGCAAAGACGGAAAAGCTGCCTGTCACAGCCTTCCAGGTCACGGTGGCCGTTGAATGGACGAATTTCGGTCGCACGCGGTGGCTGAATCTCTCCACCATCAAACTGGATCGCTTGAGGGGAGCAGGAGAGACAACGTGAAACAACGCCGCAATTGTCACCGCTCTCCATCTCTTCGGTGCAAACTGCGACGGGCCGGCGGGTTCACGCTGCTGGAACTTCTCGTGGCTATCATGATCCTGTCTTTGGTGATGACGGTAGCGTTTGGTGCCGTTCGCCTCGGTGGTCGCAGCTGGGAGGCTGGCATCGAGCGCGCCAACGCGAGCGAAGAAGTGCGCGCTGTATCGGATTTTCTGCGGCGCCAGTTCGCGCAGATGATTCCAATGTTCATGGGCGACGAGGGAGTGATACAAATTGCATTTGCGGGGGATCGGAACAGCATTCGGTTTATCGCACCGGCACCCCGGCACCCGGCCATCGCGGGGTTGCTCGTCTACACGCTCGTTACGGAGGAATACGCGGCCGGCCAGCGGCTGGTACTTTCCTACGCACCGTTCGACCCGGGCGCCGGCGATCTCCCTGAGGCCGAGTCCGATCAGCACCTGATTCTGGCCGAGGGGTTTGCAGCGATATCGTTTGAATTTTTTGGGAAGAGAGCGGCTGATTCGAAGCCAGCGTGGCATGAGGAGTGGCAGGACGACGAAGAAAATTTGCCTGAACTGGTGCGAATACGGTTGGTGGCAATGAGCGGCAAGGGCAACTGGCCCGAATTGGTACTAAACGTTCGTGTGGAAGAACTGTCGTGAATACCGGTAAACGTGGCAAAGCAGCTGCGAAATACCGGTCACCAGCCTGTGTGCAGAAGCGGCCTGGCACTGAACGGGGCGTCGCGCTCGTCCTGGTGTTGTGGCTGGTGGTCCTGCTCAGCGTGATCGCAACCGGGCACGCCCGCAACGCCCATACTGAAACAAAGCTCGCGTCGAGGCACATCGACACCGCACAAGCTCGCGCGCTTGCTGAAGCCGGGGTACAAAGAGCCATTCTGGATTTGTTGATGCCCGGCACAGCGCGGCAATGGCCAGTCAACGGCACCGTCAGTTCCTTCGAGTTCGATGGCCATGACATTTCCATTGCGATTCGCGATGCCACCGGGCTCATTGACCTTAACTCGGCCGGTTCCGGCCCGCTTTCCGCATTGATTTCCGCCGCAGGCGTAGATCAGCTGACACAACAGAGGATCGTCGATGCCATTCTGGATTGGCGCGACGCCGACAATCTGACTCACCTGCATGGCGCCGAAGACGACGATTATCGGGCAGCCGGACTGTCCTGGACGGCGCGGGACGATGCTTTTGCCAGTGTCGATGAACTCTCATACGTCATGGGCATGACACGCGATATTTTCGATCGGGTTTCACCATATCTGACCATTTATTCCGAAAGATCGGGCGTGAATCTGGAATACGCGGCGCCATTCCTCATTACTGCCCTGACCGGGCAGGAAATCGAAGCCGTCGGGGACGTTCCTGCCGCCCGTAACCAGGTAACCGGTCAGCCAGGTAGTGGCACCTTCCATATTCACGCCAGCGCAACTGTAGGCGATACGATTTTTTCGCTGGAGTCGGTGGTGCAGTTCTTATCTGACCCTGAACGTCCATTTGTTGTGTTGTATTGGCGGCAGCCCATGAGGACGCCGTTTCCGACCTCAAAGAGGGATTGGACATGAACATCGCCGTCGACCAGTCGTGGCAGAAAATGCGATTCAATTATGTCGCGCCGTTGCAACGGCAACTTGACGCATTTTGCACTTGGTGGATTACTGAACTGACATCTTTATTGCCGCCGAATCTGCAATCCGCTTTATCGCAGCGAGAGCAACGCGACTTCGTCGAATTTGACGGCGATGCATTTATCGTTCGACGAGGCACGATGAGCGGGAACCGGGAGCGAAGCCGCATTTCATTGACGGTCGCCGAACGATCTGCCATTGCATCGCCTGCCGATGCAAAAGAAACTGTGTTGCTCTTACCGGCCGACAAGGTGCTGGTCAAGTCGATGACCTTGCCGCTTGCGGCCGAAGAAAATCTGCGTGAGGTACTGTCATTTGAGATGGACCGTCAGACACCCTTTGCCGCCGATCAGGTCTACTATGATTCTATCGTCACCAGCCGGAATACCAGGCGAAAGACTCTGTCAGTCGATCTGGTGCTTGCGCCACGCACAGTCGTCGATGGATTGCTCGAAGAGCTAGCGAACTCCGGTTTGCGTGCTGACATTCTTTCGACGCGGGACAGCAGCGGCACAGCCATGTTGCCTATCAATCTCCTGCCGCGGCGAAAACGCGGCAACAGGAATACGGCTGTCCGCCGCCTTAATGCGACGCTCGTCGTTGTGACTGTTCTGCTGTTTATCACAGTGATCGCACTGCCTCTCCTGCAAAAGCAACAGGTACTGGGTGAGCTGGAACCACAGCTTATCGCTGCCGTGGCCCAAGCGGAGAGCGCAAACGAACTGCGCCAACAAGTGGCAAGACTGGTGGCCGGGTCCGGAGACCTGGTGAGGAAAAAACAAACTGGATTATCGGTTCTGCGGACTATCAACGAACTGACCCGCGTGCTCCCCGATCACACCTGGATTAACCGGCTGGACATCAGCGAGACCGAGGTCCAACTGCAGGGGCAGTCGTCATCTTCAGCGATGTTGATTTCGCTTCTTGAAGGTTCACCCGTATTGAAAAACGTTCGGTTTCGATCCCCGGTGATTCGGATACCGAGCACAGGCGAAGAGCGGTTTCATCTCTCGGCGGAGATCGAACAGGAGCAATCGCAATGATGGAGCAATTGTCTAAGAAGTATCAGCAGCAACTGGCTGTCGCAATTCTGGCTGCATTTATCGGTGTTGTGCTGCTTGTCATGGTGTTGCCTGTCTGGTCGGCCAACGCAAGCTACCAGGCCGATATCGACCGAATTCAAAAGCGATTGAGTGCACTTCGCACGAATGCTGCGGAGGACGAGAAGCTCCAGCCGCGCTTCGAACACCTCAGACAATCGCAGTTGTCAGATGGTCATTACCTGAAAAGCGGTACCGAAGCTGTCGCTGCTGCGGAGCTGCAACGTATTGTGAAGCGCATTACCGGCAAAAACGGAACGGAGATTCTTAGCACACAGATTCTGCCCTCCAGTCAGGAGGAAGATTTTGTCCGAGTGACACTCAAAGTTCGTGTGCGCGGTATGCTGACCGGTATTGTCCAGTCATTTTACGATATCGAGTCAAACCCCACGTTTCTGTTCATGGACAACGCCTCGATCCGCGACAGTGCCCGACGACGTTCGATCAGGCAGAGTGCAAGCAATCGGTTCGACGCAGATTTTGATCTTATCGCGTATATGCCGGGGCCGCGCGATGAGATTTGATACCGGAAATTTCCTGACGCGATTATTATTGTCACTTTGTGGCCTGTTGACGCTTATCATCGTGGCCGAATGGCTCATTCCAATTCGTGCCGATGCTGTCAACGAAGTGACTGGCGATTCGGCTGACGTCGAGTTTCCGACGTTGGCCCCGTCAAGGTACGTGCATGCCAACAGCGATGATTTCGAAGCGATTCTTGAACGGCCGATTTTCTTCAAGGATCGCAAGTTGCCAGCGGAAGCGATCGCTAAACCGGCCGCAGCCCCGGCGCCGCTACGCCTGAAACTCGAGGGTGTGGCAATTGCCGCTGAGGCCAGGGTCGCTGTACTGCGCGACCTGGCCGACAACCATCTGGTGCAACTCGCAGAGGGTATGTCACACAATGGCTGGACGCTTGAATCCGTCAATGCCGATAACGCCACTTTCAGGCGTGGAAGACAGACCACCGAGCTTACACTGGATCTGGCAACCAGTGAGAGAAGGCGAAGATAGAACCGACATCTTGCGCAAGCAAAGCCTAGTGCGGGCGTGTGCGCTCAGAATCGGCGCGATACATCGGTACAACAGCCCCGACACCTTTCGACAGGGACAGGTGATATATCAGGTTCGCGGTGATCTCCGCGCCATCCAGATTAAAACTGGTCTCCACCGGTTTGAATTTAATGAGCTGATGAATGCCACTTGCCAGCGATGCGCCATTCAGGTGGTGCGGCATCAACATCCGGCTAACGCCCCAGTGGGTCAGTCTTTGTGCACGATCGATTTGTGCCGATTCGTGGCTGTTGCCTCCAGGCACGAGCAACGCAGAGACCTTGGTAGCAATAACGTCAAACGCCGTATTGTAACCACAGTGGCAAACAGCCCAGCGAACTCTTGCGAGCTCGGCACCGAGATCAGGCACCGACCGTTTCAGCGTCAATGCTGGTAATTGCCTGGAAGCTTTGTCCAGGTCCTGCCACTGGTCCTGCGGCAGGGACGGCCCGGCGACAATTGTCATCGGGAGTTGAGCAACATCCCACAGCAGGCGATGGGCCTCAACGGCCGCACGATACAGTGGTCCACCGGCGCTGCCGCTACCCGCCGATACCAGAACACGCTCTTCCTTACGACCGTTGGCCGGCATGTTGTGCCTTTCGCGCAGCACAAAGCCAGTGTGATAAACAGGTGTGGTCAAAGCGTTACGTGGTTGAGAAAACTCCTCAAATCGGGCGAAAACCGGATCGGAATGCATAAGTACGGCATCAAAGTATTTATCCAGTAAAGCGGCAATCCTGTCGTCACGACTCTGCTTTTTATTCCCTTCTGCCGATAATAGGTCTGTGGCGCTGCAGATTATGAGAGGCTGGGCCGAGGTGCCGTGCCTGGCCCTTTCGATCACCGGCAACAATTCTTCGCCACGTTTTCTGCAGCCGAATGGAAATGTCTCGATGAGAAGTACGCCAGGTTTAAACTGTGAATATTTCTCGAGCATCATCTCCCGGCGCAGCGCCACATCGTTTTGCGACATCGCCGATTCACCAATGCTGACGTCGTTGCTGTCATTATCCAGGCTGAGCGGAGGCAACTGTACAAAATCGATATCAGGTGACACCGTCATGTCGGGCGGCAGAATACCGCCTATCAACATCACGACGTGGAAACGGTCGACCAGCCGGTTTGCGATCGTAACTGCGCGCACAACTCCGCCCATTCCATGGCTATGCTGACAGTAATACAGCAGAACCGGCTTACTCATTATTATCGCTCATGTTCTGATTCGCTGGCTGCCGGCTTCTTTCTCCGGCTCGCCGCTACCGCTACTCCAACCCTCGCTGTTACGAGGCTTGCGTCGTTATTCCATCTGCAGTTCGACCTCTTCCGCGGTCAGCGTGGTCCCGTCGAATGTGCCCTTGGCCTTGATCAGGCTGCCGGGCTGCACCAACCCGGGCTGCATCGAGTCACCCCAGAAGTCGCTCTCACTGATCGGCTGGTCGTTCTGGTTCTCGTATTGCGTCATGCCCGAAACGGTCGCGATCGTCACGCCGAGGACGGTCAGGTTAGGCTGGGCGATAGCCGCATCCTCTACGAAGCCCTGCAGGATATTTTCGTCTGCCTGGAAATCCGCGGCGTCGTCGCGTTCGACGATGACTGCGAACAACTCGTCACTGCCGGCCGGGAATTCCTGTCCGCGGACCTCGAGGAAATTACCCTGCATGATGTCGCTGGCACCGAACTGCTCATCCGGCACCATGCCGGTCTTGTCGTCGAAGCGCGTCTCTCCGTCTTGCGTTGTGACCGTGATGCTGAGCATGACGAATGAGCTACCACCACTGGCAGAATCGACCAGGCCGCTCAGGCGCACCGCCGTGCCGCGCTTGAACTCGATCTTCGTGGCATGGATCGAGTTACCATCTCTCTCGCCCTCGACCTCGACCTTAATGCCCAGGCCCACGTCATCTTCAGTGCCACCCTCATAGGTCGTGTCGTCATCGCTCGTCACCTGGAACGGGACGATTCCGAAACTACGCGAGGATGTGAAGGAGGTGATGTGGCCCTCGATCTCGAAGTGGTCGCCGTCTTCACCCGCGAAGCGGGCGCCCTTGTATTCGACTCGGGTCGCGACCAATTCGCCGTCGACAACATCGTTGCCCTTGACCTCGACCGGGTCACCCTCGGAAATCATTCCGGGCGTCGGGAAGTTATCGATGGCAGCCGGGAAGTCCGTGAAGTTCACGACGACCTGGTTGATCAGAAACGTGTCGTCGCCGAGCGAATCTGCAGCCACGACGCCAGTAAGCTCCAGCTCGCCGGCCACAGTCTTGCACTCGATGTACGTGGCAACGATCGAGCCGTCGCCCAGGACCGAGCCGGATACCTCGACCGCGGGGAAAACCAGCAAGTCAGTCAGTACAGACAACTGGCAGCTATCGTCGAAGATAGCGTCCGCCGTGTGCACGGTTTGACTGCCCAACACGAGGATCGTGAATTCATCGAGTACTTGCGTGACCGGGCCTTCGATGACGTCGTCGTACTCGACGGTCTCTGCCACGGCGTTGGTATTGTCGTCGTCAATCGTGCCCCTGACGAAGACCACCTGGCCAATCTTGAGCACAGACTGATCTGCTGCCTGGCCATCGACCGTGAAATTGGCTGACGAGGTGTCATACTCGACACCGTTAACAATGACACTACCGAAACCACTGATCGTTCCGATGGAGACCGCGGCACCGGTGCCGGTAATTCCACCGGTTGGCGGAGGGGTAGTCACGGCGGGAGGTGCGCTGCCGCCACCGCCACCGCATGCGCCCAATGCCATCATTACAAGAATTGCCATTCCTTTGCTGATACGTCCTTCAGTAGTCATAGTCTTTGCCTCTTTTGCGAATCGTCATGAATCAAATAGACGCCTACACCGAGCCGGACCTGCCGGTCGGTGTCATCATTTGATTCGTCAATTTCGTGAGTGGATAACCAGGCGTCAATCTCCTGGAGAAACTCCATTCCCCGGCTTTCCACTAATTTCATAAATGTCTTCGCCGAGCGAGCGGAAATGCGCGCGTTGTCGGCCATACGTTCAAACCGTGCCGGTTTCTTGCGATCCGGGTTAATGTTGTGCTCCAGCGTCGTCGCATGATCATGCAGTGCAACGCTCATCTGACGCACTATTTCGGAGTCCAGTGTTGTGTACACATAGTCTCGTTGTAAGACCTTCAGCGACCCGTCTGGGCTCTCTTTTATCAGTCCGAGTTGAAGCATTTCCTTCTTCAAAGCACCGTGCGGCAGGTCTCCAGCATATCGTTTCAAGAGACTGGACAAACTCGCCGAAGGGCCAGTTGACGGCAGATCTTTCGGTTGGCCGTTATCGTCCGTAAATTCCTCGTCAACGTGCCAGCCGGTCAGGATCTGGGAAATTCGATTGCCCTGACGCTGTATAGGGCTGTCATGTTCATCCAGAAGCCGGTCTCGTACATGCGCAACTTCGCGCCGGCTCAATCCGGTCATCATGGCGACCCTGGAGTTATTGGTCGGCCTGCCCTGAATCCCGTATTCCTCTCTTGCTACGTCCACGTACATGTCCTTCGATATCTCGCTGAACTCGTCCCACGTGACTCCATGCCGCAAGAGAAAGCGGACGATGGGCCTCATGAGATGGCGACAGCCCTTGAAAACTTGCTCTTTTCCCACTAACTGTAATGCTCAAAAGCCCTATATGTGTGCTAGTATTACACATATACAGGATTTTGCAACAATATTTTTCAGCCGTGCTCTTCCCCTTGTGATGGTGAAGACAAGCTATTGATTAATTGGAAATAATGGAAACTCGTGTAAGTAGGGCGTGCAGCTGGAATGCGAGATAAGAAGCGCCGCAGCGCGCCTGACGCTGGACTTGGCCAGGCAATGCAGCGTTTGCAATTCAGCTCGTCATAGATGCGTCTAATTTACCTGACTAACCGCTGCTGCCATCAGGCCGTCAATCGCGCGAACCGTATAGTCTTGCAATTCAGGATTTGTAAGAAATTCGGTTGCGATGCGACTGCTATTGGGAAAGTGCATCAGCAGGCAGGCGTATCATTGGGCCTTTATCAGTGCGCCTATCGTTTACTTCAAAAATCCATTTATGAACAATTGCTGCGGGAAGACCGAAGCCCGGGTACTGGCGATGCCCGGCAGCTGAAGGAGTGGGTAAATTAGCGAGCATTTTCCAAGTCCAGGTTCGATTCGTCTGGCGCCGATGACAGATTGCAGCCGCCAGACATCAGCAACAAAGTCGAGACAGCGACTCCTAACAGGTATTTTTCCAACGGCCATGGAACGCAAATTATTCATATCGACTTTGTAGTTGCGAATGTATCGAAGCCGAATTTACGCCTGCCAGACAGTCCATATTCCGATAAGGATAAATCCCAGACCGGCAGCATAGGACAAGTACTTCGGATCAACGTATTGTGAGATAAACGAGCCACCGATGACGGCTATGGCGGTTGCCAGCGTCAATGCGAGCGACGCGCCAACAAACACTGTGACAAGGCTTACAGATTCCTTGGTGGAAAACAGCAGTGTCGCTAGTTGAGTTTTATCTCCGAGCTCTGCCAGGAACACTGTGCCGAACACCATTGCCAACAATTTTATATCCATTTTCCCAAATACCAATATTCAATTAATTAAATGGTTTCAACTGATAAAACGCAGAAAGACTTGTCGGAATTACAGCCTATCTAGCAACAGTTAACAGTATGGCGTCAGCCACGGAGAGGCGCCGGTAGTGGGCCGCATCGTTAGTCATGATTTGGGCGACTACTACTTGCTTACGCACCGCTTGAGATGTATGTCGATGTGACAAATGTGGTTTACCAACCATCGATCTACGGTGTCGATAAGCTGACGAGCGTCCTTAGGATCGTAGCCGTTCACCGCGTAGCGCTGCCGAAATTCAGACAGGGTTTCAAGAAATTTCACGTGGGCATCTTTGTTTCTCTGGGCCACGGGGCAGCGGTATTGCTCCATGCATCGTTCCTCGAAACCGAAGTGGCCACGGCAGTAGAGATTGAGGGAATCGAGCAGCACGCGGTAGACCGCAGCACCCTTATATTCGTCGAGGGCAGCACGGAAGTCCTCAGCCATCTTGAAGATCATTTTGTGATCCTCGTCGATACGCTCAACGCCAGTCGCGTAATCGTCGATCCACTTCATTCCTAACTCCCGGCATCCGTACGAATGTTAACGACAACGCAGACGTGACGAGTCTGTAACGTCTCTCTATCAAGGCGTCACTGGTGTCCATGATCGTACTCCCAGTGCAGCGCTGTCTCTGTCTAAGCGTTCCGTCATTATTTCACATACCGCCGAAACCGCTTATACGCACAATGCTTGAGACATGGAATCCGCGCAAATGCGTATGAACGACATAACCGCGTAGGCGTTGGTTCGTGAACGCTCTGCTCAGGGGCGATCCACCAGAGCCGAATCCAATCTCACCGCAACGATCCCTGGCGCAGGCATGAGATTTATGGGAGAGCAATGATCTGACATCTTATTAGACTGGGTTGACGCTTGTATTTTCCAGCCATGACAGCTAGTTTCCCCTGCAGGACCGTGACGGGGAAGAGTACGAGGGCCGGCCCGATACCAGCGAACGGGAGATGGTGAGAGCCCCGGATCGAAGCCTTGGGAAAATCACCCCTGAGTCGCTGCCTGAAATGCGACATTGTTGCCAATGCAACGTTGTCGCACTGTAGGAGCAGCCGGCTGACCCCCGATATCGGGTATATGAGGCGGGAGCCAACGTGCTCTCGTGAAACCGGGTGGTACCGCGATTGGTTAGATGTCGCCCCGGACGCAGGATCTGCGTTCGGGGTTTTTGCTTATCAGGATAGAGCCTGTGGGTTTTAGAGAAGTTTCAGGACGATACAACGGGCCGGCGCTTGAAAAAGAAGTGCTGACGTTCTGGCGTGACAACAAGGTATTCGAACAGACCCTGAGTCAGTCCGAAGGCCGGCCGCAGTTCAGTTTCAACGAAGGTCCGCCGACGGCGAACGGCAAGCCGGGTATCCACCATGTGCTGGCGCGAAGCTTCAAAGACGCCTTTCCACGATACAAGACTATGCGTGGCTATTACGCGCCGCGTAAGGCGGGCTGGGATACGCACGGATTACCCGTCGAGCACGAGATCGAAAAAGAGCTCGGTATATTCGACAAGAAAGAGATCGAGGAAAAGGTAGGCATTGCCGAGTTCACGCGGCGATGCCGCGAGTCCGTCATGCGCTACATCGGCGACTGGGAAAAGATGACCGAGCGTATGGGATTCTGGGTCAACCTGGATGAAGCTTATTACACGCTCGATAACAGATACATAGAGTCGGTCTGGCACCTGCTCAAGGTCATCTGGGACAAGGGCCTGATCTATCGTGGCTATAAAGTCGTACCGTACGATCCGAGAATTGGCGCAACCTTGTCTTCCCACGAACTGGCGCTGGGCTACAAGGAAACGGAGGACCCGTCGGTAACGGTCCGGTTCAAGGTTGAAGGCGAAGAGCACACATTTTTTCTGGTCTGGACCACCACACCGTGGACATTACCGTCCAACCTTGCGCTCGCCGTGCATCCGGACGTGGACTACGTCTATGTCGAGGCAGAAAGCGAAACACTGATTCTGGCAGAAGACCTGCGAGAGGCCGTTCTTCGCGATCTGCCGCATAAGGTCACGAAGACAGTAAAAGGATCCGAGCTTGTCGGCATGCGCTACGAGCAGCTGTTCGAGTACCTGTCGGTCGAAGCCGATGCGTTCAAGGTGCTGCCAGCCGACTTTGTCACCACAGAAGACGGCACGGGTATTGTGCATACGGCGCCGGCATACGGTGTCGATGACCTCGAATTCGGGCAAAAACATGGCTTGCCGGTGCTGCACGGCGTGGGCCTGGACGGGCACTTCTTGCCGGAGGTCACGCCGGTGGCCGGCAAGTTCTTCAAGCACGCCGACAAAGTGCTGATTCGCGAACTCGAAGACCGGGGCATGATGTTTCGTGCCGAGACCTGCGTACACAATTACCCGTTCGGCTGGCGGACGGGCGACCCGATCATTTATTACGCCAAGAATGCCTGGTACAT
>Ga0255053_10001912_pt1 | contig 11232 bp, 10 predicted proteins | sample JV7_2_22_MG_FD_188635 | JGI IMG/M metagenome (GOLD analysis project Ga0255053, IMG submission 188635) | Seawater microbial communities from Jervis Inlet, British Columbia, Canada - JV7_2_22 | ecosystem: Environmental > Aquatic > Marine > Inlet | place: Canada: British Columbia | collected...
CAACGAATTAGCTGTAGCCAACTCGGAAGGGCATTTTGGCTACCATGCTGGGTCACTGGCCGATTTCCAGACTGTGGTCAGGAACAATGGCGCCTCAGGTTGGGCGCAGGCCTCGCATTGGAAGCTGGATGAAGTCCCGGTTCAGTCACTGGGCGAGGAGGCTATCCAAAAGGCAACCGATGCTGCGGATCCAAGCAGCATGGAGCCAGAGATGCTGACGGTGGTGCTGGATCCCTACGCCACGGTCGACCTGCTCCAAATGCTTGCCCTGCCCGGGATGAGCGGGCAGGCAGTTGCCGAAGGTCGATCATGGATCTCGGGCCGCATCGGTCTACAATCGATGGATGAAGCGGTCAGCATCTGGGATGATGGCTTGGATCTTAGTGGCGTACCGCAACCATTCGACTCCGAAGGGGAGCCAAAGCATAAGCTTGATATCGTTCGAGATGGTGTAGTAAGAGGCGGAGTGTACGATCGCCAGACGGCTGCCCAGGAAGGTCAGAAGAGTACCGGGCATGCTCTATCTCCGGATTTTCCACCCATGATTCGCAATTACTCGCCGCTCCCGACCAATCTGTTTATGGCGCCAGGCGATAAAAGCACGCAGGAAATGATCGAGTCAACCGAGCGGGGAATGTACATCACTCGCTTCCATTACACCCGGCATGTCCATCCCAGAGACTGCGTGGTCACGGGAATGACTCGCGACGGCGTGTTTTTGATCGAAGATGGCAAAATCCAGCGACCTGTGAAGGATTTTCGCTTCACCCAATCCTATGTTGAGGCGCTTAAAAACGTCGAAGCAATTGGTACAGAGACTCGCCTGGTCGTGGACGACTTTTTGCAGGCAGCCGTAATGGCACCGGCGGTAAAGATCCGTGATTTCAGATTCACGGGGGCGACAGTTTAACTACTGCGCCTGGTTTTCAATTGTGCCATAATGGACTCACTCCAACCTCGAGGTGGCAGGAATGGTAGCAAATCAGAACGAAGATGGACGCACAGTCCAGCTCAATATGGGTGCCCTGCGCAGCGAGGCGGTCGAGCTAGTCGGGGAGGAAGAGGCAGATCGCTTATGGAAGGAAAATCGCCTCGATAGCGAAGATAATTGGGCAGGGAAGTGGGCGAAGGCCATGGAAATTGTTCAGAAATTGCGGGACGCTAAGAGCGCAGAGTAAACAGCGCTCAATTCCAGGAAGTTGACTGCGGGCCAGCACTCAGGTTGGCCGGTTTTGAATCCCTCAGGGGGTTTGATCCACTGGCCGAGCGTGGACTCAATTAAGCCCTCGCTGAGCGAAGCCCGGTGAGCTCTTCGCTAAGATCCCAGAGTCGTTCGGCGGCCGATTTGTCATACGATCTTCTGGAGGTCCGGACTTCTTTCTCGGTGCTGTAGTATTTTCCGGTCACACCCTCGAGCTCAGGGGAGCTCGCGAGAAGCAGCGAGGTCTTGGCGCCGTCCTCGGGGCCCATGGCCATACGCAGTCCTACCCAAACAAACGGAATAAGCAGGCGAAAAACGTGCTTAGTCCCCAGGCCGGTTCGCACCAGGCCAGGATGAAGTGCGTTGGCGGTCACGCCCGTATCGATCAGGCGATGGGCGAGCTCGTACGTAAATAGCACATTGGCAAGCTTCGACTGGCCATAGGCCGTCATCGGCCAATAGCGGCGGGTCATTTGCGGGTCATCAAAGTTGATCCGAGAATTCTGGTGTGCTACGGAAGAAACATTGACAATTCGGGCGGGCGCACTTTCAACAAGTAGATCTCTCAATAACTCCGTCAACAGGAAGTAGCTGAGATGGTTGAGCGCAAATGTCATTTCATACCCGTCATCACTGACCTCGCGGGTTAGAAAAAATCCACCTACGTTATTGACCAGGATGTCCAGGCGCGAATACTGATCGATCGTTGCTTCTGCAAGCGCCCGCACACCTGCCATGGAGCTGAGATCGGCAACCAGATAGTCAACCTTTGAGCGGCCATTCATTTTCTGAATCGCCTCTACGGCATTGCGCCCACGCGTCTCATTGCGCGCACCGACAATTACATCCGCGCCATCGCGTGCAAGGCCGAGTGCCGTATAAAATCCAATTCCGGATGTTGCTCCGGTTATCAGAGCAGTTTTGCCAACCAGGTGATCAGACATATTTCACTAGTTTATCCAGCTTGAGACAGGTCTGGATGAGCGCGTGCTAAGTATCAGCTCTTGTGAAGAGATAATCCCTGCACTCGTGCTATGCTTTGCCTTCTTGGCAAACAAGCGACACGGATGGATCGATGGCAAAGCACTTCGTACTGGTCTCAGGAAACATAGGCGCCGGAAAGACTTCCCTGACCCAAAAGCTCGGCGAGCGTCTGGGTTGGGAAACCGCATATGAGTCGGTTGACGACAATCCGTATCTTTCGGATTTCTATGCCGATATGCGGAGTTGGGCCTTCTATCTTCAAATATATTTCCTGGGCCACCGCGCACAGCAGCATATGGCGCTCGCACGGTCTGAGGCTTCAGCAATGATCGACCGTTCCATCTATGAAGATGCGGAAATATTCGCTCGTGCAGCTCTCGAGCTCGGCACGGTGGACGAGCGGGATTTCGCTACCTATCGTCAGGTGTTCGACCTGGTGGTCGGCTTGCTGCCCACGCCAGATCTCCTGATCTATTTAAAGGCCTCGGTGCCGGTATTGATGAGCCGCATTCAAGACAGAGGTAGAGATATGGAGGGGGGGGTGAACGCTGAATACCTGGCCCTGCTCGAGAAGTACTATGAGGAATGGATGGACAAATTCGACCTCTGCCCAACCCTCACCATCATCGCCGATGACCTGGATTTTGTGCACCGCCCCAGCCATTTAGACATCGTCGTGGAACGGATCCAGGATAAGCTGGCTGGCAAAGAAGAAATCGCTTTCCCTGAAAGCTAGCTCCGCACAAATCACGGGCTAAACACCGCGCACATTCGATTCTCCGGAAACCGCTCGGCGAGCAACCGTGCCCATTTGTCCCTCTGCCTGAGATTAACTCCCTTTTTACAATTCCACTATATCTGCATATTGCCTCTCCGCCATCATGATCTCCAATTCATGAAATCGGAGGTACGACAAGATGAACAAGTTGCGCATAGCCACACTAGGAGTACTGACAGCAGCACTGCTTCTTCCAGTCGCCGTATTTGCCCAGGAGGAAGCCCCAGAACGGCGCAGAGGCAGGATGCGAGCCGCGGGCGAGATCACAGGAGTTGTTCCCGGGCAGGGCACCTTCACCATACTGACCCGCAAGGGTGATGAGCTCGAGTTTCAAACCAACGAAAATACGAAATTTCGAAGCCCAAACAGTTCGGTTGAAGACATCCATGATCTGAACAAAGGTATGAAAGCCTTTGTTGCTGCCGCCAAGCAGGACGATGGAACGCTAATTGCTTTGATGGTGGCAGCTGGGAACCCAAAAGATCGGCCGGATAGGCCAAGGCTGGATGTCAAGGTGGGCGGAGAGGTGACCGCCGTCGGCGCTAGCTCCCTGACAATCCAGACCCGCAAAGGAGAGAGCATTTCATTCTCCGTGAACGACAGCACTCAGTTCAAAGGTATCGGTGGGCTCGAGGAGCTGAAGGTTGGGATGATGGCGGCCGTGGGCGCCATCGAAACCGATGACGGTCTGCTCGCGGTCTTTGTAGGAGCCAGGAATCCCGGAGACCGACCGGGTCCCCACGATCGTCCAGGACGTGGGCCGGATCGCAGAGGCCCGGGGCAGGGACAGGGGCAAGATGCGGACGTAAGCGCCTAAAAGACGTCAGGCGAGAATGCGAATGGGCCGCCTAACCAGGCGGCCCGTTGATTTAAGGCAGAGGGGCTTGTCCAGCTCCTAAATCCAGGATTACTTGCTAGCCAGCTTTGTAAGCTTCTTTTGTATCACGAGCGCATCGTCTTCCATGATCGGGCTCTCACAAACAATGCGCCCGCCACATCCCATATCATTAAGCGCGCGCAGCAAGCCATCCAAATCGAAGTCCGAATCGGCGAGCATCAAGTGTTTCTTCTCTCCCTTAGAAGTGTACTCAATTCCAGAGAGATGAATATGCATTCGTTTGAGCGCTCTGGCTCCCAGAGCTTTCTTGTAGGTCTTCAAAGAGACGATCCACTCCTCGTATGAGTTTTGGGAGCCATCTCCGGCGCGAGCATGGAGGTGTGAGACATCGACACACGGTTCGACACCCTCAATTGCCTTAGACATGACCAGTGCGTCTTCAAGCGTTCCGAGTTGAGCGCTCTTTCCCATCGTTTCTGGCCTCAGCGTTGCGGGATTGCCCGCCGCTCGCAGCTCATCCAGGCAGCCCTGCAGCCTAGGGATGACAAATTTGAGAACTTCGTCAGGCGGCTGCTTGAAATACGAGCCGGGGTGGAAGATGATGTCGGTGGCTCCCGCAAGATTTCCATAGTGAGCGGCATCCATGAGACGCTTGCGGCTCTTGGGCCATTCTTCGTCTGTTGCATTGAGGTTGATGTAGTAGGGAGCATGGACGCTGAGCGCCACATCCTGCTCTAGGCCGGCTTGCTTGATCAGAGCGCAGGTCTCTTCTTTAACACGCACCGACTGCACCCAACCGATCTCGAAGGTATCCAGTCCAAGTTCGCGCAACCGCAGAACCGCGCCCACCGTACCACCTGGTTTCTTAGGAGTTGAGCGCGGGGTTCCGACAGTTCCAAATCTAAATTTAGTCTTTGCCGTCAAATTCGTCTCCGCTCGAGGAAGGTGCCTCGAAGGTCGAATTCTAACCTGCGCTTGATTTGCCGCGTACTAGGCTGCGTAAGGAGAGTGGAAATAAAAGGATCGCCGGATCGGCGGCCAACATTGCATGCGACTGGCGCGACGTCTAGCGTTCTTCGTCCGGTTTGAGCGAGCCGGTTTTCGGTGTCGCCTCTCGGGGCAATGCAAACCGGAAGGTGCTGCCCTCGCCCTCTTCGCTTTCCACCCACAGGCGCCCACCATGTTGCTCAATCACCGTTTTCGCCAGTGCTAGCCCCAGGCCAGTGCCGTCGATGGGGTTATTGGGGTCGCGAACCGCAGCGCGGCCGCGGAACAGGTGCTCGAACACTCGAGGAAGTTCTTCCTCCGGTATGCCTGGGCCGTTGTCTTTGACGCTGACGATGACCTCATCGTCGTCCCAGGCAGCAGTCACGATGATCAGCCCACCGGGCTCAGTATATTTTATGGCGTTGCTGAGCATATTACTCATGACCGAATTCAGGCGATTCGGATCACCCATGATCAGCAGAGATTCCTCGGGCGGATCGTATTGGACGGTGTGATTCTGGGCATCTGATAGCGGCCGAAGATCCTCGATCGCGCGGCGGATCAGATCGTTGAGGTTGGTAGGCTCAAAAAGAATATTTGCCGTCGACTCGACTCGAATGGTTTCCAACAGTCCGGTGATCAAATTCGTCATGCTGTCGGTGGCGCGGTGCATCATGCTGAGCGCCTTACGCTGCTGCTCGCTAAACGGTGCATCCGCAAGTAGATCGGCCCCTAACCGGATGGCGTTGAGCGGATTCTTCAAGTCGTGTGCTGCGGTGCCAAGCAATTGTGCACGCATGTTGTCGATCTGCTTGAGCGCGGTAATGTCTTGCATTACTGCCACGCGGCCGACATCAGGTACCTCGCTGATGGTGGCGTACAGTGTGCGGTCATGGGGCGTCGTGACCTCGAGGGTGGTTGGAAGCTCGATGGTTTGGCTCATCAATGCGTCGCCGAGTGGATGCCCGAAGAAGATGTCATCTGCGGGGCGACCTAGCGCCTTCTCGGCGTTGATACGAAACGCCTGGCCGGCGGCCTTATTGATCAAGGTGATCCGCCCTGTAAGGGTTGTTAGCACCACGGCGTCTGCAGTCTCGACCAAAGTGGCTTCCAGACGTCTGCGCTCCTCAGTAACGCTCTGGAACAGGTTCGCGTTGTCTAGAGCAATCGCGGCCCAGGAGCCCACTGAAGACAGCATCTGCTGATCGATCTTGTTGAATGCGCCGCGCGGATGGTTGATGGCCTCGATCACGCCCATGATCTGCCCGCGGGCCTCAAGCGGCACGCAGAGCACGGAGGCGGTCAGCATCCCGGTTTGGGCGTCGATGGCGCTTTGGTAAAGAGGATTGGTTCGCACATCGTTTACGATCAGCGGGGCCTTGTTTCGAGCTACCCAGCCGGCAATGCCCTCTTCAAGCCGAATGGCAACGTCTTTCACTCGCATAAAGCGACCGCCGCTGGCCTTTAGAACCAGTTCTTTGCCCTCATCGTCCATCAGAAACAGTACACAGGCTTCAGCCTGAAGCATTTCTTGGGCGTATTTCATGGAGTTCTCTAATGCGGCCTCGAGGTCGAGCGTTGAAGTCATCTCTCGTCCGATTTCACTCAGTACCTGCAGCTGGCTCGCTCGCGATTCGGCAGTCTCAAGGTGAATTGCGTCCTGAAGCCCGATCGCACCGATGTTGACGATGGCCTGGGTCAGCTCCACTTCTTGCTCACCGATCTGCCGACCTGGCTGATCGTACAAAATGCGCACCAACCCCAAAGGTTCGCTGCCTACTGCAAGCGGGAATATTGCGGCTGCGGTGTAGCCCTCGGACTGAAGCAAAGCTAAGTCTTCGCCAGAACCTACCGGAGGCTGGAGACTGATGGTGGCCGGCATCAGTTCGTTGAGCACCTGATCATGAATCGGATAGTCCAGCACTTTGATAGGACCATCGGAGACAATTGTGTGCGGTACAGACTGGCCCAAAGGCTGCTGGAATCTGCGTGTGTGCTCCATGCCGTCTTCGAGCACCTGCACCTCGCAGATGGTCGCGGATGAAGCCTTGAGCATATGGGCCGCCATCTGGTGAATGGATTCATCGCGATCACGCGTGCCCGTGATGGCATGGCTGGCCTGGTATAGAAGGGAAAGCTTGTGGAAGAGATAATTCTGGCTTGCAGTCTGACGAGCGTACGCCAGAACCTCGGCCGCCCGGGCGGCTAGAACTTCCAGAGTAGAGAGGTCGTCCTCCGTGTAGGGATGCCCTCGATCATTCGCAACAAACATCAGACCGAAGGTCTTGCCGCCAGCGAAGCAGGGAGCGCAGGCTACGGATCCGGGAGCAAGCGGCAGCCCCATCGAGCCCGCTGTGCCGTCAGTGGCGACCGCGCGATGGCTTGCATGTGCTTCTCGAAGTACCGGGTGTTCGGATGTGGAAGAGAGACGCCCAAGGTCCCCTACAGCAATTCCTTCGGCAACCCGCGGCGTATAGCCCGACTCGGCCTCGTCAAACTCAAAGAACGCGGCGCGTTCTGACCCCGTGAGCCGGCTTGCCATTGCGAGCAACTCGCTCAGCGCTTCGCTGGGCTTATCGAAGTCGAATGAGGCAGTAGCAGCGCGATATAAGCTGTTCTCTATCGTGCGTACGTCGTCTGTCATGAGTCTGCGCGCCAAGTTGTCGCTAAGGCGTGGCAATCGAGGATTAAACCATATCGGCAGGTCAGTTGCAATGAGTGCTTTTGGGGGAGTGACGAATGGTCTGAAATTGGCCCAGCCACCGTCTTTGTCATGGGAAGATCCGTGTAAGGAGCGGAGGACCGAGAATCAGGATGCCAACCACGGCTGCGGCAGTGGCGGCAAGCAAAACCGCTCCAGCACTCACATCTTTCGATGTTTTCGCCAGAGCATGTTCCTGAGGACTGGCAAGATCAATTGCTGCTTCCAATGCTGTGTTTACCAATTCGGCAGTCCAGACCAAGCCGGCTGCGATTATCAGCGGCACCCAATCTTCTGCGCCGATCCGGAGCCATGTGCCGAGAACCAGAACCGCCAGTGTGATCCCGAGATGGATTCTAGCATTTCGCTGGGTGCGAAGGGCATACGAAATACCTGAGAAGGCATTCCTGAATGACCTGGCTAGAGTGTTCGGCATGTGCGAATCGAATAAGAATGCTGGAGGGGTGCAGCTTGGATACCAACTTTACCGTTCTGAAGTTCCATGAATCGGATTACCTAAACGATCCAGGATGCGCTCCTGGACCGCCCACATTTTCTGGCGGCTGTCCTCGTTCTCGTGGTCGTAACTCAAAAGATGGAGAACCCCGTGCACGGTCAGCAGGCAGACCTCATCCAGCAAAGCGTGCTTCCCCATGGATGCTCCGGTAAGAGCGATTGGAGGACAGAGGATGACGTCTCCAAGATATTCTTCGCCCGTATCCGGATCAATTTCTCCTCCAGGGAACGAAAGCACATCTGTCGGCTGGTTGACGCCAGCAAACCGCAGGTTGTATTCGGAAATTCCGGCTTCGTCTGTGAGCACAACAGTGAGTGTGCCGGATTCGATTTTCTGGTCCTGAAGAGTGGCTTCGGCAGCCGCGGCAATGGTTGGTTCGAATCCGGGCCCAAAATCCCCTTCCTGAACCTGGATCTCGATGCTCACAGAACGACCAATTTTTGGCGCCGAGAGTGCCTCGTCATTGTAGGCTGAGTCATCAAGCCTCCTTGGGCTCGGGTGTGACCCCCGCCTCTACCGGCAAAGCTGTTTCAGAGGCATCGGCTTCTGGCGCCTCAGGGTAGCGAATTCGTGGATGGTAGATGCTGCGAAGGGTCTTGACGAAGGACCTGCGAATAGTGTCTAAATTTTTCAACGTCAGATCGGTTCGGGCCAATTGCTTCTTGGCCAGACGGTCCTCGATGACCCATGCAACCGCTTCATCCAACGAGGCCTCATCTTCTGGCATTTCGGCCCGAATCTTGGCCTCCACTCCGTCGGCCAGCATAAGAATGGCAGTCTCTTTGGAGCGCGGCCGGGGGCCAGGATAAGTGAAATCACGCGGATCAACACTATCAGAATCTTCGCCAGCCGCCTTTTGCGCGAGCGCATACTGATACTCCGTGCGCATCGTACCGTGATGTTCGAGAATAAAATCGGCAACTACCTTCGGCAGCCGATGCTTCCGCGCCAATTCCTGACCGTCAGTGACATGTGCGATGATCATGCTGGCGCTCGTTGCAGGATCCATTTGCTCATGGATATTCTGACCCGACAGCTGATTTTCGATGAAGAACTGAGGTCGCTCGGTCTTGCCGACATCGTGATACAGACACCCTACCCGAGTAAGCATCCCGTTTCCATCGATTGCCCGTGTCGCTTGTTCCGCTAAGTTTGCAACCTGGAGGCTGTGTTGATAGGTCCCAGGCGCGGTACGGAGCAGCAATTGAAGCAGCGGATGATCCGGCCGCGAGAGCTCGATAAGCTGAATGTTGGTCGTGATTCTGAGTGCGCTACCAATGATGAGCAGGACACCAAATGCCAGGCCGGCGGATAGGATGCCTGTAATCAAGGCACCGCCCATAACCTGCGCCTTTTCAAAGGTATCGGCTGCAGGATCCGGAATTCGAAAGACAAGCACAACCGCGACGGCCGCCAGGCTGGCCACAACGCCCGACCAAGCAAAAACCCCTAACCGCTCTGCGCGCCCGATTGCCAGCGCACCTAATGCGCCGCTCAGCATGAAATAGAGTGAAATCTCAAGACCGCGGGGGCCGAGATAGCCTGCTAGTGCACCTAGCGCCATAGCGGACATCACACCCATTCCGGGCCCAACCAGGATCGCCAAAAGCATGGGCAATGTGGCGGCTGGGAAGAAATATGGCAGCACACCCTGGCCAGACACTGCGTACCCCAATCCCAGCGATGTAATCACGAACAGGAAACTGGTGACCCAGGAGATGCGCGCATTCTGCAGCATCTCGGGATGAATTCGATATGCGAAGAGGGCGACCGCACTACCTAAGACAAGCACCAACAGCGAGAGCGATGCGAGATCCTGAAATCGATTCGGTGGCTTGAGCAGGTCAAAGGCTTCAAGCGCCTCGACATCGAGCGCCGACACGGGGTCTCCAAGAGCGATAATAGTTTGGCCCGGCGCGAACGACCGCGTGACCGGAGCCACCGAGTCTCGGGCCTCCTGGCGAGCTGCAGCAGTATCATCCGCATTGAACAGCGCATTGGCTGCCACGAACGCGGTTACGAACTCTTCCACTACCTGGGCCTGTTCCTCGGCCAACCCGAAGCTAATCAGAGTGCGTACCCCTCGCGATGCATCCTCAACGCGATCCTCGCGAATTTCGCCTCGCATTACCTGCTCCAGGACCGCGAGAGATTCGATACGGACTGCCTCCCAGCGCGAAGGTTGAAAGTTCAGGAGCGTTTGAGCCTCTTGCTGGTCCAGGAGCAGATCCTTCATTGCCATTAGTTCTTGAAGGCGCTCCTCGGAAGTCGCGAAATCATCCGAGCGAACGGAGCTGATGAAGTCGAGGCTTGCGGCCAACTCCTCAAGCTGAAGTCGTGCGATAGCGCTGTTTGGGGGATCGTAAATGTCGGCGACCGATTGCTCTGCAGCGGCCTTTGCCTGGTCGGTGAGAACGCTGCTTTCGTAGCTTAGCTCGTGGGGAGCGAGAACATCTTGGCCAGCTACATCGCCGGCCTGCAATGCCAACGTCGATTGGTTTTCGACTGAACTTATGGAAAGCGCGACGACGGTTCCGATGAGACCGAAGGCGAAAATGATGCCCAACTGCGCGGCCTCCCAGGTGCGGGAGAGACGGCGACGGAGAGTCCTGCGGCTGTCATCCATGATTGGTTAGTCGGAACTCAGCAGGTTGCGGACCACTTCGCTGGCCTGTTTGCCATCTGCGCGGCCCTCGGTGCGAGGCATGAGATCTTTCATGACCAAACCCATCTGCGACGGTTCGGATGCCCCTGTTTCTTCTATTGAAGCGCGGGCCATTTGCTCCAGTTCACTCTGACTGAGGGGTTGAGGAAGAAAAGTCTCCAAGTAAGTCAGTTCTGCCTGAGACGATTCTACGATATCGGGACGTCCCGCCTGCTCCGCGTCAGCAATTGCTTCGCGTCGTGCTTTCGCCTGCTTCTGAATTAATGAAATGGCGGCCGCCTCATCGAGCTCTTCACCGCGTTCAACTTCCGCAAGCTTCCATTCCGAAAGCACCATACGCAGGGTCCGCTTGTGCATATCGTCGCCGTCACGGATTGCGGTCTGCAATTGCGCTTCGAGTTCGCTCTTCGTAGGCATGGCGCGATTATACATGAGCGTTCCGTGCGAAGCATCGGAGGGTAATCCGTGCTATATCCAATGGTTTGTGCCTTACATAACCGCATCGCTGCGAGCTGGAGACCCACATATGGGCCTACGGGCTTGGCAGGGCAGGTTTCAATA
>Ga0255053_10001913_pt1 | contig 11228 bp, 9 predicted proteins | sample JV7_2_22_MG_FD_188635 | JGI IMG/M metagenome (GOLD analysis project Ga0255053, IMG submission 188635) | Seawater microbial communities from Jervis Inlet, British Columbia, Canada - JV7_2_22 | ecosystem: Environmental > Aquatic > Marine > Inlet | place: Canada: British Columbia | collected...
GCCTTCTCGTTAATCGCCAGCGCGCGTTTGTGCAGCGGCTCGGCCTGCGCGTACTGGCCTTGGATTCTGTAGAGTTCGGCCAGGTTGTTCAGGCCCGTGGCTACACGGGGATGATCCGAGCCGAGCGCCTTTTCGTAAATCGCCAGCGCGCGCTTGTACAGCGGCTCAGCCTGCGCGTACTGGCCTTGGTTGTAGTAGAGCAAGGCCAGGTTGTTCAGGCCCCTGGCTACATCGGGGTGATTGGGACCCAGAGCCTTTTCGTAAATCGCCAGCGCGCGCTTGTACAGCGGCTCAGCCTGCGCGTACTGGCCTTGGTCATTGTAGAGCAAGGCCAGGTTGTTCAGGCCCGTGGCCACCTTGGGATGATTGGGACCCAGAGCCTTCTCCTTGATTGCCAGCGCGCGCTTGTACAGCGGCTCAGCCTGCGCGTACTGGCCTTGGTTGTAGTAGAGCAAGGCCAGGTTGTTCAGGCCCGCGGCCACATCGGGGTGATTGGGACCCAGAGCCTTCTCGTTAATCGCCAGCGCGCGTTTGTGCAGCGGCTCGGCCTGCGCGTACTGGCCTTGGATTCTGTAGAGTTCGGCCAGGTTGTTCAGGCCCGTGCCTACACGGGGATGATCCGAGCCGAGCGCCTTTTCGTAAATCGCCAGCGCACGCTTGTACAGCGGCTCAGCCTGCGCGTACTGGCCTTGGTTGTAGTAGAGCAAGGCCAGGTTGTTCAGGCCCGCGGCCACATTGGGATGATTGGGACCCAGAGCCTTCTCCTTGATTGCCAGCGCGCGCTTGTACAGCGGCTCAGCCTGCGCGTACTGGCCTTGGGCCTTGTAGACCAAGGCCAGGTTGTTCAGGCTCGTCGCTACATCGGGGTGATTGGGGCCGACGTTTTTCTCGGCCACTTCGAGGGCTTTCTTGGAGACAACGACGGCACGGTCATATTTGCCCGTACGATAAAGCTCCATAGCCTCCTGACTAAGGATGTCCCATTCACTGCCTGCGCCTTGATCGGTGCAGCCAAAACTTAGAATGGCGAGACTGAGACCGAGCAAGATAGCTGTTTTCATGATATCCGCCTCTCACAAATCCCGGCCCAATTAGAGACCAGTCTAACGACATACTCTCTCTAGATTCTACGCCTCATGTACAGTCCGCTGAATGTCGGCTTTGGGTCGGTTTCTGCCTGTCGCCAGCCTACCCCGCGGATGACAGCTATAGGATGCAAAGCAGCCGTCGAGCAAGAATTTTCCGCAACCAAAAGCGGACACTGTCATTCAGATTTTCAATACTTATAGCCAACAGTGTCGGCGCACCCCTTGCTCTGAAAACCGCGGCTCACTAACTGATGATCATCTCCACAAGCAATTCATAAGGCGATGGCTCGTACCATCGACTCAGCAATCCATGGGGCCCTAACAGAAAAAAAACTAGTCCGACTATGACACCGAATCCGGCGCGTTTTGAGAACTTAGATTCGCTTATCGCCTGTCCTCCGATCAATGGCGATATGCCGGCGATGGCAAGAACTGTCAATGGCCAGTGACCTTCGAGGAAATATCGGACACCCCAGAACGCCAATACGATTCGCATTGTCCAAACGACGACTTTTCTGTCGGTCACGGATAAGGGCATCAGTTACACGCTGTTTCGATAATCAAGTGGCTTAAGACCTTGCTGGCGGCGTCGATAATTGTCCGCTTTGCGTCGGCAGCGGCCCCTCGACATCGTATCAGCTTGATGGCCGCTAACGGGCGTATAGCGGAAGTTCGCGCTGATTTTTCATCAATCAAAATCTGAACGTCGGTTTTTCCCTAAAGCGGCCGCTCAAAATGTTAGAAAAACGACGATCTGACATGCCGCTTTCGGCCGAGGCTGGGTCAAAACGCAAAATCACGAGCAGCGGTGGTAAATACGATCTGCATTTCTATTGGCACGTGACTAAAGTGGGACTACAAGTCTTCGTCGCTGACAATTCATTGCCAATGTGGTGCGCTGTCCCATCGTCTTCGAGATTCGGTGGGTTTTCACACAGCCTCGACCCTTAGCGGACGTATGTGCAATCCGGCACTCGCGTCTGCAACGTACCAACTTAATCGAATTCGGCGTCGCCGGGTGGGGATTCGCTAGCTTCGATGGCGTGTTCTGGGGTGCGGGGTTCGACCTCCACCAGCATCACCATGTTCATGATCATTTTGCTAACCTCGTCCCCGCTGCGGACGGTCGTCTTCATCGCTGACTCGGCGGAGATGCGGGCCCAGGGAGCTGGGGAGTGCAGATCCAACGTGATCTTGCCATCTCCCTGACTGCTGCCCACGACTTCCGCAGACACGTCGACGGTTACCTCGGGAGGAGCCTCGGGCAACACCATCGTTTGCTTGGGAATGGAGAGCTCCATCTTCATTTCCAGCGTTACGTTCGAGCCCGTGCGTTTCAATAGCTCGAAGGTTTCAAGCTTGTAGGCCGTCATGGGAGGGCCTGGCACCCGTTGAAGAGTCTTCCACTGCGCGCCGACGCCCACTGGCTCTACGGGGAACAGATACAACTTCGTCATGTCATCCAAGGACTTAAGAATCTGGTCCAGCCCCGGAGGTACTGTGCCGATCTGATATTCCGTCTCTTCAGTGACACCCAGGCTGCTCACAGTGGCTTCGCCGCGCAAGGAGGACATGATTCGGAGGTCTTCCCTCAGCTTCGCGACGAGTTCCGGTGGAGCACCTTCCGTTCCGACCAGATCGGGATCGTTCGGAATGCTCATGTGAATCCGGGCTCGGTCCTCGTTGGCTTCCAGGACCTCCAGTACGATGGCGACTCGTATACCCGGTATCTGTATCGCACGGCCTTGAGGGTAAGACACTCGTGTGGTCATGGTCATGACCATCTCGTGAATCGAGCCGGCACTGAAACGGTAGCGGAGCTCGCTCTTCTCTCCTTCTCCAGAGTCGAGCAGCACGACCCGCGGCGGTTCCCCAACACCGGGGAAGTTCTCGAGAGGAAACCCACCTACCTCGGGCTCGACTGGCGTGCAAGCCGTGAGGGCTACAACGAGTAGCGTCGGCAAGATCGCTGAGAACGGGCGACGCTTGAGACCGTCGGCATCCAAAAAGCGGTGTTTTGAAGTCACGCTCAATCCCGAGATGACGATTTCTTATTGTAACGCACCGCAGCGAGTATCGTTATTCCTCTGCGTTCTCTCATACCAACCGAGGCAAACTCTAGTACCTCGCCGCTCGTGCTTGTACGTCCGCAATTGGCCGACTCCCGCCCTTCGCGGAAAGGTTTTTCCAGCAGTTTGAATGACTGCTACGGGTGAAAGCAGACGTTCAGATTTTGACTCTCGAAATATCGCTGCCGAGCGACCGGTCTTTCATTGGCGCGTTTTGCTCGGGGAAGCGCACAAAAGATACATCTTAAATGCCCTAATTGCGGCTATAAGTGGCCGATACCCCGAGAAATAAAAAATGTGACGCGCAGGCGTCTGAAGTGCACAAAATGCAAACACGAAGTCGCCCCGTTCAGGGCATAGCATGCACCAAACGGATACCGCTGGTCGCTAAACGACCAACGGAAACGGCTCTGCGTATAAATGGACGTTTTCTGCAAACGCGCCCCCGCTACCAGGAACTCGAAAGCCCGGTCTTGTACCGGGCTTTTTTGTGCCCACCGACTACTCATTCAGTGTCTGAATTGTCCTCGAAACGGAATTTTTGGGTAGAATGGTTCTAAACGACCGCTAATGAGCCAAGGGGGACAGTTTGACCGAAGCTGGTTCAGATAAATCGTGGTGTTTCGACGAGCGAAAGCAAAGGGATGTTTGATCTCCGGTTGGCCTTACTGACAGTCGCGATCCTTCCTGTTAGCGAATTAGCATATGCCGAGTCCGGGAATGAACCCCCGTTGAGCTTCGGCGGCCCTGCATCGATCAGCGTTCAGATCGAGAATGACCGGACGGTAGCTGAACATCAGTCACGCGGACTGGGATTCTTTGAACGCTACCTGCCTTGGAAAGACCAACTCGCGGAAGACACCGGTTTTGCCTACGGCGTCGATTATTCAACAGTGACGCTATTCTCGTCCTCGACGCTGCCCGGTGTCGACGATTCGGCTGCCGGCGGCGTCCTGCGCTTCTTTGGCAGCTGGAAGTTGTTCGACGGCGAGGGCAGCCAGGGCGAACTCGCCTGGCGACTGGCGCACCATCACTCCTACACGGACACGGCGCCACTTAATTTCGCGATCCAAAACCTGGGTTACGCCGGCCTGATCGATCCGCTCCACGACGATCAGGGCTTCAAGGTATCGAACCTCTACTGGAAGCAGTCCTTTGCGAACGGCCGGTTGTTGTTCTTAGCGGGGTGGCACGATGTCTACGACTTCGCGCAGACGTACGCGATGACCGATCCGCTGAAGCAGTTCACGAATCTGGCATTCCTGAATGGTGCCGGATCGATCGGCGCACCGCCGAGTGGCAGTTTAGGCGTGGCCGGCGGCGGCTGGATTTCGGATCAGATTTACATCCAGGCGGGTATCACCGACACGAACGGCGATCCGACCGATCCGCTTGAGGGCTTCGACACCTTCTTCAGCGACAACGAGTACTTCACGCACATCGAGATTGGCCGCTCAACGTCACGGGACCGATTCTTCTATGACAACGTGCACGTGAACATCTGGCACTCGGATGCCCGCGAGTCCACGGGAACTCCCTCGGGCAGGGGAATCGTCTTCTCGTTCAATCACTGGGTACGGGACCTTTACCTGCCGTTCTTCAAGGCCGGCTTCTCCGATGGTGGCAGCGGACTCTATGAGGCATCCATCAGCGCCGGACTCGGCTATCAACCGAATCCGACGGGCCCCGAATCCGGTAACTTGCTCGGCGTGGGCTTTAACTGGAACCGGCCGAATGAAGACGTGTTCGGCACAGGGCTCAGGGAACAAATCGCCGTTGAAACGTTTTACCGATGGCAGGCGACCAAAGGCCTCGCTATCACGGGGTCCGTTCAGTACATAAAGGATCCCGCTCTGAATACAGCCAAAGATAACCTTTGGGCGTTTAACGTCCGGGTGCGGTACGCGTTATAACCGCCCGCTGAAATCGACTCAAACAGGAGATAGACAATGAGTAATGAAGACAACAAGAATCCCAGCAAAGAGGCGGAGGAGGGGGTGCGCAGCCCGGAACGCCGCCGCCTTATCGGTGCCTCACTCGGTGCCGCGGCGATCGGCGGCATGGCAATGATGGGTAGCCGCAGCGCTCACGCACAAGGTGTCGACCTTCCCGACATGCCCACCAAAGATTGGCGCACGCTCCAGCCCGGCCCCTACGACACCAATATGTATGCCGAAACCACCGGCATACCTGAGGATGGGAAGACGACGTGGTGGGAGGGTCGCAACATGGGTGGCGTCTCCATCGGAATCGTTCGATTCCAGGCCAATCTGCCGATGATTCCCGGGAACATGGGCAATGCCACGACGTTCGACTTCCCCGTCGTTTATGTCGAAGGCAGATACAAGAATGCGGCCGATATCATGGCGCCGGAACCCACCAAAGATTTCACCGATGCGACCGTTGAAGCGTGTCAGTGGCTGGAATTGCAGGGTGTGCGGGCGATTACGACCAACTGCGGGTTCTATGCGACTTACCAGAATGCGGTCCAGGAGCGGATCAACGTGCCATTTTACTCGTCCAGCCTGGTTCAGTTGCCGATGATGGTCACTTCGACGCCGAAAGGTAAGAAGGTTGGTGTTCTGACCGCCAACGGTGCGTTGCTGAAGCGCGGTGGTACGTTGCCCTATTCCGGCCTGACGAAAGAGCAGATTTCACGAGTCGAGATCGAGGGTCTCGAAGTGGATGAAGCATTCAATGAGGTACTCGGTTTGTCCGGCGCACTTGATCCCTACGTCGTCGAGCAGGCTCTTCTCGGTGGTATCGAACGGCTCATGAAGCGCGAGCCGAATCTCGGATGCATACTGTTGGAGTGCACCGAACTCGCCCCCAGTGCTCGAGCTGTGCAGGAAATGGCCAAGCTACCAGTCTGGGACTTCACGACGCTCACCGACTGGATGTATAGCGGCGCGGTTCGTCGGAACTTCACCGGTCACATCTGAGATCTGTAACAGACACCGACCAAACGTTCGTGGAGGATACGCATGAGCAGGCTCGACAGAATCATAGCGTCAGGATTTGCCGCGATACTCGTCCTGTCACCATGTGTCGTCAGGAATGTTTACGCGGCTGAGGGCCTGGAAACTGGCGCAGGCTTATTGATCACCGATGTCACACTGATCAACCAGCATGCTACCAACGACGAGGTGCTGGTCAATATACTCATCCGGGATAACAAACTAGACATCGTGACGGAAGACACTATCCCGGCAGACAGAGCCGAGGTCATTCTGGATGCAGAGGGCGAGATACTGCTTGGCGATCTAAAGCTGGGCGAGAAGCCAGATTTCCTGATACTGGCGGGCGATCCCAGGGACAATTTCGAACTGCTCATAAACGCCGGCGAGCACGCACGACTTTTAGTCAGGGATGGGGAGATCGTGAGCAGTGAGCTTATCGCGAACGCCCAGACACAGGCAGCGTCCGGGAACGACAAAGTACAATCGTACTCGGCGCCGCCCTTGGCGCTGGCGACGTCGTACCAGGACCCGACACGGTGGAATCACTTCGACACGAAGTATGTCTCGGGCTTGTTTAACGGCGTTGTCGTGCTCGACGGGCAACACTGGCGATCCCAGGACGCCGGGAGTACACAGCAGGTCGGCGATCTCAATGATTTTGACGGGAGTGCCGTGCGGGCACTCGAAATCGGTGTCGCGGGTACGATCAATTTCAACAATCCCTGGCAATTTACGGTGGCTGCGGCTGACCTCACGTTTGAACCTGGCTTTGACGGCCGCGAAAGCGACGACCTGCAGTTCCGAGACTACCGGGTGGATATTCCGCTGAGCCAGGAGATTAGCCTGGCGGTAGGCAAACAACGAGAACCAATTTCTCATGAACGCATCATGAGTCTCGCCCGTCAGCCGCATCAGGAGCGCAGCGTAACTGCCAATACGCTGCTGGCGTCGCGTAACGTTGGAGTGACTCTCAGCGGGACCGGCTTTTCCCGACGCATGACCTGGGCCGGCGGCGTGTTCAACGACTGGCTGGAGGATGATGGATCTTTGTCCGACAACGCCACACAGTACAGTGGCCGCCTGACCTGGTTGCCTTACATCACGGATGACGAAAACAGCATCCTGCACGTTGCTGCGGGCGCTCGATACTCCGGCGGCGAAGAAGGATTTCGGTATGCCACCACTCCGGGATTCAGCCAGGCGCCGGACTTCGTCGATACGGGCCCGCTGCAGGCGGATAACACCATGTCCTACGCTCTCGAGGCATTTTGGCAGAGGGGTCCGTTCTGGATGGGTGGCGAATACGTCCAGACCAACATGGATGCACCCGCGCTCAATGATCCGACCTTCACCGGATACCACGTTTTCGCGTCCTGGCTGATCACCGGCGAAGTGCGTGGCTATAACCGGCGTACCGGGGTATTCAATCCGATCTCGGTAGCAAAGTCGGTTAATCAGAACGGGTGGGGCGCATTGGAGGCTGTCGCCCGATGGGAGACCGTCGACCTGACCGACGAACTGGTCGCGGGCGGAGTAGTTGACATCGCGACGCTCGGTCTGACCTGGTGGCTCACGTCCAACGCATATGTAAGTGTCAACTATCGGCACATAGAACTGGATCGATTCGACCTGATTGGCACCTCGAGCGGCTTCAATCTTCGGGTATTGATGATGCTCTTGTGAATACAAAAAGAGTCATCAATGAAAAAGGAGTGGGGGTGATGATTGGGACTATTCGACGCGGCAGTTTCCGGGTGATCGGGCGGTAGGTATGGCTGCTTTTCCCCGAAACGGGACATCACGCGATCAGCGGAAACGGCTCTATCTCGATCTGCATATAATTCGACAATCGCGCCCCCGCTACCACGAAAACTGAGAACCCGGCCTCGTGCCGGGTTTTTTGTGCCCTCCATCCATTCATTCAGTGTCCGCTTTACCCCCGAAGGCCCACATTTAATTGTCTGGAATGTTTGATAGTCTAGACCGCCACAAAAACAACGATAGGCGGAAAAGAACCATGAATACTTATCAGCGTTTGAAAGCGGTCCCGCTGATAGCCGTCCTGATTTTGTCTGGCTGTGGCGCGGATGACGATACGGGGCCCTCCGGGGAGAAATCCGCACTCACCGCCGAAGAAGCGCGCGGTATCGCTAAGGAAGCGTTCATATACGGCTTCCCCATGGTCGTCAATTACAAGACCATGTACCTGTACGTGATCGACAAGGCGTCCCCCGAATACAAGGGCGAATTCAACGAGGTCGATTGCCAGGCACGGGTATTTACTCCAGAAGACAGGACCGTTGTGACGCCCAATTCCGACACGCCGTATTGCATGTTCTGGGGTGACCTGCGCAGTGAGCCGCTCGTACTGACCGTGCCCGAGATAGAGCCTGAGCGATTCTTCCAGGTGCAGCTCGTAGACCTGTACACGCATAACTTTGCCTATGTTGGCACTATAGCCACGGGCAATGTGCCCGGAAATTACCTGATCGCCGGTCCAGACTGGGAGGGCGGGACACCGGAAGGGATTGTCGACATCATACGCAGCGAGACGCCATTCGTATTTTCTATCATCCGAACGCAGCTGTTCAGCCCGGATGATCTTCGCCGTGTGAAAGAGATCCAGGGCGGCTTTGATTTTCAACCGTTGAGTGTGTTCCTTGGGGAGTCAACGCCGGCGAGGGCACCGGCCGTCGATTTTCCCGTGTGGCGCGAAGGCGCTCAGTTCGATGCTGGTTTCTTCGACTACTTCGACGTCATGCTCGGTCTTGTCGAACCGGTCGCTGACGAACAGGGGCTGTTCGAGCGCTTTGCGAAAATCGGGCTTGGTACTGACGAACCCTTCGATCTCGACAGCTATGCTCCGGAAATCGCCGAAGCGCTGGCGGCCGGTGTCCGGGAAGGTTTCGAAGAGGTCGAAGCAACAATTGCGGAGTTCGGCGCTGATCCACTGGGCAGCGCCAAAGTCTTCGGAACCCGGGAATTCCTTCGGAAATCGGCCAGCAAGAATTACGGCTGGGACGATTTTTATTTGCTGCGTACGATGGCTGCGCACATGGGCGTGTATGGCAACTCGGGAATCGAGGCGATCTATCCAACCTATCTCGTCGACAGCGAGCGGGCACCGCTTGATGCCTCGCAAAACGATTACCAGGTCACATTCGCGGCTGATGAATTACCGCCGGTCAAGGCTTTCTGGTCGTTGACGATGTACGACGGCAGGACACAGCTACTCATCGACAACCCACTCGATCGCTATCTGCTCAATTCGCCCATGCTCGAGCAATTCATGAGGGGCGAGGATGGCTCACTCACGCTCTACATACAGAAGGAATCGCCCGGTGGCGAAATGGAGAACAACTGGTTGCCCGCGGCGGATGGACCATTCTACATGGTGTTGCGCCTGTATGGACCGGAGCCTGCCGCCCTCGAGGGCGATTGGACGCCGCCACCGGCGGTTCGACGCGATTAATCCAGCTAAAAGAATGTATAGGGGATAAAACAATGAAGTGCATCACAGTATCAACTCTGGCGGTTTGCGTATTGCTGGCATGCAGCCAGGAACAGCCCACGACCGCGCAAACTGTGGCGCCGCAGACCGAGCCGCCGAGAATGAAAATGACGACCGACATTCCCGTCGCGATCACGACGCCGGACACGGTGGAAACGCGCATCGGCACGCTGGAGTTTTTCGATGGTGCGCCGTCTCCGGAGACGATCGAGCTGGCCTACGACAATCTCGATTTCCTGCGCGGCGTCGAGGTGTTTCTGAACACGATTCCGGCAGCATCAGTGTATGCGATGCGTGAAGGCATGCGCGAAATCGGTGCGATAAACGGCACGATCGCGATTTTCGAATCGTTACTGGATTCCAGGTCGTTATTTCTGACGCCCAACTCGGAAAGCATTTATGTCGGCACGTGGCTGGATCTTTCGGCGGGGCCTGTGGTCGTCGAGAGCCCCCCCAATACCTTAGGCATGGTCAACGATTTCTGGTTTCACTACGTGACGGACCTGGGTAACGCAGGCCCGGATCGTGGCCAGGGCGGCAAGTTCCTGTTCCTGCCGCCGAATTACGATGGCGAAGGGCCGGATGGATACTTCGTGTTTCGGTCGCCGACCTACAACAACATACTCATGTGGCGTGGCTTCCTGGTTGACGGTGACCCGGCACCGGGTGTTGCCAGCATCAAAGAGCACGCCCGCGTCTATCCACTGTCAATGGCAGGCAGTCCACCGGAGCAGGAATTCATCAACGCTTCGGGGCGGGAGGTCAATACGATTCACGCGAACGACTACTCGTTCTACGAAGAAGTCAACCACGTAGTCCAAGAAGAACCCAGCGAGGCGGGCGATCCTGAGACACTCGGCTTGCTCGCAGCCATTGGCATTATCAAAGGCCAGCGCTTTGCTCCGGATGCGAGGTTGAAGCAAACACTGACAGAAGCTGCAGCGGTCGCAAACGCCACCGCACGGGCGCAGCTTTATGCACCGCGCCAGAAGGCGGCGCTTATTTACGAGGATAGTGCCTGGTTCAACCCTTTCATCGGCGGCAGTCATGAGTGGCTGGCCGATGGCGCCCGTCTGCTCGATGCACGGTCGATGTTTTTCTACTACGCGACAATGGTGACGCCGGCCATGACGATGAAGATGGTGGGTGTTGGATCGCAGTACGCGGTAGCGGCACGCGACGCCAACGGTGATTATTTCGACGGCGCGAAGAATTACCGCCTGCGCTTGCCACCCGGCGTGCCGGCCAAGGACTTCTGGTCGCTCGTGGTGTACGACAACCAGACTCGCTCGATGCTGCAGACCGATCAGCAGTTCCCGAGCGTCAATAGCCAACGCGGCGTACAAGCCAATCCGGACGGATCCTACGATATTTACTTCGGTCCGGAGGCGCCGGTCGGTATGGAAAGCAACTGGATCCAGACGGTGCCTGGCAAGGGTTGGAATACGATCCTGCGCCTCTATGGACCACTGGAACCCTGGTTCGAACAAACCTGGCGGCCGAGCGAGGTCGAGCCCATCGAATGAGGAAGACAACGATGAAAAAATACATAGCGTGCGCGGCCGTAGTTTTGACGGTTCAGAATCAGCAAATTGGACTA